>JAABUK010000530.1_pt1 | contig 78914 bp, 79 predicted proteins | sample 5559141 | NCBI WGS metagenome assembly JAABUK01 (sample SAMN10711869, study PRJNA513367) | rock metagenome | isolation source: Antarctica rocks | place: Antarctica: Victoria Land, Pudding Butte nord | collected 2016-01-03
CTTTCTGGTGTCTAACGACGTTTTTTTGTATCAATGGAGGCTGGCGTTTTAGAAGCCATGCCCGATTTCAGACGAGCAAATTCCAGCCCAGCATTGGAAATTTCGACTTTTTCAACACGCTCTTAACGTCCGCTTCACCGTGTGGGCGTTCGCCGACAGCATCATGCCGCCAACATTTCCGCCTCGGCCATGGGGATCAATAGCGCGGTCTATGGCGGCGTTGATCGTGCCTTCATAAACCATCTGTGCCAAGCGCATCATCACATACTCATCCATAACATCTTGATGAATGCTAACACCGCTGGCATTGTTTTGGCCGTCTTTCAGATGCGTCGGCTCAATCGGATAATCCTCGCCGTCGTCTACGCGATGCCATCCAGCCTCATCCCAACCGTCATAGCCGTCATAAGCCCACAAATGTAATCCACTTGTATCCGTCCAAATGTAATATTTTCCGCGCATATAACTCATTATCTGTTTCCTTAGCTTACCCTAGAGGAAGTTGCATGGGTCCAAATTTCCGATGCAACTTATGGATAAAAGCCGCGAAAAATGGTGACCCCTGTTGTAAACTATTGTAGCACACCAGTCAGGAAGCCCCGGCGCTCGAGGCCCAGACAGGGAAAGAGAAAGGCATAGGTTTTTTTCCGTGTGCTGCTATTGTCGTGCCATTTTATACAAGGCGCTTGATTCCGGGACGGTCTGCCCGCACGTAGCCATACGGCAAAGTTGTAGACAGCGGCACGGCCTGAATGCCGTGTTCGGTTCTCAGCACAATTTGTATGTCGGGGCAGTAGTCGGTCAGGATTTGCCGGCAGCGCCCGCAGGGGGCAATGACGCCGCGCTCCCGGTCGGCAACGGCGACAATCGCCAGCGGTTTTGCGCCGCTGGCGTCGGAGGCCAGGCGGGCCAGCGCGACAATCTCCGCGCAGGGGCCGCCGGTGAAATGAAACAGGTTCATGCCGCTGTAAATCAAGCCGTCATCGGCATAGACAGACGCTGCCACGGTGTGTTTGTCGCCGTCGCCGCTTCGCGTCAGCATCTCTGAGGCGGATTGAATCAGAGTGTCAATGATGCTCTGGCTGAGTGGCTCGGTCACGATGTTCATTGGGACGCGGCCCCGTCGGCGGGCGTCACTTGAAGGGCGACGAGGGAGCTGAGGCAGTCCCACGAATGCAGGTTGCCGTCCGGGGTCGGCTGGAGCCACTGACACCACGAAAGGTCGTCGGAGAGGCGGCGCACGTTCCAGGCGGCGTTGGCATTGGCCTGAAGCCAGCCGAGGTAGTCGCTTTCGAGGCGGCGGCCTTTCATAAACCGGGCAATCCAGCGCAGGCCGATGGAGTTCAGACCGGCGTTGTTGCCGCCGCCCGCGCCGTATTCGGGCATAATCAAGTAGCCGCCCTCAGTCCCTTTGCCCAGATGGTCGCGGGTGTAGTCGGCGGCCTGTTTGGCGGCGACGGCGTCGCCGAGGAAGCTGGCGAGGCCGACGAATGTACCCTGATTGTAGGTGCTGGACCAGGTTAAAACTTTGCCGTTCGTCCGTATCGAGTCACGAACGGCCCCCGTGGAGGGGTCAAACAAATTTGCTTTTTCCCAGTCAAGCAGCGTTTGCGCTTTGGCCCGGTACTCGTCGCCGCCGAGCGCCTGAAACAGCAGAAACGAGGCGATACCTGCGGGGCATTCGATGCAGGAATTGTAGCTGTCGTTGTCGGTGGTCCAGTATAAAGCCCCTCGGGCGGGGTTCCAGGCGCGGGCGAACATGAGATCAAAATTGGCTTTGGCGATGACCCGGAACATCCTGTTGCCGGTGGCCTGATAGCCGCGTGTGCAGGCAATAGCCGCCCAGGCAATGTCGTCATTGAACTTGTTGTCCGACCAGAGGACGCCGTGCTTCTCAAAGAAGCCGTTGAGAAGCGCAGCAACCTGCGTTTTGTAGGCCCCGCCGGTGCGGTCGTTGGCGTCTTCAATGCCTTCGATTTCTTCAATCTCCTGCCAGAAGCCGGGGTCGCCGCCCCGGTGGTCGCCCTGAATAAATGTGCCGACGCCGCTCGGGCGGGCAAAGGCTTTCAAGTAAGCAGTGACCGCCGTGTCCGCATCGGCGGGGGTAAACGCACTTGCGGGAGAGCCAGCCGTCAGAAGAACAGCGCACACAAGAAGCAAGCGAAGTTTCATGGTGTTCCATTGTAGCATATTTGGGCAATCTTGGGTAGGAAATGCGGAACCCTGACTCCTAGACTGGTGTTTCTGTACTATGCCTATTTTAGAGACTCCGCCTGCCTCGGTGCAGGAAGTGCTGCGGCAGCCGCGAGACAGCGGCGCACAAGCCTACACCCCCGAGCCGCGCCTTTCCATTCCCGCCGACGTGCTGCCGAACGGGCAGTACGGCGAGCGGTGGCTGGTTGTGGACCAGACCCATCTGCGCGTGCTGACCACACTTCCAAGTGGTCCGGCGCGGGTCGATCTAGACCTGCCGCTGTCCGACCTGCGCGAAGTCCGCGCCGACACGCTTGTCGGCGTCGGGGCGCTCCAGGTGGTCGGCAAGTCCGGGCAGGTGTGGGAGGCGGTGCGCTATACGCTGGCATCTGCGGCGGCGTTCAGCACGGCGGCACGGATTATTGAAGCGTGGCTCAAAGACGAGGAGCCGTCGGACTCGCTCTATGCGGAATTTGATAAGCTCAAACGCAACTGCGCCAAGTGCGGCGACCCGCTGCCCGACGACAACGACGTCTGCCCGAAGTGTGTGGACCGCAAGGCGGTTCTGCTGCGGCTGCTGTCGTATGCCCTGCCGTACAAGGTGCGCGTCCTGACAGTCGTGGTGTTGATGCTGGGCGGAACCTATCTGACCATCCTGCCGATGCTCCTGCAAAAGCGCCTGATAGACAACGTTCTGGTTGCCCATCAGCACCCGCAGCAGATTGGCTGGATCGTGATGGAACTGATCGCGGCAAGCCTGATCGGTGTCGGCTTCACGGTCTGGCGCGGGCGGCTTGTCACCTGGATGTCCAACCACATGGTCCATACCATTCGGACGCAGGCATATGACCGGCTGCAATCGCTGTCGCTGGGCTACTACGACAAGCGGCAGACCGGGGCGCTGATGTCGCGGGTGACGCAGGACGTAGGCGAATTACAGGACTTTCTGGTGCAGGGTATCACGTTTTTCCTGGTCAACACACTGGTTATTATTGGCGTGCTAATCTTATTGTTGCGGCAGGACTGGCGTTTGACACTGCTGGTACTCATTCCTGTGCCCGTTGTTGTGGTTGCCACTCGCGTTCTGTGGCACCGGCTGCGGGCGCGGTTCCACCGGGTCTGGCATCTGCGCTCCGGGCTGTCGGCCTCCATCAACTCGGCCATTTCCGGCGTGCGCGTCGTGAAAGCCTTCGCGCAGGAAGCACGGGAAGCCAGCCGGTTCAAGACGCGCTCGGAGGCGCTGTTCACGGCTAACGTCAACGTTGGGCAGGCATGGAGCACTTACTTTCCAATCCTGTCGTTTGTCAGCACTGCGGGCGTCTTCATTGTCTGGTTCTACGGCGGCCATGAAGTGTTTATCAACAGCAGCAATCTAGCCCGCTACGGTATGACAATCGGCGCACTTAACCTGTTCATCCAGGCCCTTGGGACGCTTATGGGGCCGATTCAGCAGATGACGCAGATCGCGGACTGGCTTTCCCGCTCTACCGCCGCCGCCGAGCGGGTGTTTGAAGTGGTGGATGCCGAGCCGGAGATCGCTGACGCGCCCGATGCCGTGGCTTTGCCGTACATCGAAGGCCATGTCGAGCTGAAAAATGTCCGGTTCTCCTATGACAAGAACCAAAGCGTGCTGGAAAACGTCTCGGTGGACGTTCAGCCCGGCGAGATGATTGGGCTGGTCGGCCATTCCGGCGCGGGCAAGTCGACGATTATCAACCTGCTGTCGCGCTTCTACGATGTCAAAGACGGCCAGATTTCGATTGACGGCGTGGATATTCGAAAGATCAAGACCGACGACCTGCGGCGTCAAATCGGCGTCGTCTTGCAGGAGCCGTTCCTGTTTCCCGGCACGATTTCGGACAATATCGCCTACGCCAAGCCCGATGCCTCGCCCGAAGAGATCATGCAGGCCGCCAAAGCCGCCAATGCCCACGAGTTTGTCATGCGCTTCCCCGATGGCTACGACACCTATGTAGGCGAGCGCGGGGCGCGGCTGTCCGGGGGCGAGCGTCAGCGGCTGTCTATCGCCCGCGCCATCCTGCACAACCCGCGCATCCTGATTTTGGACGAAGCGACGGCCTCGGTGGACACCGAGACCGAAAAGCAAATCCAGGAAGCCATGTCGCGGCTGATTGAAGGCCGGACGACCTTCGCTATCGCGCACCGACTGTCGACGCTTCGCAATGCAAGCCGCCTGATGGTCATGGAAAAAGGCAAAATGGTGGAGCTTGGCACGCACGATGAGCTTCTGAACAAGCCCGAAGGCGTCTTCCGCCGCCTGGTGAGTATGCAGGAAGCCGTCAACAAGCTCAAAGAAAACTTCGTGGAGGACTAATGCCAGACACGACAAATATCCCGGTCAATGACCCGGACAACCCATTCGCCGTCCGCTTTCTGGACGCCGCCGTGCTGCGTCTGTTCCGCACCGACCCCGCCGATGCGATTGTGCGGCTGACCATCGAGGGCGACCGCTCCTGGCGCGAAGTGCGCGTGGCGCGGGCCTTTCCGTTCTCGGACCCGGACCGGTATATCGGCCTGCGGGACGGCGACGACAAAGACATCGGCGTCTTAGTCACGCTGGATGGTCTGAACGCCGACTCGCGGGCGGTCATTGACGAAGAGCTGGAACGGCGGTATTTCACGCCCCAAATCCAGCGCGTCCTGTTTGTCTCCGAAGAGTTCGGCGTCGTCACCTGGGAAGTGGAAACCGACCGGGGACCGCGCCGCTTTCTGGTACGCGGTCTGCGCGACAACACGTTTCCCCTCGGCAAAAACCGCCTGATGATGACCGACACCGATGGCAACCGTTATGAGTTCCCCGATGTCAATACAGTCGGCCCCAAAGCCTACGCCGTGCTGGCAAAGGTGCTTTAGGGAGCTGTCTGCACATCGGCGGCCCGCAGGAAGCGGGAGCCGGATGGTGTCTGCACCGTATAGGTCTGCCCGTCAAAATCCGTTTGTGTGCCTTTGATTTCCGTACCGTCCTTCAGCGTGAACACCTGTAGGGCGGCATTTTGCACAGCACCGAGCGCTGTGTCCGCCGCCACTTTCGCTTCGTACTCTTCGCCCCGGTCCGCGTGTGCATCCTGCCCACTCCCCAGCACCTGCACCGGGTCTACTCCAGCCTCCACAAACGTTCCATTGGCCCGGTACACCGCTTCGGGAAGCTGCCCTTCCGGGCCGGTCGGGTCCACGCCGCTCGTAAAATTGCCCGGCGAGGCGTAACCGTTCGCCCCCGGCTCCTGCCGAACCCCGGCAACGACTCCGACTGTGACCCCGCCTGCCGGTGCGCTTTCCCCGGAAGTCGCTACGCGCAGGTTGAGCGGAATACGCAGGCCGCTTTCCGTCCGCGCCTCGTCGCAGGTAAAGGCCAGCCTGCCGGTGCGCCGGAGCGGGCCGTGCCCGGCGGATTCGGTGATGTGCCCCTGTGCGGGTGTACCTTTTGCCAGAAGCAGGGTATGGTGCGGGCCATACACGTTCTCGGTGACGGTGAACAGCACGGTTTGTCCGGTCTTGTCCTGCCCGGAGCGCAAGCTGCTATCTAGGCGGAGCCGAACGGGAGTGCCTTTAGGCAAAACGGCCCCGGTGGTGGGAGCCGCCGCGACGGGAACGGTGCAGGCGGCCACAAGAAGCAGGGAAGCAAAAAGATGCATAGGATTTTCCTTTCCGCAAGTCGATGTCAAGCCTATCATACTACGGCACACGCTGAATGCCGTCGGTCAGGTCTAAAATTTGTGTGGCTCTTGCTATATCATCTTGCGAAGGCGGCATTGTAAATGCTCGCCTCGGGTGCGCTGTGCGAAAAACGTCTACTGCCTCCCAGGCCAGCATTGCCAGAAGAAATAACACAAGAGTCATTGTTACCAATCCCAACACAAGAAACAGAAACATATGCTTGTGATGGTACATATCTCCTAAACTTGGCCCTGCCCCTGTCAGCAGCAAGCCGATGAGTAAAACTGACATCTGCCATGTGTTTTTACCACCATTAAGGACCAAGAGGGCGCGGCTTCGATAGGCGAGACAGGAAAGCATTATCCCGATAGGGCCGATGAGGCGAATCAGATGTTCCAGGCCAGGATGCTTGGCGAGGCCAATTGCCTGCATGACAATCAGGGCAAGGACCAGGGCAATCAGGTATGGTGACCACCGGAGAGTGGAAAGGGCATCTTGCGTTTTCTTTTCTGCCTTTGTTTTGACTTTGTGAGTCAGGATGCTCATAACGGCTCAGTCCTCGTCCATCACATCCAAATCGGCCACGGCCAGAGCGTCGGCCTTGCCCGCGTTGATGAGGCCAAGCGCGACAGCCCCCGTCACCATCGGGGCCGGGGAGTCGAGGTCGTTGGCATCGCCTACGGACAGCTCCGTGCCCTCCCGGAAGCGCCACAGCTCGCCGTCCACCATCCAGACGGTGGTAATCAAAAGTTCAAGAAAGCGGACCCGGCTGACGCCGCCTGTGCGTGTTCTCATGGAATGTTGTTGCGGCAGAGAGGGGAGTGTGAGGGGGTTTAACTCCTCGCATTCGCGTTTACGTGCCTTTCAAGAACGCCAGCAGGTCGCTCGTCAGCCGCTCTTTTTCGGTGGCGAACAGGCCGTGCGGCGCTCCCTCATATTCAAGCAGCTTCGCCTGCGCGATGCCTTTGGCGGCGGCGCGGCCGGCGGCATCAATCGGGACGGTCTGGTCGGCAGTGCCGTGGATGACCAGGGTGGGGACGTTAATCGCGGGCAGGTCGGGGCGGAAGTCGGTCGTGCCAAACGACTCAGCGCAGGCAAGGGTCGCCTTGAGACTGGCCTGCATGGCAACGGTGCGGGAGTTTTCCAGCACTTCGTCGCTGACCGGGTGCTTGATGAGGCCGACGCCGTAGAAGTCCTTGAAAAAGCCCGCCATGAAGTGGGCGCGGTCTGCTTTCATGCCGTCCGTCATCTGTTGAAACATCGCGGCGGGGACGCCGTTCGGGTTGTCCGGGGTTTGCAGCATATAGGGCACGACTGAGGAAACTAAGACGGCCTGCGAGACGTTCTTGCCGCCATAGCGGGAAAAGTAGCGGGCCACTTCGCCGCCGCCCATTGAAAAGCCGACCAGTGCGGCATCGGTCGCGCCCGTCGCTTCGATCACATCGGCGAGGTCATCGGTCAGGGTGTCGTAATCGTAGCCTTTCCAGGGCTGCTCCGAGAGGCCAAAGCCGCGCCGGTCGTAGGCAATTGTGTGATACCCGGCGTTGACCAGGGCAAAGGCCAAGTCGTCCCAGCTATCGGCGGACAGCGGCCAGCCGTGAATGAGTATCACGGGGCGGCCCGTGCCCCAGTCTTTGTAGTGCAATTTAGTGCCGTCGCGGGTGGTAATAACCGCCATTCTGTGTGTCTCCTTCGCTCCGTGCTTTGTTTCTATACCCGGTGACACAAAGCGCCTAACCCGCGTCGCCTTCGCCCTCGGCTGCGCCGTGCGACTTTTCAATGCGCGTGTCGGGGACAAACCAGATGGCGGCAACTGCGGCATACAGCGCCAGCGCCAGCCAGGGCAGTACAAAGGCTAGGGGAATAGCGACTAGATAAATCACGACGGAAACTTTGCCCTTGAAGTCTTTTCCGAGCGCCGCCGCCAGGGCGGCATTTGCATTCTGGCAGCGGGTCAGCACGAGTGTCAGCACGTAATAGGCAACCGCCGCCATCAGCAGCACGCCGCCGTAGACCGCGACCGGCCCCGGCTCGGTGTAATGTTCACCCATCCACCCAGTTACGAACGGCGTGAGCGATAGCCAGAACAGCAAAAACAAGTTGGCCCACAGCGTCGCCCCGTTGACCTTTTTTACGACCTGAAACAGATGGTGATGGTTGCTCCAGTAGATGCCGACATAGATAAAGCTGAGTATGTAGCCTAGAAACACCGGCAGCAAAGGCCGCAGCGCGCCCAGTGTGCCCACTTTCGGCGCGTGGAGTTCCAGCACCAGAATCGTGATAATAATAGCGAATACGCCGTCGCTAAACGCTTCCAGTCGTCCCTTGCCCATGCGCCGCACCTCCAGCCTGCTCGCTTGAATGCTCCTGTTCTACCCAGACTGTAGAGGCAGGGCAAGCCCTATCTCTACGTGACGTCAGGGCTAAAGCTAAGCGTCTGCTGGCGGTGGTAGCCGTCATGGGCGGCAATCAGCACGGCCTGCGTTTCGAGCGTGACGGGGCCAATCTCGGTGTGCCTTCCGACCCGCTCCCACTGCTCGGGGGACAGGCCGCCGAGGAGAAACACGACGGCGGCGCGGCCTGATTCGTACCGATGCAGGCACTCGGTGGGGTCGGCGTGGCCGTAGTCGTTGTCTATCGCTACCTGCCCTTCGTCCAGCCCTTGCAGGACAGCGTCCTCATCATCGCGGGTGTCCATGAGGCGCGTCAGAAAGACGGCCTCCCAGTCGGCCAGATGGGCCACCATCTCGCGGGGCGTAAACCGGTCGCGGGGCGTAAACCGGTCGGTGTTAGTGCGGGCGTCCCAGTCAGTGAAGCCGTGCAGCAGCCGAGCCAGGACGGCGGGGGCGGACTCAAGGTCAATCAGCAGGTAGTGACGGGCGTGTTCGGGAAGCATAAGAAAAGCATCTCCTAAAACCAGGTCGGCGGGGAGTGGAACTCGGTATCCCCAGCCAGCATTTGGATAAAATTGATTTGACCCGCATGGTAAGCCATATTCCGGTAGGGGGCCAGCATCAGGTTTCGGGTGAGCAGGGGGCCGCGTGGGAGCTGAAGAGGCGCTTCCAGCGCGTCATCGGACAGGCCACGAATGGCGGCGGCAAGCTCTGCGGCGCTTGCGGTCAACTGCTCCTGTGCCGAGGCGGCGGTTTGCAGGGCAGGGGAGGCCTCGGAGGCGGGTTCGCCGCGCAGCAGGGCGGCAAAGCGGAAGTTGACGCCAACGCACTCGGCGATTTGGTCCAGAACGCTGCGGCCCTTCCCGCCGCCCTCATCCAATCCACTGCCTTCGCCGGACGGCTCCCAGTTCAGGCGGTCCAGCGCGGTGGTAGCGGCGAAATCAGCGAGGGCTGCCGCGACGCGCTCGGTTTGTTCGGCGATGTAGTCTTGCAGGGTCACAGGTCGGTCTCCTTGTTGGGCGAAGAGTCTCCGATGATGGGCTTATCTGATGCCCGCGAAGGCGGGGAATTGCACTTTTAAAGCATGGGGGTTCAGCCCCGTGGCTCTGCGTTACCCTGTTCGCTCAAACTGAGGCAAACCGCGCCGCAGGGTGATGACGGTCAGCTCGGGCCGGGCCAGGAAGCGCAGGGCCAGGCCGCTGATGCCGAGGCCGCGTGTGACATAAAGCTGCGTCCGGCCCGGACGGATGCCGACGGCGCGGCGGAGACGTTTTTTGGCGTAGTAGCCGTCGCTCATGCGGCGGCCCAGCACCGAGTGCGTGTAGAGTGCCCCGTACCACGGCAGCTTGACCTGCCCACCGTGCGTGTGGCCGGACAGCACCACGTCCACCCCGCGCAAAACGGCCTCGGCGACCGAGTCGGGCGAGTGCATCAGGGCCAGCGTGAATATGTCCTCGGGAGCGCCGCTGAGGGCATCGGAGAGACGGTCCAGGTTGTTCACGGGGTCGTCAACGCCAACCAGCACAATCTGAGCGTCGCCGCGTGTCAGAAGAACATGACTGTTCATCAGCGGCGTCAGGCCATGCGCGGCCAGCGTCCGCGAGAACGCATACGGGCGGACGCCGTTTTTGTGCTCGGAGTTGCCGAAAATGACAAACGTGCCGTCTTGGGACTGAAATGATTGGGCCAGCTCCAAAAACGGCTCGGTCCCGGCGGGCGTGTGGATGAGGTCGCCGGTCACGGCCACCAAATCCACCGGCGGCAGGGCACGGATGAGGCGCTCCACACTCTTTTCGCGCCGCCCTAGCTGCCGCATGTGCAAATCCGAGACTTGCAGCACGGTGTAGCCTTCGAACTCTTTGGGCAGGCGCGGGCAGAACAAATCAAATTTGACCGTCTCGATGGCATACGGCTCCACGCCGACGGCGTAGCCTAAGAGACCTGCTGCTACGGCTCCCAGCGCCCCCAATCCCCAGCGTTTTTTCAATACTTGGCCTTTTGCATAGATGCCGGGGGTGTAGAAACCCTCGGCAGGGAAATGTCCTTCGGACAAGGATGAGGAAAGGAGGGCGCGGTGAATCGTGCCCCCACAGCTCTGCTCCTCACCCGAAGGGTGCTTCTTTGCCGGGGGGGTCACACCCCGGGCACTCCGGCGGCTTACTTTTATTCCGGCTTGCGGGCGACGCAGACCACGGATACACCGAAGGGCAGGCTGAGGCGGCTGACCAGGCCCGTTTCCCATTTCGACAGCGTGAGAAGCGCCGTATTGACCGGCCCGGCAAACGCCACCAGATTGGCCTTCTTTTCGCCCGCCGTTCGGCGCTTCGGCAGCAGGTTGCTCACCTGTCGGTAAGCCCAGATGGAGGGAAATAGACTGGTGACGGTGTAGGAAATCTTGTCCACAGACAGGCCGACGCGCTGCAACAAATCTTTGAGGCGCGGCGATGTGTAGCGGCGATAGTGGTGCAGGGCCTCGTCATGCTCGCTCCACAGGGATTGAAAGGCAGGAACGCTTGCCAGCAGCCGCCCGCCGGGCTTCAGCACGCGGAAAATCTCAGAGACGGCGGCTTTGTCGTCATCGATATGCTCGATAATGTCCATCGCCGTCACCACATCAAACGAGCTGTCCGCAAAGGGCAGGCGGCGGACATCGGCCCGCGACAGGGACGCCCGAACGCCGCGTGTGACGCAGAATTGCAGTGCCTCGGGCGAGAAGTCCGCGCCGATCACTGTGCCGTAAGGGGATAAATCGTCCAGCATCGCGCCGGTGCCGCAGCCGATGTCTAAAATGTGCAAACCGCCCGTCGCCGGGTAGTGCTGTCCGAGCAGGGTGAGTATGAGATGCCGCCGGGCAATAAACCACCAGTAGCGGTCTTCAAAGCGGTACATCCGCTCATATTCTTCGTGTTTCATACGTTAGGAGTTCATACGTGAGGGTGAGCGGTTGACGTTGGGGAAGCAGCTTGCAGATGCCGGTGCAGCCAGCGCACCGAAGCAAGGTCGCGGAGCATCCGCAGGCCGTCGCGGACCATGCTGACTTTGGAGCCGTCTTTGTGCGACCAGCGAATCGGAACCTCGGCGATGTGGTATCCGAGCCGCCGGGCGATAAACAGGGCCTCGCTGTCAAAGGCAAAGCCATCGAGCTTGCAGCGGGAGAACACGTCTTCGGCGGCCTGTGCCGTCCAGACCTTGAAGCCGCACTGCGTGTCTTCAATGCCCGGCACGGCGAGTATCTGCACGGCCTGATTGAAGCCGCGCCCCAGAGCCTCCCGGTACCAGGGCTGATGCACCAGAAGCTGTGAGCGGCGCAGGGGCCGCGAGCCGATTCCAATCTCCACATCCGCCGCCTGCATGGCCGCTAAGACCACATCGTACTCTTCGGCGGGCGTCGCCAAATCCGCATCGCAAAACAGGCGTCGGTCCCCGGCCGCCCGCAGCATCCCGTAGCGCACGGCGTAGCCCTTGCCTCGGTTTCCGCCGTAGCCTAAACATTCCACGGTATACTCAGGGTGCTCCCGCGCAAACTCGGCGACAAGCGATGCCGTGCCGTCGGTGCTGCCGTCGTCCACGACGAGGATATCAAAGGCTTCGCCGCGTGCCGCAAACACTTCCGCCGTCGCTTTTAAAGTCAGCGGCAGTCGCTCCGCCTCGTTGAAGGCGGGTATAATTACGGAGACGGACATTATTCCTCATTATGGGCCGCGCATCGCCCGAATGTCAAGATGGGGGCGCGATGTCAAGAGAGGGCGCAAGCCTCCTCAGAAGCCACGGGTTGAAACCCGAGGCTGGAAAGTGCCCAGTGTCCCAGAGGACACAAGAACAAGTCTGCTGCCAATTCAACAGCCAATGAGACAAATCTTAATAGACATCGTCAGCTACGCAAATGAAGAAACCGTTTCTTTATTACTAAAGCCCTCGGTGAATACTTTAAGTCCCACACAAAGTATTCTAGTTGCTCAAAGACTGCTCTCATGGATATGCGGCCAAGCTGCGCTGAGAAAGTTGTATCCATCAAAAAAAGACTTTCGTCCAATGCGTATCTCTATCCCTCAGCCCTGGCACGATGATCTTCATGAGTTTGTGGCTGGCAACGCAGCAGTTTTGGAGCTTTTTGAGGTGACTTCAGATACATTGGGGTTTCATGCTAAGTAGTCGTGCAAAAAAAACTGCATATTTTCTGGCTGTGCTTCCGAAAGAACACGCTTCAAAATGTGCGATTACATTTGCGCTACTACTTAGTGTCTCGGTCTTGGACAGACTAGAAGTAGAGGAATATGTTTTTGCGAACTTTGATCGCAGCAAAATCCTAATGCTATAAGCTGAAAACATTACGTAGATCGCATTAAAGAACCCGCACCGCTTGCCCAACATATTATAGAAAGCACGCCCACGATGCCTCTCAGCGCTCGTACACTTTTGCTGTCTCTGGCTGACAACCCGTCTGTCCGGCAGACGGTCTCCAAAAATGGCCTCTCCAAAGGGCTGATTCAGCGGTTTGTCGCCGGGGAAACGCTTGCCGAGGCGCTGGCCGTCGTGCAGGGGCTTCAGGCGCACCGAATCAACACGGCGCTGGATTTGCTGGGCGAGAACGTCGCCACGGAAGCCGAAGCGGATGCCGCCGCCTCGGCCTATATCGCCGTGCTGGAAGCGCTTGCCGAAAGCGGCCTGCCGTCGCCCTATATCAGCATCAAGCTGACCGCGCTGGGCCTGGACCTCGGGGACGAGTTAGCGTCTTCTCATCTGCGACGCATCCTGACGGCCGCTCAGGGGGCAGGCAATGCCTTTGTGCGCGTTGACATGGAAGGCTCTGCCTATACGCAGCGGACGCTGGACATCGTCCGCGCCGCTCGCGCCGAGTTTGCCAACGTCGGGATGGTGCTGCAATCGTACCTGCACCGCACTGATGCCGACTTGAAGCTGCTCATCAGCGAGGGCATCCAGGTCCGCCTCGTGAAAGGCGCGTATGCCGAGCCGGCGTCGGTGGCCTACCCGGACAAGGCCGACGTAGACGCCGCCTACATCCGGCAGATGCACGCGCTCTTATTGGACGGCGACTACCCGGCGATTGCCACGCAGGACGCATCGATTATCCACAATGCCAAGCGGTTCCTGCGGGAGCAGAAGCTCTCCAGCCACGGCTTTGAGTTCCAGATGCTTCTGGGCATCCGGCGCGACTTGCAGGAAGGGCTGGCCGCCGAGGGGTACAATGTCCGCGCTTACGTCCCGTTTGGCGGCTCCTGGTATCCGTACTTCATGCGGCGTCTGGCCGAGCGGCCCGCCAATGTCGCGTTTGTCCTGAAAAATCTGGTGAGATAAGATTTCGCCCTCGGATTAAAATCCGGGGCTGGAAAAGGCGATTGTCCGCCTGCGCGGACATAAGAAAACCTGCCAATGATGGTTCCTATGTCCACGCAGGGGGACAATCACAACTGGCAGCCCCAGATTTTAATCTGGAGGCAAAGGTGGGTGGAGTAATCGTGCTTTCAGACTACGTGGACAACTGGGATTTGCTGCCGCCGCCGGTGCAGGAGTCGCTTGTGCCGATCCTCACGCGCTTTGACGAGGCCGCCGACCTGCTGTTTGATCGGCGGCTGAACCTGTCGTTTGAAGCCGCCGTCAAAGAGTTAAATATCCCCGGCATTGTCGCGCTGACCGAGGGCCTGCGGGAGCTGAAAACGCTGCTGACGGCTCGCGTGACGGTGGCCGATGCCGCCGAGGGGCGGCTGCTGTTTGACGGCACTTTGCCGCTGACGGCGTATGACCTGCCGCTGTACCTGCCGCCGGTCTACCTGTCGCAGCTCGCGCAGTTCATGGACTCGCAGAATGTGCGCGTCTGGAAAGAGGCCACGGCGGCGGAGATTGTAGACATTCTGCTGATCATAGCCCGCTCTGTCCGTCCTGACATTGAAACCGCCCGCGTGCTGATTGCCGCTCTGCACGACATGGTTTACCTGTATCCTGATTTGCTGGGACGGGTGCAGGAAGCCGCCCAGGATAAAGCCGCTCCGAACGCCGCGCACATTGCGGGCGCGGCGGCCTGGCTGGCCGGGAAGCGTTGAGAAGTTCTGCACGAAGTTCTGAAAAGTGTATGCCGAGGAGAAACCAACCGTGACCATTCTGGAAACCGAGCGTCTGACCCTGCGCGTCTTTCAGCCCGAAGACATTGACGGCTTCGCGCCGATTGAGGCCGACCCCGACGTGATGCGCTTTTATGCGTCCGGCCCGCGCCCTCGGGAATGGGCCGAGCGCAGCGTCCGCTTCTTTATGGAGACGCAGGCGGAGCACGGTTACAGCCCATGGGCGGTCATCCGCAAATCGGACGAGCGTTTTCTAGGCTTCTGTGGGCTGATTCCGCAGACGATTGAATTCCATGAAGAAGTGGAAGTCGGCTACAAGCTGGCCCACGATGTCTGGGGGCAGGGTCTGGCAACCGAAGCCGCCCGCGCCGTCCGGGAGTGGGCCTTCGCCAACCTCGCCGTGCCGCGCCTCGTGTCCATCATTGACCCCGGCAATGCCACGTCCCTGCGTGTGGCCGAGAAAAACGGCATGACTTTTCAGCGAGACATCACCTACGACGGCAAACCCTGCCGTCTCTATGCCATCGATCGGCCTGTTGGCTGAGAAGCCCCCCTGCCCCCAATAATGGGGGAGCCGGAGACCTACCTTCCTTGCTTTGCAGGGTCCTTCCTAATGGAAGGATACAGCATAGACCAAAACAAGAGGGCGGGGGACCCCGCCCCTCCACAACAAAAGCCCCCCGCCGTGAGGCGGGGGGCTTTCTGGTTATCTATCAACTACCGACCGCGACGGGCGGGCATCGAGCGGCGTCCGCCAGCCATCGCGCCGCCGTCCCAGCCGCCGCCGTAGGTGCGGCCACTGCCCTGGGAGCGGCGCATCTGCTGACGGGCACCCTGGCGGTTCTCGTTGGGGTCCACCGGGTTCGGGTCAAGACGCTGGCCGACCAGCTTCTCAATCGCCCGAAGCTGGGGCGTGTCGCCGTGGGTCACGAACGTCAGTGCCTTGCCGGAGCGGCCCGCACGGCCTGTGCGGCCAATGCGGTGGATGTAGTCTTCGGCGTTCACCGGCACGTCGTAGTTGATGACGTGCGTGATATGCGGGACGTCAATGCCGCGTGCGGCGACGTCGGTGGCAACCAGAACGTCAAGCCGCTGAGTGCGGAACTGGGCCAGAACCCGCTCGCGCTGGTTCTGCGAAATGTCGCCGTGGATGGAGCCGGAGCGCAGGCCCGCCTGGGACAGCGTCTTTTCCAGACGGTCGACGCCGTGCCGGGTGCGGGCGAAGACTAAAGCCCCGCCGCCGCCTTCGCGGGCTTCATGCAGGAGGGTCAGCAACAGGTCGCCCTTTTCGGCGGCGGTGACCCGGTGAACAATCTGCTCAATCTGAGCAACGACCGTGGAGCGGGGACCGGCGTTGATGATGACCGGCTCATTCAAGTAGGCACGGGCCAGCTTTTCGACGTCGCCGTCCATCGTCGCTGAGAACAGCATGGTCTGCCGGTTTTCGGTTTGCAGGTGCTTGGCGATACGCTGCACCTGGGGCAGAAAGCCCATGTCCAGCATCCGGTCGGCCTCGTCAAGGACAAACATGGAAACGCCGCTTAAATCGACATTGCCCTGTTCGAGATGGTCAAACAGGCGGCCCGGCGTGGCGACGATGATATCGACGCCCCGGCGCAGGGTCGCAATCTGCTGGCCCATGCCTGCGCCGCCGTAGATGGCGACGCCGCGCAGTCCGGTTCCTTTGCCGTAGAGCTTGAAGTTGGTCTCAACCTGCACGGCCAGCTCCCGGGTGGGAACCAGAATCAGGGCGCGGGGCGTCCGCTGTTCGCTGCGGTCAAGTTTGTTCAGAATGGGCAGGGCGAAGACGGCGGTTTTGCCGCCGCCGGTCTGGGCGCAGGCGATCAGGTCCTGGCCGTTCAGTGCAGCGGGCAGGGCAAGCGTCTGGATTTCAGTGGGGGTGGTGTGGCCTGCCAGCGCAAGGTTCGCCTGAAGGGCGTCGCGCAGGGGCAGCTCGGTAAATGTTTGCAAGGTGTGTTCTTTCTCTTTTCCTCCGCACATGGGGAAGAAATGCCACCCGTCCGTTGGTTATTCAGTCCCAATTTTATAAATGATTTACAAATGACAGGGACTACGGGCGGCGCATTTCAAGTTCCACTCAGGCACGAGGGCCGTTCAGAAAGCTGACACAGCAAAACTGACACAGAGCCTAACGGACAGCGTACTTTCTCGTGAGATGCCAGCAGAAAAGTGGCCCAGAAGCGTATGATAAGAGGACGCGAAGACCGGGGGCGCAAGAGACGAGAGCAAGTGGATACAATGAACTGTTAGTTTTATCATACCACACTTTATATAAAAAACGAACACGCACCGAACTGTTATTTTGGCCGGTCAAGAAAAAGAGGGCGGGGGAAGCCCGCCCTTCCAAGTGTTCTATCCTAAAATCGCCTTGACTTCTTCCAAATCTGCGTCCGTCAAGTTCCAGCCTGCGGCTTTCGCGTTGCCCTCAATCTGCTTCGGCGAAGTCGCACCTGCAATCACCGAGGCGACGGTCGGCTGGCGCAGGAGCCATGAAAAGGCCAAATCCAAAAGGGTGTGGTCGCGGGCCTCGCTGAACGCAATCAGCTTCTCCACGATGTCTAAGTTCTGATCCGTCAGCAGCTTGGAAAAGCCGCCGTCGGCCTTGATGCGCGTGCCTTCCGGCAGGGGCTGGCCCTTGCGGTACTTGCCCGTCAGCAGGCCGCTGGCAAGGGGAAAGTAGGGCAGAAACGCGATGTCGAGATGCGAGCATTCGTCCAGCACCGCCGACTCGTCGCCGTCCACAGTCGTCACTTCCGGCTCCCGGTGCAGCAGGCTGTATTCATTCTGTACGCTCACAAACCGCGCCCCGTTTCCTGCCGCTTCCTCGGCGGCTTGAAGCTGTGCGGCGGAGAAGTTGGAGCAGCCGATTTCGCGCACTTTGCCCGCCTGCACGAGTTTGGTCAGCGTTTCCAGAGTGTCGCCGATGGGCGTGCTGTCATCAGGCTTGTGGATTTGGTATAGGTCCAAATGGTCCGTGTTCAGCCGCCGCAGGCTGTTTTCAATGGCCTCGGTGATATAGCCCGGCTTCGCGCCGCCTGCGTGGGCGTCGTCGATTTTCATGCCGAACTTGCTGGCAAGAACCACTTTGTCGCGGCGGCCTTTGAGGACGCGCCCCAGGAACTCTTCGCTTTTTGTGCTGCCGTAAATGTCGGCGGTGTCAAAAAACGTCACGCCTGCGTCGAGTGCCGCATCTACCACGTCCTTTGTTTTGGCCTCATCAATGTTCCAGCCAAAGTTGTTGCAGCCGAGACCGACCACCGAAGCGTCCAAACTGCCGATTTTGCGCGTTTCCATCTAAAACCTTCTCCTCGCGGTATACTTGATGCTTCTGTTGTTTCCGGCAAAGAAATACCTAAACATGACAAGGATATACGAGAACGCACGGCTTTACTACCCGTTAATGCCTCCTTACTTTTGACTGCCCGCCGTGAGATGTGGCAATGTATATCTTTAGAACGGGCCATACTCGCCGTGTGCAAAATCATAGTTGCCGTTGACCGACCAAAGCGAGGCCGTGCCATCCGTCTTATTCCAAAGGATGTGCAAGTAGTTGTCTGTCCCGACAGAGACTGCGTTGGCAGTCCACCCCGAGTACGGTCCGTAGTTATGGTAAGAGTAGCCAGCAGCAGTGGTTCCGTCAAGTGTCCACACGGAAATGCTGTTATCTGTGTATCGCCAAAGCAGGCGCACAAAGTTGTTGTTGTCAACCCCTATTGCCGTTGCATTGTAGCCACTGAAAGGCCCGTAGTTGGCATAACTGTAGCCAGAGGGCTGTGAACCATCAACATTCCAAAGGGAAATGCTTCCGTTGGTATTGTTCCAAAGAATACGAGGCTTGCTGTTAGGCCCGACCGAGAGCGACTTGGCGCTATACCCACTAAAAGGGCCGTAGTTGGTGAAGCTGTAAGCGCTCGGGGAGGAACCGTCAATGTTCCACAGGGAAATGCTTCCACTGGTGTTATTCCACAAAACGCGCACTTGGTTGTTACCGCCCACGGCAATGGCAGACGCCGTATAGCCTGAGAAGGGGCCGTAGTTTACAAAGGAGAAATTACCAAGAGTATCTACGTCCCACAGTGACAACAACCCGTCTGTCCTGTTCCAGAGGATGTGTACATGATTGTCGGGGCCAGCCGCAATCATTTTGGCTGAATAGCCGGGGTAGGGACCGTAAGCGAAACTGCTTTCAAGAACATACTGCGTGTTGATGGTCCAAAGCTCGACGGAGCCGTCGGGGTTGTTCCACAGAACGTGGAATTTTCCGTCACTACTGGTCGCCACAGACGTTGCAGGCCCAACAGGGAGCGGTATTTGCCCCCACCATGTCCCCCAATGGTTTGCTGAGTAACTTCCATAAGCGTCAACGGTGGAAGCATACTCCTGTAATGTCCACATATCTGTGTCGTTTGCAGGGTCTACCACCGTGCTACTGTAGTCTCCCCAGCGGTTCCTACCATAATCATCTTGTTTAGAATACGTTGTCTCGCCGAGCTTCAATGCAACATCTGCTCGAAGTGTTGATGGCGGATCATTGGCGTTTCGATATGAGTAGTAAGCACTTGCATACTGGGACGACGAGAAACGGGAGTATCCTATTAATACTGCGTTGCTCTTGTTGACCGCAATGCTAGGATAAGCATAAAATTTGTTTCCTGTTGGGTCGTCGATGAGACCCACCTGTTGAGGGGTTCCGCCTGGTGTCACTTGCCACCATAAAATTGAACTCCTCGTAGGAGAACCACCTGCTGGTAGAAACACAGTGTAAGTACACCATAGAGAGCCGTTTCTATAGACGCAATTTTGGATCAGGGAGTCGCCCAAATGAATTCGCACGCTGCTACCCAACTGTGGCGCAAAATTGATGTCTGCTCCTGCTGGTGCGCTTGAAGGGACTGAATCATATGTATAAGAACTCGATGCTATAGCCGCACCCGGTGTGAAAGTTTCGTTCCCAACTGAACCCGCAACCGTGCTGATATGCAAAGAACTTTTGCCAGAGGAATTGCCATTCCAATCCTGCATCAAGTAATACGTTCCTGGATTGGTATTGTCGTAAGTGACTGCTGGAACGTAATTGTATGAAGATGAGTCCACCTTCGTTGTTACAGCCTGTACGCCAGAGTAGAGCTTTGCCTTGTCAAATACATAAATGATCGACCCCCGACCGGGATTGTTCGTAGTGTCACCATAGTCAAACACGTTACCTGCAACAACTATCCAGTTTAAATTGAATCCAGTTGCAGGATGATCTATCCAATCTGATGTCTTGGGGTATTTGGCAGAGACAAACACTTGGTATCTGTACCAGTTTCCGGTCGGATCATTTGTTTGCGAGACAGCTACTAAAATTGAGCCTGTATTTGTGGCATAACCCGAACGGGGCACGTCGCCACCGCAGGTTATAATCCAGTGGCCCCCGGCAGAGGCGTCGTACAATACTCTCGGATCGAATGCGCCTGTCGGCGTAGAGAAAGTAATCCCACCTTGACCGCTCCAAAAACCGGACAGGCTGGATGTCGTGGTTTGCCCATCTGTTCTCCTACGCATGGCTATCTGAGTGTTCAGCACTGTTAATATATAACTGGTTCCCACTGCTCCGTTGGTATCCGGTGGATATGCTCCATTGATGTCAAGAAGGGGTGAGAAACTAGCGGCTGGCAACGGTGGGACTAAAGAGGATGATGGAGAGAACGATGAAGACGATGTGGCGTCGTTTGGCTTAAGTTTGTTGATTAGGGTCTGTGATGGTGAATTGAGTGAACTGACAGAATAAAAAGGTGTTGCTACAGGAACGGGAGCCGGAAAAAGCCCTGAACTCTGAAGTTGGATTTCCTGCTGTGCCAACTGTGCAAAGTTTAGTGTCGGCAACTGGTTTTGTGAAGATTGGGCTACAACTTGAGGACAAAACACAGTTATCGTGGCCAAGAGACAAAACAGCCTGATAGCCCAGTTCATCCGACGAATGTCACCAACAAAGCCGGAATTTTTTAAACAAGTCTTCAAAACGATATCCATTCTTTCTAAAAACCCAAGCACAAAATCATCGAAGAAACATTCCCTGATTTTAGTGTTGGCTATGGCTCACTGCACTCCGCTAAAGATGAAACATCTCGCAACTACTCAGATGTCAACAGAAAAGCATGGGTTTGGCCGTTATGCTCACCCGTGCCGCAGATTTGACCGGCATTGTTGATGCCCGTAGCATCGGTCAGAACCCAGCCGGACCCGGCGGGGAGGCGGCTGTTGAGGTCGGCCATCTGACCCTGCTGCCAGACGAACGGGTGCTTGATCTGAGCGGGGTCGGATGAGGCCGTGTTTTCGGAAATGCCGACGACCTGCCCGGTGTCGTTGATGGCGACAGCGGCACTGTCCGTGTCGCCGGGCAGCAATCCTAGATTAGTCACTTGACCGCCCGTGAACAAAACCGCACGGCTGTGGGATATTTCACGGCCTTGAACCCCTGGCCCGGCATCCGTGAGGGAAAACCCGACTGCCTGCGACCCGGTGTTGATGGCGGACGCACTGCTGCCGATGTCACCGGCCAACGCCCCCAGCGCGGTCAAGGCTGCATTGCTGTAAATGAAAGCGTGTCGGACGTTCTTGCCGGGGACATAAGAGTCCCCAACGACCTGCCCAAGACTGTTGATGCCGGACGCAAGGCTTGCCGTATCCCCCGGAAGCGTGCCCAAGCCCACGACCGATCCGGCGCGGAACAGCGCCGCGTGCGAGGGACCCGGCCCAATAGTGTTCGGGGAGAAAATGAAGGAGGGAATGGAGTATCCTGCTACGGTTCCGTCCGTGCTGATGGCGGAAGCACCGCTGGTAGCATCCCCCGCTAAAACACCGAGATCGGTAAAAGCGCCCGCATTATACAAGAAAGCGTGAGGAAGTGCCAGCCCCTGGCTGTCCTTCGTACCGGAGCCGAATGTACCGCAGATTTGGCCGCTGTCGTTGATGCCTGTGGCCTGGCTAAAACTACCTCCCGGCGGCGTTCCGAGATCAGCGATCTGATTGCTCTGCCAGAGAAACGCATGAGAGGAAGAACCACTGCCGGACAGACCGACGATCTGCCCTTTGTTGTTCAGTGCCGCCGCAGAACTGGACGTGCCGCCGGGCAAAACGCCGAGGTCAGTGATACTGTAAGTGCGGGAAGAACTGGAAGTGCTGTCGTGGCCTCCGCCGCCGCAGCCTGTTAAGAGCAGGGGCAACCCGCACAACAATAGACTGAGCGGAGAGTAGCCATAGCGCCAATATCTGGTGAGTTTATTGTTCATTTGGTAAGCCTTTTGTACCTTCTCGAATCATGTCCGCTTGCTTAGTGTAACATGGTTTAGCAAATAAAGCAAGAGGTAGAAAAATGAAATCGTAAGATATGCCTGTGAGGCACAGCCGAACTTCTGTGCCAACGGGTATACTGCCCGGCAAAGGAACCCGCATTTGCTTATTGAAGGCACTGTTTTTCGGACCCACAGCGGCAACTATTACGTCCAAACCGACACGGGTGACGTGGTGGCCTGCAAGCTGCGCGGCAACCTCAAAAAAGAGCTGACGTTTTCGACGTCGGCAGGCAGCCCGCGTCGCCTGACGTCCGCCCGCAAGCGGCACCGGACGGACCCGCTGACGGTCGGGGACCGGGTGCGGCTGGACCCGGAGCTTGCCATGATTGAAGAGACCCTGCCCCGGCACTCGGAGCTGTCGCGCCTGACCCCGAGCGGGCATGGGCAGCACACGCTGGTGGCAAATTTGGACCAGGCGTTTTTGTTTATCACCGCCGCCTCGCCGCCGCCGAACTTCTGGCTGCTGGACCGCTTTCTGGTGCTGGCCGAAGCCGCCGACATCCCGCCGCGTGTGATTGTGAATAAGATAGACAAATTAAGCGAAGAGGACCAGCCCGAAGTGGATACGCAGATTGCCGTCTATGAGAAAGTCGGCTACCCGGTGTTCCGGGTGTCGGCCAAAACGGGAGAGGGGATTGAAGCCGTGCGCGACGCCCTGCGCGGGCGCATTTCGGCGGTCGCGGGGCCGTCGGGGGCCGGGAAAAGCAGCCTGCTGAACGCCTTGCAGCCGGGCCTTCAGCTTCGGACGGGGGACATTGACAATGCCATGCTATCGGGCCGTCACACGACCACGACCGCCGAGCTGCACCCTTTGAACGGCGGCGGGTGGGTGGCGGACACGCCGGGGCTGCGGCAGGTGGACTTCTGGGAGGTCGATAAAGGCGACATCCAGTTCTGCTTCCCCGAGTTCCAGCTCTATTTAGGCGAGTGCCGCTTCGCGGGCTGCCGTCATCGCACGGAGCTAGGCTGCGCGGTCCGCGCCGCCGTGGAGGCCGGGGAGATCAATCGCCGCCGCTATGACAGCTTTTTGCAGATGAGTCTCGGATGACAGCCGCGCAAAAACATCTGCGTTTGGGCGAGTTGATCCTGCTGCTCTGGATCGCTTTTTCCGGCAGCCTCATCACATCACTTTTCGCCGCTGCCGGGGTGAAAATCTCTGAAGTGGCTTCCCCTTCGCTTCTGCATAGCTGTCTGGGAATTGCCAATCAGCTTGGGCCGCTGGCACTGCTTGTTTACATCCTGGCGCGGCAGGGCCGGACACTGGCAGACATTGGCAGACATTGGCCTGCGCCTGACATGGAAAGCCATTCCTTACTCTGCGGCTTTGTTTTGCGCGGGATGGGCGGTGAGCTACCTCTGGGACTGGGGACTGTGGTATGGTCACCTGCTGCTGACAGGCAGGTACCTCTCCCTGCGGGCACACAATGTCGGCTTTCTTTATGGGCCAGACCGGGGGTGGAGCCTTCCGATTCTTCTGGTTTTCGGCATTATCAATCCTATCAAAGAAGAACTCATTGTGCGGGCCTACCTGCTGTCTGAAGTCCGGCTGCTAAGTGGCCGTCTCTGGCTGGCAGTGGCGGTCAGCGTCGCTGTCCAGACCAGCTACCATCTTTATCAGGGCATTTGGGCTGCGGTCAGTCATCTGGCGCTGTTTCTCGTGTTCTCGCTCTACTACGCCCGCACACGGGACATTCTGCCGGTTGTTTTGGCCCACCTCTATTTTGACCTGCTGGCCCTTGCACGTTGATATTTGGTACAGGGAGGGAAGCAGTGCGGCTAAAAATCCCCAAACGGGCTGCCGTAGTCGGCGGTGGTGATGCGCCAGACTTTGGTGGGAAGAACGCCAAAGCGGGTCCCGTCTTCGCGCTTCCATTGCAGGGTGATATCATGGTCGTAGAGAACGCGGCCATCGGCAGAGGCGATCCGCAGGTGGTTGGTGGTGGTGGCGTCGTCGCCGTGAACATCGACGACCGGCACGGTTTGCGTGACGGAGATGGGGCCGTTGCCCTGCATCCGGTTGAGCAGAAAGCGGAGCTGGACGGGGGAGGGGACATTGGAGTCGTGGTAGTGGGGCGAGACCACGGCCATGAAGCCGCTGATGTCGTGCCGCTCCCCGGCGGCGCGGGCAGTTTCCATCTGTTGCACGATTTGAGTCTGGTCCGGCACGGCGGGGGCACGCAGCAGGACGACTGTCACCACGGCCAGCAGGAGCAGGGCGGCGAGGCCGAGCAGGGCCTTAGATGACGATTTCACGGACGGGTGTCCTTTCGCGTTTCCAGCCGCCAGCGGAAGTTCAGCGGGCCGATGCCGTAGGTCAGCGACAGGTACGGGGTGTGATACACGGAAATACGCGGCAAGCGCAGGGGAGCGTCGGAGTGCCGCGCCCGGCCAAACTCGGTGGTGACGGCCTGCGTGTACCCGGTTTCGGCGGCAATCGCGGCGACGCGGTCATCGACACTGCCATACGGATAGCAGAGGGTTGTCAGCGCCTTACCCAGCTTTTGTTCCAGCGCCTCTTTGCTGTCTGCGACTTCCCGGCGCACATCGGCTTCGGATAAATCAGCCAGTCGGGGATGCATTTGTGTGTGGCCCTCGAACTCGGCCCCGCCGTCCGCCTGCATCGCCAGAATATCCGGCCAGTCTAAAAGCGGCGTTGGCTCGTAGCCCTCGGCGGCGACCCAGGCATTGGTTTTGCCGACGAGTTCTGACACCAGAAACACCGTGTACGCAAAGCCCAGCGAGCGCAGCAGGGGATGAACGTTGGTGAGTAGGTTGACGTAGCCGTCATCAAAGGTCAGTAGCACAGGCTTCAGCGGCAGGGAAGCCTGACCGACGCGGGCGGCGACGAGAGTGCCAAATGTAATTGGCGTGTAACCCGATGACTTCAGCATTCGCATCTGCCCGGCAAACTCCGCCGCCGTCACGTAGAAATGCTTGTATTGCGGGGGGCGGGGCGCGTCTTCGACGGCGTGATACATCAAAATCGGCACAGGGGGCCAGAGCGAAGAAGTCACTGCGGTCGCCCCCGCGATACAACGAAGCGGTACACGCGGAAGCCATGTTCACGGCGGGCCACCAGATGCGGGCGTGTGTGCGTAATCCGGGTTGGCAGGACGGCCCGCGTATGACGCACCGACAAAAACGTGGTCAGCCCGCAGGCGGCCAGCGCCAGACCCCCGGCGGCCAGGCTGACACGCGGCAGCGCCCCGCGTACCCGCGCAGACCGCGTCGCACGCGGGCGGGCCAGCACCTCGGCATAGAGCGTTTCCAGCCGGTCCATCTGCGTGTCCTGCGACAGCACGGCCACGGCAGTCCGGCGGCCTTCGCGCCCGAAGGCGGCGCGGCGCTCGGGGCCAGTCACCGGGTCCAGCAGCTCGCTTAGAGCGCGTTTCAAGGCGTCGGCATCCCCCAGCGACACAAGCAGGCCGGTATCTCCCGCCCGGATCACTTCGCGGCAGCCGCCTATATCAGTAGCGAGAGTAGGCAGGCCTGCCGCCATCGCCTCGGCCAGCGCGAGGCCGAACGCCTCATCAGCGGGCAGGTGCAGCAGCAGGTCCAGACCCGGCAGCAGCGCGGGAATATTGGTGCTTGGCCCGGTCAGCACCATCTGCTCCGACCAGCCTGTCCGGGCGGCGCGGGCTTCCAAATCCGCCAATGCGCCCGGCTCTCCCTCACTGCCCAGAAAGACGCACCAGATGTTGGGGTTTTCCAGTGCGGCGACCGCTTCCAGACCCGCCGCCTGTCCTTTGGCATCCAGCCGTCCGACCATGCCGACAACCACGGCCCCGGCGGGAATGCCCCAGGCGTGCCGCGCCGCCTGCCGCTGACTGTGCGCTTCCGGGGAGCCAGGCCGGGCGAACTGGCTCAGCGCGATGCCGTTCGGGATGAGATGCACAAACGCGGGGGAAAAGCCGTGGGCCTGACGCAGATGGTCGCAGACCGCGCCGGAGACGGCGGCGACGGCATCCGCGCCCCAGGCGAAAAAGCGGCCTGCCGCACGGGGCGGCTCGCCGAGCGGGCGCAGCATATGGGCGTGCAAAATCAGTCGGGGGCGGCGGCGGGCAAGGGCGACGCCCAGGACGGCGACGACATAATCGCGGCGGGAATGGGCGTGAACGAGGTCAATGTCTTCGGCATCAATCAGCCAGGCGAGCCGCCGCGAGGCGTTCAAATCGCCGCTGTTGCGGAGGGAAAAGGGCAGGGCGGGGATGCCGCGCTCAAGGCTCCAGGCTTCGACGGTCCCGCCGGGACGGCAGGCAAACAAGACGGGAACGCCGCGACGCCGCAGGGCGGCGGCCATCTCTACCGAGTGGCTTTCAATGCCGCCGTGGCTTTTGGTGCTGGCGACAAACAGCACACGCGGCGGCGCGGTTTTCCCAGTCTGCCCGAATTGTGTGGCTGCCGTGGACACAGGATTACCTACAATCCAAAGCGCCCGAGCAGGCCGCCGAGAGCGCCGCCGGTCGGCTGCGGCGTGCCGCCCAGAACGGATTGGATTAATCCCTGCGCCTGCGGGAACCGGGCGGCAACCATCGCCACGACTTCCGGGTGCTGCCGGGCGAGTGCCAGTGTCGTCGCCAGCAGGTCGCCGTGCGACATGGCATTCGGGTCGGTGGTCCCCACGCCCGCCTGCCCGAGCAGACCCGCGACATTCACACCCTGCCCGCCCAGTTCACTCAGCGCCGCCGATAAAAAGTTTTTGTGGGCGTCAATTTCTTCCGGCGCGGCCTGCGCCAGTGCCTGCGTCATCTCCTGCTCATCTGCCATCGGGTGTTCTCCTTTGATTGCACCCATTCTACCCGGTTTGGCACCGTTCCCGACAAGGGCTGACGGCGTATTCTTCCGCTTGCAAAAGGAACGGCCCAGATTCTCACAGGAAGCTGGGCCGTTCCGGTGACTAAAGTAATCGGCTTAATGGAATGCTCATCATTTATTTTTAGACTAGGCGGAACTTCATTCGGTTTCCGAACGTTGTTCAATTAACGAACTATGCTTAGGAGACAACGGTGAGCGCCAAAGACCGACGGGAAAACGAAGTGATACAGATGCGACAGGCCATACTCAAGGCCGCGTGTGACATTGCAGCCGAAGCAGGGTGGCGAGAGGTCACTGTACGCAAGGTTGCGGAGAAAGTCGAATATAGTCCGGCAGCCCTCTACGAATACTTTGCTGGCAAAGAAGCGATTCTGTTGGCAGCGATGCGGGAAGGCTTTCGGCTCCTCGCCCAGGATATGCGTGCGGTGCCGGAGCGGGAAAACGCTGCCGAGCGCCTGGTCGCAGTGGCGCAAAGCTACTGGGATTTTGCGTTTCGGCATCCCGAACTGTATCAGGTGATGCACGGACTAGACGGCGTCGCCTTCGGAACCGCCGAGACGCCGCAGGAAGCAAAGGACGGTTTTGCCGCTTTACGGGATGCCGTCCGCGCCGTTTTCCCTGGTGACAGCGCATCAGGACGTGACCTCTTTGATGAAGTCGATACGTTTTGGGCGACGCTGCACGGGCTGGTCTCGCTGACGATGGCAGGACGGATCAAAGACGGAAGGGAGCGTGCAAAAGCCCTGGTGGAACCTGCGGTCGCCGTCTACGCTACGGCCTGGCAGAAAGAGGAGAGGTAAACGAATGGATTGGACACTAGTTTTGACGATAGCGGCGATTATCGCCGCTGGATTGCTGGTTGGAAGTGAACTGGCCATCGCTGCGTTTGTTCATCCAACGCTCGATAAGCTCCCGGATGATGTTCATCTGCCAGCCGCAAGCGCCCTCGCTCGCGTGCAGGGGACAGTCATGCCGTTCTGGTACGCTCTTGTTTTTTTGCTTACGTTAGCCGAGGCTGTAGTCCAATGGCACCACTCTGGCCGTTTACCGATCTGGATCGCTGCATCGGCTGTTTTGTGGATATTGGCGATTTTGTATTCGGTCACCGCCCTGGTGCCGATCAACAACCGTCTTAAGTCCAATCCGCCTCCCGATTGGAAGACATACCGGCGTAGATGGGACCTGCTTCACCGCTGGCGTGTTGTACTTCTCACGATAGCTTTCGCGTTTCTCATCGTGGGATTGGTTGGCAAGTAGTCATCTGTCGAAGCGCAAACAGGAAAGTGGAGAATTATTTAATGAAAGTTTTGGTTATTGGAGCTGCAGGGAAGAGCGGGAGGGCTGTTGTCGAGCAAGCCCTGGCCGCCGGTCATGACGTTACCGCCTTTGTCCACAAGACTGAGGGCTATTTACCAGACTCGAACGTGCGCGTTGTTGAGGGCGATGCCAGGGACCGCTCCGCAATGGATTCGGCCATGCTGGGGCAAGATGCCGTGATCGACACGATAGGCGGCAAGAATCCTTTGAAGGCCACCACGCTTGAATCAAGTGCCGCCGCGACCATCACTGCCTCGATGCAGTCAAGCGGAGTTCGCCGCCTCGTGGTCATTTCCATGACCGGCGAAGGAGAGAGCGAAGCGAATACGAACTGGTATCAACGCCTGTTCCTGGCGACACTCCTGCGGGCCGAGATGAAGGACAAGGCCGCGATGGAAGCGATTGTGGATACAAGTGGCCTCGACTGGGTTATCGTTCGCCCTCCGTTTCTCAGCGATGGTCCAGGTACGGGAAACATTCACGTCTTTTCTGCTGAAACGAAAGAGACGGCCCATAAAATCACTCGTGCCGACCTCGCCGCCTTCATGGTCGCTCAACTTTCCAGCGATGAGTATCTCCAGAAAGCCGTGGCCGTTGCCAACAGCTAATAAGTCGATTTCCCGTTCCAGCAACAGGACAAAGGTCCTTCAAGAGAGCGGGAGAGAGAAAACAGAAAGAACAAATGGACATTCCTAATATCCCTGTAACCGGCACGACCGGACATCCGCCTGCCCGCACCGTCGCCGTGACTGGCGCGAACGGCATGGTAGGCCGGCATCTGATCAGCCTGCTCCTCGAGCGCGGCGACCGCGTGATCGCTCTCGTCCGCGACCCCGAACACGCGCAGCTCCCCGACAGCGTTGAGGTACGCCGCTGGCAGGCGAGCGACCCCGCCGCGCCCCTGCACGGGGCCGACGCCGTCGTCAACCTCGTCGGCCCCCCCATCTTTGCACAGCCCTGGACGGACGCCCGCAAGCGGGAACTGGCTGAAGTCCGCATTCAGGCCGTCCGCTCGATCATCGAGGGCGTCCGGCAGACGCACAGCAGTGTCAAGAACAGTGTCAAGACCTTCCTCTCCTCATCGGCTGTGGAGTACGGCGGGGACACCGGCGATCAAATCACGGATGAGACCGCAGGCCCCGGACATGGCTTCCTCGCTGAGATGGGCCAGCAGTGGGAGGCAGCCGCCCTCGATGCCGCACCGCTCGGCGTCCAGGTCGTCCTGATGCGGCACGGCCTCGTCCTCGGGCGTGAGGGTGCCACCTTCGCCACCCTCCTGCCCGTCTTCCGGCGCGGCTTTGGGGGCACACTGGGGCATCCGAAGACCTGGGTGTCCTGGATTCATGTGGACGACGACGCACGTCTTGCCCTGCACGTCCTCGACCACGAGGAGCTGTCCGGCCCGGTCGTGTTCGCCGCACCGAACCCGGTCACGCAGCGTGACTTCGCCCATGCGTTCGGTCGCGCTTTGAACAAACCTGCCATACTCCCTATGCCGCCTTTCGCACTGCGCCTGATGTATGGCGAGCGGGCCGACCTGTTCCTGGACAGCCACCGCGCTATGCCCCGTCAGGCGCTCGCCAGCGGCTTTGAGTTTAAGTACCCGGTCATCGAGGCGGCCCTGCGCGACCTCGCTGATGAAACTCCGAGTGACCGCGCACTACTGACTGACGCGAAAAAAGGCGAGAGTGAAAACGCTCTTGCCATCAGCCGCGCTGAATAATCGTGCCTCTATAATCAGGTATTTCCTCAGTCATGGAGTGACTTTCTGCGAGTAGCCTGGCACTGCAAGGGCAGACCTGGAAGGCTTCCAGTGCCAGGTCAAAATACCTGATTACTTTTGCATTGCTGCTTAAGACTTCCTATCCATAAAGCGCGATGCATCCGGCGCGAGGCTGGCCGGGTAGGGAGAAAGACGAGACGCATACGCACCGCGTGCCTGCTTGTACTGATTCAGCTCGTTGAGTTCGCGCATGACGCGCCCGACTTTGCAGTAGAGGAGACGCTGCGCCATGCCGTCGGCCTCCCGGATGGCTGAGACGACGGAGGCCAGTGCCGGGTCAGCGGCGACCAGATGCCGGGTCTCAGTCAGCCCGCCAATCAGGCTGCGCCTCGCGGCGAGTATCCGGTCAAAGGCAGAGAAGTCATCGGCTTCCAGTGCCTGTATCTGCTCCCGAGATAGCTCCAGGATATAGTGCAGCTTGGTACGCTCGGCAGTGGCAGAGGCAGTCGACATAGGGAAGTGCTTTCTATTGAGACGTTGGTGCAGAAATCGCCAAAAGTGCCGGGGGTGCAAAAACCCCCGGCAGGGAGGTGTCCTTCGGACAAAGAGCGGCCAGACAAATATGGTCTTCTTTCTCCTCACCCGCAGGGTGCTTCTTTGCCGGGGGTTTTTACACCCCCGGCACTCCGGCTTGACGCTCGCTTTGGCTGTGGACAAAAACGCTTACGCGGCGACGGCCTCGCGGCCACCGGGGAGCGTGACGGCTACAGCGCTCAGGCTGCCTGCGGTGACTTTGCCCGCCTGACATTGCCGGTCCACCTCGGCCCAGGCATCGCGCAGCTCGCGCAGGGCGGCTATCGCCTGCTCTACCCGCTCGGGGCGGTCGTGAATGTTAGCATCGGTGAGGCTGTCCAGAAGCGTGGCGTAAAGCTGAGACAGATGCCGGGCGACCACGCCGCCAGCGTGAAAGTCCAGGGTGTCGCGCAGGTGGGCAATGATATCCTGGGCTTTGCCGATCATCTCTGATTGGCGGTCATACTGGCAGGCGTGCATGGCGGGCAGGGCTTGGGACAAAAAGCGGATCGCGCCGTCGTAGAGCATCACGACCATGCGGGTGGGGGTGGAAGTTTCCACGGAGTTTTGCCGATACTGGGCATACGGGTTGGGAAGGCTCATAACGTGCTGTCAAGTCTCCTCGGACAAGTTTGTGTCACTATTTTTTCTTGGACTAGTTCTTCTTGGAATTGTCCAGACCCGCCACCTGGGCGTTGAAAGCATCGCCCGCCGACTTGAGCGAGCTGATCCGCGTTTCCATGTCGCTGAAAAGCTGCCTCAGGTAGTCGGTGTAGGTGCTGACCTGATCCTGGATTTTCTGAATCTGGGCCTGTGTGTCGCTGATCTGGGCGTTGAGGCTGTTTTCCGCGCCCGCGACGGAGCCGTTGGTCGGGTCCAGAATGCCGGTCAGGATTTGGTTCAGGCTGTCACCGACGCCATGGGTGACGCTGACATGGCCGAGTGACTGCCCGGTCGGGGTCGGAGCAGTGGCGGCCACTAGAAGCTGCAAGCCCTCGGTGGTGGCATTGCCCGTGTTTCCTGAAAGCGTGCGGCCTTTGCCCACTGCCGCTTCGCCGTTGATTGTCCCGGCGACATCCTGCCCGGCGGTCACGCTCAGCGAAGGGCCAATTCCCGAGCTGGTTCCATCCGCTGCCTTATCCGAAGACACGGTGAACCCGGTGCCCGAGCCGAACCGCTGGGAAGACAGCACGAGATGATTGCCTGAGTCAATGCTGGCATAAACCTGAGTGTTGAGGCTGCTGCTCGTGTTGATGAGGTTGGCCGTGTCCTGAAGGCTGCTGCCGACCGGCAGGGTCAGCCTGACTGGCGAGGCAAACAGTCCTCCGCCGAATGTCAGCGTCTCCGGGGCAGTGCTGGACGCGCCCGCCGCGTGCGCCGTCCCCGCCGCGCCGAAGGACTGCGTGCCGGGCTGCGTGATGACGACCGAGTACCCCGCGCCGCTGGTGGCTTTAGTTTTGGCGCTGGCCTGCACAAACTGAACCTGCGGGCTGTCGGAGCCGCCGGACAAGCCGAACAAATCAGAAACTGTGCTGGGATTAGTTTGCAGCGCCTGGGTCAGCGTATTGGAATTGACTTGAACCTGACCGTTCTGGTCCAGTGTGATGCCGATGTCCTGCAATGTCGTTTTGCCGCTGACGGCGCTCAGCGTCTTGGTGAGCTGGTCCTGTATCTGGGTCAGTGTGCTATCGCCGAACAGGCTGGGACTGCTGCCCGCGTTGCCGCTCTTGGTGTCGGTGGGGGCGGTAAACTTGTTCTGATTGGTAACAAACGTCTGGATGGCATTGAAAGCCGTTGCAAAATTGTTGACTGCTCCGACAATCGCATCCGTGTTCTGGCTCACACTCAGCGTGGTCGTGCCGGGAGAAGCCGCCGTGCCGGACAGCAGCGTGATGGTCGCGCCGGGAACGGCGTCTGCGACCGCATTGGACGACCGGGTGAGGTCCAGCCCGTCCAGATTGAATTTCGCATCCTGAGCATTGGTGACCGGGTGCGTGAACTGGCTCTGAAGAACGCCGACCGTGCCGAGAACGCCATTTGCGTCGGTAAACACCGGTGCGGCTCCCGCTGTGCTGGTGATTTGAAGCTGATGAATGCGGTTCAGGTTGCCGTAGGCATCGGGCAGGGTGACGACCTCAGCGGAAATGCCCGTGAGGCCCGCGCCGTTGATGGCCCCGGCCAAATCGGACAGCGAGGCCGTGTTCAAATCCAGCGTTATATCGGCCTCATTGCCGGCGCCGGTCCCGCCATTGGTCAGATGAAAGGTCCCCGACGGGGCGCTGCCGCTGGCGATGCCAAGTAAAGCGCCGATAGGCTGCGTGCCGTTCAGGAGTGCCAGGGAAGCCGCACCCGACGTGGCGCTTCCGTTTTTGGTTCCGGTGAGCGGCTGCCGGATGCTGGCCGTCCCCGCCGTGACCAGCCCCAGACTGCTGAGAACCGTGCCGCCGGTATCGGCGGCGGCGAGAGTGTTGGCCGTGCCGGTTTTGGCGCTGGTGAGGGTCAGCCGAAAATCGCCGACGCCGACATTGACGACGCTGGCAGTGACGCCCGCCCCGGAGGCATTGATTTTGACGGAAAGATCGGCAAGCGAGTCGGTCTGGCTGACGCTGACCGTTTTGCCGTTCAGCGTGAAGCTGCCGCTTTGCCCGAGCGCGGTCGCGCCGCTGGCGACGCTGCCGGAGACGACTTTCTGCGCCTTGGCGATCTGCGTGACGGTGAGCGAATGGTCGCCGAGTGCCGCGCCGGGCAGGGTGGTGATGGTGGCGACGCTGCCGTCCGACGACGACGCGCTGGCCGCGCTGAATGTAGCCTTTTGGTTGAGCGTCTGCACGGATGATTGAAGCGAGAGCAGGCTGGCGTTGAAGCTCTGCCACGTTGCGAGCTTGGCGTTGTACGTGTCGTCTTTGCCCTGAAGCAGTGTGACGGGCTTCTGCGCGACGGTGGTAAGTTGGGTGATAATACTCGCGGTGTCGATGCCGGACGACAGCCCGGAGAAGTTGGCAACGGTGGTGGTCATGGCAAAAAAGTCTCCTGCGTTACCGTCAGTATCGGCAGGAGGCGGGGGGTTCTTTAGGAGTTTAGGAGCGGCTGCACCGGGCGAGATACAAATACACAAGCGCCCCGGTGACGCTGTGAACCTGAAAGTGCGTGCCCAGCGTTTCCCGCAGCTCGGCGCGGGTGAACCGGAAGAACGGGATGCCGCCGTCGTGCATCCCTTCTTTCTGGCCGAAGACGCGGGTGAGCAGGGAGTGTTTGTACGCAGACAGTGCGAGCGCCCCGCCCGGCTTCAGCACCCGTGCCAGAGCGGCTACGGCGGCGGCGCGGGCGTCGGGGCCGGGAACGTGTTCCAGCACCTGACAGGACACCACCCGGTCAAAGACGCCGTCGGCAAACGGCAGGCGGCACAAATCGGCCTGCACCAGATGCGTATTTGTAATACCTGCCGCTCTCAGCTTGCCCCGGCAGACGCGCAGGGACTCGAACGAAAAGTCGATAGCGACCATCTCGTGCACATTCCCCGACAGCATGGGCGTCATCCGCCCCGTCCCGCAGCCCGCTTCCAGCAGCCGGTCGGTTTTCTGCGGCCCCAGCGTGCGGCGTGTCAGCGGGATTTCCACTTTGCCGAACCAGTTCAGAAACGCCATCCGGTCATAGTCGCCGACCTGTGCATCGCGGGCGGCGATTTCCGAAAGCTGTTCACCGCGCATTGCGCGAGGCAGCAGGCGCGGGATGCCGTCTTCTATTGGGTAGGACTGCCCGGCCTCGTCAAGCAGAGTGCCCGCCGTGATGTCGTCGCCATCGGTTTCGTGGATGTCTAACGTGAGCGGCCCGCCGGTTTCCGGGGAGCGCAGGAGGGGCAGCAGGGTAGGGTGCATAAGGTCTCCAATAAGAGCAAGAGGCCCCCTAGCCCCCAATTCTGGGGAACCAGATAGTAAAGAACGGGCCAAATCCTAACTCTCTGGCTCCCCAGAATTGGGGCGGGGGGTCTTCTTTACGGCGCAGTCGTCGCCAGCGTCGGCGTCAGGCGCAGCACATAGTCATCGGGCGTATCCGACTGCGACAGGCCGAGCTTTCGCATCGCCGCCTGCCGGAACGACGCCAAATCTTCAAACGTGACCGTCTCGCCGGGCCGAACGCGCCGGGACAGAGGGGTGGTCCATACCTGCGTCGGCACAAACACCGCGCCTGTTCCGGCGTCGCCCGTTGGCGGGGGCGGCAGGGGCAGGCCAATCCGGCAGGCCACCCAGAGCGTGCCGTCGGCATTCTGCCGCGTGGTGATTTCGTAGACCCGCGCCGCCGCGCCGTCGCCCAGCGTAAGTATCGCCGGGCGTCGGTCTATCACGCCTTCTTGGTCCACGGTCGCCAGCGAATCTTCGGTGCCATTGGTGCGCCGCGCCAGCTCCGCGTGAAGGGTGACGGGCGGTATCGGCACGTCGGCGGCCTGCACGCGGGCGCGGAACGCGGTCCGCCCGGCGGCTGTGCCCCGGATGATAAACAGCTTTTCCGCGTCATAGGGGACGATGTCAGTCATCCCCGCTGGAAACGTCGGGTCCGGGACATCCTTCTTGCCGTCGCGGGTCAGCCCGTTGCGGGTGCTGTGCGTCAGGCCAAGCCGCGCAAAAATTGCCGTCGGGAGCTGCTGCGTGACATGGATTTTCTCCCACAAGTAGCCGCCGTTCGGTTTGGCCGAGGCGGGGGGGTTGAGAAAGCCGAGCGTCAGAGCCAACAGTGCGGGCAGGAACAGTGTGGTCAGCAGGGGCCGCTGCCGCGAGATAAAGCGTGGCATTGGGTGTCTTTCTAAATGCGGTAAGGCTCCCTCCCGCTCGTCCCTCGCTCCCTCCCCTGTGAGGGGAGGGCAAAGAGACGGAGAAGACCGACAACGCGAGAGCTTCTGCCTCTTGTCCTAATCCTAACCCTCCCCTAACGGGGGAGGGAGCGAGAGACGAGCGGGAGGGGGCCTACTCCGGCCTTCGCAGGTCTTTGATGTTAAGCTGAAGCAGGCGGCGCCCATTCCATACGTTGATTTGCGGCGTGTACAGCGCCTCTAAATAGTCGCCCGGCCCGGCGCGGTCGGCCCAGTCGCCCTGCCCCCAGGCGACGCAGTCGGTCGGGTCCATCGCCTCGGCGCGGACGCGCATCTTCAAGTGGCTCATGTCTTTGCCAATACGCTTGGCATCACAGACCAGAAGCGACTGTGACGCAAAGCGCGGCTCCGGGTTCGCCTGCCCGAACGGGGCGAACCGCGCCCATTCTTCCAGGAGGTCCAAAGACAGCGCGGACGGGTCAATCATGCCGTCGTGCGAGATTTTGGGAACAAGGTCATCCTCGGTCATCGTTGCGTGGGCGTGCGCGTTGATTTTCGCCTGAAACTCGGCGAGATTGGCCTGTGTCAGCGACAGCCCCGCCGCCATCTCATGCCCGCCGCAGCTTTCCAGAAGGTCCTTGCAGTGCTGTATGCCCCGGAACATATCAAAGCCCGGCAGGGACCGCGCCGAGCCTTTGCCCCAGGTCTCTTCGTCGTTCAAACCGATGACTATCGCGGGCCGTCCGAAGGCTTCCACCAGCTTGCCCGCCACAATGCCGACCACGCCCGCGTTCCAGCCGGGCGAGGCAATCACTAAGACTCGCGTGGCGTCCAAATCCAGATTGCCCACAATCAGCTTGGCTTCTTCTAAAATACGCCGCTGCGTCTGCTGACGTTCCACATTGAACGCATTCATCTTTTCGACCAAAAGCCGCGCCTCTTCCGGGTCTCCGGTCAGCATGACTTCTAATGCAATTGCCGCGTCATCCAAACGTCCGACGGCATTGATGCGCGGGCCGATGCCGAAGCCAACCGCCTCGGCGGACAGCGGCTTTTCGGTGTTGATGCCCGCGCCGTCCAAAAGCGCTCGCAGGCCGACTTTGCGCGTTGCCGCAAGCTGTTTCAGGCCGTAATAGGCAAAGACGCGGTTTTCGCCGAGCAGCGGCATGACGTCGGCCACGGTCCCGCAGGCGACCAAATCCAGAAACTTCTGAATAAACGCGCCCTCGTGCGTCGGCTGAATGAGCCGCACGACGGCCTGCATGACCTTGAAAGCCACGCCGACCCCGGCGATGTTCGGGAACGGATACGTGGAGTCGTGCCGGTGGGGGTTCACAATCGCGTAGGCCTCGGGCAGGGTGTCGCCCGGCTCGTGGTGATCGGTGATGATGACCGTCATGCCGAGGCTGTTGGCATAGGCGACCGCCTCGCGGGCCTGAACGCCGCAGTCCGAGGTGATCACCAGCGTCGCGCCTTTGCCGTGCGCGTAATCAATCGAAGTCGTCTTCAAATCATAGCCGTCGCGCTTGCGATGCGGAACCCGGTATTCCAGCTTCGCCCCGAGCGCCGTCAGCGTTCGCACGTAGACCGCCGTAGAAGTGACGCCGTCGACATCGTAATCGCCATAGACAAAAATCGTTTCGCCCGTCGCCAGGGCGTCTTTGATACGCCGGGCGGCTTTGTCCATATCGGGCAGGCCGAACGGGTCCAAAAGCTGAGACAGCTCCGGCCACAAAAAGTCCGCCGCCGCCGCCGGGTCGGTCAGCCCCCGGTTCCGCAGCAGGCGGGCGGTGAGCGGGTGGACTTCCAGTTCCCGTGCCAGCAGCCGCTCGGCTTCGGGGTCGCGGCTCGGCTCAATCCAGCGTGTCGTCTCGGGCAAGTGTGATTTCTCCAAAATGGGCAGCCTCCTGAGTGATGCACTCAGGAGGAGTGGGGCGAAAGCGGAAAGAGGCCCCCCCGCCCCAATTCTGGGGAGCCAGAGTTAAGAGCAGGAGCCAGATAATTAGGAAGAGGCTTTTCCTATCCAATCCGGCTCCCCAGAATTGGGGCGGGGGGGCCTTCCTATACCTTCTCAGACGGCTTCTTTTTCTTGGCCTTGATGGCCGAGATTTGGATTTCGCCGGGAGCCGGAGGCCGGGCGGGAGCCGTGCCGGGCGGGGGCAGGGTCGCCGTGGGGCGGGAGCTTCCGCCGCCGTTGCCAGCATTCCCATTGCTCGTGTAGACCTGTGCGCCGCCCTCGGCGACAGCCACCGGCGCAGGGGCGTTGGCGCGGCGTTTAGCGAGCCAGTTTTCCCAGTCTACCAGAATGGCTGCCGCGTTGAAGATGGACGAGTAGGTGCCGCTGATGATGCCAATCAGCAGGGCCACGTTCAGCAGGCGCGTCGTCTGCCCGCCCAAAATGACCAGTGCCAGCAGCGTCATCACAACCGTCAGCGATGTATTGATCGACCGAGCCAGCGTCTGCCCGATGGAGCGGTTGACCAGGTTCTCAAAGTCCTCACCCCGCGCCTTGTGCCGCAGGTTCTCGCGGACGCGGTCGAAGATAACCACGGTGTCATGCACCGAGAAGCCAATCACAGTCAGCAAGGCCGTGATAAACAGGCTGTCCACTTCCCAGCCCAGGAAGTAGCCGAAGATGGCGAATGCGCCGATGAGAAGCGCCACGTCATGCAGCAGAGCCAAAATGGCCGAGGCGCCCAGCCGCAGGCCCGCGACAAAGCCGCCGACGCCGAAGACCGCCGCCAGGTACAGCACAATCAGAAGCGACGCAATCACCACTGCCTGCGCGGCATTGGATGTGACTTCGCGGGAAACCACCGGGTCCACATTGCCGAATGCCTGCTCCTGATTGGGGCCAAGCGTGTTCAGCGCGGCCATCAGGCGGGCATACACGGGGTTCGTTGCCTTGCTTGGTGCATTGGACTTGTCCGTGACACTGACAATCGCCGATTCGCTGCCGTTGGCAAGCTGTACAGTGGAGTTGCGGAAGCCCTGTCCGGTCAGTGCTTTTTGCACGGCATCGACGTCTACAGGCTTCGCATAGCGAGTTTGTACCTGCGTGCCGCTCTTAAACTCAATGCCAGGCTTGAGGCCACCCATTGCCAGGAAGATGAGGCCCGGCACGATAATCGCTAGGCTGAGGCCATAAAACCAGTTGCGCCGCCCGATAATGTTCAGGCCCGCGTGGGTGCTGTCGCCCATCGTCCGGCCCACCAGAGAGTTGACGTTCAGGCCAAACAGCGCCGGGTTCTTGGCGAGGTTCGGGAACCACTCCACCAGCAGGTACAGCAGGGTGCGCGTGACGGTGATCGCCGAGAACAACGAGATCAGGACGCCGAGGAGAAGCGTCAGTGCAAAGCCGCGCACACTAGCCGTGCCAAGCGACAGCAGCACAATACACGTAATGCTCGTACAGATATTCGAGTCCCGAATGGCTGGGAAGGCCCGCTTGAAAGCGGCGTCAATGGCGGGACGCAGGGCCTTGCCGAGACGCAGCTCTTCTTTCAGACGCTCAAAAATCAGGATGTTGGCATCGACGGCCATGCCGATAGACAGGATAAAGCCCGCGATGCCCGGCAGGGTCAGCGTGACCTGTAGCTGTGGGTCCAGCCACTGAAACGCGCCCCGGAAGACGGCCAGCGAGAACAGCACATAAATCAGCAGGGCGATGTCTGCCAGCAGGCCCGGCAGGCGGTAGTAAACCAGCATGAACAGCAGGACCAGCGCGATTCCGACCAGCCCGGCGATGATGCTCTGATGCACTGCGTTCTGCCCCAGCGATGCCCCCTGCGACTCGACGCGCACCTGCTCCAGCGGGATCGGCAGCGCCCCGGCATTCAGCAGGTTCGCCAGCGACTGCGCTTCGGCGAGGGTAGCAAAATTACCGGAAATCTGTCCATTTCCGTCCGTAATTGCAGTTCTAATGACGGGTGAGGACAAGAGCGAATCATCCAGCACAATCCCCATAATCTCACCGATATGAGCCGAGGTGAATTGCCCGAACTTCGCGGTTCCCGAAGCGTTAAATGACTGGCTCACGGCAGGCTGACTGGTTTGGTCCAACTCTGCACGGGAGTTCGGCAAAAGCTCAGCGCCCGTCAGCACCGGCTGTCCGCTGTTTGCGGCCAGTCCATCATACAGCACGGTGTTCCAGCCAATTAGCTCTTTGTTAAGTGCGGCGGCTGTCTTTGTCTGTGCAGCGTTAAAGTAAATTGGAGTTGAAGAAGTCAGCGCATCATACTCTGCCCCCAGTAATTGCTGCTGTGCCGGGTTCGCCGCAGGCGATGCGTAAAGGGCTACACTGGGTCCGGCCACATTGTTTTTAGCCGCGTCCAAAAGTGCCGCCCAGTCGGTTTTGATTTGCTTGCCATCCCGGAACGTCTCAAGTTGGTTGAAGCCGTGCCAGGGCTGTAGCACGGTGAACTCGTTGCCTTTGTTCAGCGCCAGCGGGGCTTTCTGGTTGCCCGACGACTGGACATCAGGAAAGTAGTAGAACGTCATCTGCGCCGTCGTGCCAATTTGCTGAAGCACCGCATCAATGTTTTTGACATCGGGGATTTCAACAATAAACTGCTTCTCCTGCGGGCGCGGCTGAATGACAAACTCGCTGATGCCGAGCGACGTCAGGCGCGTTTCTAGAATCTTCTGAATGGTGGCCTGATCGTAAGCGACGTTTGGGGCACGCTCGGTCATAGCGCGGTACGTGACCCGCGCCCCGCCCCGGATATCCAGACCATACTTGGCCGGATGGTGTCCGAGCAGCGTAAAGCTGCCGAGTTTGATGGGCCGATTGGCGACGATGAGGGCGGCGAACACGGTCAGCGCTAAGATGACCAGCCCCCAGGTTTTCTGCTGCTTCAATTCTTCCTCCGCGAAGACTTCGCTTTGTGAGCGTCGCCGTGAAATAATGGCTGTGAAAATGGCTGTGCCGAATGCGAGGGGTTGAAAACCCTCTCGCTAGGAGAAGCACCCTTTGGGTGGAAGAGAGGAACCCGACGGCACACGTCCGTATTTCCTTCGTCCGCAGGACGTCTCACCTAACGAGGGGTTTTCAGCCCCTCGCACGGCAAACAAGTAGTACGAGTATACAATACGGAGTGCGTACTGTCAAGGTTTCCGCGCCCGGCGGAGGGCGTCTTCCACCAGATCGGCACTGCGCTTGACGCCCGGTTCGGCCCGCATTTCGCGGCCCAGGGCGCCGACAGTCTCGGCGATTTCCGGCGAGGCCAGCAGCCGTTTCAGCCGCGTCCGCAGGCTGTACGGCGTGAAATCGCCGGGCATCAGGCGCAGTCCCCAGCCTTCGCGCTGTCCGTGTGCGGCGTTCTCAAATTGATCAAACCCACGCGGCACAATCAGCGCCGGGACGCCGTAAAAGCACGCCGCCTGCGTCGTCCCCACACCGCCTTGATGCACCACGGCATCGACTTTCGGGAACACATCGGCATAGGGCGCATAGCGCACCGCCTGCACCCGCCCGCGCAGAGCCTCGGGGATGGGGAAGTCGGCGGGAGCGCCCAGAAGCACCGCCTTCCAGTCCGTCGGCGTTATGGCCGCGAGGGCTGTCTGCCAGAACGCGCCGGGGTGGTTGACCACCGACGAGCCGAGCGTGAACAAAATCGTCCGGCCCTTGCTCACCGTCACCGGCGGCGGCGCAGGTGTGGGCGTCGGCCCGTCCCAGCGGGCGTAGCCGCCGACCTGAAACCAGCGCGGCCAGTCGTCCGGGCGCGGAAAGAACGCCGGGGACCATAAGCCGAGTGTCAGCAGGCGCGAATAGGCCCCGCCGGAAATGACGTTGGGCCGGGGCGCGACCCCGACCGCACGATACTCGGCGGCAGCCAGCGCATCCATCCCCGCAAAAAGCTTGTAGCCGATCTGCCAGCCCAGCCGCGTCAGCCACGCCGGGCATCCCTTCCACGCCACGCCCGGCGGCGGGTACGCCCCCGTCTCGTAAATCAGCGTCGCCGCACTCGCGCTGACCCACGGGACGCCCGCAAGCTCGGCCACGGCAGGCGCGGCTAATTGAATGGTGTGCGACAGAAACAAATCACACTCCCGCGCCAGCGGCTCCAGCGACCGGGTCGCCGGGCCGATGGCCGGGATCAGCACTTCTTTGAAGATAATTCGTATTGGGTCGGTGGTGTGCGCGGCCAGCATTCGTTTCAGTAGGTCCGAATCCCAGTCCGGGTCCTCGCCCGCGACGGTGGCCTCAAAGCCTAGTGCCCGCGCTTTTTCGGCAAACGCCGGGCTGAGGGCACAGTGAATGTCATGCCCGCGTCCTTGCAGTTCCAGCGCCAGCGCCATAAAGGGGTTGAAGTCGCCCGAAGAGCCGAGCGTATGCACGAGAATTCTTGCCATAAGCACAGAGTGTACCCGAAAGAGGCCCCCTAGCCCCCAATAATGGGGGAACCGTAATAGGAGAAAACAGGCGGCTCCTAACTTCTGGCTCCCCAGAATTGGGGCGGGGGGGCCTCTTATTGGGTACAATGCCCTTATCATGAACGAAGACATTCTTTCAACCGCACGGCGGCTCGCTGACGACGTGTTCCGGCCCAATGCCGAGGCTGCCGATCAGGGCGACATTCACGGACAGGTCGAAACCAATGTGCGCCTGCTGGCAGAAGCCGGGTACTTTGGGCTAGGGGTTTCCCCCGAGTTCGGCGGGTTCGGGGCCGATGACGCCACGCGCCGCGAGTATGCCGAGCTGATGGCGTCGGCCTGTGGCGTCACCGCGTTTGTGCAGCAGCAGCTTCATGCGGGCGGCGGCTTTGTCGGCGGGGCGCGGAGCGAGGAGCTAAAGCGCGAGAAGCTGCCGCGCTTTGCCTCCGGGGAAGAACTCTGCGGCGTGGCGTTTTCGCACCTGCGCCGTCCTGGTCCGCCGATGGTGACGGCGACGCCCACCGACGGCGGCTGGCTGGTTTCGGGCACAGCGCCCTGGGTGACGGGGTGGGGGCTTTTGGACTCGTTTATTCTCGGCGCGGTGCGCCTGCCCGAAAACGACCACGCCTACTTTTATGTGCCCAAACACGCCGAGCACGGCACGCTGACGCCCGGCCCGCGTATTCCGCTGGTGGTGATGAACGCCTCGGATACGGTGGAGATCACGATGGATGGCTTATTTCTGCCCGACCATTACCTGCTGTCCACACGGCCCGCCGAGGCCCTGCGCCGCTCGGACTTTTGCGGCATCTCTGGCCCTGTCTACCTGCCGCTTGGCGGGGCGCGGGGCAGTGTTCACTACCTGCACGGGCTGGCCGAGCGACGCGGCAAGGCCGAGTTTGCCCACGCCGCCGACGAGATTGCCCGCGAGATTGACTTGGTGCGCCATGAAGCCCTCGCCTGGGGCGGGGCCTGCGCGGACCTGCCGGACTACAAAGAACACGCCCTTCATGCCCGCGCCGCCGCGATTGTGCTGGCCGCCCGCGCCGCCCACGCCGCCGTCACCGCCACCGGCGGGGCCGCGCATCTGCTGTCTCAGCCCCCACAAAGACTGCTTCGGGAAGCCATTTTTTACACCACGGTTGCTCAGACGCCGGACGTTCAAATCGGCACGCTGGATATGCTGCTGTCCCCAGAATGCTGGCACGCCGACCACTAATTGAGACAAACCATGAAAACACTGCGTCCACTTTTGCCTGTCATCTTGCTAGTGATGCTCCTGGCTGGCTCCTCCCACGCCCAGGCTAGGCCAACACCGCAGAAGCAGAGCCTGGCTGCTCTCGTCAATCCGCTGGTTGGGACCGACCGCAACGGCAACACCTTTCCCAGCGCAGTCGCGCCGTTCGGCATGATGCAGCTTGGCCCCAACTGGGGCGGCCTCGGCTACTTTTACACCGATACGCATATGCACGGCTTTGTCGTCAATATGATGAGCGGCGCGGGCATTGGCGGCGAAGGCGATGTCCTGACGACGGCGACCACCGGCCCCGTCAAAGTGGAGCGTGCCGACACTGATTTCGCGTTTGACCATCAGCATGAAAGCGCCTCGGCGGGATACTATCAGGTCCAGATGCAGCCCTGGGGCATCAACGCCGAAATGACGACGACCACCCGCTGCGGAATGCTCAAATATGTCTTCCCGGCAGGCAAACAGGCCAATATCCTGCTGCCGATCAGCTATGCCAACAGCCCCACGTTTTCCAGCCATGTCCATTATGTGGACAGCCAAACCGTCACCGGCGACGTTTCCAGCCAGGCCTTCAGCGGCAGCACGAACGGCATTCCGGTCTACTTCGTGATGAAGTTCAGCACACCCTTCACCAGTCATGGGACCTGGACAAACGGCCAAATCGCAGCAGGAAGCGGCGATGCCGCGCAGAACGACCGCAAAACCGTGATTGGCTTCTACGGCAGCTATCCCGCCGCCGCCCAGCCGCGCACCGTCGGGGTGCGTATCGGGATGTCCTATGTGGACCTGAAGGGTGCCATGGCGAATCTGAATGCAGAGATGCCAAACGGAGACTTCGCACACTACCGCAATTTAGCCGCGCAGGCCTGGGACAAAGAACTGAAATTGATTGATGTCCAGGGCGGAACGACAAACCACCGACGCATCTTCTACACGGCCCTCTACCATGCATTGATCGCGCCGACGATCTTTGACGACGTCGATGGCCGCTACACCGGGTTTGACAGCAAAATCCACACCGTTTCGGCGGGCCATAAACACTACTACGCCACCTTCTCGGGCTGGGACATCTACCGCAGCGAGATACCGCTGCTGGGTATTATCGAGCCGGAGCGCAGCGGGGACATGGCACAGTCCCTGACCGAGATGGCCCAGCAGCTTGGCTACATCGACCGCTGGCCGCAGCTCAATCAGCCCGGCGTGGTCATGAACGGCGACCCGCTCACGATCTGCCTGGCCCACCTGTGGAATGCGGGCATCCGCAACTTCGACATGGACACCGCCTACCAGTCTATGTGGAAGCAGTCCCAAACCGGCGACCCGCACTCGCACATCGGCGTCTACCAGGGCTTCGAAGAGGAAAAAGGCGGCGTGACACTGAGCACCGACGTTTCCCCCTCCTCCGCCTTAGAGTATGATCTGTCATTCGCGGCGCTCGGGCATCTCGCCTTGGAGCTGAACAAGCCCGAAGACGCCAATTATCTCTTTGGCCGCGCTTTTCAGTACCGCGAGATGTACAATCCCGCGACCGGCTACCTTCAGGCAAGAGACATGAAGGGCCTGTGGGACCCCAAGTTCGGCGGCTACACCGAGGGCAACAAAGACATCTATCTCTGGTTCGTGCCGCACGACGTTGAAGGCTTGGTCAATCTCATCGGAGGAGCGCCAGCGTTCGACCGGCGTCTGGACAACTTCTTCGACAAGAAGCTCTACGACCCGACCAACGAGCCGGACTTGCAGGCTCCGTTCCTCTATGACTACATCAATCGCCCCTGGAAGACGCAGCATATCGTCGCGCAGACGGCGGATCAGGTCTTCACCGACACGCCGGGCGGCCTGGCGGGGGGCGGCAACGACGACCTGGGGACGATGTCCGCCTGGTATGTCCTGTCGCAGTTGGGTTTCTATCCGGTGGACCCCGGCATTCCCTACTTCGAGGTCTGCACGCCGCGCTTTGTCCGCGCCGTGATCCACCTGTCCGCGCCGCACACGGGAACGCAGTTTGTTATCAGTGCGCCCGCCGCCGCGCCCGCCAATGAGTATATTCAGTCCGCGACGCTGAACGGGGCCGCGCTCGATAAGCCCTGGTTTGCCGAGTCGCAGATATTGTCTGGCGGAACGTGGAATGTTCAGGTCGGGCCGCAGCCGAACAAAAGCTGGGCGGTTTCGCCCTATGACCGGCCCTACTCGCTTTCGAGCGGCTTCACGCACTCCCCGCCAAACCCTGACCGTCAGACTCTCCTTCCAACCGGCAAAGAAAGCGCTGTTGAGTGGAACTACACCACCGATACGCCGCCTGCGGATTGGTTTCAGACGGGCTTCGACGACTCCCACTGGAAACGCGGCCCGGCGGGCTTCGGCACGGACGACGAGGGCGTGACGCCGCGCACGGCGTGGAAAACGGGCAATCTCTGGATGCGCCGAGCGGTGACGCTGTCCTCGTCGTATCCGACCCTGGAACTCACGGCCTATCACGACCAGGATTTAGATGTCTACTTCAACGGAGTCCTCGCCGCCCATGTCCCCGGATGGACGCACTCCTACGACGCGATCCCGGTGGATGCGAAGCTGGCCGCCGTGCTGCATCCAGGCACAAACGTGATTGCCGTCCATGTGCGCCATGAGGGCGACGGTCGCCATTTCGCGGACGTCGGTTTGTACGGTTTGGAGTGGCCCGACAGCGAAAAGTAGACGGCCCAGCCCTCTCCTTCCGCAAGGAGAGGGAGCCAGCGAAGCCCGTTACTGACCGTCCGGTCCCCCCAGAATTTGGGGCTAGGGGGTCGGCTTGCTCAGGTACACGCGGCTGTAGTTCCATTCGTAGAACTTGCCGTCGAAGGCGGACACGGGCAGGGGCTTGTTGACGCTGCCAATCTGTGTGTGCCCCCAGCCGCCGTCGAATAGAAACACCAGGTCTATCGGCTCGTCGTCTTTTTTGCCGCCGTAGGTCCAGTGGTAATCGGAGCCGCTTTGCACTTTGACGCCGTCCACGTACATCGCATAGGTGTTGTCTTTTTTATACAGCCAGGTCCAGACATGATACTGGGAAGCATCGTAAGTCTTAATGCCCTCCTGCGACATAGCTTTGCCCCAGTCATCGTAATTGACTGTGTCTGTAGCGGGATACGCAACGGTGTTGACGTGCCAGAAGCGGCCCTCATAATTGGTGTTATTGTTTCCGTTGTCGTAGCCGAAGCTTTCCACCAAATCCTGCTCTGCGCCGAGCGCGTGCCCATCCGCCCACTTCCACTTGTTGCCCGCTGTCCACAGGGCAAACCAGAAATAGGGAGGCGTGACATAACGCACCCTGGTCTCCCAGACAATGTCCTGCCCCAGCAGCGAGCCGCCGTGTGGCAGCTTCCACTGCGCCATGAACGAGCCGTTTCCGGCGTTGTGCGATTGGGGCTTGACCTGCGTGGCCCCGTCCAGGCCAGTTAAAAGCGTCTTCATCGAATCGGCGGTGAACTGGCGCACAGGCGGGCTATCCACTCCTTCGACGGGTTGGTTCGGCAGGGCGTGGGCCGCATCCGGCGCGACGGTGACTGCGCCGTAGTTTGTCCCGTTGCCGATGGTTCCAAACTGGTCGTGGTAGACGAAGTTGGCGCTCATGTCAGCATAGTTTTTGATGGTTCCCTGCGTCCCAAAGTGCCAGTTTTTGACCAGCACCATGCCGGGGCCGCCGATGCCAAACGACGGCTTCGGGCCTTTGGCCGGGTCGGCCACCGTGCCGCCGCCGATGGTTTCGGCTGTTTTGGGCGGGGGCTTCTGGGCTGAGGCAACGGCGAGAGGGCCGCCGAGCAGGGCCATGGTAAGTGCGAGAAGCGAAAATCGACGCTGGTTGATAAACATAGCATTTACTCCTTGAGGGACTGACTGATTATAGAGGACTCCAGCCGTGCCGTCAAGCCTTCCGGCATAATGCTTAACTTTTGGCACTTCGGGAAACAAAGAGATCATGAATAGCACAAACACTTCTCCTAAGCCCTTTGCCGTTGTTACCGGCGCATCCAGCGGCATCGGTTTAGAACTCGCCAAAGAGTTTGCCCGCAACGGCTTTGATCTGCTGCTGGCTGCCGAACCCGGTGGCCTGCTGGCGGCGGCCTCCGAGATACAGTCGCTTGGCGCGAACGTTCAGACCGTCGGCGGCGACTTGACCCAAGCATCCGGGGTAGATGCGCTGTACGATGCCATCAAAGCGACCGGGCGGCCTGTAGATGCCATTGCCATCAACGCGGGTGTTGGTGTCGGCGGTTCGTTCCGGGAGACGAATTTAGACGAAGAGCTGAATTTGATCAGCCTGAATGTTACGTCTACGGTGCATCTTGCCAAGCACATTGTCCAGGATATGGCCGCACACGGCTCCGGGCGGATTTTGTTCACCGCCAGCGTCGCCAGCCTCATGCCCGCGCCGTTTGAAGCGGTTTACGGTGCGTCCAAAGCGTTCATCTTTTCGTTTTCGGAAGCCCTGCGGAATGAGCTGAAAGACACGGGCGTGACCGTGACGGCCCTGCTGCCCGGCGTGACGGAAACAAATTTCTTCCACCGCGCCGACATGGATAACACGGTGGCCGGTCAAAGCAAGAAAGACGACCCTGCCGACGTGGCGCGGGACGGTTTCAGTGCCCTGATGGCAGGCAAAGACAAGGTGATTGCCGGGAGTCTCAAAACGAAAGCAATGGGTCTTGCCACTGAGTTCCTGCCGCCCACCGTGTCGGCGGAGATGCACCGCAAGATGGCCGAACCCGGTTCGAGGAAAGAGTAGGAAAACCAATGGATTACGTCAGACTCGGCAAAACCGGCCTCAAAGTCTCGCGCATCTGCCTGGGCTGCATGAGCTACGGCGTTTCCGACCGGGGCAGCCATTCGTGGTCCCTCAGCGAAGACGACAGCCGCCCGTTCTTTCAGCGGGCGCTGGAGCTGGGTATCAACTTCTTTGACACGGCCAATGTCTACTCGGATGGGACGAGTGAGGAAATCACGGGCCGCGCCCTGCGCGACTTTGCCAAGCGCGAGGAAGTGGTCCTCGCCACCAAAGTCCATGGCCGGATGCACCCGGACGCCAACGGGGCAGGGCTGTCCCGCAAGGCCATATTCACCGAGATTGACGCCAGCCTGCGCCGACTGGGCACAGACTACGTGGACCTGTACCAAATCCACCGCTGGGACCCGGACACGCCGATTGAGGAAACGATGGAGGCGCTGCATGATGTCGTCAAAGCAGGCAAAGCGCGGTATATCGGCGCGTCGTCGATGTATGCGTGGCAGTTCTGCCAGGCGCTGTACGTCGCCGACCAACACGGCTGGACCCGCTTTGTGTCCATGCAGGACCATTACAACCTGCTGTACCGGGAAGAAGAGCGCGAAATGCTTGGCCTCTGCGCCGACCAGGGCATCGGAGTTATCCCGTGGAGTCCGCTCGCTCGCGGCAAGCTGACCCGCCCGTGGGAGGCCAGCACGGAGCGGGCACAGACGGACGAGTTCGGCAAAACGCTGTACAAATCTACCGAAGACTCGGACAAGCAGGTCGTGGAGCGCGTGGCGGCATTGGCCGAAGCACGGAGCCTGCCGCGTGCCCAGATTGCGTTGGCCTGGCTTCTGCATCAGCCGGGGGTGACTTCGCCGATTGTCGGGGCGACCAAGATGAACCATCTGGAAGACGCCGTCGCGTCCCTGTCAGTATCGCTGTCGCCGGAAGAGATTACGTCTCTGGAAGAGCCGTATGTGCCGCACCCGGTGCTCGGGTTCTCGTAAGCTGCCGATTGGGACGTAGGGCCGGAGGAACGAGGGGTTTTAACCCCTCGCCTTTACCTAATCGGGGTATAACTTACTCATGACCACCAAACCCCCACTGCTCTTGCTGCTTGCCGCGCTGACACTGCTGCCAGCGGCGGCGCAGGCGCGGCCCCGGCGGCTGCTCGTGTTCGCGCCTTCCCGCAGCGATGCCCGCTTCCAGAAGCAGAACGCCCTGCTTGCCCAAAGCAGCGCCGCGTTCAAAGACCGCGATTTGCTTCGTACCGACATCATTGGGGTGGAGCATGGCGCGGCCCGTCTGCGAGCGCGGTACAGGGTGCGCGGCGGCAGCTTCCGGGTGCTGTTGATTGGCCGCGACGGCCATACCGCCTACGGCGGACCGTCGCCGGTGACGCTGAAATCAATCACAAGCCGCATTGACGCCATGCCGATGCGGCGTGACGAGATGCAGCGGTGGGGGCGCTGACCACCATGCGGCTTCGACGAAAACAATCGGTGGACGCGCCTGCGGACCCGATTAGCCAGAACATTGATGCCGTGGTTGCTATTCATGCCGTGGCTGAATCGCAGGTCAACACCCACCAGCGCACGGTAGAGTCGCTGACGGCATGGCTGGGACGTCCGCAGTTCTTTTACGGCATCCTGGTCGGGGCCGCGCTGTGGATGGGTGTCAACTCGTTCGCGCACCCGTTTGGGCTGGCCGAGCGGGACGACCCGCCGTTCTTCTGGATGCAGGGGGCGGTGGGTCTGGGAGCGTTTCTGCTGACGTCGGTGATTTTGATTACGCAGAACCGGCAGGGCAAGCTGGCCGAGCGGCGCGAGCAGCTTGAGCTTCAGATGAGCCTGCTCACTGAGCAGCGGACAGCCAAAATTATCGACCTGCTGGAAGAACTGCGCCGGGATATGCCTTCGGTGCATAACCGGGTGGATGCCGAGGCCGAGGCACTCACTAAAGTGATTGACCCGCAGGAAGTGCTGACCGCGTTTGAGGCCAAAATAGAGGAAACGCTGGCGACAGGCGCTGCCACCGACAGCGGCGCACAGCTTGCCACCGAACAGATGGAAGATGCCTTTTCGGAGACGCAGGAGGAAGTGGAGAGGGCACGTAGGGATGGATGAACCATCAGGTCTCGCTATGCTCAAGGACGTGAAGCCCAAGCCGCCAGCATCGGCAGGTAAGCGGCAATGAGACGGCGCACACGGGCCACAAGCTCGTGTTCAAACTCCGTGTGCGGCGGCCCGGAGAACCAGAAACAGCCGACCAAATCTACCGCCAAAACTTCGGGCAGCAACGTGTCAAATTCGGTCTTGGATAAACCGTACCCAGCCAGAAAAACGCGGAACGGCGCATCGTCCGGCTCGAGGTCCCAGAGAAGCAGGCCCAAATTGACATGGGGCACAAGGTTGATGTCTCGGCTGATCGCGCCCCAGTCCAAAAGCACGACACGGCCTTCCGGGGTCACGACAGTGTTTCTCGGGTGCAAGTCGCAGTGGCTGAGGCCATAGCGCAGTGGCAGCGAACTTAGCTTCTCAAAAACGTGGCGCAAGTCGTCCCGCTGGTGCGCCGCGTACAGTTCGTGGGTAGTTCCGGCGTCGTCTCCGGTCAGCCCGGCCAGAACCGAGCCGAGATAAGCCTGCCACTTATCGTCTGCGCCGTCTACTGAAATCGTGTTGATGAGCCAGGCAAATTGGCCCAATTCTTTCCAAATACCAAGCGGGTCGACAGATGACTCAAGGCCGTTGACGCCTGCAATGAAGCTCTGGATTGAGTAGGCCGTGCCTTCGAGCCATCCTACGGCGAAGATGCGCGGGCAGGGGATGCTGATCGCTGCCGCCCTTTCCGTCCATCGCCGTTCGCGCTCGTATTCCTCCCGCTCGTACTCGGAGATTACGTCGACTTCTGCGGGGTGTAGCTTAACCGCGAACGCCTCTCCGTCCGAGTCGGCCCTGTAGACCGTGCTGACCGTGCCCCGGCCAATAAGTACAGGAACGGAAAACATTCGGGCGGGGAACTCTGCCGTGAGGACTTGGGCGGCTACTTCAGCCAGGGCCGCGTCTGTGATTTGCTGTTTGGTCGTCTTTTCAGTCATCTTTCAGTCAACTTAAGGGAATCGTGAAGTGAAACGCGCTGCCCCGGCCCGGCTCGCTCTGCACCCAGATTTTGCCGCCGTGGGCTTCCACGGCCAGCTTGCAGAAAGTCAGCCCGAGGCCCGTGGACATCTTGCGGCCCGCTTTGCGGTTTTCCACCTGCTCGAACTTCTCAAATATCCGCTCGTGCGCTTCGGGCGGTATGCCCTCGCCGGTGTCGCGCACAGAAAACCGCAGGCAGTCTGCGTCGTGGGCCGCCGCCGCCGTGACCGTGCCGCCGAGAGGCGTGAATTTGATGGCATTGCCCAGCAGGTTGACCAGCGTGCGGCGCAGCTTGTCTTCATCGCCCTGAAAGGGCGCGAGGTCCAAGCGGGCCTCCGCGACCAGAGACAGCGTTCCCGCCTGTGCCAGCCCGCGCACCTGCGTGAAGGCCCGCTCAATCAGCGCCGCTGCCGTCAGCGGCGATAGGTCCAGCGGGACGGTCTCCTGCTCCATTTTCTCCACATCCAGCAGGTCGTTGATCATGCCGAGCAAAGTCTGGCCGCCGTCGGTGGCGATATCCAGCATCTCGGTCTGCGTTTCGCTTAAATCGCCGACCAGCGGCAGGGTTTGCAGCCCGGTCAGCAGGGATGTGAGCGGCGTCCGCAGGTCATGGACAATCATATTGGTCAGATCGTCGCGCAGCCGCTCCAGGTCTTGCAGCTTGCGGTAGCTGGCTGCCAGTTCTTTGGTATGGCGGGCTTCGCGGTCCCGCGCCCGTTTTTCGCGCAGGCTGGCCCCGACCCGCGCCCGCAGCAGGGTGGGGTTGAAGGGCTTCGGCAGGTAGTCCGCCGCGCCCAGCTCAATGCAGCGGACGATGCTGTCCATCTGATCCTGCGCGGAAATCATAATCACCGGGAGGCGCTGCGTCGCCGGATCGGCTTTCAGGCGCGACAGGACTTCATAGCCGTCCATTTCTGGCATCATGATGTCCAGCAAAATGACGTCAAACGGCTGCCCGGTCAGCATCGCCAGCGCCTCCGGGCCGCTCGCCGCCGTCACCGGCCAGTGCCCCTGCTTTTGCAGACGCCGCGCCAGAACGTCCCGGTTTTCTTCATTGTCGTCGACAATGAGAAGCAGGCCGCCGTCCTCGCTCTCGGTCTGCATGCCGCCGCCGGGCGTGTCCGGCAGGGCAAGTCGAACCGAGGGCGGTACGGGCGCGGCGGCGGGCGGATTTGCGCCTAATCCCTCCGATGTCAGGCGCTCGTCTACCAGGGCCAGCAGGCGGCGGCCTGCCTCGCGGATGCGCTCCACATCCGGCAGCAGGTCGGCCCGCTCGGAGCCTTCCAGTTCCTCAGCCACCATCTCGCCATAGCCCAGCACATGACCAATGGGCGTCCGCAGGTCATGGCGCAGGTCCGCTAACGCCGTTTCGTTCACGAATTACTCGCTTTCATTTCCTGAGACTTCAAGAGCAGGGCTTCAATTTTCGCCAGCAGGCGCGGCAGCTCTACCGGCTTGGTGTCGTAGTCGTCGCAGCCCGCCGCTTCGGCTTTTTCGCGGTCGCCGGACATGGCGTGCGCGGTCAAGGCAATCACGGGAATTGTGGCTGTTTCCGGCGCGGCTTTAATGCGCCGCGTGGCCTCCCAGCCATCTAACACGGGCAGGCTCATGTCCATAAGTATCAAATCGGGACAGTCCGTGGCGAGGGCGACTCCTTCCGCGCCATCCTTTGCCAGAGCGACTTCGTAGCCTTTGCGGATCAGGCGGCGCGACAGCATATCCCGGTTGTCTTCGTTGTCTTCCACCAGCAGAAGTTTAGCCATGCGTGTTTCTTCTCTCCTGCGTGTTTCCCTTCCGGGCCGACACCAGTTCTTTGATCTGGCCCAGCAGCTCGTCGTGGTCCCAGGCTCCTTTTTGGAGGATGTTCTGCACCGACCCGTTCAGACGTCGGCGGTCTTCTTCCGTGATGTCTTTGGCCGTCAGCACCACCACCGGAATATCGCGCCATGCCGGACGCTCGCGCAGGCGGCGGGCGAACTCAAAGCCGTCCATTTCCGGCATCATCAGGTCCAGCAGAATTAAATCCGGGGCGCTCGCTTCCATCTGTGCCAGCGCAGCGACGCCGTTGACTGCTTCGTCCACCCCCCAGCCTTCGCGGGCCAGCATCTCGCGCATCATCTCGCGGGTCGCATCGTCGTCTTCCACCAGCAGCACCCGGCAGCCGCCTTCGGCGCAGCGGAAGCGGCCCAGCAGCACAGCCAGCCGGTTCCGGTCCACGGGCTTGGTGAGGTAGTCGGTGGCCCCGAGCGAAAATCCCAGATTTTTGTCGTCCACCATCGTCATCATAATGACGGGGATGTCCTGCGTCTGTTCATCAGCCTTAAGCTGCTGCAAGACCGCCCAGCCGTCCATGCCCGGCATCATCACATCCAGCGTGATGGCAACGGGCGACAGTGATCGGGCCAGCCGCAGGCCCTCCGCGCCGTCTGCCGCCGTCTCGGCCCGGAAGCCTTCTTTGGTCAGATAACGGCGCATCAAATCCCGTGCGTTAGGGTCGTCGTCGATGACCAGCACCACATCGACTGCCCCGGCGCTGTGCGTGTCTTCGGGGCGGCTCGGCCCGGACGCCGTATGCGCGGCTTGCTTCGGATCGGCCACGACAACTGGCAGGCGCAGGGTGAACACCGACCCTTCGCCCGGTGTGCTTTGCACCGTGCAGTCCCCGCCCATCAGGCGGCAGAACCGGCGCGTGATGGCAAGCCCCAGCCCCGTGCCGCCGTACTTGCGCGTCGTGGAGGCGTCGGCCTGCGAAAATGCCTCAAACAGCCCGGCTATCTGCTCCTGCGTCATGCCGATGCCGGTGTCACGGACGGCAAACAGCAGCTCGCCGCCGTCCCGCCGGACATCCAGCGTGATCACGCCGCCTTCGGTGAACTTGGCGGCATTGGACAGCAAATTGAACAAAGACTGCCGCACTTTAGTCAAATCCGCCCGCATCGTGCCGATTTCGGGCGGGCAGTGAACGTGCAGGACGTTGTTCTTTTTGGTGATCAGCGGCTCGACCGTCGCGGCCACTTCGGCAGCCATGTCGGCAATTGGAAAATCTTCCAGAAACAGGTCCATCTTGCCCGCTTCGATCTTGGACAAATCCAGAATGTCGTTAATCAGCGCCAGCAGATGTTTCCCGGCCCCCTGAATCTTCTGCAGGTCGGAGACAAACCCGTCCAGCCCGTCTTCTTGGGCCTCTTCCTGAAGCATCTCCGAGTAGCCCAGGATGGCATTCATCGGGGTTCGCAGCTCATGGCTCATGTTGGCAAGAAACTGCGATTTAGTGCGGCTGGACGTTTCGGCGGCTTCTTTGGTGCGAAGCAGCTCTTCTTCAATATGCTTGCGGCGGGTGATGTCGGTGAACGTAATCACCGCGCCCTGGGGTTTCCCTTGTTCCAGAATGGGAGATGAAGAATACTCCACGGGAAACGCGGTGCCATCTTTGCGCCAGAAGACTTCATTATCCACGCGGCAGCTTTGTCCGGTCCGAAACGCGCGATAAATCGGGCAGACTTCTACGGGATAAGCAGACCCGTCGGCGTAGCTGTGATGAATCAGCGTATGCAGGTTCTGACTCTGCGCTTCTTCTTCTGTGATGCCCAGCATTCGCACCGCTGCCCGGTTCAAAAACGTGCAGTGGCCATCATCATCAACTCCATACATCCCGTCGCCGGTTGATGCCAGCAGCAACTGGTTATAGCGGCCCAGACGCTGTGCTTCCCCTGTCTGAACCTGCGCCTCCCGCGTTCGGACCTGCGCTTCCCGCGCATTGAGCTGCGCCTGGAGCCAGGCCGCTCGCTGTGCCCGCCCGAGCGCGGAGATCGCAAGGCCGGTCAGCAGAAAAATCAGCAGGGAGAAACGATCCGAGGAGTTCGCAATCAGCAGCGAGCCAGTGGGGGGCAGCACAAAAAGCGCGGCGTAAGCCCCACACAGAACGGTGCAAAGCAGGCCGCCGTCCCATCCGGCGATCCACGCACTGAAAATCATGGCGGGAAAGAACGTGACATACGCAGCCTTGTTACCCAGCAGACCTTGCAGCAGCAGGCGAATTGCAATGGCTGCGAGAACGCTGGCAATGACGCTGCCATAGCGCAGGGGCAGGGACAGGCGCGGGTGCGAAAGCAGGCCGGGCAGCGGCGGCAGATTTTCGGCGTCTTCCGCTCCCGCCTCGCCGTTCGGTGTGCTTTCTGTGATGTATGGCTTCATAGGCAATTGTAGCATAAGTTCATTCGTTTGCGGAGAATAACATGGCACTTAGTTGTGGGTATTATAGAGCCATGACCCGCTTAAACACTTTGACCCTGCCGAGTCTGCCGCCTGCCGTGCAGACACCGACCTATCGCCGGGATGCCCTCGCCCCTGCGATTGTGCATCTCGGCGTTGGCGGCTTTCACCGCGCCCATGAGGCCGTCTACTGCGATGACCTGCTTGGGCAGGGCCTTGGCGATTGGGGAATTGTGGGTGTCGGCCTGCGCCCCGAAGACAGGGCCATGCGGGATGCCCTCGTGCCGCAGGACGGCCTGTACACCCTTGTCACCCGCGACGCCGATGGTGACACGGCCCGCGTCGTTGGCTCACTCACCCGCTACCTGTTTGCCCCCGAGCAGGACGCCGAAGTCCGGTCCGCGCTGGCCGCGCGGGCCACGAAAATTGTCTCCCTGACCATCACCGAAGGCGGCTATGAGGACCCGACCGGCCCCGCCTGGACCCATCTGGCGGCGGCACTGGAAACCCGCCGCGCTCAAGGGACGCCGCCATTTACGGTGCTGTCCTGCGACAACCTGCAAAGCAATGGCGAAGCCGCCCGCCGCGCCCTTGTCGCCGCCGCGTCGTCCCGCAGTGCTGATTTGGCCGCGTGGGTGGAGGCAAATGTCGCGTTCCCCAATGCGATGGTGGACCGCATTACGCCGCAGACCACGGGCAGCGACCGGGAGATGGTTCGCACGGAGTTTGGCATCGACGACGCCTGGCCCGTCGTCTGCGAGCCGTTCAAGCAGTGGATTGTGGAAGATACGTTCCCGCAGGGTCGCCCGCAGTGGGAAGCCGTCGGGGCGCAGTTTGTGGCCGATGTTCACCCCTACGAAAGCATGAAGCTGGGCCTTTTGAACGGCAGCCATTTTGCGATGGCCTATCTTGGCTTTCTGGCCGGGTTTGAGACCGTGCCCGCCGTCATGGCCGACCCCGACTTCCGGCAGTTTATTTCGCGCCTCATGGACGCTGAGGTGACGCCCCTGCTGCCGCCCGTGCCGGGGATTGATTTAACCGCCTACAAAGCAACGCTGCTGCATCGGTTCGACAACCCGGCCATCAAAGACCAGATCACGCGCCTGTGTCTGGACGGCGCACCCAAGTTCCCCAAGTACCTGCGCCCCGCCCTGGAACAGGCCGTGGAAACGGGCCGCCCCCGCCGCCTGCTGACGCTGGCGCTGGCGGGCTGGCTGCGCTATTTGATCGGCGAAGACGAGTCGGGCCGCGCCTATTCGATCAGCGACCCTCGTATTGGAGAATTACAGCCCCTCGCCCGCGCAGGCCGCACCGACCCACGACCGCTGCTGGCCGTGACGGACATCTTCGGCTCCCTGGGCCAATCCCCGGAGATGGTGCGCGACCTGTCTGCCGATTTGGAGAGCCTCTACGAACGCGGCGCACGGGCGACGCTGGCGGCGGTGCTGAAGAAATAAACTCCCGCGCCATCCGGGGTACAATGCCGACATGACATCTGATCCCAAGATACTTGAACCCAAAGACGACCCAATCCCCGGCGGGGGCGATCTGGCACGCGATGTGCGGCTGCTGGGCAATGCCCTCGGCGCGGTCCTGCGCGAGCAGGGCGGCGAGGCGCTGTTTCAGACCGTGGAGCGCGTCCGGGCGCTCACCAAAGAGGCGAGAAATCAGCCTGGAGCGGGCGAGGCCGAGCGCGACCTGAACCGGCTGTTCGCCGACATGGACTTCGCCACGGCCCTGCCTGTCCTGAAAGCTTTTACCACCTACTTTGGGTTGATTAATCTGGCCGAGCAGAAGGAAATCGCCCGCGTCAATCGCCGCCGCGCCGTAGACGCCGGGAACGCGCCCCGCGCCGAATCGGTGCGTGAGGCGGTCCGCACCCTGAAAGACGCCGGAATGGCGGCAGAAGCGATGCACGAGCTGGTGCAGAACCTGTCCGTGCAGCTTGTCTTCACCGCCCACCCGACCGAGTCCAAGCGGCGCACCGTACAGGAAAAGCTGCACCGGCTGTCGGACTGCCTGAGCGTGCTGGAAGCGCCGCTAGTCACCCGCGCCGAGCGCGAAAGCGTGGAAGCCGACATCGCCTCCGAAACCGAGATTTTGTGGCAGACCGATGAAGTGCGTCAGCGGCGGCTGTCGGTGCTGGATGAAGCCCGGAACATTTTGTTCTACTTCACTGAGACGCTGTTTGCCGTGACGCCTCAGATTTATGAAGATTTAGCCACGGCGCTGGCCGAGTGCTACCCCGGCGAGAGTTTTCAGATTGCCAGCATTCTGGAATACGGCTCCTGGGTGGGCGGTGACCGCGACGGCAACCCGACCATCACGCTGGCCCACACCGCCGAGATTTTACGCCTGCACCGGGACACCGTGCTGTCGCTGTATATCCCCGCCGTCCGCGCCCTCAGCGACCGTCTCAGTCAGTCCCGCCACTATGTCGGCGTGTCGGCAGAAATGGAAGCCTCACTGCTGACCGACGCCGCCCTGCTCCCCTCCGTCGCCGCCGAAGCCGCAGGCCGCAGCCCGACCGAGCCGTACCGCCGCAAATGCGAATATATTTGGGAGCGCCTGCGCCGCACCCGCACAAGCAGCGAGGGCGGCTACGGCGCGGCGTCCGAGTTTGTCGCCGATTTGGAGCAAATCGAGCGGTCATTGAAAGAAAACAACGGCCACTTTGCCGCCGCCCGCGTGCTGGCCCCGCTGCTGCGGCGGGCGCGACTGTTCGGCTTCCACCTCGCCCGTCTGGACATCCGCGAACATAAGAGCCGTTATCTGGGGGCGCTCCGCGCCGTGCTGGCCGACACCGGTATTGACTGGGATGCGCTGACGGAAGCCGAACGGGTCGCGCTCTTGGAGCGCGAAATCGCTGGACGCCGCCCGCTCGTCCCGGCTTCTCCTGCCTATGACGATGACACCAACACCACGCTTGGCCTGTTCCGGCTTGTCGCGGACAGCATGAAGAGCCTCGGGCCGGAAGCGTTTGGCTCGTTTATCATGTCGATGGCCTCCGACGTCTCCGATGTGCTGGCGATGCTGCTGCTCGCTAAAGAAGCCGGGCTTGCGGATTTGCGCGATGGTGACGGCGGCTGGTCCCGTGTAGACGTCGTGCCTCTCTTTGAGACCATCGAAGATTTAGAGAACGCGCCGACGGTGCTGGACACGCTGCTTTCTAACGCCGTTTACCGTCGCAATGTCACCCGGCGCGGCGGGGCGCAGGAAGTCATGGTCGGCTACTCGGACAGCAACAAAGACGGCGGCTACCTGACTGCCAACTGGAAGCTCTATGTCGCGCAGTCCCGGCTGGCCGAAGTCGCCGCGAAGCATAACGTTAAGCTGCGGCTGTTCCACGGACGCGGCGGAGCCATCGGGCGCGGCGGCGGCCCTGCGGGCAAAGCCGTTCTGGCACAGCCCCCCGGCAGTGTTCGGGGGCGTTTGAAGATCACCGAGCAGGGCGAAGTCATCGCCGCCCGGTACTTTGACCAGGAAATCGCACACCGCAATCTGGAGCAGATGGTTCATGCCGTCCTGCTGGCAAGCGCGGACACCGAAGACGCGCCCGAGACGCCCGCCGAACGGGCCGCCGTCATGGACGAAGTCTCTGATGCCGCGTTCACGGCCTATCGCGCCCTCGTCTACGACGACCCCGGCTTTGTGCGCTTCTTCCACGAGGCCACGCCCATCGGTGAGTTTGCCCAGCTCAACATCGGCTCGCGCCCGCCTAAGCGCACCGCCTCCGACCGCATTGAGGACCTGCGGGCCATTCCCTGGGTGTTTGCCTGGATGCAGTCGCGCTATACACTCCCCGGATGGTACGGCGTCGGCGCGGCCCTCGGCGCGTATGCCGCCGCCTCTCCGGCCAATTTGGGCCGCCTGCGCCGGATGTACGACGAGTGGCCCTTCTTCACGACGCTCATAGACAACGCCCAGATGTCTCTGGCTAAGGCCGATTTAGACATTGCCGCCCGCTACGCCGCGCTCGTGCCTGACCGCGCCAACGCCGACCGCATCTTCGGAACTATCGCCGCTGAATACACCCGCACTGTCGCCGTGCTTCTGCAAATTACCGGCCAGTCCGCCCTGCTCGACACCGCGCCCGTCCTGCAAAAGTCCATTCGCCTGCGGAACCCCTACGTGGACCCCCTGAGCTTTTTGCAGGTCGAGCTTTTGCGCCGCCTCCGCGCCCTGCCCCCGCCGTCCGACACCGACCCGGAAGCTGTAAAAACCCAGCGCCGCGACCTCCGCGCCGCCGTCCTGCTGTCCGTCAACGGTATCGCGGCGGGTATGAAAAACACGGGGTAGGGGACCGTCATGTTTGACGCCCCCCCGCCCTGCGGTACGTCTTTTGCAGAGACCCGTTCAGTTCAAGGAGACTAACCCAATGGCCGACGCCAAAATCTATACCGACAGCACGCCCGAAAGTGCCAGCTCAGACACAACCGCTTTGGATGACGAAACCGGCCAGCAAATCGTAGACCAGATGGACCCCGCCGCCCTCGCCAACGCCCAGGACGAGCTTGACACCCTCGCGCCGGGACCTGCCGAGCCGCTGCACTTTGGTCACAGAAGCGTCACCACGCAGCTTGACGAAGACCCCATCTCCGAAACGCTGCCCTTCCGCGAAAGCCTGCCATAATCGGTCCGGCAAACAAAGGGGACGCGGCGAATGCCGCGCCCCCATTTTGCTAATTCTAGGCCGCCAGAGCGGTCTCTTCTTCATACACCGGCACGAACAAGATGATGACGTGTTCGCGTTCCTCTATCTGCGTCTCCACCTCTGCCAGCACTTCATAATACGCATACATCGTCTGCAGCTGCCGACTTGGCTGCACCGGAACGCTCCACGAATACCGCTCCCGTTGCACTTCGTCCGGCAAAACCGCAAACGTAATGTCGCCCAGGGGATTTGCGTCCAGATATTTCTGGACAAGGACCCCGACTTCCTGCTTGGTCATCTACGCCTCCTAAAGTTTCTGCCCAAGCCACGCTGCCCCGTCTTCTTGCCTTACTCCCCACCCGCGCAGGCGGGTTCACGGCGTCTGCGCCCTCCAGCGAGGGGGTTCAGCCCCTCGGAATCGTTGCCAGCAAAGCCGTCCTAGCTAGTCAAACTTTTGTCCAGCCAATCTTCATACCATTCGCTGAACGACATCCGCTCGGAACCGGACTTGACGTTCTGCAAAGGCACAATCCCTCCGTCTCCGGCGCGGAGGTCCTGCCAGATCGTGCCGCGCTCTTCCCCAGTGACAACAAGCAGGATTTCGTAACCACAGCCCATGTCGCAGAGGGCCAATGATCCCTGTGCCTGCTGCTCCCGCTCGTACTCAACATTGAACTCCTGAACAGAAGCGAATTGGTCTCGACTGAGGTTCCATTCCGTCCGGTGAGGCCAGGAGTGCGAAATCAATTCAGGAACAGAGCGTCTCGGGTCAAGAAGTCTGCGAAGCCCGTAATCTGGGCCTACGCCTCCATTTCCTATTTCCAGAAGAAAACGGCGATATTCTTCCGGGAGTGACACCTGATGTACTTGCTCAAACTCTCGCACTTCCGACTCTGTCAGACAGGGATAAAAGCGGTATTTATGCTGGTAAGACCCGAAGACCGTCAAGTTAGGATCGTAAGTCGCCAGCAGACGAAGTTTGTACCAGAGTTCGTACATTCGCGGTGTCATCACCTCTTTGTCTATTGCCATTTATTGCCCTTTTAGCTCATCCATCCGCTGTGCGGTGTACCCCTCCAAGCGCAGGGCGGCGATGATGCGCTCCTGATGCGCCCGGTCGCGCACTTCAATCAGCATCTCTACTTCAGTGACGCCCAGCGCCAGATGCGGGTTCAGGCGGTTGTGCAAAATCGTCACGATGTTGCCGCGCTCCCGCGCCACCAGCCCAACCACCACCGCCAGGCCGCCGGGGCGGTCATCTACGGAGGTCAGGAGCTGCAAGTAGCGGTCCTCGCGCAGCATCTCGCGCTGGGTCAAATCCGCCAGCGCCAGGGCGTCAATGTTGCCGCCGCATAAAAGCGCCACTGTCCGGCCCCTCGGCTCCACCCGGCCCGCCATCAAAGCGGCCAGCCCAATCGCCCCGCTCGGCTCCACCACCAGCTTTGCCCGCTCCAGCAGCAGCAGCAGCGCCGACGCCACTTCGCCGTCCGTGACCGTCACCACGTCGTCGGCATACTTTTCAATATACGCCCAGGTACGCGGCGAGGGGGACTTGACCGCGATACCATCGCAGATCGTCCGCAGCGGCTCTTCACGCGGCAGCAGGCGGCCCGCCTGAAACGACCGCGCCGCGCTGTCCGCGCCTGCGGCCTGCAAACCAATCACGCGCACATCCGGGCGGCTTTCTTTGATCGCCGTCGCCACCCCCGCGAACAGCCCGCCGCCGCCAATCGGGACCAGCACCGTGCCCATGTCCGGCACGTCTTCCAGCATTTCTAAGCCTAGCGTGCCCTGCCCCGTGATAATCCCGTCATCGTCATAGGGCGAGATATACACAGCATCGTTCTCGGCCACAAACACCGCGCACGCCTGCCGGGCTTCGTCGAGCGTTTTTCCGGCCAGCACCACCCGCGCCCCATAGCCTTCCGTCGCTTTGATTTTGGCGATACTCGCCGTCTCGGCCATGTAAACTGTGGCGGCGACTCCTTGCAGCCGGGCCGCCAGCGCCACCCCCTGCGCGTGGTTGCCCGCGCTGACGGTGGCTACGCCCCGCTCCCGCTCCGGCGGCGTCAGAAGCGACAGCCGGTGAACAGCCCCGCGTATCTTGAACGATCCCGTTCGCTGCAAGTTCTCGCACTTCAGCACAATATCCACCTCGCCTCCAACCCGCGCCGAGACGCCGGTGCTGCTCATCACCGGCGTATGCCGCGCCACTTCCCGAACGCCGGGCAGCGCGGCCTGGATGGTCTGCAACGTGACTGCCAACTGCTCCTGCGCTTTGTATGTTATGGGGAAACCTCTCTTTTTTGTCTATGATAGTGTGGTAAACTAAAGGCAGCACAGGAGAAAACCACCCATGACCGCACTTCTCGAAAAAACTGTTGAAACCGTTCTCGCCCAGGCCGCCCTGCTGCCCGACGCTCAGCAGGACGCCATCGCCCTCAAATTGCAGCAAACGCTGACCGAATGGACACAGGCCCAGCCGCTCCCGCCCGATGACCAGAAGCCGCGCCCCCGGTTTGGCAGCGCCAAAGGAATGTTCACGCTCTCGCCCGATTTTGATGAGTCGCTGGAAGAGTTCGGAAAGTGAACTGTGCGAACACTATATTTTGGTGTTCCATAGCTCAAACCGCTCCGGGGCTATCAGGGTGAGCGCCTGAAATACTGGCAGAGACTCCAGCCGAGAGAAATAGGACGCGAACCCTGCTTCTCCATCACTTTCGTCCGACCACAGCGTTTCTTCAAAGCCTCTGAGATGCTTCAAGGCAGGGTAATAAAAATTGCACCCCATCTGCTCCATGTGGCTGTATGCGCCGCTTGCGGAGTTGATGGAAAACTGGCGGATGAAGCCAGCATAGAATGTGCTTTCTCCGGCTGTCTCCTCTAGGCTGCACTCAAACAGCAGCAGGTCGTCTTCAGCCGGCACACCGAATTGTTTGTGAGCAAACTGCTTGAAAACCGGCCAGAACCGGTGAAGGTCAAGCTGATTTATCACTCCCCACCGCTGCTCAAGCAGAGCCGCTAACTGCTGCTGGGCTTCTTCTGCTTTCGATACTTGTGTCACCAATTTATGCCTCCTCAGACAAAGCGAAGCCGTTTCCACTACGCGATTTTGGCCGCGCTTACCATCGCCCTCGGCCTTGCGTCGCGGCACTTTTCGCGCTTCCTGCCGGGGTGGATGGCGAAAAACGCGGGCGATGTGCTGTATGCCGTCATGGCCTACTGGCTGCTCGGCCTGCTCCTGCCCCGGCTGTCCCCGCTCCGTGTGGCCCTACTCACATTTCTGTTTTGTCTCGGCATTGAGCTTCTGAAGTTTGTCCAAATCCCGTGGCTTGTGGCCGCCCGTCACAGCGCGGCGGGGCGGCTGGTCTTCGGCGTCGGCTTTCACGGGTCCAATCTGGTCTGCTATGCACTCGGCACGGCACTGGCCTGGGGAGCGGAGCAAGCATTCCCACGCCACACAACAAATACGCGATAGCAGCGGCGAAGTCCTGCGTGAAATTGCACGCCGCCGCTTGACAACAGCCTTATCGTGTGCTAAGATAACGGCATAGCATGGATGCGCTTTTCTCCCCTTTTTGGCCGCTCCCCATTCTAACACCCACGTTTCATCTTGCACGGAGGCTTTTGATGACCCTTTCGCCACGACTGACTCGCGCCACGTTCACATTTCTGCTGTTCGGAACCTGCGCCGCTCTCCTTCCAACCCTGGATAATTCTGCCCTTGCCAGTAACGGTTGCTTTACCGGGCCTCCCGGAACCACCGGGCAGTTTGCCATTGCTCCCGTCAGTAGTGATATTCGAGACAATTATCTGCTGACTCCTTCGACGACATCCTACAACTTTTACTACAGAACCGATGCCGCCTCTGCCTATAAACAGGTGATCACAAGTACTTCAACAACGTTTGTGGTCAATTCCGGTCAGGTTGTGATTAATTCTGTTCTCTACCCAGCGGGCAGTCAGTCGAGTCGCCCCGACAACAAATCATCTTTCACCGTCGCACAGGTTATTACCAGCCGCAATTTTTCCGGTATGCCGACCGGCTATGCCGCAGGCAGTGTCACCTTCAAAACAACCTATTTCGGAAGCGATGCCACGGGCCATGTAGACACGTCCACGGCAGTCGTGACAATCTCCGCACCCGCCTCTACGCCCTAGCTGGCGTGTGTCAATCGCCGCCTGTTGCCGCCGCGTCGGATTTTCGGGTATCATCGCGGCAATGGACAAGCGTTTTTATCTCACCACGCCGATTTACTATGTCAACGGCGTCCCTCATGTCGGCTCGGCCACCACCACGCTGCTGTGCGATGCTCTGGCCCGTTTTCACCGCCTACGCGGCGAGACCGTCTTTTTTCTGACGGGAACCGACGAAAACGCGCCCAAAGTTGCCGCCGCTGCGGCTCAGGCTGGGGTGGACACACAGGCATTTGCCGACGGTGTTTCGCAGCGATTTCAAGACTGCTGGGAATATCTGCATATCTCCCACGACGACTTTATCCGCACCACCGAGCCGCGCCACAAAGCCGTTGTCGCCGAAGTCTTCCGGCGGCTTCAGGACCGAGGGGAAATTTATATCGGTCAGTATGAAGGCTGGTATTCGATGGCCGATGAGACATTTTTCCAAGACTCGGAAGTGGAAAATGGACGGGCCAAAGAGACCGGGGCCGTGGTCGAGCGCGTCACCGAAGACAACTACTACTTCAAGCTGTCCGCTTACAGCGACCGCCTGCTGGCCCACATCCACGCCAACCCGAACTTTTTGCAGCCGGACACCCGCCGCAACGAAGTCCTGTCCTTCATCAACAGCGGCCTGCGCGATGTGGTTATCTCTCGCCGCAACACTGGCTGGGGCATCCCCGTCCCCGGCGACGACACGCAGGTCGTCTATGTCTGGTTTGACGCGCTCATCAATTACCTGACTGCCACCGGCTGGCCGAATGATGCCGCCTGGGACACGCTCTGGCCCGCCGACCTGCACCTCGTCGGCAAAGAGATTTACACCCGCTTCCACGCGACTTTGTGGCCCGCCATGCTGATGGGCCTCGATTTGCCCCTGCCCGGCACGGTGCTGGGCCACGGCTGGTGGCTGATTGGCGGCGAAAAAGGCGCCAAATCCAAAGGCAACATCCCGACCCCGCAGGAAGTGGTGGACGAGCTTGTCGCCCGCAGCGGCGCGGACCGGGAAGTCGCCAAAGACGCCCTGCGCTACTATCTCCTGCGCGACATCTCGTACACGTCGGATGCCGAGTTCTCGATAGACAACCTCATCCAGAACCGCTACAACCCGGAGCTATGCAACAAGCTGGGCAATCTGCTGAACCGCACGCTCAAAATGCTGGCACAGTACGCGGGCGGCATCATCCCCGACTGCGCGGCGCAAACGCAGGACAGCCCGCTGGCAACGCTTGCCCGCGAAGCCGCGCAGGACGCCGAGCGGGCGATGCTTGCCTTCGACCCCGGCGCGGCGCTCGAAGCCGCCCTGAAACTGGTCGAAGGCGGCAACGGCGACATCGACCGCACCGCCCCCTGGAAGCTCGCCAAAGCCGGCGACACCGCCGGGGTGGGGGAAGCGCTATATGCCGCCCTCGAAGCCACACGCATCGCCGCCGTCCTGCTGACCCCGCTCCTGCCCCATGTCGCGGACGTCATCCGCGCCCAGCTTGGCCTTGCCGGGAAGCCGCTCGCCGACTGGGCGCACGAAACCCAATGGGGCGGCCTGCCCGCCGGGACGCAGACCGAGGAAGCCCAGCCCATCTTCCCGCGCATTGACACCAAAAAGCCTCAGAACGCGCCTGAAAAATCGAAGAAAGAACCGAAACCCGCCATGCCCGAGACCAAGATTGAAGACACGCCCCCCGCGCCCCCGGCCCTTGACGTACCGGACGCCCCCGCCGCGCCGAGCTACATCACCATCGACGACTTCGCCAAAATCCAGCTTAAAATCGGCGAAATCAAGACCGCCGACCGCGTCGAAGGCGCGACCAAGCTCTTAAAGCTCACCGTCGACATCGGCGAAGACACCCCGCGCCAGATACTCGCCGGCATCGCCGAGTCCTATGCTCCCGAGAGCCTGCCGGGCCTGAAAATCGTCGTCGTCGCCAACCTCGCCCCCCGCAAGATGCGCGGCTTGGAGTCTCAGGGAATGCTCATGGCCGCCACCGACGCCGAAGGCCACGCCATTCTCCTGCACCCCGCCGACCCCGCCGCCGTCCCCCCCGGCGCACAGGTGCGGTAACCGCCCAATGAGGCCGCTGCCATGCTCTATTACAGTGCAAAACCGCCGCGAACAGCCCGATTTTTTGCCCGAAACCGTCAGGTTGAGCCTGTCCCAGCCACAAAGCCGGTAGTTCTGTACGGCCCTCTCCTGCTGCATGAAGATGGGTGCATCAGCAAGTGCAAGTCGGATTCGGATCGGCTTGCGATGCGCCTATTAAGCAAAGGGATTACTCTATTTTCGCTCTACGCCGCAGGAAGCTTTGCCGTCTTGCTCGGCTTGCAGCGCATAGGGCATCTCCCCATCGCGCTCGCACCAGGCGGCGGGGCCGTGCTTACTCTAGCAGCGGTGAGTGCTTACTTGCAGTCCGGGCCAGAATGCCTGATTCTTGACCCGCACCACCGGACGTACACCTACCATTATGGCCTGCCTCACTTTGCACGCCTGCAAACGGGCACGTTTGACGACATCGCGGCCATGAGCGTTGATTCCTGTCTGACACACAACGATCTCAAGGGAAATGCCCATTATAATCTCAGGCTGCATTGGGGCGTGCGTGGTCGTCGGCCACTTAGTTTATGCTGGTTCAGAGATGAAAAAAAGGCCGAGGCCATGCGCGAAGTTCTTGCGGACAAATTAGGCTTGTGAAGAACAGCCCCCGGCACTGGAAGTGCCGGGCTAATAGTAAACGGAAAAAGTCGCTCCGCGACTCAGGAAATAGGAAGACCACTCGTGACCCTACTCTTGAGTCGCGGAGCGACTTTCTCGTTTTGCTAATAGACCGGTACTTCCAGTGCCGGTTTCCTTTGCGCTACCACTTTTTATATGGCAGAAACTTCCCGCTCATGGTCAGCTTCACCCGGTCACCCTTCGGGTCTTCCTCTTTTTCCACTTGCAGCGTGAAGTCAATCGCGGACATGATGCCGTCGCCGAACTTCTCCTGCACCACGGCTTTCAGGGGCATCCCGAAGACCTGCATAATCTCATAGAAGCGGTAGATAAACGGGTCCGTCGGCACAATCGGCCCCAGGCCCTTTGTGGGGTAGACCGTCAGCGCGTCGGCAAACTCCGCACTCAGGCCCAGAGCCGCCACCAGCTTGGCGGCCTCGTCGGGAGTCGCTGTCGCCTGCCGGTAGAAAATGGCGGCGATGCAGACTTCATCCAGCCCCAGCAGCGCCTCCAAATCAGGAAAGCTCAGGCCCTTGTCTTTTTTGGCTTGCAGCAGTGTTTCGGTGAGTGTATCAGTCATCGGTATCCTCTCAATGCTTACTTATTGGCGGTACGGAACAAAGCGAGACGCCGAGGGGCTGAACCCCCTCGCTGGGGGGCGAAGCGCCCGGAACCCGCCTGCGCGGGTCAGGATCAAAACAGGAGCAGAACCGTTCCCATGTCTGGCCTTGTCCTAATTTGTCTTCGACTTCACCCGCGCAGGCGGGTTCATGGCGTCTGCGCCCCCCAGCGAGGGGGTTCAGCCCCTCGGCTACTCCCTCAATTCAACGCGCCCATATCGTGCTGCAATTTTTTCAGGTGCTTCAGCGCAGGCGTGACAATGGCGACAAAATACGACTCGCGCAGCTTGCGCTCCGCCGCCGCGCCGGAGCGGTAGCCTCCTGCGCCTGCGTGCAGCATCGCGGCCTGTGAGGCCCGCAGGGACAGCTCGGACACGAGAATGCGGCAGGCCACCGCCTCGCGGGTCGCTTCGGGACCCAGAGGACGGTCGCCGGGGCCAATCTGCGCGGCCAGGGTATAGGTGCGGCACTGGGCTTCCTGCCAGTCGGCTTCCAGCGTGTCCGGCCCGTCGTCCAAATAGCGGTTGACATGGCCGACCCGCTCATTGGAGCGGCGCATCAGGTCAATGCAGCTTGCGATCAGCCCCAGCCCGAAGCCGGTCTGCGTCAGGACAAAGCCGGGGCGAATCGTGGTGATAAACTCGCGGCAGGGGGCGGCCAGCACAAAGTCGTCGGGTACGAACACGTCTTTAAAGACGGCGTTGTGCGTGGAACTGCCTTCCAGCGCGATAAAATGCCCGCCGTCGCCGAGCGTCAGACCGGGCGCGGCGGGGGGCGTGATTGCCATCAGGTACTCGCCCGAGTCTTCGCCGCCGACAATTCGGGCGACAAACGCAAAGCAGCCGTCAGGGACGGCATTGGAGACCCAGGGCAGCGCCCCGCTGACCCGGTAGCCGCCGGCCCCGCGCGTGGCTGTGAGCCGGATTTTCTCAATCTCCGCGAAGTGCTTCATCGGGTTGGACATTCCCGTGCCCGCCAGCATCTGCCCACTGGCAATTCTGGGCAGATACTCGGACTTCAAATAGTCGCTGCTGCCGTGCTGAATATAGTACCCGCACACGGTCTGACACCACACGCAAAAACCGGTGCTGAGGCATTCCCGCGAGACTTCCTCCATCAGCTCCACGGTCTGTTTGATGCCCCGGCCTGCGCCGCCATAGCCCGTTGAAACATTCTGGGCAAAGCCGCCCACCGCGCCCATGCGCCGCATGAACGTTTCCGGGTACACGCCGCGCAGGTCAATCTCCGCGACCAGGGGCCGCAGGTCCTGCGCGATTGTCTCGCGCAGGTCGGTCAGCACAGCCTCAAATGGGGTGCAGGCAAAATCACGCACTAAATCACGCATCAAGCGGTGTCCATTCTAGCAATGTCACAGGCGGACGGCGGGCCGGGCGGGGTCGGGAGCGCCCTCTTCAATCGGCAGGGACAGATCGCGTGACCATTCATTCCAGGAGGCGAAGTAAATCTTCACGTTCTTAATTCCCGCTTCATTCAGCGCGACAAACGTGTTCGACGCCCGCGCCCCCTTGAAGCAGTAGATATTGACCGGGGAGTCCGCCGTGATGCCGACTTTCGCCGCGATTTCCTTGATTTCCTCTTTGGACTTGAACATGGGCACATCCGAGGCGGGCTTCATCAGCGTATACCACTCAATCAGTACGGCATCGGGAATACGGCCCTTGCGCGGCGTGTAATCTTTGCCGTAGGGGGAGGAGCTTTCGCCGACCCACTCATCCCAGTCGCGCACATCCAGCTTGACGATGCCGGGGTCATCCAGTGATTTGAGCATCGCAGGCGTCGTCACCATCAGTGACTCGTCGGCGTTCAGCGGGAACGTCTTCGCTTCGGGCGCAGAAGCTTCGGCGGTCAGCGGCAGGCCCGCATCGGTCCAGGCTTTCAGACCGCCGTGCAGGATGGATACGTTGGAATAGCCCAGATACTTCAAAAGAAAGTAGCCCCGGCACGACTGCCCGTAGCCGTTGTTCATGGCGTCTTCGTAGAAGACGGCGTGTTCGGGGCCGGACAGGCCTGCTGCGCCCAGCAGGCCAGCGAAGGTGTCCTGCAGAGCGGCAACGCCTTCGGGCGTGGACGTGGCAAGGTAGCTGAAAATCTCGCGGATGTTGACTGAGCCGGGGATATGGCCCGCCGCATAGTCTTCGGGGGCACGGGTGTCAATAACGACCACCGGGGTCGTGTTCATCAGGTCAGCCAGGTCGCAGGGACCCAGCAGGGCTGTCGGCGTTTCCATGTGTTTTTCTCCGTGTCTTCGGGACGCTGCGCGGCGGTGCGAAGCGGAAACGCATGAGGAAGGTCGCCAGTGACCGTACTATGAATTGCTGTCAGAGAACGGAGCTTATTCGGCCAGTGTGGCCGTGACTTGAACGTTGTTGCGGAGAGTGGAGGCCACCGGGGACCACTTGTTGGCGTTCTGCACAATGTCGTCCAGAACTTCGCGGGAGGCATTGCCGTCCAGGTACGCTTTGACCCGGATTGCGGTGAAGCCAGCCACTTTGTCTTCGGGCACATCGCCGAGACCCCAGACGGCGGACACGTCGATATCGCCTTCCATCTCAATCTTGACACTGCTCAGGACAATCCCGTGGTGGCTGGCGTTCGCCATGTAGCCGACGGCGAGGCAGGCCCCCAGGGCGGCGAGGACGGCCTCTGAGGGATTGGGCGCGGTGTTTTCGCCCAGCAGGTGCGGCGGCTCGTCAATAATGGTGGGGGCAAGATCACGGATATAAGTCAGGTTCCGCATCTGGCCTTCGGTAATGGTGGTCGCTTTCAGCGTCACTTTGCCGCCAGCGGGGTTTGCCTTGTTCTTGTCCACAAGGTTGCTCAGGCCCGTGCAGTCAATCGGACGCAGGGCTTCATTCGGCTTCGGGGCACTGGAAGCGGTGGGTGTTTCCATTTCGAGAGTGGGCATCGGAACCTCCGAGAAAGTAGTAAAGACAGTATACCAGCCCCGCCCAAAGATGTCAACCTACTAGTAGATAGATTTTTTAGCCGCGAATGCACAAAATTTCTTAACTGCCGGGTAGAATAGCAGTATGCCGGATAAAACCACCATGACGGAACAGATTTTGGACAGCGCCCAGCGGTTTGTGCAGACGCACGGCTACCACGGCTTCAGCTATGCGAATATCGCCGAGGAAGTCGGTATCCGCAAAGCCAGCATCCACTACTATTACCCGGCCAAAGCCGACCTCGGGACCGCACTTGTCCGGCGCTACCGCGAGCATATTCGCCAGAGTGCCGACGCGGTTACTCAGGGGACGGTGGGGGCCGACGAGCAGCTTCAGCGCTACGCCCAGATTTTCCGCGACCGCCTGCGCGGCGGCCCGGCGGGGGGCGGTGTCTGCCTCTGTGGCGTCCTGTCAGCAGAGTGGCCGAGCCTGCCCGAAAGCGTGCGCGTGGAAGTGGGCGTGTTTTTCGCGGAGAATGAAGCCTGGCTGTCCGGTGTCATGGAAAGGGGCTGTGCGGCGGGTCTGCTGCGGTTTTCGGCCACCGCCCCGGTGCAGGCCGCTGCCTTCCTGGCGGGCCTGGAAGGCGCACTGCTCTCCGCCCGCGCCCATCAGGACGTGACCCTCTACTGCGCCATTGCCCATCAGCTTCTGGGTCAAATGGGGATTGATACCCTGGACATCTACCCCGTCACCACCGAATGGATCGCCCCCGTCTCTTTCGTGCGCCCGAACTATGCGCTCTCAGAAAGCTAGGGGACCTCTTCCCAGCCCCGCACCACTGCATCCGAGACGCGGGCGACGCGGGCCATCTCGCGGACGTCATGCACCCGCACCATATCCGCGCCGCCCGCAATGCTGAGGGCCACCGTGGCCGCCGTGCCTTCGCGGCGGTCCTGCGGGTCGTCGGTGCCTAAGATTGTTCCCAGAAACCGCTTCCGGGACGCCCCCACGACTAGTGGCAGCCCCAGCGTTTTCAGCTCCGGCAGGCGTCGCAAGAGCGCTAAATTGTGCTGTATGTTCTTGCCGAAGCCAAGGCCGGGGTCCAGCCAAATCTGCTCCCGCCGGACGCCCTGCGCCTCGGCATACGCCACCTGACGCTTGAAAAACGTGCTGACTTCGGCCACGACATCAGTGTAAACGGGGGTGGGGGGCAGATGGCGCGGCAGGCCGGGCAAGTGCATAACAACTAGAGGGACGCCTCGCTCGGCGGCCAGCCGCGCCATGTCCGGGTCCGATTGCAGGCCGCTGATGTCGTTGATGACCGATGCTCCGGCATCTAAGGCCGCACGGGCGACTTCGGCTTTGTAGGTGTCTACGGACAGGGGAATTTGGGGAAGCTCTTTGGCAAGCCGGGCAATCACCGGCAGAATGCGGGCCATCTCGTCCTCGGCAGACAGCGGCGTCTGGTCCCGGAACGTCGCCGGGCGGGTGCTTTCGCCGCCAATATCCAGCAGGTGCGCTCCGTCCTCGGCCATCCGGTGCGCCTGCGCCACCGCCGCCTCCACCGTGGCAAACTGCCCACCATCGGAGAACGAATCGGGCGTGACATTCAGCACGCCCATCACCAGCGTTTCCCGCCCCCGCCGCGCCTGCCAGTCCGCCGTCGTCAATTATACAGCCCCAGGCCGGGCCGGGAAGGCGGCAAAAACTGGTCGGCGGCCCATTCGGGGAACTCGTGCGGAATTAAATGGGTCAGGCGGTCCAGGCCGTCTTCGGTCAGGCAGAAGCCGCGTTCACCCACCGCTTCCGCCGCATCGCGGCGCAGCTTCAGCAGAAACAGGCGATCTTCGGAGGCCAGCAGCAAAATCTGGCGCGTCTGGTTGTCGTCCAGAAACTCTAAAGCCTCCTCGGCATCGTTGTATGTCCCGGTTTCCGGGTGCGCCATGTCCAGAACGCGGCCATAGGCATACACCGACGCCCGCAGATTGCCCTGCTGCTGAAACAACAAACCGCGCCGGAAATGGTGCATCGGGTTCAGCGGGTCCAGCCGCACCATCTCGCCCGTCACCTGCAAGGCTTTGTCTAATCGGCCAAGCTGCAAATAAGAAACGCTCAGAACATCACGCGCAAATAGTGACCGGGGGACGACTTTCAGCAGCAGTCGCGCTTCCAAAACAGCTTCCTCGAAGCGGCCCGCTTCGGCCAAAGTCTCGGTCAGCGCCTCGCGGGGGTCCCGGTCGGAAGGGCTGAGTTCGGTCGCTCGCCGGAGTGCCTGCACCGCCTGTTCCACTTTGCGGGCCTCGCGGCAGAGCATTCCCAGCCGGAAAAACGCGGTCGGGTCAGCAGGCCGCAGGTCCGTCACCTCGCGCTGACAGACAATCGCCTCGCCAATGCGCCCTTCCCCGGCCAGTGTTCGCGCCCGCTCGGTCAGCCGCCGGGCACGCTGCCCCTGCTTGCGCCGGGCGGCGGCATCTTCGGTAGAGATTGCTGGCGATTGGGTCATAGTGCGGTGTGTCCTGTCGCTTTCTGTCCTGTTGCTGTCTGTGCCATTCTTAATGTTAGCCTACCCGCTTGGCGATGATTTCAGACAGAGCGATCTTAAAAACAGGTTACAATACGGGCAAATCACAATACGGGCAAAGCCTGTGCGCCGGGGGGCGTGTCGCGGGTGGGCACGGTGCAGTTCGACAGCTCGCCGCTCCCGGCGCAGTCCTCGCAGCCGCCTTCGGCGTGGTCCACGCAGCCATCCACCGTGCTCACATCTTTGACGCGCACTTCCACGAACTGCTGCGATTCAAGCTGCACGGTGAGCATCTGCTGCACCAGATTGACTTCTTCGACTTTTGCCCGGCCCATCGGCGTCATCACGACCATGCCCGGCGCGGGTAAATCGGTCTGCCCGCCATCTTCCTCTAGCTCATAGCGCAGGCAGCACATCAGCTTGCCGCACAGGCCCGAAAACTTCGACGGGTTCAGCACCAGGTTCTGGCTCTTGACCATCTTCATGGACACCGGCTGAAACTCGCGCAAAAACGTCGAACAGCAGGTGGGACGCCCGCACGGCCCGATGCCGGGGAAAATCCGCGCATGGTCCCGCGCCCCCACTTGATGCATCAGCACGCGGGTATGCAGCACCGAAGCCACTTCGCGCACCAAAGTCCGAAAATCCACGCGCCCCTCGGCGGTGAAATGCAGCGTCACCTGCGCCCCGTCAAAGGCCCACTCCGCCTCAATCATCTTCATCGGCAGGCCGAGCAGCGCAATTTTCTCTTTGCAGACCCGGTACGCCTCCGCCTGCCGCTTTTCGCCCCGCTCCCGCCGCTGCCAGTCGTCGGCAGTCGCCACGCGCAGCAACCGGCGGACAGGCGGCGGCGCATCGCCTTCGGGAACCGCCCGCGCCGGTGTCTTCACGATCCCAAACTCGTGCCCATTGTCCCCCTCGGCCACCACCGCGTCATCCACCGCAAGCGTCAGCCCGTTCGGGTCACACTGCACCAGCTTACTCAGCGGCTTGAACGATACTCCCACAACAATCGGCATAGCACATCACTTCCGCGCCCGGCGCACGCCTGCGGGCGACTTTGGCCTAGTTTACCCCATAAAGCACACGCTTTGATGAAAAAGTCGCCCACACTGCTCCGGCTCCCTCTCCTTTCGGAAGGAGAGGGTTGGGGTGAGGTTTCCAGCGGGCCTCAGGGGCGAAGGGTTTTAACCGCTCGTCCCCACGGCCCGGAGAACCTTACCCCTTGCGCCAGAACAGAAGCCAAGTCCACCACGGGCGCGGCGCGGGCGGAGCCGTCGGAGATTGATGCAGGGGGCGCGGGGACAGGGCGGCGTCGCGCATCAGCGCCTCCACCCGCGACAGCGAGGCCGCTTCGGCGTCGGCGGGCGGGTCCGGGGAGGCGAGCGCGGACTTCGCAAGCTGCGCCGTGCCCGCAAGTTCAGAGGCCGAAAGATCGGGGTTAAGTTCGTCCAAGAGGCTGTGTCTCCTCGGGCTGTGTCTCTTTGGCGGAGGAAATACGGCTTGTTTCCAGACGCTCCACCGTGTCTAAACGCGCTGCCAGCTCGCGCCGCAGCGACACCACCGCCCGGTGCAGCAGACTTTTCACGGCGGCCTCAGAGCGGCCCAGCAGAGGCGCGATCTCCCGCGCCGACAGCTCGCCCAGAAAGCGGTACACCAAAACATCCCCCTGATCGGTTGGCAGAGAGGCAATCGCTGAGCGCACGAGCTGCTGCACTTCATGCCGCTCGGCCACGGCAGGGGGCGAAAAATCCGGGTCCGCCGCCTGCGATTCCAGCAGGGCGCGGACCCCGGCAATCGTCGGTGCATCCAGCGAGACAATCCCCGACGGCGGGCGCTGCCGGGCACTGTCGGCAATCAGGTTCAAGGCGATCCGGTGCAGCCAGGGATACAGCGAGCGTGTCCCCTCGCGCAGACGGAAGCGTGGCAGGGCAGCGAGGGCACGGGCAAACGTTTCCGACGCAATATCTTCGGCATCCTGCGCGTGATTGGTCTTCAGATAGGCCAGATGGTAGATGCGCCCGTAATGCCGGGCGTGCAGGGCCGCGAACGCCCGCGCCTCCCCCCGCTGCGCCTGTGCCACCAGCGCGGCATCGCCCCCGTCGTCCGGCGGCTCCTCCGGCCAGGCAGCAATCAGCCAGATGCCAAACATACGGGTTACTCCGCCAGGGCCTCTTGCTCAATGACTGCTTCTTGCTCAATGACTGCTTCTTGCTCAATTTGCAGCAGCACTCCCCGAATATCCCGGCGTGTGGTCGGGTCTATCAAAGGCGTCACCTGTATGCCGCACCGAACCGGCTTGCCCCGGCGGTTCAGGGCATCCACCACCAACTCCTGACGACGCTCCGGCTGCAGCAGCGAACCTTGAATGGCCGGAATCAACGCCGTCGTTGGCAGCCCGATATCCAGAGACAGCAGCGGACGGCCACGGGTTTCATCGGAGCGCAGCCCCCAGAAGTCCTCCGATTTGTCGTTCCAGAACTGCACCTTCATCTCCGCATCCAGTACGATGACCCCGCCGCGCAGGCTGGCTAAAATTGACTTCAGGAACGAGTTGACCCGATCCAAATCCGCTGAACGCAGCTGCAGCTCTTCGTTGATGGTTTGCAGCTCTTCATTGGTGGACTGAAGCTCTTCATACGCCGTTTCCAGCTCGCGGCTCGCCGCCTGCAATGCTTCCGACAACTGCCGGAGGCGCGTGACATCCGTGAACGAAATGCCCACTCCCTGAACCGAGCCGCCGTCCAGCAGCGGTGTGACCAGCGTGTCCAGGGAGAGTATCTCGCCCGGCAGCGGCGAGTAGGCTACTCCCTGCACCGCGATGGGCCGCCGCTCGGCATAGGCGCGATCAATACACGAGCGCAGCTCCACGGGCCGGTACGAAATCTCCAGGTCTTGCAGCGGGCGTCCGATGTCCCGTGCGTTCAGCCGGAACAACTGCCGCGCCGGTGCGTTGGTCAGCGCCAGGCGGCCCGCACTGTCTACCACAATCTGCGCCACCGTGCTTTCCTGAAACAGCAGATCGCGCAGCCGCCCCTCAGTGTCAGTGGGGCTGCTGCCGGAAAGGGGCATGAACGGCGCACGCTCACGCGACCCCGCCGCCGGCAGCTTCTGGAAGACGCGCCGCTTCAAATCCAGCGGCCTAAACAGGGACGCATGGGTGAACATCATTTCCGCTTTGCCGAGAAACAAAAAGCTGTTGTCAGACACCGCAAAGTGGAACCGATTGACAATCCGCGCCTGCACTTCGGCATTGAAGTACATAATCGTATTGCGGCAGGCCAGCAGGTCAATCCGCGAAATCGGCGCGTCCTGCATCAAATCGTGCCGCCCGAAAATCATCGCCCGGCGCATCTCCCGCTGAAACACATACGAGTCTTCTTCGCGCTCAAAATATTTGCCGCGCAGCGCGTCCGGCACCGACTGCATCTCGCGGGCCGAGTACGACCCGGCACGGGCCTGCGCCAGCGCCTGCTCATCCACATCGGTGGCGTAAATCTTCACCTGCTGCCGGAACCGCTCCGGCCCCAGCGCTTCGGCCATGACCATCGCCAGCGAATACGGTTCCTGCCCCGACGCGCACCCGGCGCTCCACAGGCGGATCGGCTCGCCCGGCCCTTTGGAAGCCAGCAGGCGCGGAACCACCTCTTCCCGCAGGTAGTCCCACGAGCCGGTGTCCCGGAAGAACGCCGTGACATTGATCAAAACGGTGTCAAAGAGGCGCTCAAACTCATCGGGATGCACTTCCAGGTAGTCTGTGTAATCGGTGTACGAGCCGACTTCCACATTTGCCATCTGCTTGTTGACGCGCCGCATCAGCCCGGCCCGTTTGTAGCCAGTGAGGTCAAACCCCCGGCTGCTCTTGATATAGACCAGCAGAGCTTCAAACTCTTCGTCAATCCCTGTGCGGTCCTCCTCCTCCCCGTCCGGCATACCCAGCAGGGAGACGGGCGAAGTGCCGTCTTTTAAACTGTCTTCTAAACTGCTGTCGCTCACGGATTATTCTCCTGCGGCGTTGGCTCTTCCAGCGGCGTAACGGGAACCGGGGCCGTCTGCGCGTTCTCTTCGGCGGACGGCGGGCCGCTCTGGACGATCACCTGACCGCCGCTCAGGACCGTGCGGATGGTTTGCGCCCGCTGATGGGCGTCGCCCGCCTGCTCGGCAAACCGGGCAGCGGCCAGCCCGTGCCCCCGGTCCTCGGCCCGGCCTTGCAGACGCTCGGCCAGAGCGGCGCTTTCTTTCAGCGCCCGCAGCGCCGACCACAGCGCTTCTTCCAGATACTCGGACTGCGAGGCCAGCAGGCTTTCCGGCGAAAACGCATGGCCGACCCGGTAGCGGTAGCTCAGCATCTTGCCTTCCTGCGCTTCCCACAAAACCCCGTGGCAGTCCGGGCAGCTAAAGCCGGACGGCCTGCCCGCACGGGGCGTTTCCAGCGCGTCCGCATCGAGGGCCGCCACGTCGTCTTCCGTTGCCAGCATCTCCAAAACCGGCCTTTCTGCCGCCCCTTCCGTCAATTCCCCGCCGCCTTTCGCCAGTCTCGTCAAGGTCAGCGCCAGTGCAGCCAGCGGCTGCACATAATCCACCGATACGTTTTCAATCGCCGAGCGCGGCATGGAGCTGAACAGAGCTTCTTCAGGGTCCTGCACCAGTGCGATACCGCCGCGTATTTTCACTGCTTCCAGCCCCGCCGTGCCGTCGTCGAGCGTGCCGGCCAGAATAACGCCCGCCACACGCGGCCCCGCCGCCCGCGCCGCCGACCGGAACAGCGTGTCCACCGCTGGCCGGTGCCCGTTTTCCGCCGGGCCGCGTGTCAGGCGCACGGTCAGCGCGTTGCCGTCCTGACGCAGCAGCAGGTGGTGGTCCGGCGGGGCCACATAAACCTGCCCCCGCCGCACGACCTCCCCATCCTCCGGGTGCCGTGCGGGCAGCGCCCCCCGGCGGCTGAGAATGCCGGGCAGGACGCTGGCCCCATGTGGCGGGATGTGCAGCACCACAAAAATGGCGGCAGGCAGGTCGGCGGGCAGGCGGCCCACAAGTTCGGCCAGCGCCTCCACGCCTCCGGCGGAGGCTCCCAGGACAATTACATCCTAGGGTCGGGTCTGTGTTTCAAGTTGATTGGCTTGCATGATCGTACTCTGTTTGTCCGGTTCTGTGAGTGAAAATGTTGACTGAAAATTTTGACTGAAAATCCCTGCACGGGAAATTTTCCCGCAGCACCTTCCGTGATGATACCCACAGATGCCCCTCTCCGTCACTCTTGCTTGCCCCTCTTGTTTGCCATTTTTATTTGAGCCACCCAACAAATCAAACCGGCTGCCCAGCATCTTTGGCAAAAAAACTATTATTTCTGTGCCCGCCGCCCCGAATTCCTGCAAAAACGAGTGTGCTGGTGCCACTGCTGCCCCGACTACAGTGTCTTAACACAAACTTAATCAATTCTTAATCTAAGTTTAACAGAAATTGCCCGGTGCGTACTGTAAACTTCTTCTGCTGGGCGGCTTTATACAAAACCAAAAACCGCCCGCTCCCAGGAGTTCTTATGCCCAGTACCCACCGCCTGCAAAAACACGGCTTCACGCTGATTGAGCTGCTCGTCGTGATCGCCATTATCGCCATTCTCGCCGCCATCCTGTTCCCCGTCTTTGCAAGCGTCCGCGAGAACGCCCGCCGTGCCAACTGCCAGAGCAACATGAAGCAGCTTGGGCTGGCATTCATCCAGTACACCAACGACAATGATGATGCGATGGTGTCACAAGTACAAATATGCGTACTATGACAACAGTGGCAACTCCCCGCTGGAACCCTACATCAAAAACCACTCTGCCAACAGCAAAAACTCCATCTGGACCTGCCCCGACCTTGCCACCTACTACCAGAACAGCACGGTTGATTATCACAACTACCCGCGCACCTACAGCATGAACGAGTTTCTGACCGGAGCCGGAGGCACCTATCAGTGTACCAGTAAGACCAGCACGAAGGGCTGCGTCAATGTCTCCGACCCTGATTCGTATTACCCGCGTGTCTCCGATGAAGGCACAAAAACGCGCACCGACAAAACTCTGAGCGACCTGGACAACCCCATCACTCTCGCCTCAATCGGTTCACCTGCTAACACCGACCTTCTTTACGAGACCATGACAGAAGATGGTGATTCCAGCGTTAAATTCACCGGCTCGTCTCAAGGCTATGGCTCCTGGCAATGGGTTAAAGGCTTCTGGAACAGCTCCGCCGATGAACTGAAGTTCTGGTATGCCGCCCAATCCCCCGACCAGCCCTACCATAACAGCACAAATGATTATCTGTTCTGTGACGGTCACGTCAAGGCACGTCGGCCCGAAAAGCAGGGCTACGACGTGACCAAAGACCCGAACCAGATTTGGACCGTGCAAGATGGCCGCGACGGAAAGCCCTTCCCCGCGACTCCCCAGTAAAGACAACAAAGGAAACCAACCCATGCAGACTCGTTTCGCCCTGTTCCTGCTGACCGCCGCCGTGCTTGCCGCGCCGACGTTCGCCGCGCCCGCCCCCGCCGCTCCGGCTAGTCCTGCCGCTCCGGCTAGTAGAAGAACCAGGTAGAATGGATAAGACTGAGGAGGCTTATCCATGTCTACGAAAAAATATCATGTTTCTTTGACCGAAGCCGAGCGCGAAGAGATGCTGCGCCTGAGCAAGTCTCAGCGCC
>JAABUK010000531.1_pt1 | contig 78914 bp, 65 predicted proteins | sample 5559141 | NCBI WGS metagenome assembly JAABUK01 (sample SAMN10711869, study PRJNA513367) | rock metagenome | isolation source: Antarctica rocks | place: Antarctica: Victoria Land, Pudding Butte nord | collected 2016-01-03
AATAAACTCGAAGATGTAAATCTACAAGAGCTTTCACATGAAGAAATCTTGAAAGAAGTCAAAGCTAAGCTTTCTTCGAAATATCATGACTATCTAGACGTGTTTGATTGAGCGATGACTGATCAACTATTCTCTCATCGCTTCTACGATCATAAAATTGAGTTGATCGACGAGAAAACATCTTCTTGAAGTTGTCTCTATCATATGTCTGACTACAAGCTTCAAAAGATAAAGAATTACCTGATTGAACATCTGAATAAAGACTTTATATCTTCTAGCTCAGCTTCATACGCTTCACTCATACTATTCATCGAAAAGAAAGACGATAGCTTGCGTTTCTGTATAAACTACAGAAAGCTCAATGCTTTGATCAAACGAGATCGCTATCTCTTATTACTAATAGACGAAACTCTCGCTCGTATTCAAGATAGCAAGTATCTGACTCAATTGAACATCATTGTCACCTTCAACAAACTGCGTATGCATTCAAGCAGTGAAGATTTGACTATCTTTATCACCTCTTTTGATTTCTACAAATATCACGTGATGTCTTTCAAATTAATCAACGACTCGACTTTCTATTAACACTATATGAACAACGTGCTATTTGACTATCTTCATCAGTTTTGTCAGATCTATCTAGATGACATTATCATCTACAGCAAAACACTGAAGAAACATAAGCGACACGTACGATTAGTTCTACATAGACTACGAGAGACTGATCTTCAGATGAATATAAAGAAATGCAAGTTTCATGTTCAGAAAATCTTCTTTCTGAAACTACTGCTATTCATTGAAGAACTAAAGATGAATCTCAGAAAAGTACAAGCAGTAGTTGAATGATTTACTTCTACAAATCTCACTCAGATGCAGTTCTTCGTCGACTTCTGCAATTTCTATTGACGCTTTATAAAGAACTTTTCGAAGATTGTTTATTCTCTGATTTAACTAACTCAAAAAGAGATGATATTTGAATGAAATCAAGCTTGTCAAACAATCTTTGATCATATGAAGAAACAAATGACTGAAGTCTCTATTCTTCGTCATTTTGATCAGAATAAAGAGACTATTCTTGAAACAGACTCATTCAACTACGTCAACGATGACATACTTTCTCAGTATGACGACGAAGAAACATTGCATTTGATGATTTACTACAGCAAGAATCTGAGTCTCGTTGAGTGCAATTACAAGATCTATGACAAGAAACTACTAGCAATCATTCGTGTCTTTAAGCATTGATGATCTGAGCTGAAATTGACTGAGCTACTCATTAAGATGTTTACTGATCATCAAGCTTTAACATCATTAATGAAAGATAAAGAGCTAAGTAGACGTCAAATGCGCTGAGTACAAAAGCTTGTTGACTTCAACTTCAAAATCATGTATCACTCAGACAAGCAAAACATCAAAGTCAATGCATTGACTCGTTAAGTTGATTCAGTTTCTAGAAGCTTCGAGAATGAATGATGTCGCTATCAGCGAACTACAATTATCACGTTGAATTGAATGAAAATCGCTGATCTAGAAGAGAAAGAGAATGATGAATCAATTTATTGATTGATTCTAAAAGCTAACAGAATCAACGAGAAATGTATTCTACTTCGTGAAGTCGTATTAAAAGATGAAGCTCAATATGAAGATACTAAATTAAGAAATTGTCGAGTTCAGAACGAAATACTATATCGAGATGATCTTTTATGAGTTTTCTTCAATGAGCATCTTCAAATGAAGTTAATTCAAAAAGTTCACGATCAATCTTCTATTGATCATCTTGAAATTCTCAGAACGATGAAAATCATAAGAAGATACTATTATTGATCTTCAATGTGAAAGACAATAAATTGATATATTCGAAACTGCTACATTTGTCAGCGATCAAAGACTTCTTGAGATAAATTCAATGAATTACTACATTCTTTACTCATACTTGAACAGCAATGAAAGAACATAGTCATGAATTTCATCATCGACTTACCTCTTTCGAAAGACAAAAACGTCATACTAACAGTGATATGTAAACTGACAAAGAAACAACATTATATTTCTTGCTTCACTGATGACGAGAAAATCACAGCAGAAAAAACAGCTGAGCTAATGCTTCAGTGAATATATCAAATACACAGTTTACTTGATTTCATTGTTTTGAATCAAGATCTTCAATTTACCTTCATTCTATGAAAGTCGCTTTGCAAAAGACTAGATATTAATCTTCAACTCTTCACAGTCTATCATTCTCAGATCGATGATCAAAGTGAATGAGTCAATCAGAACGTTGAAAGATATCTTCGATTCTTCTGTTTGTACATGCAGAATGACTGAGCTAAGCTACTACTTATGATCGAGTTCGTCAATAATAATGCTCTGTTCTCAGTCATCTTCTTGATCTTTTTCTTTCTAAACAAAGACTTTCATTCTTGTATGAGCTTTGAACTCAATGTCATTAAATATGAAAGTTCTCATGAACGCTTGCAGATGACTAAAGTCGAGAATATATCTGAACATATAAACAAAACACTGAAGTTTGCTTGCGAGTCGCTAGTCAAAACACAAGAACAAATGATGAAACAAGTCAATAAGCATAGAAAAGAAGTTGATTATGAGATCGAATCAAAGATGTTTCTGAATGAAAGAAACATCGTTACAACGAGATTTTTCAAGAAGCTAGATGATAAAATGCTCGATTCTTTCACCAATCTAGATCTCATCGACTCTTCATATAAACTGAAATTATCAGAGTTTATGCATGTTCATGATGTATTTCATTCTGATCTGCTTCGCTCTGCCGTCAACGATCTCTTGCCTGATCAAAAGAACGAACTCTCAGGTTCAATAGTGATAAACGACGAAGACGAGTGAAAAATCGATGATATATTGAATTCTCGTCGATATCGAAGATGACTTCAGTATAAAGTCAAATGAAATGACTATGACAATGATCTCAATTGATACAACGCTGATGACGACGAATTTATGAACGCTCAGAAGGTCGTTGATGATTTTCATATTCAATACTCAAACAAATCGCGCTAATTGACAATTCAATCAATCACGATTTAACAGGTCTGAGTCTGTGAAATCATGATTGAGCAATCAATCAAGTCGAGCAGAAAATACATTCATGCAAACATGAATCGTTGAAGAGAAAGAGTAATGTCACGATTCTAGTCTTGTCAGACTCAGTCTTCTAGTCTTGTCAGATTTATTCTCGCTTCATCATCTTGACTAGTTTCTATTGAGCCTAGCGTTGACTGAGAAATACACATATGTAGTCAGCTTCTTTTCTATAGCTACCTTTCTTTCTTAGCATTTATCTTCTAGTTAAATGACACTCATATGACTCGCTTTATGCTGATTTCTAACATAAACGAGTTTTCCTTATTTCTTTCGATGCTTCAGCGAAACCTCAGAATGTCGCTATCTCATGAAACATCAACATGAATCAACAACTTCGTCAATAAGCTATTGATCAGTCAGATGAGATCATCAAGATGCTGATTGAGTTAAAAGATCAATGAGACATGACTTTGAAACTCAATAAGCAATGAATCAATCTACAAGTTGATCACATTAAGAAACTTGATGAGCTAGAGATCAATCAAATGACAATAGACACTTAAGAAGAGACTATTGTTGAACTATGAAAGAAAGTATTGAGTCTTAAAAAGAGACAGCGTTCAGCGAATCAGTCTCAATCTCGACAGTTTACGAAGTCTCAAGCTTTTATCAAGAATCATACTTGACGAAAGTCATTCACTCTATTCAACAATGATCATCACAAGTTCTTCAAGTTTTTGAACTTATTTATATTCATTGATGAAGATGAATCAACATGAGACAGCTGAAGAATCAAGATAAACAACAAGCTTTAGACAAATGTTGATCACTTCAATAATGAGAATATCTGTATTGTTTATGTAATATCTAGACTAGAAGATGATGTTGCTGAGCACATTTTCGCTCAATGTTGACATGACGTTTTGCATTCATACACTTCAATCTACAAGCTATTTGAGCATCTGAAAGAAATATATAATGAACTGAATAAGAATTGAAAGTGTCATCGTAAGTACAACGCTCTGAGACAAGCAGACAAGTCTTTCAATGTCTTCTACTTCAACTTTATGAAGCTATTCAGCTATCTTGAATACAACGATTGCACTCTGATAAACGATCTTCAGAATAAAATCAATAATCGCTTGCAGAATGCTCTATCAGTCTGTTCAGAGAACTTTACTTCGCTCACTCGCTTAAGAATCTTTCTTCAAGATGTGAATAGTAAACAACGAGTCAATTATCAGCTTCGCAGCGAACGTTGCATTATCATCATCAAAGTCACTGTCATATCTGATAAACGCGTTACTTTTCTGTCAGTAACAACTTTGATAATTGATTATGTTAAATCAATCATCTTTTCTATCTCTGAGTTTAATCGAGCGAAATCATCTATCATCTGCTACATCTGCAAGACTTCGAGTCACTTGTTCAAGAATTGCTCTCAGAACAAGATCAACATTTCAACTTCTCAAGCTTTCACTCTTCGTCTGCATGAGATAGTCATTCTTGAGAATAAAGAGAATGAGAAAATGTCTTTCAAGAATAACGAGACAAAAAACTAGTGACTTTCATCAAAGACGCAATGAAAGATGTGTTAATTTCTTCAATGACAAGCATGTCAAATGACTCTTTTGCTTCTGAATCTTTGACTATTGAATGTGTACTTTCTAGCAATGAAATTAGTTACTTATTGAAGTCATTGATTGACACTGAAGCTGCTAACTATTCATTCATTGATGAAGTGATCGCGCAGATTGTTTGTGACCAGTTACAAATCAAGTCTCTGACTTTGATCAAAGCAAAGTCAATTCGAGAATTCAACGATCATTATGCTAAGAAACTTATTATTCATGTCATTTATTTGAATCTGACTGTTCAAGATCATATGATTGACACAGCTTCTATGTTGATTACTCGATTAAATCAACATCAAATGATTCTCAGAAAAACATGAATGAACAAAATTTAAACTGATCATCAAGTTAAGTTTTGATATCAATCTTCTGACTCAACTTGAGTACTCAGTATCAATCTTCTGACTTGACTTGAATACTCGATTTCAACATTCTGACTTGATCTGATATCAATTTCAAATCAATACTCGATTTGAGTTCTTGATTCAACTCATCAAGAAATCAAAAATGACATCAAGAGAGTTAAATATAGAAATTTTTCCGGGTTTTCACCTTTGCATTACCTTTTTGCATTACCTTTTTGGTAGAAAGTCATAAAGGGAAACATGAAGGAAAACATGAAGAAAAACATGAAGAAAAACATAGAGATCATTTGGTAAAGAGCTTTGATAGAGAGCTATGATAGAAAGCTATGATAGAAAGTCATGACGAGAAACTATGAAGACTGTTTGATAGAGAGTCATGAAGAGAGTCATGAAGAAAAGTCATGAAGAGAAGCTATGATAGAAAAACATGAAGGCTATTTGATAAAGAGTCATGATAGAGAGTCATAATAGAGAGTCATAATAGAATATCTATCTATCTATCTTCATGTCTTGACGAGTCGAGTCAAAAATTTCGGGTTGATACTCAAGTTGAACATCTCGACTTGACTTAAATACTCAAGTCAAGAATTCTGACTTAAATCAAGTCTTGATGAGTCGAATACTTGACTCAAACTCAAGTACTCAACTTGATGCAATCAGTCTAACAAAATCGACCTAGTAATTGATATGCGAATCGATTTTCTTCGATTTTCGAATTTCAATTCTACTAGTCAGAAATCAATTGCTCTGCTCTCAAGCAATAAATCAATCACGAAACTGAAGAGCTTAACTTTTACTCATATACTGAAGAGATTTTTCACTTTCGTTACATCTTAATTCAGTCAAAACAAGAAGTTTATTGAACAGTTAAAACAGCGTGACGCGACTTTGACTAACGTCAATTCTAAGTTGACGTTCAGTTTGAAATCATTCTCTTTCAGTTCAATGAACATAGCAATAATAAAGGCAGCGACATATAGAATGTTAGTCAAATGATCAGATGTCAAGATCTTTGCTGTTATTGTCTTGAAAATCGATCAACTCATAACTATCGTTGAAAACAAGTTTGAAGAAGTGAATCTGCATGAGCTTTCTCACGCTGAAGCTCTCAAGCAAGTTAAGATCAAGCTTTTCTCTGAATATCACGACTATCTAGACATCTTCAATTGAGCAATGATTGATCAGCTATCATTGCATCGTTTCTATGATCACAAAATTAAGTTAATCAATGAAGAAATGCTTTCTCAAAGCAGATTATATCAGATGTTCAATCACAAGCTTCAGAAGATGAAGAAGTATCTGATCAATCATCTAAACAAAGAATTCATTTTCTTCAGCTTTGCATCATACGTCTCGCTCATCTTGTTCATTGAAAAGAAAGACGATAGTCTGCGTTTCTGCGTTGATTACAGAAAGCTCAATGCTTTGATCAAACGAGATCACTATTCTTTGTCATTGATAAACGAGACTTTCGTTCGTATACAAGAAAGCAAGTATCTGACTTAATTGAACATCATTGTCGCGTTCAACAAACTACGCATGCACTCAGATAGCGAAGATTTGACTATCTTTATTATCTTCTTCAACTCATACAAATATCATGTAATGCTCTTTGATTTAATCAATGAATCTGCTTTCTATCAGCATTACATGAATGACGTGTTGTTTAAATATCTACATCAGTTTTGTCAGATTTATCTAAATGACATTATCATTTACAGCAAGATTTTGAAGAAACACAAGCGACATGTACAATTGATCTTGCATAAACTACGAGAGATCGATCTACAGATAGACATAAACAAATGCAAGTTTCATGTGTAGAAAATCATCTTTCTAGAACTATTGATATTCATTGAGAGACTAAAAATGAATTCTCGAAAGATACAGATGATTGTCAAATGATCTATTTTCATCAATCTCACTCAGATACAGTTCTTCATCAACTTCTGCAACTTCTATCAACGCTTTATCAAGAACTTTTCGAAGATTGTTCATCTTATGATTCAACTTACTCAAAAGAAAATCATATTTGAATGAAATGAGATCTGTCAGACGACATTCAATCATATGAAGAAACGTATGATCGAGACTTTTATACTACGTCACTTTGATCAAACTCATGAGACTATTGTTGAAATTGACTCATTCAACTACGTCAACGATGAAGTTTTCTCTCAATATGATGACAAAGAAGTACTACATTTAATTGTCTTCTATAGCAAGAACATGTCTTCTGCTGAATGCAACTACGAGATATATGATAAAGAACTTCTGATCATCATTTAAGCATTTGAACACTGACGACTTGAACTGAAACTAACTGACATTTCTATCAAGATGTTCATCGATCATCAAGCGCTCATTTCGTTGATGAAAGATAAAGAGCTGAGTAAACGTCAGATGCGTTGAGTTCAGAAGCTCACTGACTTCAACTTCAGAATAATGTATTGATCTGACAAACAGAACATCAAGATCAATGCATTAACTTGTTAAGTTGACGTCATGCTCAGAAATTCAGAAGATGAGCGCGTTCGCTATTAATGAATCACTATTTTGACTTCAAATTGAATGAAAATTGCTGATCTAAAGAAGAACATCAGTGAATCAATTTATAAACAGATTCTTGAGATTAATGAAATCGACGAGAATTGTATGCTACTTCGCGAAGCAATAGCAAGAGACGAGACACAATATGAAGATATCAAATTGAAGAATTGTTGAATTCAGAATAAAATCTTGTATCATGATAGTCAGCTATGAGTTTCGTTCAACGAGCTTCTACAAATGAATCTGATTCGTGAGATGCATGATCAATCATCAGTTGATCATTCTGATATTCTTAAAACTGTGAAAGTCATAAAGCGAAACTACTATTGATCATTCATGCAAAAAACGATAAATCAATATATTCAAAACTGCTATATCTGTCAATGTTTAAAGACATTTAAAGATAAATCAAACGACTTGCTTCAATCTTTATCGATATTTGAACAGCGATGACAAGACATAGCAATGAACTTTATTATCAATCTATTTGATTCAAGCAAGTACAACGCTATTCTGATGATCATTTGCAAATTGTCAAAAGAAAGACATTATATTTCTTGCATCACTGATGATGAAGATATCACTGTCGAAAAGACAGCTGAAATGCTGATTCAATGAGTATATTAAACTCATGATTTATCAAGCTTCATAGTATCTGATTGAGGTTCGCAATTCATCTCTATACTATGAAAGTTTCTTTGCAAACGACTGAGCATTTTTCTTTGACTGTTCATCATCTATCATTTTCAGATCAACGATCAAAGCGAACGAGTCAATCAGAACGTCAAGCGATATCTTCGATTCTTCTGTTCATATATGCAGAACGACTGATCTAAGTGACTACTCATGATTGAGTTTGTTGACAATAATGTCTTGTTCTCAGTCATCTTCTTGATCTTCTTCTTCATGAACAAGAGCTTTCATTCTCGTATGAGCTTCAACTTTGACATCATTGAGTATGAAAGCATTCGCGAACGCTTGCAGATTGATCGAGTCAAGAATATATCTGAACAAATGAACAAGACATTAATCTTCGCTTGTGAAGCTCTGATCAAAACACGAGAACAAATGATGAATCAAGCTAACAAGCATAGAAAGAAGATTAATTACAAGATTGAATCAAGAATGTTTCTGAATGAACGAAACATCATTACAGCGAAATTCTTCAAAAAATTGAATGACAAGATGCTTGACTCTTTTCAGATCATCAATCTCATTGACTCATTCTATAAATTGAAACTATTCAAGACTATGCATATACATAATGTATTTCATTCAGAGTTTCTTCGTCTTGTCATCAATAACTCTCTGTCTGATCAGAAGAATGAATTCTCGAGGTCAATAGTGATAAATGATGAAGATAAATGAAAAATTGATGATATATTGAACTTTCGATGATATTGAAGATGACTTCAATATCGAGTCAAATGAAAGAGCTATGACAACAATCTCAACTGATATAACGCTGACAATGACGAATTTATGAACGCTCAAGAGATGATCGATGACTTTCATATCAAATATTCAAGAAAAGCGCACTAAGAAAATACATTCATGTGAACATGAATAGTTGAAGAAGAAAAGTAATGTTACGATTCTCGATTTATTCTCGACTTTATTCTTGACCTCGACTATCTTTAATTGAGTCTAGTGAGCATTCAAGCTAAAGATGATGTCATTAAGTCTCTGCATTATCTGTGTAAGACATCAATTCTTTTGAGTTTAGCACAGAGATCAGAAACACATATAAGCTGTAAGTTCTTCTCTGTAAATACTTTTCTTTCTTAGCATTTATTTATTAGTTAAATGACATCTTTATGACTCGCTTTAGATCAATCTTTAACAAGAATGACTATATTGATTCAAAGACGTATTGACTCATTGCTTTGCTAAACATCATGACTAAAGCATTGAAATCAATCATGATCAAAAGATTAAGTGACATTACTGAGACTCATCACATGCTTTCGAACGCTCAAATGAGAGCGAGATGCAAGTAATTCGTGATCTCAGCGCTGAATCTACTAGTAGATCAAGTACATGCAGTATGAGACTGTGAAATTAAGTACGTGATCTTCATGCTTAGTCTAAATATCATTGAAACGTTTGATCATGTCTTGCACACTAGACTTCTGCATACTTTGAGAATAAGAAAAACATTGAACTACATAATTGAATGAACTTGCAGCTTTCTGAAAAACAGAGAGTCATTGCTGACGTTCAATGAATAAATCAGCGCGATGCAACGAGTAAATACTGACATATCACAAAGATTTCTCATATCATTGATTCTTTTTCTATTCTTTAACGCAAGCTTAATCGAAAAATGCGAAGCTTTAGAAATCAAAATCGAAGTGCTTGACTTCGTAAATGACATCAATATTCTGATTTATGACAAAATCACAGAATCAATCTGCAAATCACTGAGTTGAGCACATGATGTCTGTGCGAAGTGAGCTTGAACTCATGATGCTACATTCGCTTCAGAGAAATATGAATTCACATACTTCATTCATAAGTCAAAAAGATTCGACATGACAGTCAGTTTACACATAGAAAACTTGATAATAAAGTTGAAATTAAATGTACAAGTTCTTGAAGTGCAACTGAACATGAAACTACGATGAGATTTGCATCTTCGTCAAATAAAAGCAGATCACGTCATCAAGATGCTGATGCTTAGTCAACTTGAGATCTTCATCTGAGAAGTTACATTCGCAAAAGCAAGACAAATATACTTAGTGATGATAAGATTAAAAATAACGTTCGAAGCATTAATATGACATCAACGCAATAAAGAAGAAGAATTGTCGAGTATAAAATAAAGGCTAGAAACTTTTCAGAATCAAGCATTGTGTCATGTGATTAACATCTTCAGAAAAATGAACATTAAAATGCTGAAAGTTGAAACATATACATTCTCACTACATGTTTATCTGAACAAGCTACAGAATCAAGTCACACTACGCAGTTGAATCAATGACAGAACACAGAAAACTCAATGAGCATGCAAGATCATACATGCTCATCTGATAGAAACTAATAGACTCATCTTTCGCTTTTCAATCTTTAAAAAAATGATGTTTCTGAACGTTTCAATTCACGAAGAAGCAAAGATACAGTTTAGACGCAAACAACTTGATCTTTTAATGTCAACTCAAACGAGTGAACGTGCAATTGCATAGTTTTATAAAAGTCAATGAAATCTTCGATGAGAAAACTACAAAAAACACATCACAGACATTAATGCATTTTTCACTCAGAGATTTCATCTATTCAAGAAGTCAGTAAGAATGCGTGATGATCTTCAGAAGATTGAAAGCACTCTTGTAACTTACATCAGAATCAAACGCATAAAGCTAAATGTTTATCTGCACTCAAGAAACATGTCAAGCATAAATAGTTCTTGATGCAACTGCGAATGAAGTCATCAGACAGTCAAGCATATTTTGATGCATTGTTTGAATTGAACGCATCTTTGATTGAATATGCTATGAGACATCGACTTCATGAACTATTGAGTCATCATCTCAATCACGAAGAGTCTCAAGACAACAGCGAGAATAATGATGAAAACAAAGCTGCTGAAGCAGTTTAGAATGACAAGAACACTCATTCTTTAACGAGTGATCATCGCGAACAAATTTGATACATAGTCTCAGTTTTATCATCTTGACTGCGTGTAGTAGTTGTATAAACAGCGAGCGATTTTCTATCTCAGAGAGTTTTGTTCACTTGACACACATAGCATAGATTTTTCTCATGAGTTGATCTAATCAACGTCACAAGAATGTATGAATTATTATTATTATTATTAATATATATAACATAGTTTTTCTCATGAATTAAACTTAAATCAATGTCATAAGAATGTATGAATTCAAATCAAATCAAATCTAAGTAAGTTCATTCTTGATCTCAATAATTAATGTCTTTGTTTATTCTGATAAATAATGATGCATATTCATGATTTCACTTTAAAAGTTCTTGATAAAAATCTTCAAATCTTTGTGAAAAAACAAGAAAAAAAGAAACTTTCAATTGAATGATGATTCATCTTCAATTATAATGCATGTAAATGACATTATAAATAATATATGTGATGTGTAATTGACGTAAATGACAACATTAATCATATGTTTTTTTTTCTTCATTAAGTGCATGCAATCTATGACTATGACACTATTTAAATGCTGTATGTATGCTAAGTTACATGTAACTTGATCAAAATTGATGCTTTATATCTTCTCATTAAGCAGTCACATCGATAGAATATGCATACAAGTGTGATAGTTCAAAATCTCTCAGTTGTACTCTCATTTTCATTTTTCCCTTCGCAAATTTCGTTTCTTAATCTTCTGTTTCTAATAATCATTTTCTGATTACAATTCAAGTATTTTTCAAATACTTTAGTATTGTGTTTCTATTGATTTTGATGATAAACAGTGTTAATATAATGTCTGTGTTTTTGAGCTGAGCTTTTTTCTTAAGCTTTTTCTGCTTGCAATTTATAATGCTTGCAATTTAATAGTAAATGCTTTAACGTTTAACTTGCAATGCATATTTCATAGCATTTATTCAAATTATTCTCTGATAATCAATGTAAATAGCTCTTGAAGTAGTTGTGTTTCATTTTCAGCTGAATAAAGATTGAAAACGTTAGTTTATTGATTTTTCGAAGCTCTTTTAGTAATTTATGACTCAGATTCACATTTGATATGTGCTTTCAATACTGATTTTCCTTTTTGATACTTATGTTTCAGACATTTAATCATTGTAATTTCATCTCTTTGCAAATTTGCTTTTTGATGAAGCTTATAATGATTATTTTCATGTTGTCAATAATTGATGCTTCTTGAGCAGCAATTTTGATCAATTGATTCACTTTTTCGTTTTTAATAATGTTTTTGCAACTTAATATTCACTGTATGCAAATTTGACACTAATTTTGACGTAAATTGATCAAGTTTTGTTGTATATCATTGAATAATTTCAAATTGATGTTACTCTTTGCATTTAGTAGACTGATCATCAAGTTAAGTTTCAAGTTGACATTTTAAACTTGAATCAATATCAAGTTGAGTTGCTCACATTTTCAACTCAATTTAAGTCAAGTTGCTCATATTTTCAATTTAATGCAACTCGATTCAACTGAGAATTGAGTCAATTTGACTTAACTCATCAAGAACTTGAGCTTGATGTCAAGAGAGCTAAATATAGAAATTTTTTCGGTTTTTTGCTTTTGCATTATCTTTTTGATAGAGAGTCATGACGAGAAACATGAAGACTATATGATAGAAAGTCATAAAGAGAAGTCATGATAGAAAGTCATGATAGAGAGTTATGATGAGAAAACATGAAGATCATTTGATGAAGAATCATGAAGAAAAGTCATGAAGAAAAGCTATAGAGAAGAGTCATGACAAGAAATCATGAAGACTGTTTGATAGAAAGATTTGATAGAAAGTCATGACGAGAAACATGAAGAGAAACATGATAAAAAACATGAAGAGAAACATGAAAATCATTTGATAGAAAGCTTTAAGTCATGTTGAGAAAACATGAAGATCATTTGACTTTGATAGAAAGTCATGACGAGAAAACATGATAGAAAGTCATGAAGAAGACTCATGAAGACTGTTCAATTAAGTTATTTACATTTATTTAATATCTTGTTGAATCAAGTTGAGTTTTTAAATCAAGTTTTCAAATTGAGTTGTTGAATCAAGCTTCTCAACTCGACTCAAGTTCTTGAGTTCAACTTCTCAACTTAACTCAACACTTTTTCAATTTTTTTTTAACTTGACTCAACACTTTTCAAGTCGAGTACTCAACTTGAACTTAAGTACTCAACTTGAACTTAAGTACTCAACTCAACGCGATCAGTCTAGCATTTAGTCTTTGCAAAGTCATTTAACTGTCTGTATACACTCAAATTTCGCTGTTTTTGAGTGCTTTTTCGCTGCATATTGCGATTGTCTCGCTAATAGCTTGCAGTTTCACTTTCGTTGTGATAATTTTGTCAAAAATGCTTATCACTTTGCTGCATCTGATGAGTTCATGCATGAATATCACTGTCATTTCGATTTCTGTTTTAATCTCTGCTATTTTTTTTGAATTTATGATGCATTAATATACATCACTATGTTTTTCGCCTTTTTGATAATTCTTTCTAATTTTCTATAATGTATATTGATCATTTTATGAGTTTCACTTTTTGCAAATTCAATTTACAATTTCGTCAAATATTTAATTTCTTGATCTCATGATTTCTTAAAGTAAGATATTTCAATCTTTTGTATTGAATTCAATGTTTTATGCACTTTGTTCAATATTCAATATATTTGCATGAGTTTATCTTTGCAATTTTTGACTTTTTGAGATAAATTTGACATTGACTCATTTCAATTCAAGTATTTTGATGCATTTAAATTCAAATTCAATTCAGTAATGTATTAAATTGACAACAAGATTCATCTGTACATGATGTTGATTATGAATCTTTTGATTCTATTCTGTTTCAAATAAAAGTCAGAAGAGTCAAGAAATTTCAATTCAATGCAGTTTGAATGATGTTAAAACGTTACGTGATCAGAAAAGTCATCATGCAGAGTTTTCATTCATGCAACAACATCTCTTTCTAACAATCACAATCAATTTACGAAGAAGATTAATGACATGTTGATGTTAGTAAGAGATGAGAAGATACTATTAGTAAAATAGTTGACTCAGATGAAGAGTCTGAAAGTCATGACTACAAGTGATCAAAGAATTTGCAACTCGTTGACTGCGTTGATATTGAAACGTCTTCATCACATCGACAATGTCATCAAGTAATTGATGAAAAGATATCAGATAAAATAAATGAATCAAATGATGAGTTTTAAGTTTGTGACTACATGTGCTTGAAGAAGTAGTGATTCATTGATCACACTGATATACTGAGAGAGCTTGAACTCATCTTCTTTACTTGACATCAAGTCATACATTTATCTACGTGAAAAATCGAGAGCACATGAGAATGATCAGAATGCATCTCTACTATTGATCAGCTAAGCATCAAATAATTGCGATTACACGTCTATATTAACAATCTATTCAACGTCTACGTGACATAAGTCAAATCAAGAGAAGAAAAGAATTATTTAATATAATCACACTTTATCTTTTTATTGTGCACATCTCTTTTTCATCACACATTTCTCTGCTTAATGAATGATAATCATTAAGCAAGAGAACACAGTTTCTGCGTTACAATCATGAGCATCACAAGTGCAAAGAAACATCTTTTATCTTTGAATTGAAAATTGAATTGAAACATTGTTGTATAGAATATCATCAATGAAGAGCAGAGCAAAGACGATGCATTACAATAAACAGCACAGACACTTGTAAAAGTTTACTTGAGCATCATGCGCTGAATAGAAGCTATAGATTTATTATTAATAACACAATGTCAATTTATTGTTTCAATGATGTGAAGTTGTTGTGTAGTTGATGAGCGATTTTCTTTTTCAGAGAGTTTTGTTCATTCAATATACATAGCATAGTTTCTCTCATGAGTTGAGTCTAAATCAATGTCATAAGAATGTATGAATTCAAATCAAATCAAATCAAATCAGTAATGTATTAAGATGAATATGAAATGAGCATTCTTTTTCTGATAGAATGTTTTTCTGATAACTCAATTACTTTAATTGCATAATTCTTGCATTTTTGATTTAATCATACTTTCATCAACGAAATTTCAACTTCTATTTGCATGATGTTTATAAATGATGTTCAAAACACTTTTAATAATTAATATTTTTTATAATGTTACGTTTTGCAGTTTGTGAAGTTTGATTACGTGACTTTTTGATTATTTCATCAGATTTCGACGTCATAGTCGCTAATGAACGTAACGCATGTTAAATATAACTGTTTCTCTGATTTGACATTTAATTTTCACTCACTATTCATTAATTTAAACAGCGAGTGCAGCGTTCTTGTGACTGCAGCTATTTTCATTTGCACATGAACTCTGAAATTAAGCTTTCAATTCAGTCAAACTTTTAGTCATTGTACGCAGATTTTTGATTTTATGATCATATTATTAAGTAGAATAATCATCTGATTAAGCATTGCTTTATAACTTTCAAAATGAATTAATTCAGATTTTGAGTCATTGAATTACACTGCATTTTTCTTTGCTTATGTAAAAGCGATTTTTGCTGCATTTTTCAGCGTTTTTACATTCTTATCAATATTTTTTCCCTTCATATATAGTGCTACGTCGTTAATGTAGCTGAGTGACTGTAAATTCTCAATCTTTGCGTGAATCTTTGAAAATAAGTATTGAATAATAATAATAATAAATTCATACATTCTTGTGATATCGATTAGATTGACTCATGAGAGACTTTATGCTATCTGTATTGAGTGAACAAAACTCTCTGAGGTAGAAAATCACTCGCAGTTTACATGATTGCTTCACGCAGTCAAAACAGTGAGTTTTGAAACTATGTATCAAATTTGTTTGCATTGATCACACGTTAAAGAACGAATGTTCTAATCACTCTAAATTGCTTCAAAAGCTTCGTTTTCATCATCATCTTCGCTACTGCTTTGAAACTTTTCGTGATGATGATAATTATTTGATAGTTCAAGAAGTCAGCATCTTGTAGCATTCTTGATCGCAGATGCAATCAGTTCAAGCAGTGCATAAGTACATGCTTCGTCGTTTGATGACTTCATTCGCAGTTGCATCATGAGCTATTCATGCCTGAAACATTTCTAGAGTGCAGATAAACATTCAGATCTATGCATTCAATTCTGATGTGCATTGCAAGAATGCTTTCTGCTTTCTGAAGATCATCACGCATCTTTATTGTCTTATTGCTCAGATGCAACCTTTGTGTCAAAATTGCGTTGATATCTGTGATGCATTCTCTGTACTTTTCTCATCGTTGATTTCATTGATCTTTGTGATACTGCGTTATTGCGATGCTATTGCTTGTTGAAATCATTGTGAAGAAGAGAGTGTGTTGTCTGCATCTTGACTGTATCTTCGCATCTTCTTGAATGAAGACATTCAGAAGTACTATTTTCTTGATGATGAGTAAGCGAGAAATGACGCAATTAACTTTCGTCAAACAAACGTGTATTAGTTTGCATGCTTGTCTGATCTCTTGCGTTCAATTGTTGATTCAACTATGTAGTGTGATCTTGTTCTGTAACATGTTCAGATGAACATGTAGCAAACTCATGTATGTTTCTGTCTCTAGAGTTTCAATGTTTACTCTTTTGAACACTTCTGCTACGTGATGCAGAGTCTGATTCTGAAGTGTTTCTAATCTGTGTTTTTTGCTCAACAGTTCATCTTTCTTGTCACGCTGATGTCAGACTGATGCTTCAAATGCAATTTCTGATCTCATTACTGCTGAGTATACTTGTCTCGCTTTTGTGAAGATAGCTTCTCATGTGAAGACTTCAAGATGACTAAGTGTCTGCATTCTTGTGACGTGATTCGTCTTTATTTGTTGAAGATGCGCGTCTCATTGCAGTTTCATGTTCAGTTACATCTTTAGAACTCGTACGTCTGATTTCAATTTAATAACTGAGCTTTTCATTTATATGCTAGTCATCATGTTGAATCTCTTTGATTTTCTAGTGAAATGCGTGAGCTTGTACTTTTCTGATGCAAACGTTGCATCATGAGTGCAAGCTCATTTCGCACAGACATCATGTACTTTGCTCAATGTTCTGCAAATTTCTTCAATGAATCTGTCGTAGACTAGAATGTTAATATTGTTTATGAAGTCAAGCACTTCAATTTTAATTCTCAGTGCTTCGCATTTTTCAATTAAACTTGCGTTGAAGAATAGAAAGAGAATCGATGAAATGAAAAATTTCTGCGATATGTTTGCGTTTATCTTGCGCATGTCGCTCATTTATTCATTAAATATTAGCGACATCTCTTGATTCTTTAAAAAGCTGCATGTTCATTCAATTATGTAGCTTGACATTCTTTTCATTTTCAGCGTGTGCAGAAGTCTGACGTGTGAGACTCAATTGAACGTTTCAATGATGTTTAAGCTTAGCATGAAGATTACATATTTGATTTCACAGTTTCACACTGTGTGAACTTAATCTACTAGTAGATTTAACGTTGAGATCACGAATTGCTTGCGTCTCGCTCTCATTTGAGCATTTGATAGCATGCAATGAGTCTCAACTATGTCACTCAGTTTTTTGATCATGATTGACTTCAGCGCTTTGCTCATGATATCAAGCAAAGCAATGAGTTGATACATCTTTGAATCAATATAGTTGCTTTTCTTCAATTTGCGTAGTACTATTGTCTGAGTCTTTTTGAACTGCTTCAAATGATACTTGTGTATTATGCATGCATTGAATAAACTCATCAGTACTGAGATCAGTTCTGCAAGATTCGCTTGAAGCACTCTGTTTGAAATATCTGAAGTGCTTGATGCTTTGTCTACTTTTACTCATCTGATTGTCTGCTTCACTTCATTTTCTGTGATGCGTGAATTGAATGAGACTGTCAAAGATATGAATGATTCTGCAATGTCGTTGACATTCGCTTAAGAAGATGAGAGAAAGAACTTTTCTTGTAGTATCTCGATTTTTTTCTTGAACGTCGTTGTCATATGATTAATGTTGCTTCACTTCAATGATGAAAACTGAGAAAGCTTTTTAGATAGCTGACTTTCGATTTTAACTCATTTTGCAAAGCATCATATTGATTTGAATGCTTTGCTCAGCTCATGCATTTGTGTTTTGAAGTGTGTTTATCAAAAATATGTTGTATACGTTGCATGCAACATACATAAAGCATGATCTCTATGCTGATTTTCTTCTTAGACTCGAGAGATTACTCAAAGAGTTTTCTCGCGACAGATTCACAGTTCAAGACAAACAAGATTTTTCACTGCTCAGATTTCAACAGTTTACTTTTTAAGCATGAGTTGCAGACATTTCATCTGTAATACACATGTGTATTGCAGTCAATTTCTTTTTTAATCACATTGACATGCGCTACTGTTCTTTCAAGCTATACAGATGATGTTTTTAACTAGAGATTGACTTTATCATCAAGACATTCAAGAGTCAAAGCTCAGTGAAGAAGTGAGATTCTTAAGATCGACAGTCATTGTCATTGTATATCATGCTTCGCAGATGCTCGCTTCGCTTGTAAGATGTGCAACTCATCTGTTTCATGTTATCTGTAGAGATCTTTCTTGTGCAGATTGATTGTGTCTTGCAGAAATGTTTATATGCTACACTTTTAATCAGACAGCGTAGTTCAATCATTCTTTACTAACTTGCTTATGTTTCTCTTCTCTTAACAAAGTCTTCTCGTCAGCGTATCACTTATGTATAGAATGTCTGTGTTTAAACGTCTGTTAAATGATATTAACGAGACTCTCAAGTTTGCTCATGTCAAACTTAACAAGTCTTGTGAGTTACTCATATTGTAGTAACAGACACGCAGTCTTAACAAGATCTATATGTAGTTAGCATGTAAATTTAAAGAATGTTCGTGATTTAAGTTCTTTCTGCTAATCACTCTCAACAGATTAAATGCAAGAATGTTCTGTCTCAGTTCTCATTGTCATGATGACAAGATACTGAATTTTATGATTTTCATAAGCGATTTCTCTCGTAGTTCTGCGTTCTATTTGACTTTCTCATCTGCATGCAGATTGCTTATAGCATGCGCATTGAGATTATCAAAGTCTGCGTGATTGCGAAAACTCTGCACATGATCAATGCACAGTGCTTCATCATCATGCAATGCTTCAATGTCATTCAAACTTTTAATAATCTTTAGACTTTACTGTAGTTAAACAGTAGATTTGTAGTCAGCATCATGTACAGATGAGTTTCATTGCTGATTTAAGTATTGAATATAAATTAGAAATAAAATGAGCGAAATAAATGAATTTTACAATATTTCTGTGATTATTTTCTTTGATTTCTGTCGTTCATCATCAAATGCTAAGTCAATAACTCAATTTTGTAAGAAGCATTTTATTCAATTGATTAAATTAATTAATATTTTCAATTTAATTAATATTTTGATCAGCTGTTTCAATGCAACATGATCAAAAACTTCTTTGACATCTAAAAGTAAATAAATAAGTGTGTTTTCATGACTTTTTATCATTTATGCATCATGTATTAAATTTAGTACTACGTTTATAACTGATCTTTGTTTTCTGTCTTTCATTTGATCAAAGTTTAGCAGCTTGTCATTAAGTTCAGCTGTGTAAGACAGTTGCATCATTATTATTTTTTCTGCTACTTTGTCTAAGCAGTATAACAGCGTTATAATTCTATATATCTTTGAAATTAAGTAATTTGACTTGTCTGATTTTTTCAGAATAATTTCTGTGTCTTTGCATCATATCTTTGAATGATAGTCGTTTTCAATCAAATCTGAATACACTAGATTAAAAATTTTCAATATGCTTTTGTACATTCATTATATGATTGCAAATGATATATCATCTGATTCAAATGCTTTTCTGAGTGCTGAGAAGTTAATAGCGTGCTTAATTTTCCCTTTGATAACTCTTAATCATTGTATACTTTCGTTCAATAGTAATTCTTCATTGATTTGAATTTTCGAAAATGATGAGTAAATTGCTTTCAGAAATGCCTTGCACTTTTCATTGAATTCAATTTTCAATTCTTTTTACAAGTTCTGTATTGAGAGTAGCTTTTCAGTTAAACATAATTTAGTGAACTTATATGTTTGAAACACTTCTTTCTTTTCAACATTATTTAGAAAGTTGATTCAAAATTGGTTTTTGATCAATTTTATTACATCATGATATGCATTTCACATTTGCACTATCTTTGCTCATGCTTCGTCATTTCTGCATCTTTTTCAGATTCACTTTTTTGATGACAGCACTTTTTGCATTTTGATGAGTTCATTGTTTTATCAAAGTTTTGATTTTACGCATATTTGCTGTTTCAATACAAATAGCTTCATTGCATTCTTAATGCATTCAGTTAAATAAATGACTTTTGCTTTTAAATCTGTGATTCTTTGCTTTTTAACAATCATTTCATCTTTTGTCTTTTGCAAATGCATATCAAAACTCTTTCAGTCAGCTTTTTGCAAGTTGTATGTAGATTGATTGTCAAGTTGAGTTTTAAGTTAATATTTTGAACTTGAATTGAGATTGAGTTGAATTGCTCACATTTTCAACTTGATTCAAGTCAAGTTACTCATATTTTCAACTTGACATGACTTGACTTGACTGAGAATTGAATCAACTCAACTTGACTCGTCAAGAACTTGAGCTTGACATCAAGAGAACTAAATATAGAAAATTTTTCGATTTTTGACTTTTGCATTATCTTTTTGCATTATCTTTTGATAAAGAGTCATGAAGAGAAACATGAAGATCGTTTGATAGAAAGTCATAAAGAGAAACATGAAGATCATTTAGTAAAGAATCATGATGAGAAAACATGAAGATCATTTGATAGAAAGTCATGATGAGAAAACTAAAGAGAAACATAAAGAGAAATATGAAGAGAAACATGAAGAAAAACATGAAGAAAAACATGAAGAGAAACATGAAGAGAAATATAACGAGAAACATAACGAGAAACATGATGAGAAAACATGAAGATTATTTGACTTTGATAGAGAGTCATGATGAAAAAACATGATAGAAAGTCATGAAGAAAAATCATGTAGACTGTTCAATTAAGCTATTTACATTTATTTAATATCTTGTTGAGTCAAATCAAGTTTTCAAATCGAGTTGTCAAGTCAAGCTTCTCAACTCAACTTAAGTGCTTGAGTTCAACTTCTCAACTCAACTTGACACTTTTTTAAAAAAAATTCAATTCAACTTGATACTTTTCAAGTTGAGTACTTGACTTGAACTTAAGTACTCAACTTGACGTAATCAATTTAGTTGTATGATGTATTTAATGAGTTTTCAATCAATTTCATCTTTTCTATGACTATTGTGAACAAAATTACTTCATGATTGAATTCTGTGTCTGCATCTTCATTTACATGTCAATTCTTGATGTAGTTTTACATATTCTTTGATGCAAAAGCTAAATCAATTATCGAGCTTAATCATTTAAAATAGCTGTGATATGTGTTTATATTAAATGTATTAATCAGATTATACTTATGTAAATTTACTCAATTTACTAATGCTTTCGTTCTAATAAAATTTGCAATCTTTGCGTTTCATCAGCTATGATGCACGTTAAAGTTTTCTGCAATAATAACTTTTTGCTCAGAGTTTAGCTTGACTTTTGCTAACTCTCGCTCAATTATATATAATTGCTCATCATTTGCATTTTGTGACTTTTCATTATAAATATTGAACAATAAAATCTCATTCTGAATTTTATCGTTCGCTATTAATATTGCTTGCATGTCTTCACTATTGATTATGTCTGATCTTGATGTGCATGTAAATTTCTTTACACTTTTCGCTACAAATATTAATACTCTGACTTAAGTGTTCTGAATATTTGATTTGATGCATATAAATGATGAGTGCGAAATTGTTATGTTTTCATCTCTCATTCATGATTCTTGCAGTATGATAATATTCGCTCTGATTTTCGCAAATTTCATGCATGCATGCATAATTTGCATTGATCTTGCGCAGTTGTGCTGTAGAATTCAAATATTCAACATGTTTGCAAAGCTTTCATCATTTGCATTATTTTGCAAACTTTCAAATGTAGTACTCATTACAATTTCATGACTAAATGATCTTTTTGAGAGTTAATAAACTGAGCTGTTTAATATGTTTTGCACATTGAGCTATTTACAAAGTGCGCATCTTGACAATTGCAGCATCTAGAAATCATGTAATTGCATGATTACTTTTCTTTGCACGTAGATAATTAATATTTATGATCTCATGTCTGATGATTTTGCTCGCAATATAAGCATTTTAATGATTTGTTGCATTTGTTCTGCAAATGCTTGAATGTTTAACATCTTTGACATTAATCATTTGATCAATAATCTCAATATTCGACTGTTTGATATGTTAATCTCGCAGTTAAAAGTCACTTTTTCAAATATCTTTGTGCTTCTGCTTCGATTTTGAAAGTTAAAATCATCAATGCATGTCTGTTTCTTGATTGATTTTCATTCTTTGATAATCATATAAAATTGATTATTAGTTTCAATTCAAGATTGAAAGACTTTAACTCAGTCTTTAGATTTTTCATTTTGATTTTCATGTTGAAAATGTTGATTTTTAGACTGTGTATGATTATTTTGTGTCATTTCTCATCTTTCTTAATGCTCTTAACATCAAAAACATGCTCTCATATTACTCTTTGCGCTAGTAAGACATTTGCGATGTATTTTTTCAAGATCATCAAGACAATGTTGTTTCTCTTTTGCGTTTTAACTACTGTGATGACTATCAGATTAATTTTTGCGTTTTTCAATGCATTATTCATTAAATCTCGCATTTTCATCATCTTTAAAGTTCAGTTCTCATTTTTAAGATTGATAATGACTCAATGAGTCTTCTTTCATGATACAATATTTCTTGCAATTTTGATGAAGGTTTTTTGATAATCAGATTTCATTCATCTGCATTTGCATTTGCATTTGCATTTGCATCTGCAAATTGAGCTGTTTATCAAAAATATGTTGCATACGTTGCATGCAACATACATAAAACATGATCTCTATGCTGATTTTTCTCTTAGACTCAAGAGATCACTCAGAGAGTTTTTCTCGCAGCAAATTCACAGTTCAAGATGAATAAGATCTTTCGCTGCTCAGATTTCAACAGTTTACTTCTTAAGCATGAGTCGCAGACATTTTGTCAGCAATATGCATGCATATCACAGTTGATTTCTTCTTTAATCACATCAACATGCATTACTGTTCTTTTGAACTATATAAATAATGTTTTCAACTAAAGATTGATTTTATCATCAAGACATTCAAGAGTTAAAACTTAGTGAAGAAATGAGATTCTTGAAGTCAACAATCATCATCATTGTATATCACGTCTTGCAGATGCTTGCTTTACTTGTAAAGCATGTAATTCATTTGTTTCATGTTATTTGTAAAGATTTTTCTCATGCAGATTGATCATGTTTTGCAAAAATGTTCATCTGCTACACTTTTAATCAGACAACATAGTTCAATCAATTCTCTATTAATTCGCTTATGTTTTTCTTCTTTTAATGAAGTTTTTTCATCAGCATATTGTTTATGTATAAAATGTTTATGTTTGAATGTCTGTTAAACAATATTAATGAGATTCTTAAGTTTGTTCATGTTGAACTTAATGAAACTCATGAGTTACTTATGTTGTAGTAACAGACATGCAATGCAGTCTTAACAAAATTTATACATAGTTAGCATGTAAATTTAAAGAATGTTCATAATTTAAGTTCTTTCTGCTAATTACTTTCAACAAATCAAATGCAAGAATGTTTTGTCTCAGTTCTCTTTGTTATGAACGCAGTGATGAGATACTTAATTGAATGATTTTCATAAGCGATTTTTCTCATAGTTCTACATTTTATTTGACTTTCTCATCTGCATGCAGATTGCTTGTAGCATGCACATTGAGATTATCAAAGTTTGCATAATCGTGAAAACTCTGCACATGATCAATGCACAGCGCTTCATCATCACGTAGCATTTCAATGTCATTCAAACTTTTGATAATTTTTAGACTTTACTGTAGCTAAACAGTAAATTTGTAGTCAGCATCGCGTACAGATGAGTTTCATTGTTGATTGCATTAATTATATGTAAATGATATATAAACATTGTTTATCTTTCAATTAAATTGTATTGTTGAAATGATAAAGCATAAACAAAAGTGAATAATAATCATTGTTTTATTTATCACTCTTTCAGTTTTTCTCAATTCTCATCTTCTTTCAATTTCATTCTCATTAATCTTATGATTTTATTTTTACTATTGTACAATTAAGATAAGAAGTTTAAAAACAATCATAATACATGTAAAATAAATTCTTAAAAAAAGCATTACAAACAAGAGAGAAAGAATCAAGAAGATGAATAAATGATGATGAATTATATGAACAGCAACAATGTTAACTCGAAAATGATTGCAAACATCATTAACTCATTGTAAAAAGACAGCAACGTGAAGTTAAAATGCTTATGCAATAATGAAAAGTATGTTGTCAGCATTATTGATCTTCTAACACAGACATCAACATTAAAGAAAGAGAAGAGTAAAGATTATTCATGAAAAGAAGTAATTTTAAAGCTGATTCAACATCTTTGAAATGATTCAAAAGAAAGAAACAATAAAAATAAAAACATGTTCATTACGAAGAATGTACAGAAGTTGAAGACATTTATTTAACTGCTTAACAAGCAGTTATAAACATAAGAAAACATGCATTTTACATCAAGAATCACATTATGAGCAAATGTAACAAAAGAAGAAGCAATAATAAGAAAGCAATGATTCAGAAATAATCTGTCATCGCTTTGCAAGAAACGTAAGATCATGATGAAGATAATAGAAAGAAAGAAAATAGAAAAAGTATAGAAGACGTTTATTGAACAGATTTTGCAGAGAATCACAAATGTGTTGACAGCACAATGAGATTTAATCATGTCACTTCGCAAGCTTGAAAGCGAAGATGTCATACTTTACGCAGTGAGCTTAAAAGCTTAAGTTGTTATGAGTCTGCATAAAGCAAATCATATGAGTGTATTTTAACTAAAAGTTCAAAGCTAAAGAAGAAGAAAGATGAAACACGTCATGAGTTTTACTCACGAAAACACGCTAGATTATTAACGTGTCAACATCAGCTTTATACTAGTCTATGATAGACTAACATAATCTATGTTAGACTAACTTGAAGTGCATGCTTGCAACATTACTTTTTCTCTTCATTTAGTAATGTTCTCATTGCTGCAGTTTGATTGATCTTTCTTAAGTCAATTTCTATCTTGACTTGTTCAAATATCATTCATGAAAGTCATTTATGATCTTCAAGCATTCTTTGAATTCACTTTCATTGACGTTGTATCAATGTAAATCAACGTTATATTCTTTTTAATTGACATAATATTATAGTCATTTGCTTCGTTTGTAATGTTTGAAGTTCAGTATGTTTTTCACTTTTTATTCATCTTCGTTATTGATCACTATAAAGTCAGATGATTCATTTCATTGTTCATTTAGAAAGTTCTTTGAATTTAGTTGCAGCAAATTTAATGCAAACTTTAAATGTATCTTCATAGTCAATGATAGTTTCAGTCAATAAGCATGTTCAATCTTGATCAGAATCTTGAAGAATTCTAGCATTTTATCGTTTAACTTCTTTGATGATCATGAGATTATTAGGTTTCTAGAATTCAGAAACATCATGTTATTTACTTTGTAAATCATTTTCTTTCAATGCTTGTTAATCTATTTCTTCATTGTGACTCTGACTCTTACTAAGACTTGCTTGATCAATGCTAGTGATCATTTCATGTGTTCAAATCTATTTTCTGCTTTGCCTGCTTCAATTTTAGCTCAAATGATCTCATATTTGATTGAGTTCAAATCAAAGCTCATATGAAAGTAAAAGCTTTTATTCAGAAAGAACATCAACTGTTCAATTAACAACGAAATAGCATTGTTATTAATGAATTCAATCATGAATAATCAGATGAATCAATTATCTTGCATATATGAGCAGTAACTTCGTAGATATTATTCTACATTCTGATTCACTCTTTCTATCTGATCATTAATCTGAGAATAATAATCAATGAATAGTTTTATCTTGATGCTTAGTCTCAGACATAAAGACTTTCAGACAATCAATATGAATTATGAATCACGATTGAACATTATTGATCTTGATAGTTCATGAATTCTGAAGATTCATATCAATAGTAGCTTAACTGTTTATTCTGCGAAGATTTCTTTATCATCTGATCAACATGATATATAATGTCGTTTCTTAAACAATCAATCTATGACTGTCAGAATCGCGTTGTTTTCATCACTTTCTGATAGATTGATAATGAAGTTTAATGATATGTTCTGTCATTACTGCTTGAATATGAGCAATGACTTCAGCAGTTCATTGATTCAATCTCTCAATGCTTTTAATTTACGACAAACGTAACAGTTTTAAATGTAGTGCTTGATTGTCATTCTCATCTTCAATCAGCAATATGATCTTCTCAGTAAGTTCAACGTTCAATTCATGTCAAAATGATCATTGATCAAAAGATCATATACTTTTCTTATCAATCAAGTGATCATTGACTGAGAAACTCATAGTTTATCATCTTTTCAGAGTACTTCATTAAGTACTTTGCAATTGTCTAGATTAATATCTTGACAAGTTCTTCTGTTCTGTTTCATGACTATTTGAATATCAAAGCACAGTTAATTCATTTAATTTTCAACTATAATTTGATTTTAAATAGAAATCATCTTTTTGATTGAATCTTCATTAACATTCAATTCTTGTTTTGAATCTGAGTTAAATCTAAGCAAGATTTAAGTCAGATCTTAATCAGCTTTCTAATCATCTTCTTGATTAACTTTTATTAACTGCAGCTCAAATTTGTCTTCTGACAATAGCATCTGATGCTGATATAGCTTTCAATCATTATTTGCTTTAACTGACTTGATGTTTGACATTCTGATCAGCGTATCAACTTTCAGATTCTGTTTTCTTGATTAATAAATGATCTTAAAGTTATATTCAGATAACTTCTCAGCTCATTTAACTTGTCATCTAATCAGTTCTTTAATGATTATGAAGTACTTTAACTTTAGATAATTGATGAAGATCTTGATTAAAATATTCATACATTTTAATTCAAGACATTAATATTTCAAACAGTGAATAATAATCAGCAGTTCTTTGTCATAAATTTCGTAGTTGCATTTCGCGAAAATCATGTTCTTGCTATAAAAGATCACTGAATGTAAAATGTCTTCATCATCATATTGAGACAATACTTCATCATTCACATAGTTCAAGAAGTTTATTTTCAGAATAACTTCTTTGATTGAGTTGAAATGCTTCAGAATGAGAGCTATCATCATTTGTTACTTTAGTTCTTCAAAGATTATTTGACAGATCTTTGTTCATTCAAAGAAGTGATTTTTTCAAGTCAGCTTTATCATGAGTTGAATGATCTTTGAAAAGTTCTTTATGAATTGTTGATAGAAATTGCAGAAGTCAATGAAGATTTGCACATGAGTTAATGATCGTGACACTTCTCAGCTTCAAATCACATTTACTTTTCAAGAGTTCATTTGCAGATCATTAATGAATATCAGTAGTTTAAGAAACGAGATTTTCTGAATCTTGAATTTGCACTTGTCAATGTTTACTTGCAGATCAGCTTCATGAAGCTTGTTTAACACTTCTTTCACATGAGTTCTATGTTCTTTCAAGATTTTACTATAAATAAGAATATCATTCAAGTATGTCTGACAAAACTTGTGCAAACAGTCAAACAATACATCATTGATATAATGCTGAAAGAACGTAAGTTTATTGATTAATTCAAAAAGCATTACTTTATACTTGTAAACATTGAAGAAAGTAACAAAAGTAGTTAAATTCTCAATTTCTGAACTCATGTGCAGTTTATTAACGTGATGATAATGTTAAGTTAAGTCAAATACTTACTGTCTTGAATTTAAGCTAGTACTTCGTTTATTAAAAGTATTGAGTAACGATTTCTTTTGATCAAAGCATTCAGTTTTCAATAGTTTATACAAAAGCAAAGACTATCATCTTTCTTTTTGATAAATAGAATTAATGAAGTGAAGAGAGTTTTGCTGAGTGTAATAAATCTCTTCTTCAAGTTTTCTTCTAAATACTTCTTGATCTTCTGCAATTTGTAGCTTAACATGAAATATAATTGACTTTTAAAAAGTTGATTCTCATCTTTTAATTCAATCTTATAATCATATGATCAATGAGAAAGCAACTGCGTTGTCTTTTCTCTATCAAAAACATTCAGAAAGTCATGATAAACTATTGAAAGCTTCTTCTTCAGTTCATTTAATGACATGACAAAGATCATTTCATTCAGTTTCGTGAAATCTTCAACTGAGCTAAGCGCTTTGTTGATTTCACTAATGATCAAGAAGAAGATCTTGATCTTTTTATTCTTGACTAAAGTTCAATATACAACAACTTTGATCATGATAATATTAATGAGTCTCTTTTTCTCAGTTGATTGAAAAAGACAAAGTTGATTGAGATCAACTTGAGTGCTTTGCTTTCATATAAGTACAAATTTAATGAATCAAACAGATTCAATGAACTGATTCACTAGTTTCTGATTCATGAGTTGCTTTAAGATGATTGTCAACATAATCATTGAATTCAAGTTTTTTCGTTTCATTTTACAGATTTTGCTTGATTTAAATCTGTAAAATGTTGATTGACTGCTTGCTTTCAAAACAACAGATTTTAATATTCAAATATTCAACAAGAATATTAATCAATCATTTGCAAAGTTTATCAAAATTTGATTTCTTTTTAATCAAAGATTTTCAATGATTATCTTGTGCTGTTTTAAACAAGTTATTAATAAAAACATCATTTCATTCTTGTGTTCTTGTATCATGATTGATGTATACAAAGCATGTGTAATCAACTTTCAATCAAAGATTTCATTATATAATTGAATCAACTTTGATTTTGACAGCAATATTAACTGAATATCAAAGTGTTTACATAACTCTAACATCAAAGATTCATTAATAAAAGTCATGTCAATGACTTTAATATTTATCAGAGCAAAGAATCTGAATATCTTTTCTAAACTACTTAAGATGACATCAACAATGAACGACTTGAAATTAAATGAATCATCAGACATGCTGATGAAACAGAATATAAATATATTGTTTTCAGTCACTACTTTAATGAAGATAAATCATTTTTTGAATTTGCAGCGATCTTGTGCACTTGAGTTGTTTCAAGATAGTCATATGCTTTATGTTCTGACTTTTTACATTTGAAGCAAAGTTCTTTTTTAAACAACTCTTTCTGAATAGAATTAAGATTCAATCTTCTGAGTTTCTTTCATGAAGAAACTGATGACGTAATTCAAGCAGTTGATTTGTTAAAGACAGAGTGAGCAGCTTGAGTCACTGATGCTTTGATGATTGATTGAACATTCAATTCAGTTAATCTAACATCAACTTGCATGCAGATGTCAACAAATTTATTCAAATCTATGATTTGTTCATTGAGCGTTACTCATTGAAGATCTGAGCTGATCTTGTGCTGAAGATCATTTAGTAGAGTCTCATTATTGTACTTTAGTTCTGCATTAAATCTCTGAAATTTCATTCAAATTTCATGAAAGAAGATCTTGTTCTGATACAGCTTCAAGTACTGTCGTTGAATTATGTGATGATGATTGAGATTATCATACATTTTATTAATCATCAATAGTACTTCTTTGACTTCTAAAAAGAAATTCAGAAACATGTTTCTCATTTGTGATGCTATGTGTTTAATTGCATTTTCATTGACTCAACTTTTGATATAAACTATTTTCAATTCTTTCATAAAAAAGTGATTCTTGTTTATCTTCAGCTTGTTTCACATTCAAGACAGTTAATTATCTACATTCTGCGTTGAATCTTTGAATAGAGATGAGTTAAGTAACTTGATTAACTTCAAAGATTAATCTTCAGAAATTGAAGTGTTTTATTGACTTGATGCAACTTTTAAATGACGTATAATCACGTTTTTATTTCTATTCTCTTTCTGCAGACATGTCTGCATAATCTTCAACATAATGTTTATCTTGTTGACATTCTTTAACATCTGAATCATGTCATTGTGAATCTTAATTTCAATGTTATGCTGTTAACATATATACTTGATAAAGATAATGATGTCATTTACTTCATAAGTGTTTATTCAAGCATTCAGTTTAGTGCTGATGCTGATTTTAATCATTTCATGATCAAAAAGCAACGCATTCATGTTCTTCTCTTCTGTATCTGATGATGCATTCATGTCTTCTTCTTCTGATGCTGTTTAATTCTGTGATAAAAGTGATTCTTTTCTAGCATTTCAAAGTTTATAATGAGCAATGCTCATTGATTCTGAGCTTCTAGTTATTGTATGAATAGAAAATCGCTGATCAAAATTCTGATGTTACTCTATTGAACTTTCTGAGTTCAAGCAATGACTAGTACTTTATCTAGACTGATCATTAAGTTGAGTTTCGAGTTGACATTTTAAATTCAACTCAATTCGAAGTCAAGTTACTCACATTTTCAACTTGACTCAAGTTGAGTTGAGCATATTTTCAACTTGACGCGACTCGACTCGACTGAGAATTGAGTCAACTCAACTCGACTCGTCAAGAACTTGAGCTTGGCATTAAGAGAGCTAAATATAGAAAATTTTCCGGTTTTTGACTTTTGCATTACCTTTTTGCATTACCTTTTGATAGAGAGTCATGAAGAAAAACATGAAGATTGTTTGGTAGAAAGTCATAAAGAAGAACATGAAGATTATTTGATAGAAAGTCATAAAGAGAAATCTGAAGATCATTTGATAGAGAGTCATGACGAGAAACATGAAGAAAAACATAAAGAGAAACATGAAGAAAAACATAAAGAGAAACATGAAGAGAAACATGAAGAAAAACATAAAGAGAAACATGAAGAAAAACATAAAGAGAAACATGAAGAAGAACATGAAGAAAAACATGAAGATCATTTGGTAGAAAATTATGATGAGAAACATAAAGAGAAACATAAAGAGAAACATGACGAGAAAACATGAAGATTGTTTGACTTTGATAGAGAGTCATAACGAGAAAACATGGTAGAAAGTTATGAAGAAGAATCATGTAGACTGTTCAATCAAGCTATTTACATTTATCTAATATCTTGTTGAGTTAAGTCGAGTTTTCGAATCAAGTTGTCAAGTCAAGCTTCTCAACTTGACTTAAGTGCTTGAGTTCAACTTCTCAACTCAACTCAACACTTTTTCAAAAAAATTTCAACTCGACTCAACACTTTTCAAGTCGAGTACTTGACTTAAACTCAAGTACTCAATTCAATGCAATCAGTCTAACTTTATTGAACTTTCTGAGTTCAAGTACTGCTGAAATTTCTAATTTCTGATGATGAGCTCAATAAAGAGTTAATCAAAAGCAACGCGTTCATGTTCTTTGATTCTGATTCTATCGAAATTTCTGATTTCAAATCAAGATTCTTCTTTAGAAATTTCTGGTTTCTATCAAGCTTTCTGAGCTTAAATTTTGATTAAGTTGATTATGTAGCTTGTTTTTGTATCATTTACACGTTGATAGCAAGATTAATGAGCTTTAAACTAATGTTATAAATTTGCATAAAGCGAATCATATGAGTGTATTCTAACTAGAAGTTCAAAGTTAAAGAAGAAGAAAGATGAAACACGTCATGAGTTTTACTCACGAAGGCACGCTAGGTCGCTAGTGTATCAACATCAGCTCTATACTAGTTTATGATAAATTAACATGATTTATGTTAGATTAACTTGAAGTGCACGCTTGCAACATAAGTAACTTTGAAAAAGTTTCAAACATGAGCAAAAGAAATTGCAGATTCAATATGTATAATGCGTTGAATCTTTGCAGTACTAGCACATGAGATGTGCATTATTCTCAACATAAACAATCAAGAAATGATCATTAAAAGACTTGTAAAGAATAATGTAAAACTTCATAAAAACTTGAAGATTTTAAGAATAATCTGACTCAAGAGAATGATTAAAAGTAAGAAAACTCACTCATCATTTATTGTAAAAATCATAATCAAACATTGATAAATCTTTGAGCGCTAATTAGTTAATCACTTGCAGCTAATCATCATTTTGACATTGTTAACAATTGTTGACAGATAATTAAATCAAAGATTCAATCAAACATCATTAAATTACATCATTAATCTTGAGTTATTATCTGTTCATTATAATTCACATTGTCAAATGTTCAATGATAGTAATTAGATATTGATAGAATAGTTTAATTAGTTAACTTTCTGATCTTACACGTCTTTTTTGTTTATCTTAAGTACTTTTTTATCTACTTCAAATCATCACTTTCTATCATGTTGCAGTTGAGTACACATGTTCTTGAACCAGAATTCGCATCTTTCACATTAATGCATACTTATTATGCATTTCTTGAATGATCTTTTCTTGCAACGTCTTGAAATCTATCTTTTCAACAGATCAAAAAAATTCATCAATTGTTGAGATCATGCCTAGAATTTAAACACACTGCAGCGAGATAGTGCGTAGCTGAATAGAATGTTTGATCAATAGAGGTAGCTTTAACTAGAAAACTAAGAATACAGAAGAAAGAAGACGGTTTCGAGCTGTATTTATAGTAGAGCGAACAAAGAAACGAAGTAGTCGATTTGTCAGAGCTCAAATAGATGAAATGTTTCAGCATATTTCAATTTGAAACATCATTGTTTCTTGTTCACATATCGAAATTTCTAGAGCCTATTGACTAGGTTCTATTTCATCTCGACATGCTTCGTAACATTACTCTCTTCTCTTTAAAAGTCATGTCTCTATGACTTGTAGTGTAGTTCATAGCACTGACGTAGAGCTTGACGCTCGTCTTTCTATCAACCTTTCTATTGATCTTTCAGACCATCGAAATGCCTATTGTAGCAGGCTCACTATGAGAGAAAAAGAATGATCATTGTAGCAGGCTCACTATTTGACGTAGAAACACGAGGTAGGTCGATTCACTGATAGGTAGAACGATGTGAGTAGATAGATCATTGCATTGACAGCGTCTTTGTAGCAGGCTCATTAGAAGGGAATCGACTAGCTCATCAAAGAGGTCGATTCTGATCGTGTCATTGAAGCAGGCTCACTAGTTGACACAGAAACACAAGGTAGGTTGATTCACTGATAGATAGAGCGATGTGAGTAGATAGATCATCGCATTGACAGCGTCTTTGTAGCAGACTCACTAGAAGAAAATCGACTAGCTCATCAAAGAGGTCGACTATTGACTTGCCTTTGTAGCAGACTCACTAAATTGACCTGAATTCGAATCGAGTCGAACCGAATTTGATGACACAGATTATTTTGACTCGACTGATTCACGAGCTTTTTGAGGAAAAGGGAAGGAAGGTTTGTGATTCTCTAGCAATCAACGATCATATGTTTCCGTTGATTCTATTGATCGAGTGAATCAATGCTACTGAATGAGCGGTAGATTCTCTAGCAATTCAACAGTCTCATCGTTGATTCTATTAATCTTCTGATGTTGTTCTGTCTTTCAAAGTCGTCGATCATCAGGTAAACAAATTTCTTTAGACTTGTTTCGTTGTTCGTCGAGTGTCTTGAATGAATATTGGTACTTGTATCGTAGAATTAACGAATTCTTAGTTTAATGTTGAAATCATGCCTAGAATCTAATCACACTGCAGCGAGGTAGTGCGTAGCTGAATAAAATGTTTGATCAATAGAGGTAGCTCTAACTAGAAAACTAAGAATACAGAAGAAAGAAGACGATTTCGAGCTGTATCTATAGTAGAGCGAACAAAGAGGCGAAGTAGCCGATTTGCCAGAGCTCGAATAGATGAAATGTTTCAGCATATTTCGATTCGAAACATTGTTGTTCCTTGTTCACATATCGAAATCTCTAGAGTCTATTGACTAGACTCTATTTCATTTCGACATGCTTCGTAACATCAATGATGCTTTAGCTCATTTGTTTAACACAGAATGAACACGTTGACTCTTTTAAAATTGCATGAAACATCTGATCTACATGACATTTATGTTAACATTGAATCAAGAATGATCAATCAAAAACGCGCATTTAAAAGAATTTAAACAAGAGATGAAACAAACTGCACAACAAATTCTTCTGAATATTTGTAACAACAAGACGAAGCAAGAGATGCAGATTAAACATAAGTTGATGTTTAAACTTCATTTCAAATGAATCAACGTTTCTTGTCTTGCTCTTCGTGATCGATCTGCGTTTAAATCTCTTAGAAAGCAGTCTCAGTGATTATCAAATGATGATATCTTGATCTTTCTTGATAAAGTACTGCTTAAGAGTGAATTGAGCATTTGTGCAACTTCTTTAATTTGAAAACGAAAACTCTTGATGAAGCATTGCTTTGCTTTAAATCGATCTTTCAAATGAGCATTATCATGATTGTCGAAGAATGAGATGAACAAAATACTCATGCATCAGAATGATGAAAAAACTCAACTTGCAATAAAGAAAAGAATGAACTGAGTAATGTTCACTGTATATCTTACTTCATCATATTAGTCTAACAACTCAACAGAAATTCTGATAGTATGCTCTTAAATATTCAAATCGATCTGATTTGTCAAGAGAAAAAATACTGAGATTATGATTCATAGTGTACTTACACGAAGTAGTATTTATCTCGTTCTGAAGTACTCGCTATTTATATGATGAGCATCATTCGTCTACTATTGTACATATATTCTTCTACTACAATTACTATGATTTGATCATAAACATATTATTGAATATTAAACTACTTTCAGTTTCACTCTCATATTGAACAGTAATTAAACTAACATATTTTAATCTTCAATCAACACTTAAGTATGTGATAGTTTAATGTAGATTAAATCTTTTCATTCACTGTCTTTCAGTTTCATTCTCATAATAGACAGCGATTAAATTAACATGTTTTAATCTTCAATCAATCATTGAGTATGTAATAGTTTAACATAGATAAATCTTTTCATTCACTCTCGATTTCACTCTCATAACAAGCAGCAATTAAACTAACATGTTCTAATCTTCAATCAATCGTTGAGTATGTGATAGTTTAACATAGATAAATCTTTTCATTCACTGCTGCATTGATTACTGTTGATCTGATAAATCAGTTTCAATGTAGCAGTCTATTTATGAGCATCATCATCTGTTTCACTCAATAATCAACGATGAATCATACATTTAATCAAAACATCATTATTTCTTGATATGAAAGCAGTGTCACTTCAGATTCGTCACTCAAAAACATGCTTTAAATTTAGTTACTCTTCATGTGATGATTGTTTATTATCATGTCATTATTTTATCAAGTTCGTTCATCTTCTGACGTTTTTTCTTCAGAAAATCTTCATTGTATAGTGTGTTATACTGATTTCAGTCAATGTAGTTATTTACATAGTAGATATTCATATTCTCATTCATGAGCATCACATGAGCGCTTCGTATAACATTCGTCAGTCAGTAAAATCAATGAGCTTCAAGTTTTCAAGAGTTTCTGATCAAATTAATCAATCAATTCTTCATCTTAATCATGTCATGAATCTCATGTGAAAGTTCTTGATATCGTTTTCTGAAATGTTTGATCAAGATCTCAATATAAATGCTTGATTTATTTGAGTTTAGTTTCTTGTGATTCAAGACTGTTATAATTAAATTCAGATAATTGAATATCTTTTCATTCAGTGATTTCAATATCATCGCTTGATGTTGTTCATCTTAATGTTTCTGCATTCATACATGATCTTGTCATCAGTAATCTCGATTCTGTCAGTTTGATGAACAGTGAATGTATTTTTTTTTCAATTTTTCAAGATCATCAGCATCTTTGTCAATATGCTTTCATGTGATCAAGAAAGTCGATAACGCGATGAAGTACTTCTCAGCTCAGACTGAGTCGTTCTTTCAAGTATTCACTTGTGTATTGCTTTTGCAAAGATCATCTGTTTTATTTTGATTCTCTTTAATGAAAACAGTCAAACAGTTCACAAAATCGTTGATTTTCATGTGTTTCATAATACTCACTGCATGTCGTCATGTTTTCAATTTCATCGATAGTTCAGTAATCTTCATGCGAAATCGCTTGTATGAAGTGAGTAAACAGCTCAGCTTGTTCAACTTAATGTGTTTGCTTGAAGCAATGACTTGCATCTGCAATCTGTCTTTTGCAGTTAATATCTTTCTGAATTTTTGATGTCTTATCATATCTTCAAGAATCAACATGTTGATTAATTAAGTGTTGTGTTGCATAATCTGAATTTCAAAGCTTTTTCTTTTGTTCATGAGTTGATAAAAGCACTTTACTAAGTACTTATGTATTGCTTTGAAATGTTTGATGTCGAAATCTTCAATGCTTTCGTAAAGCTCAATAAGCTCTTTATAGTGTAATATAACATGAAACTTAGAAAAATTGAAATGTCACTTCTTCAAATCAACACTATCATCATCATTCTCATTTACAGTCTTTCTATGAGAAATCTTTGAGCATAAGTCTTTAAAGACGTCTTTGAGTTTGTTAATGCAATAAAGTGCATGATCAAGATACTTCAAGAATTTCATGTCATAAAAAGCATAATGAGCTATTAGAATAAAGTTGATAATAGCATGAGCATAATGCATTGCAGTTGATTAATACGTTGTGAACATTGAAGCTATAATAAATATAATTTGACATGCTATGTTCTTCTGTTCATTATCGCTTCATTGTTTAATGATACTATAATGCTTGAACATCTTCAAATTTGAGTATTCTGATATGAGTTGAAATCTATGATTCAGTTGATTCAGACTTAAGAGATTCTTCATGATTATTTGATCTTCTCACTTTCGTTTTCGACCGAGATTTTCTTTCAATAACTTATTGTTCAGATTCTTTATGTATTTCATCAGCTGCATAATTCATTCTTTGTACAGCTGATGCAAAGAATCGAAAATCATGAGATTGTGAATGTTAATGAAGTGATGTTTTCATGCAAAGTTATCTGCTACATGAACTTGCCTGTTGTTTGATATGTTATCAATGTCATTAACACTCTTCTGTTCAGTTGTAGTTACTTAAGTTTGCTGAATTCAAATCAATCTCTGTGTATATTTATGTGTTTGCTTTGATCAATGTTTGCAAAATTTCTGATGTTTGTTTGAAGATACAGTACAAAGTGTACAATGCTGATTAGTCTTGACTTCAATAATAAGTACTTGCTCTTCATAGTTCGCGAATATTAATTCAAGTATAAAATAGCACTGACATGTGAAATCATCTGCGCATAGCAGAGAAACACTCTCAATTGCGTAAGTTTTCAGTACTGTGATGATTCATAGCGTTTTTAGCATTGTTAAAATAATCACGAAAAATCTGACTTACGCTCTAGAATTTTAGTCATAGTCATGTGATAAATATTAAACTTAGTCTCTTTATTAATCTCTTTCACTATTAAAATGAATCTCAATAGCAGAGTTTCAAGATTGATTTGACTTTGTTGAGTCTTTTGAGTCAAATTGTCAATAGTGAGATATATTGATCACACAGCAATGTCATCATGATGTTGAATTAAAACAGTTTTATCTGTTTCAAGTAACATAGAAACAATCATATCATCAGTTGAAATATCATTCTGTCTGTGTCATTATCAGTTCACAGTATGCATTTCGCTGTATATTTAACTCTCGTTTGTGTTGTACTGTTGAATTGATGTGTATGTCAATTTGTCTGCAAAAGATGAATGATCAATGAGAAATTGTATAATTAACATCACGTCACGATATTCAACGTAGTATTTCTTCGCTGATACATTAATGACTTCAAATGTGATTTTAAAAGAATATTGAAGTCACTTGTCATCAAGAATGTCTCTTGAAATGTTGTTTATCAATCAATATAGCTGTTTCGCATTTTTGAAGCTTAAGAGATCATGTATCTTCTTAAGTCTTTTGTCTTGAAAGAAGTGATTGATGAATTCTTAAGTACATTTAGAATGAAGAAATCAATGAGCTAATGCGTAGTTCATCGCTGATGCAAAGAGATAATAAAGTTGATTGAATGTATTCTTCTTCTTCATGAATGAGTTCATCGTTGAATCAATTATGAATCTTCTTTGTCTTGAAATATGATTGAGCGACTTCTTTGTCTTCTTTTTCATGATATTCATATAGCTTCTGACGTCAATTAACGAGAAGAACGAGAAAATATCAGAATCTCAAGAAAAGTAATTCAACTTCTCATTCAAATTATTAATCATCATCTCAGCAATTTGTGTCTCAAAGTATTTGTTTTTTCCTGACTTAAATGACACATCAACTCAGATTTTCTCTTTCTTTGATATATAATCATCTGATTCATGTGTTGTTTCTGTCTTCTTTCTAGACGTTTTCATCGTCAGCAGAGCTAAGTTCTTGATTATTCTTTTAAACACTTTTTTGTTGAATTTTCTACGTTGTACTCAACAGAATGCAACATGTAGTTCAAGATCTCTTACTGTCGTATATAACTTTTCACAAATCATGCAAACGCGATTCTGTTTCATCTTTGAAAGATGATCATGATACTTAAGCAATGAGATAAACAATACTTTCAAGCATGCAATGTCTGTTAGACTGCGAACTAGTGCATGTGACTTTTCAATCGCTTGTTCGTATTATACTCAGTAACTGAAGTCAATATTTATGATACTTTTAACATGAATCTTGAGAAAATCAATTTCGATTTCAGATCTTTGAAGAAATCATAGCAACGCTGTGACGTAAGATTCAAGAAAGATTATAAGTTGATTTATTCTATTTCTTGAACAGAATGTGTTAAACTAACGTTACTATAACATGCACTAAAATAGAATAAAAACAGAATTCTCAATCACATATTTATAGTAGCAGTCTGTTGTATGTCAGTATTAGAAGAGTTTAATAATTTGTTTTAAAATGACAGACATCTCGTTCTTAAGCAAAGACAGTGCAAGTCGAATACTTCATGATAAACAGTAAATTCTGAAAATGCGACACGTTGAAATGCAATGAATAAAATACATGCTAGTTTAATGATATGACGAATAGAATATCTGTTAGTTTAATGATATCATAATCTTCACTAGAACTAAAAAAGAGCACAGAAAGTTCTTCAATGATCAGTTATGCAATTGCACACACTCTGTTATTAAGCAAAGACGCAAGTTGAATGTTTCATGAAACTCTGTAAAATATGAAAATGTGACACATTGAAATGCAACAGATAGAATACATGCTAGTTTAATGATATCATAATCTTCACTAGAATTAAAAAAAATCATATAAGATTATTCAAAAGCATGATCTCACTCATTTTCTTCAGCTTTTCTATCTCATTTCATATATTTTGCTCGCTTTTTCATGCAAACTAGATGTGTAATATAATTTAAAGATTAGTCACTTTTGTCTTGCACTTTCATACTCATTACATTCAATGACTTGCAATGAACAGGCAAACTGAATGATGAAGAACAGACAGATACTCGTAGTAAAGAAATGATATTAGATATTGCTGTTTTCATGTCTCATAGCTTGATATATTGTATGCAGAGCAAATCTAGTCATCATAATTCTAACTTCAGAGTTGTTGATTAATCTCACTCACATCTTGCAACTTCTTTACTCACTCACTTCTTGCAACTTCTTTACAACATCATCAGCTCACATATTGTATCTTTTGTTAGAACATCATATAGCACTCAGTGTCTAAAGATTTCATCGTGTTATCAAATTTAGTTTCATCAGCTTTTTTCAAACATCAAGTAGTCAATATCATCAGAGATGAAAGTGAGTCTCAGTAGAAAAGTTTCATTTAAGCGCAGTGAGTTAATTTATATCAAGATGTCTTCAATCTTAGCTGAATTCTCAACACAGTCATTAAAGCATTGATATGATAATTTTTTTAACTAATGTGATCATCAAGATCTGTCAGCAAGAACTCAAATGAACGAAAGCTCAGTTTGATGTTATTCAAGATAAGATTCAGATGAAGATGACAGAAGCACAGCTGTTGAATTTAAAAATAAAGTTCACATTCAAGATTTTAAAGATCAAACTAGCTACAATTCTTAGAAAAATCATCACAGATCAGATCGAATGACAGATATCAGAGCAATGATGAATGATGATGCTCAGAGTCATGAGTCTGCATGTCTTCAATGCACTCAAGCGTGTAAAGAGTGAGTCAATAAACATTCAATCATTCTCATCAGTCGCAAAAAGAGAAGCTTCTGTCGTAGTCTCAAGCGTGATGATGATGAAATTCTTTAATTCGCAGTTACTCATTTTCTTTGAACTGCTGATTTTAAAGATTTGAGCTCATAAGCAACGAATGATGTTTCATACAGAAGAGATTGCAAGACAGAGTGTTAAGAAACTCAGTCAACTCATTCATCTTGATTATCAAAGATTTCAAATGATCGTAAATGAACAGTTGCATTCAGAGAAAAATGACGTGATTTGAACGAAGTGAAAGAAAGTATTGACATCAATTTTCAATGAGATGTTCTGAAGAGTCGTAATCAAGAGCAATCATCAGAATGATTGCAGAAAAGTTATTTTCACTATGCAATTGCAGAAACAAACTGCGTTGTCTCAATTCTCAATTTTAAACTTCAATCAAGAAAACATGATTGTATTTGATGAAGAGAAACAGCTGAATCAAGAGAAAGAAAAAGATGAGAAGAAAGAGATTATGAAATTCAATGATGAAGACTTGAAGTATAGTAATGATTCAGTCGCTGATGATAATAATGATGCTGAGTTGTAATGATCATGCTTTGTATCATTGTTGAGTGATTCAGACGAGATTCTACAAGATCTGATGAAAGATGATGATTTAAACTTTCTGATCATGAAGAATAAATGCATGTCACGACATCTGTGTTCTGTATAAGTTGTAACTAATGAGATGCATTAAATTGATGATCATCGCTGTCTTGAAAGTCTGCAAGCAATTAAATGATGATTGAATTCAACGCTGCTGCAAGTGATTACAGATGAGTTTTAATGAGCATAGTTCAACAGTCACAGACAAAGTAATATTAGAAATAAAGTGAAATTTGTTTCATTATCAGCTATACATCATCTTTTGAATGTTAGAAAGAAATCACTTGAAGACTCATGATGATATTTTAGAAATAAATATGAGATACAACAAGATACGAATCATTTTAATTATAATGAATAGTGCAATCTAACTTTTTTAAAACTTTAGACATTCATAATCTTTACTTACATTGTGCTGAATCATTGATTTCACATAGTCAAGAAGATCATCATGTTGACGCAAAGAACTCTCAAAGATTATATGCATCTCATTAAGAACATCGTTAACGCGTCTTAAAAGTAAGAAACATGATGTTCATTCAATAATTTCTGATCATTCAAATGTTCATGTGAAAACATCTTAACAATGATGATCTGAATTAATACTCTTGAGCGTGAATCAGTTTTAATTCTTGTTTTTAAATCATTGATTTGTAATTGAATCAAAGAATAAAGAATGTGCATTGATGTTGATCATAAAAAGATGATCTTAAAATATCATTTGACTCATGATGATGATAAAGTCAATAATAGAATGACTTCAACTGAACTAACATCACTGTTATTTGATCACAAACATCATGATTTACTTGAACAAGAACGCTTTGTAGCGATAATGACATCAGAATCATATTCTACGTGAATGATGAAAGTCATTTGCAAGAATGAGTTCAATTGAACATTCAATCAGAAGACAAGAACAATTATTAATGTCAAGATTGAATCAATTTTATACAATTTTAAGTATGAAATGTCATTCATTATTTGAAGCTTCTTCTATCAGAATGAATTTAATCAAGATCACAAGATGATAATTGAATCATTCAGAATCATGTTGAAACTGTTGAGAAACAAACGTTCAAACGCTTGATTTCTCTCAGAAACATCAATGTCTCAAGAATCAGATGATCTGATGAAATCAATCATCTGTCTCAAGACATCAATGTGATTAAAAGATTCAAAGCTCAGTCTTTGTACAGCGAATGTACTAATCGCTCTTGATCTCAAATATAAGAAGTTAAAGAAGAGAAATGAACAGATTATAGAAATGAAATTCTGTGCTCAAGCATTGACTGCAATAATGATCATTCTCATGATACAATTCAATAATTACATCATTTGATCTCTGAATGATAGATCTATTCTCAATTTATTAATGCAACATCAATATGATATCAAAATTGATGTAAATGCAAAATATGCAAATTAGAGAAAGACAGAAATGAAAAGAATCACTGCAAAACTGAAGACAATGTATGTCAAAAAACTGAAAGTCTGACATAATTGAAATGTCAACATAAGAAAAACGAAGCTCATACTAAATCTGTCACAGTACAGAAAGAAGATTAACAACACATGAAGCATCGTGATGTTACTCTGATTAACACGATTGTCAAAATTCAATCAAATAACTGAAATTGTCAAAAAGATTAAAGAAAACAACTGATGCATCGTTGATCTAGATAAGAACTCTCTCTATCATCAAAACTTAAATACACTGATTAAAGAAAGTTTGAAGATTCAGTGATTAATTCAATTTCTTCAGAAACATCGTAAGAATGAGAGCGAACAGTCAAATTAATTCATTATATTCTTAATATGTTTCATAGTGTGCTTCATGATATGATTGATAAGTCTTTTGATTTCTACTCATTCTTTACAAACTTTATCTTTGCTGTTTATCATGCACATTATTACATTTTCATTAGTGAAGAGACTAATTTTACAACAGTGACTTCTAAAGATCGAGCGAAAAGTTGAATGAATGCATTCACAACTCAGCACAGATGATCATTAAAAACTTGTAAACATCTTTCAGAAAAAGAATAAAGATGAGAAAAAGAACTTCAAGATAATTGTTGAAGAATTTCAAGTAATGAGTGTGAATTACATGATGTATCGCGCTTGATACGTAGTGATTATGAAATCTCAATTCACAGTGAACGTGAAAAATCAGATCAAGAAACGAGTGCATTGAATTGATATCAATCGAAAGATCTTTTGCTATCGATTAATTTGTCTTGATCATTTAGTAGAGAAAGAAATAGTTTGCAAAGTGAACATCAGAGTTCAGTTCATCATCATGATTGCTGATGTGCAAAAGAATGAGAAACTGACAGCAAGTAATACAGAATTGACAACATACATAGAAGTTTAATAAATTATTTCATAGCTATTTATGTCACGAAGTCTAAGATCACATATTAAACAAATGTTTATTTAAACAAGTATAAAGTTTACTGAATAGTAATTTACATGCAGAAGCAGACGTTGCTGAAACGCAAAGATCAGACAAATACATCAGATTATATGCTAACGTTTTTATAAATTTATTATAATAGACTTAATATGAAAGAATATATATCAGATCAAGAAAAAAGATACGTTGAAGATTTGTTGAAGAAGAGATGAAGAACTATAATGCAATTGATGCATAAATAGAATCAAATGAATATTTAGATTACATGTTGAACTAACATTACTATAATGTGTATGATGTTAAAATGTAAACAGAATTCTTGATCACATATCTGTAGTAGCAGTTTGTTGTATGTCAGCATTAAAAGATATTATCGATTTGTTTTGTGATGACAAGCAAAGACTGCGCAAGTTGAATATCATACTTCATGATAAGCAGTACAATGCAACACTGTCAGAGTATGAATAAAATACATGCTAGTTTAACAATATCATAATCTTCACTAAAATTAAAAGAGAGCACAGAAAGTTCTTCAATGATCAATTATACAATTGCAAGAACTCTGTTATCAAGCAAAGATGTAAGTTGAATGTTTAAAAAGAATCTGCAAAATCTGAAAATGCAACACATAGAGATGCAACAGATAGAATACGTGCTAGTTTAATGATTTGATGAATAGAATATTTGCTAGTCTAACAATACTATAATCTTCACTACATAAACATTAAATAATTACATCATGATATTCAAATTTGATCAATAAATCTTTCAATTATCATCATCTTGATTATTCTTCAATCAAATCATGCTTAGCATTCTTCTCACTGCATTGTCTTTCTAGTCTTATTGCATTTATCAAATGCAGATTGATACATCTCTGACTGTTTCTTCATCAAAATTATTTTCTCACTTTGTTTTGATGACTGTTTCTAATCAAACTATCTTTAGATTTATCAATCATCTGACAGAGTACATTCTTGAATCAGCAATGAATTAAACAAATTTCAAACTTGATTCACAACTTTCATCGTCGAATTTTGATTTTTATAAACAGAAACAGAGAAATTGAACAAAAATGATTGTGATGAAGAAAATGCAACTGACAGACAAAGAATATGAGCAGCTGAGCATCACAATAAAGCAGATAATGAGAGTTGCAGATCTTCTGAGAAAAAATCTCAGCACTCAAGAGATTCAACTTCAGTTGCAGATAATACTGCAAAACATCAAGATAAATCATATAAACTTTGATATATCATGACACTGATTTGAGCAAGCAATATTGAGCATGACACGTCAAGTCAACATTAATGTCAAACGTTTTAATGCAAGAAAAGCATCAACAATACACTTATCAATTCTTGTGTCATGAAAAATCTTAATTGACATAGAAATCAATATATCAGAAGTAATTTATTCAAATTTCTTTGAAAGAGATATACTCTTTGCAACGAAATTGCAAAGCACAAGTAACTCTTTCTGTTCAATCAGTGACATCATGAAAGAAAACAAGAATATAAACATAATTGAAGTCATGAATCTGAACTTTGATAAATGAAAGATGATTTTAAAGAATAACATTGCTTATGATGATTTTCATGACGTTATTGTATACAACAGTGACAAGAACTCAATTGAGATAATCATCAAGCAATCATGAAGAGAAGCATTCATAGAAATGCATGCATGAGATCAAAGTTATTTTTATTTCAACATTAAGAAATCAGACTCAGATGAGACAATAAAGATAATGATTCAGATATGAGACTTTATTAATATTTACTTATGCAGATCTCATCACTGTCTCATTAATGAATTCAGTAAACACAATCTCATCATTCACAGATTTAAATGAACAAGAAGATTTAAATTATATGAAAGTTATCATCAAAATCAGAAATGATATGATATTACTTATACAGCAAAAGAGATCACGACGAAATCAAAAACATAAATGCAGCAATTCTGTGTTATCAGATGACAAGATTTATCAACAAGTGCAAAGCAAATGTCATAAGTTCAATAAAAGCTGTCGTTCAACTACTTAACTACAGTAGAAATTCTAGAATCAGATCAATATTCTAAGAGAATAGACAAGCGTGATCACAAAGAAGTCAAGAGTCAAAGTCAAAGCAATCTCATTGAGCGAATGCATAACATCATTAATCATGAGAAGCAATCAATTAAGAAGCAAAAGACTGAGAATAATGACTTTGTTGATAATGATGAGCATCAAGCATGCTTTATCATACAGAAGACTTGCAAAATCTGTAAAGAAGAAAGATCTTGAGAAGTATTTGAAAGAGAAATGAAAAGAAGAACAGAAAAACTTTATATTTATCAACGTTGTAGTAGATTTGACGAGTGATAAATGTTCTTTAGAAAGTTGCAAAGTCTCATGTACTAAGAATATATTTAGATGATGACGATGACATCATGCTTGTCAGTGACAGCGCAGATACAGAAGTTTGTTATGAATAATTAAATCATGTCAAGATGCAGACTCATTTTGTTCTTAATTTGAGATCAAAGTCAACGAAATAACTACAGAGTTGAAAAACTCAGCATCAACTCTTCTTAAGAGAAATGACTGATCTGCAATAAAGATCAAGCTACATCGTTTTTCTGAAAAGAACAACGTTATTCGTGTGCTTGATTTAATTGAAAAGAACTTTGAAAACGTTAACATATGAATTTCTCTGAGATTGACTCGCATTATGAACTCAAAGAACTCGAAATTTCGCATATTGCATCAGATGCTTCATTCTACTTCTTTATTATACTACATTTATTATAAAGATAATAGAAATCAGAACATTAATCATCTGTTACAGTTTGATATTATTATTATGACTTACTTCACGAACTGCTGTTTATAATGATTGACTATGATCATTGATATCATGAAGAAGAAAAATGAAAAGAGTATGACATGATTTGCAAGATTTGAAAGAAGAGACAGATAGTTTATGCTACTTTAACATCAAATCTCTACAATGTTCTGATGATCAAATGCTTCATTTAATGACAGAAAGTTAAACTAACTTAGACTAATTTACATTATCAACAACTGTGTCAGATCTGTTGAAATTGCAAAATGTTGATAAGCAGATTTGTAAGATATAATAAATAGACTAACTTCAACTAATTCAGACTATTGCAGTCTGCATGATATGTTAAATTAACACGATCTAGCGCTAAATTAAACTAACTTCAACTAACTCAGACTATTGCAATCTGCATAATATGTTAGACTAACATGATTTAGCATGATTCATCGCAAAATCATGAAATTAACTCAACTAACTTAGTAATTTCAATTATAATCAATGATTGTTGACTCTGATCACAACAAAGCATGAATTCACAATCTGCTATTGTTTATTCATTGAATTCTGCAAGCTTTCTTATGAACATTCTTTTTACATCACAGTAATGAGTAAATCTGAAGAGACAAACTCAGAATGCTTCATAGATTATTGAGAAGCAGATAAAATGAGAAGCACACTAAAGATATTTTCACTCACAGTTTTCAACAAATACAAAGATGATAATCTTGATGATTGTCAATCTAGAAATCAATAGTACAGAAAATATACACTCATGCTTGATGCATTCAAAGAAGAAGCTAAACTCATTTTGTTTATTTGAAAGCATATTTGCACATCTGAAACAATCAAAAAAGATGATGATCTCATTCTATCAGCTTGAAAGTGAAATTGAGCGTCATTCTTGAAAGATTCGTTGAATTTTTCAAGTAGATTGAAACTTTTAATAAGTTGTTTCAAGACTCTGTTAATCTGACTTATTTCTCAAGAGATCTGATCATAAGATATACATAAAACAACGCAAGAATGTTTAATGCATTGAGATTTTAAAAGAGTGAACGTTTTGATCACATGTTGAATCATAACTTTATTCAACATAAGAAAAAACATCATGCAATGATGAGTATACATGAATCTAGCGTTAGCGATGAATTCAAAGACATGAATGAGAATCTTTGTCTTGAAGCAGATGAAGATAATCACGATCATTACACAAAGAGAAATATCAGAAAAGAGAACGCAAGCAACATTAAAGCGATTAAACTAGTATGAAATAATCTTTCTTGAGTTAACGTGCAAGATTATTTATCATCAAATAGTCATCAAATGATTATGATTGTATGTATACTCATATTCAGAGTTGCGATGTTCTCAGAATTCTACATTATACTAAATTCAAGAAAGAATGATGTTGTCAAAGTCAACTTTTCATGATCTGAGACTTAAAAGATTATGCTCAATGATCTTATTAGAAAAATCTGATGAGTTCAATGTCATGTACTGAAAAAGATAGAATGAATTAAGCGCAAGTCTGCTTCTCATTGAAAAGATTTTGAGAAACGCAAGATATTATTGTATCAAATAAAGTTATATTTCTGATTATGCACTAATATCATCTGAGAAGCAGATGTATGATTGTATTAAAGATATACATCATTAGATAACTTTCAAGATTAAAGAACTTATTGACAGTCATTATAAATTCATCAAAGCGTTGAACATGCAAGACTATGTAGCAGATCTTTTGAATGAAGACAACTTTATTGCTTCAAATATCATCAAAGTACATAACATTCATAATATAAGACATAATTAATTGATCATCAGTCAGAAAAACAACGTTTTTGCGTCGAAATCATATATGCGTCGATTGAACATTGTTATTTTGCTACAGAAAGTAGTTTAAATCATCATCATTTAATGAATACATACTTCAACTCATTGCAAATAAAGACAGTGATCTTTATTGTCATTATGATATGACACTTGATTCAAGAATATGAGACAGAAGAGAAATTGAATTTACTAAAATTCGAAGAATCTTCTGTTACATGTACATTTTGCTTTTGCTAGAATAAGAAAAAAATGCTCTTCGCATATCATTAATCTATCTTCTTTAAACGTTTATAAAAAATTTCTCAACACGCTCAAAGTCAAGCACTTGAGTAAGAAAAGACAAATTTGAATTCTAACTTATCTTTGAAAGTAAGTTGAACAACAAGTGAATTTCAAGAAATCAATGAATCAGAGCACAATAAAGTTGCATGTTGATTTGTATCATCATAGATTAGATGACTTGATGAAACTTATGAGCAATGACGAGACTTCAAGTGTGTCAGTATCATCATCATCAAAAGCAATCTTTGATTTCACGTTGTTATCTCAATCTTCTACATCAAGTTCATTGATTGATTTGTTTTCTACATCAAGTTCATTGATTGATCTGACTTCAAGAGCTTCACGTCACATGAAAAAGATAAGAAGTTTCACTTTCATGATGTTAATCATGATATGACATTAAGCAACACATAGAAATGAAGAGTTGTTAATGAAGAGAAATCAATCAACTCTTTGACAAACATTTCGAAGTTCAGTTTATTTCTTGAAGAAGATCAATATATATTACATAAAGCAAACACTGATGAGAGCACTGTCTTTGATTACAAACTAAGTTATTCAGAGTTTCTTGAAGCATGTGAGATGAAAAAGACAACTAATCTATGATATGATATAAAAAGCGTTGTGAAGAACAACATTTTGAATGATGAGAATGAATATCGAGTTATGCTGAAGCGTATGCAATGAACAAAGTCAATGACAGTATCACAAGACAATTCTAGTGAGTGATGATCTTCACAGTAAATAGTCACAATGCTTCTACATTTGAAGATTCAGCTTGATTGTAGACTATCAACAAGCAAAGAGAGAGAGAAATCATGAAACAAAATAAAAGAGATTGTCATTTCAACTATAAACAGACATTAAACATAATGAGTAACAGAGAATAAATAGACGATTCTCTCTTCTGTTTTTCTCTTCATTTATTTATGTTTCTTCACTCATCTTCTGAGATTTAACTAGAAACTCGCTTTCGTCTCACTCATTCACTTCATACACACAGTCATCTAGATGATGATAGTGTTTGACATTTCAGAGCGACTTTCTGAGCAACATCTAGCTTTAAAAATCGTTGAAGACTGTTAAGTTTGCTTAAACAAATATAATATTGATTCTGATTCAAATCAAGTCAATGCTTAATAAAGCAATTACAATTTTTATGATCATGATTTAACTGTGATGAAATATTAATTCAGCAGATAATATGTAAAGAAATAAGATGACAAGTTTTAGAAAAGAAACATATAATACATGATCTGCATCTACTTTGAAAACAGTGACAATCAGATCAAATATATCAATGATAGATATAATGTTTAAAACAAAAATTATACATTACAAGACAACATGATGCAAGACACTTGACATGAATATTGAGTGTAAAATATTGATGAGCAAAATCAGATTTATCACTTGATCTACTGAATTGTGATAGACAATGTCAATATAATAAATGATGTCAATGTGATAAACGATGTCAATGTGATAAACAATGTCAATGTGATAAACAATGTCAATGTGATAAATGATGTCATTTAAGCGATTAAACATGCGTTTGCAGCTAATCACGTCAAAGTGATCTTATAAGAAGAAAGATTGATTAAAATGGTAAATCATTTAATTTATTGACTAATTACGTGATTAAACACTCGACGAAATTTCTTGATGAAATGATGATGAATTATTTATTAAACATAAGCATGCTGAATTCATATCAGAAATGTGCATGCAAATTGTTTGAAAAGAACTGTTGCATTATACAATGCTTCAGATGCTTTAAATTTAATCATATGATCAAGTTTTGCAAGAAAGAGCAATGCTGCAACAAATGCACAGATAAACATCACATTAAAGAATGCGTTGTATTCTTGAATAAAAGACGTTGCGTGAACTGTAATGAAAGTCATGAATTTTGAAGATGCACATGTCTCAAGTGACATCAACAGATGAAACAATCTTCAGAAATTTACAGAAACAGATTGACAAGATACTCTGAAGCATCAAGATACAGTTGTACACTGTGATATTCTCAATCTTGTTTTCAGACTCTTTAAGTTCAATGAATTCTTTAAATTCAACAAATTTTTTGAGTTCAATGAATGTCATGATGAGAACAAGCAGTTAAAACGTTAACGAATCAATGTAATAAATGATAAATATCAAGAAAAAATGAGTTAAATGCTTTTCATGCATGATTAGCGACTCAGAAGAAATAATATCTGAGCAAACTCAGAAGTGACAAATCAGAAAATGCAAAAGATTTTCAGCGACTGAAAGCATACAAAAAGCTGTTTCAGCGCAAAGTCAACAACAGCTACAAATAACTTTATGATAAATTAATTCTTTCTGCAAATTCTTTAATATAACATCAGAAAATCATTAAAAGTTTAAAAGTTGTTTCTGATAAATAGAAAAATTTGAAAATTCAATATAATAGTCATACAGAAATAAGATTGTAACAGCAATGTTTTGCAAACTTTCAGCTCAACTTATAACTTCTTTCATCTTGTGAAAGACTCATCATCACAAGCAAGAACATGCATATACATTAATAAATGTTTAAGACTTGATTAATAAATAATGAAAACTGTTGAATCAAACATCTGCTCAATTAAGATACTAACTTGCAGCATAAATAATGAAATGCAGACTTTAAGACTCATAAACATTTAAAACTTATGTTCACTATTCATCATCTTTACAGAAGAATCATTAACTATTTCTTGATTAAACGAATTACTCAAAGATGATTGTAAATAGCTAGTAATGAAAGACTTTAATCTACATCATTTACATTGAAAAAATTAAAGATGCTTCACTTATTATACAGTAATCAATATTCTATTAAACATTATTACAAATACAGAACTGAAACTGCTGCTGAAATCAGACACAATCACTTGAAAGATTCACAATTAATTCACGACAGTAAATGTAATCTTTGACAGCATGAAATTACAGTTCATGATACACAAATGCAAAGTAAGAATTGATTTACATCAAAGATCAAATTATCTTTCAATTATCACAAAGTTATGTTTATACACAGTCTCAATGCAGTTTTTGTTTCATTGACTTTGAAAAAAAATGAATACAGAAACACTAAGTGCTCATCTGAGAATACATTTTTCTACAAATTACTCACTGAATAACAAAGCTGTGATAAACGACAGAGTAGCAAAGATTACTTAAGTGTTACAAGAAGTCATAAAGAAATTTACTTCTTAAACTAAACTGATTGCATTAAGTTGAGTTATCGAGATTGAGTTGAGTTCTTGACTCATCAAGACTTGATTTGAGTCAGAATTCTTGACTTAAGTATTTGAGTTGAGTCAGAAGATTTGACTCAAGTAATTAAGTCAAGTTAGAGAGTAGAAATCGAGTATTGACTTGAAATTCTCGACTCGACTCGTCAAGACATGAAGGTAAATAGCTAGATATTCTATTATGACTCTCTATTATGACTTTCTATCATGACTCTCTATCAAATAACCTTCATGTTTTCTCTTCATGACTTTTCTTCATGACTTTTCTTCATGACTTTCTATCAAACAATCTTCATGTTTCTCTATCATAGCTTTCTATCATAGCTCTCTATCATAACTTTCTACCATAGCTTTTTATCATAGCTTCTCTTCATGACTTCTCTTCATGACTTTTCTTCATGACTTTTCTTCATGACTTCTCTTCATGACTTTTTATCAAACAGTCTTCATGTTTTCTCGTCATGACTTTCTATCAAATAGTCTTCATGTTTCTCTTTATGACTTTCTATCAAAAAGATAATGCAAAAAGATAATGCAAAAGCAAAAAATCGGAAAATTTTTCTATATTTAGCTCTCTTGACGTCATATTCGATTGCTTGACAAGTTGAGTTGAGAACTTGAATTGAACTCTAACTCAAGATCAATATTGAGTTAAGTCAGAAGATTCAACTTAAGTATTTGAGTCGAGTCAGAAGATTCAATTCAAGTAATCAAGTCAAGTCAGAATGTAAATATGAAAACTCGACTTAATAATCAGTTTATCTTAAACAAAGACATTAAATTAAGCAAGAGACTTCTGAAATCAGAACTGCTTCAAAGTAGTAATGAAATCAAGATGATTGCAAATCATGTGAAAAACATAAAATACTTTAGAAGCATGAAACGAGTATCTGAAGCACAATGATCATAAAAACAAGATTATCAAAAAGATAAAATATTTACACTTTAAATTACAGATGCATAAATTAAGCAATGCATTGAAATCAATGTAATGCTTTGCAAAATGAGCTAGAATTGAAAGTCAACTACTCAAAAAGCTTTCTTAGTTTTCAACGCTGAAACGCAATAATATTAATCATATGATAACATTATTTGAAGAAAAAATTGAGATGTTATAAGAGAAATTCTTTTCATCACTTTTTTAAGCAGATGTCAGTGACATTTCAAGCTTATTCATATCATTAATAATATCATTCATTTCACTCATTTCAGAAGATGAGATGAAGCAGATGATTAAATGAGTAAAAGCAGACAAAGCATCAAAAGCATCTGAAATTTCAAACAAAGTACTTCAAGCAGATTTTGCAAAACTGAATTTGATGCTGATGAATTTATTTAACACATGTATGATATATAAATATTATTCAAAACAGTTCAAAAAGACTTAAACAATAGTATTATGCAAATCAAAGAAGAATGATTACATTGATTTGAAAACATATTGATTCATTGTTTTATTGAATATCATGAGTAAAACTCTAAAATTAATCATGATAAAAAAACTAAGTGATATCATTAAGTTTCATCACATGCTTTCAGATGCTCAAATGAGAGCGAGATGTAAGTGATTCATAATCTCAGCGCTGAATTTACTTGTAAATTAAGTACATACTGTATAAGATTGCAAAATCAAGTACATAATCTTCATGCTTAGTTTAAATGTCATCAAAGCATTTGATTAAGTCTTGCACATCAGACTTTTGCATATTTTAAAAATGAAAAGAACATTAAATTATATAATTGAATGAATGTGCAGCTTTCTGAAAGACAAAGAGTTATCGTTAGTATTCAATGATCAGATGAGCATTATGCGTCAAGTAGATGCAAACATATCACAAAGATTCTTCATTTCATCAATTCTTTTTTTATTCTTCAACATAAGCTTAATTGAAAAATGCAAAGCATTAAAAATCAAAATCAAGATGCTTGACTTTGTAAATGACATCAACATTCTGATTTACAAAAGATTCACTGAAGAAATTTGCAAAACACTGAGCAAAACATATGATGTTTGCATAAAGTGAGCTTGAATTCATGATGTTACATTTGCATTGAAGAAATATGAATTTACACACTTCATCAGAAAGTCAAAAAAATTTGACATGATGATCAGCATGCACATAAAAAGTTCAGTAATTAAGTTAAAATTGAATGTATGAGTTTTAAAAGTTCAGCTCAACATGAAATTATGATGAAATGCATATCTTTATCAAATAAAAGCAGATCATGTTACAAAAATGCTAGCACTTAATTATTTTAAAGTCTTCACATGAGATGTTATCTTTGTAAAAGTTAGACAGATGTATTTAATGATAGTGAGATCAGAAATGATGTTTGAAGCATTTTTTTTGATTCTTACTTGATTCAACACTCATTATGAGTTTATGCAAGATTTTATATAATGTAGCGAGCGTTGCGCTAGCATAATGCTCTTTTTGTATCTACTATCGCTTTTCTCTGCACTCTATACTGTAACTGTTTTCAATGCAAGAACTTTATAAACTTGTTTCTTTTCTACTTTTTCTCTCTTTTATCTGACTTTTTAATAATGTCACAGTCTGAAATTGATTTAGTATGCTTGTTGAAAGTATCATTTGAATGATCATTGTTATCATGCTCATGATTTCTAGAAGCTTTCTCAAGTTCGTGATATTCTCTTCACATTGCATTGTCTTTTGTTTTACTTTTCATTTAAAACATGTTAATAAAATGTGCTTGATTAACATTTGATCTCTGTTGCACTTGCATATCATCATAGCAACATCAAGTACTCATCTTTCATGTAGAAATTGATTGAAGTCAATTTTTCTCATGCATAGCTGCATCAGTAATGCGTTGTGAGACTTTGCATGATCTCTGTGTAGATGCAGATGCTGATGAGTCATTTCTGATGTCAAATATCAAAAATGAGCTGCGTTAAATCTTTTTCTTCAGACTACTCTTTATATCTGTCTGATCTGTTTCTGTATGAGCATTAGTCACGTCATCATTTCAGTGCGCTGATGCTTGATCAGTGATAGAGATAACTCATATACATTATCAATCATCTTGTTTGCTGCTTCATTTTTGAGCACTTCTGCGTATTCTGTTATTCAATGTAACTTCAGCGTGACTTCTTAAGATTGAATGTTCTCATGTGCAATCTGAACTCATTGCAGACGTGTCTGATCTTTTGTTGATGTCATGACTTTCACTGTTTTCAGAAAGATTTGACTATCATTGTATATCTTATATATCTTTTCATGATACTCTTAATTTGCTGTCGCTACGTCTGCAAGATGTTTCATCTTCGCGATTAATTCTTTCAGCTCATCATAATGAGTGATGATTAAAGTTAACTCTTTCAGTCTTTTATCTAGCTCTCAGTTCATTCTCATCGCGATTATTGTAACATCATCTTTGCTGTCACTATCATTCAAGTAAACTTTTTGCTTCAATGCAAATGTATTAAGATTGTGTTATCTTATTGACATTTTCTTATTTATGATTATAACTATTTTTGATGACTCTGATCAGAGAGTCACTGTGTAAAGATGACTTCAATTTATCTTCATCTGTTTAAATGTTTCTTTCATTCACTTTTGCTTCAACTGTAGAGATGTTTTATGCAGCTTCGATTTTCAATCTCTTTTGAGTATCAAGTTGTTGCAAATTCAATGCATTATCATCTCAATAACTTCGTCTGATTTTCAAGAGTTCATGTTTATTATTGATCTTTGTATCAGCTTTTGTAAGTGAATATTTATTAATGTTGTGTTTATTTTCATCTGTAGAGTCTCTGTTGATGTCACATGATAAACATTAATGATCTGTTGCAATGCTCTTTCTTGCACTGATTTCAGCTTAATGTTCAAACTCTTTTGATGATCTTTTATTCTTTGTGATGTATATTATATAATGACTTCGTCACTAAGCAAAGAGCGCGTCATCGTGAAGTATATTTGCTTACTTGTTGTCATTGATGAGTCTCAAGTAGATTTGATGATTGTTTGCATGATCTTTTGTTTAATCACTAGTTTTGCTTCAACATGATGCATGTGAGTCACTCATTTCAGCTTGAAGTTCAGTTGAATTCTCAAGATTCTGATATCTGATTTCAAGTCAATCTGATGTCTTGTCAACTTTACATTAACTTTCATATTAAATCATTTAGAAGTTCTTGTAAAGTGAATTAACTCATGCTTTGTCATCAAGAATTTGATGTTATGCGTTTTTGATCATTGTTCACATCTATCATAGATTTCATTAAGAACTTTGCAGTTGCATTTCATAAACTCTTTGTATGTTAAAATATTGACATTATTCATAAAGTTTGTAAAGTTAGTTCTCAGCTTGATGTTGTTACATGCTTCTAACAAGTTTGCATTGTAAAACAAATATAATATCGACGATAGCAAAAAATCTTGTGATATATTAATGTTTATGCTGCGTTTTATCATCATGTAATCATCAATTGTGATCATAATGCATTAATCTTTCAGAAAGTTCTTCACAAACTTGAAAAGCAGTCTAGAAACTTTTCTCTTCTTTATGTCATGTAAAAGTCTGTTGTGCGTCACATTATTAAATGCACTCTTCTCATTCAAACTCAGTAGTGAAACTACTTTTCTTCTCATGTCACTTTACACAGTATGTATCTTTTTTGTAATTAGTTGCAAAGTTGTATCTATTAATTTGTGCTTGCAAGCTTTCATCTAAATGTTTGATATTAAGTTGCAAACTTCTACGACATTTCACAGATGTTTAAATACAATGAACTTCAGTATTTTGCTCAGTGTGTTAAGTAGTACAATTGATTTATATATTTTTGCATTGAAATAATCTTTCTTGTTTGACTTTTACATCACTATTGTGACTGTGCTCTTGAACTGAGTTGACTGTATTCTCTTCTGTAAACATCTTTCAAAGAAAGAGCATATTTATTTTGATGTATTATCGACGAGTCTGCGCATTATTCTATTTATATATTTCGTATGTTTCAACGTCTTGTCAGATGTCACTTTGTAGATGACTCTCTTAATCTCATGATGCATCAGTGAAGCATCATTTTCAATTAAGAGTGAGTACTTGAAGTTTATTGTATTCAGCATGAAAATCTTCGAAGATGATGAAAAGTGAGTCTGAAACATCATCTTCACTTTATTCTGTGCTGTTGTGACAATGTTAAAGCACTCTGACTTCGTCAGTGAGAAAATTGTCGCTTGAGTGAGTGTGTCTGCGATTGCATTTCTTGCTCATTTCATGATTTGAAACAATTCTCTTGAGAATTGCTCAACATTCTGCATGATCTCTTGATATTCACTACGCTTCTGTTTTCTGATAATCTTGCTCTTTTTATTGCATGCTTGAATGTACTTTATTCAGTCATTGATGATTTGACAATCTCTTTTCATTCATCACATGCTTTTGACGATCTTTGTACACTTCTTCGTTCATTCTGCTTTGATCATTTCGTATGATCTCGCTCAGAAAATAAAAATCTTAACAATCTTCTTCAATGCATTCAGCAGTTACTTAGTGTACTCATTTATGCATCAACGCTTCGTCTTATGATTCAACAGTGATTTCAACATTTGTTCTCTCAAAGTATTAATGAATCTCTCTTCATTCATTGTCTTTCAGTTGCAACGCAATCTTCGCGCTGATTCTTTGCAGACTTTAAAATCTATTACTGTCTGTATCAATAAATGATTTGAGAAGTTTTTCATTTCTTCATTGATTTCACATCATATCAATCTGTTTGTGATACTCTCTGTTGTGAAGATTAAATCTATTGTTATTTGAGATTCTTAATAATCTCTCGTAATTGTGTCTTGAAATAATGCTAGCAATACATCGATGTTTGTGATTATTTCAATTAACTCATTCAACAATAAATGTTATTTTGAATAAAATGATTCTTTTTATGTGAAGTGATGCAGATTGAAGTCTTTTACAAGAATGTTTTCTTTTGACATGTGCAGCATCTTTTCAATGTCTGAAAGATTTTCTTTTTCATGAATGATTTCATGATCTCTGAGTGACAAATTGTATGCTTCATGAATGTATATAGCTTTCTGAATCATCTGTGCATCATTTATTAATGTTTATAACGTAATTGTATTTACATCTTTGAAGTATCATATTGAGTATCAGATGTTGCTGTTGATTCTCTTGTTTATGTAGAAACAGATTCTATCTTCATTATTCTTCAGCGTGAAGTCAACAGTTGCTGAGCAGTATGCTTTGAAAATGTCATCAAATCATCAGAGTTCTTGAAGAATCAGAATGTCATAGTTCTTTATCTTTTTCTCATGTAGTAATATTATCATCATTTTGTTTCTGAACTTGTGAACGTTGTATTGTAGTATTTGAAGCTTCTTTTGCTGAGACATTAAAGTTCACATTTCAGACTGTTTAATGTTCTTTTGAGTGTCTGCAAAGTGCTTACTTCATCTGTAAGATTTTTAACAGAAGATGACATTGACAACGATGTGATCAATGTTGATTTTAATTCATTTGATCTTGACTTCTTAATTAAGTGATTCAGTATAGTGTTTTCTGATGTGATGACTGCGTTGAGCAGATAACTTTCATTCATTGAATGTCTCTGCTTTCTCTTCAAGTTGTTGTTCATCAGCGATTTCAGATTGATAAATGTCTTTGTGAATGTTTTTAACATCGCTGCTTTGAGTTTTTTCTGCTTTCATATGACATGATATAAAGATCTGTGCTTTGTGACTTTTGTTAAAACTCTCTCGCATGTGATTACATAACAGAAATGATTAGATAATCATTGAGTAATCAGAATTTCAAAGTGATTGCTCTGATCGCTTGAATCAGAAGTGATCACAGTGAGCATGATGAGCATGATGCTCACCTTGCTCATCTTGCTCGAGAATGATCAGAGTGATCATTCAGAGCAGAGACAACTTGACATGATTCTTCTATGTCTATATAACAATGATCATTCTCTTAGATAAAAGCTTCGTGCTCAACTCATGTAAGTAGTTAATACATATTATTGTCTCAGCTATTTTCAAATCTTAAGTCTAGTAATAGTAATTACTGTTTGATCTCTGTATATATCTTATGTTGTTAAAGAAACAATCATTACACTTTGAGCATCACTCTTTCACAAAATATCAAAGATATTCATTTCTTTCAATCATGTTTAGTCAGTCAGAACAAGTCACGCTCAGTCAAGAAGCAAGCATCTTCAGCGCAGATAAGATCAAGATTTCAACATTGAACTTGTATCATGATGATCAAAATAAACTCGAAGCATATCTAGTACAGATAAAACTATACATCAAACGACACTCATTTCAATTCAAGTTCATCAAGAACAAAGTACTCTTTGCATTCATCTATTTAAAAGATAATGCATTCACATGATTTCATCACTATCTAACGAATTATCTGCAAAAGAAATCAGAGAAATGAGAAGAAGAAATCAACATGATATTTCGTGACTCTCAGACGTTTAAGAAACGTCTAAGAAGAGTATTTGAAAACATTGACAAGAAATGTACAGCAGAACATCAGCTGTACAATTTGCAACAGAAAACCTTCGTAACGACTTATTCAATCAGCTTTCAGCATATTGCGATGAATACAAAATGAGACGATGCAGCTCTCATCAGTCAGTTCTATCAGAGACTGCAAAAGAAAGTCAAGAATGAAATTGCTAGAATCAATAAACTCATCGACTTGCAGAAGATGATATTCAGAGCGATGATCATTGATAACAGACAGTATGAAAGACGTCTGAAAAAAGGTAAAGAATCAACTATGTCAGTAGTATTGAGTCGAAAGTTCAAGAAGAGACAACAACAGTCATACTACGATTCTTAATCTATGAAGCTAGATGCAACTCGAAAGATATCAATGAACGCTTGCAATAAAACAGTTCAACAAAGCAAGACATGTTACACATGTGAGAAGCTGAGTCATTACTTCAAGAATTGTACTCGAAATAAGTACAAGAACAAGTCAAAGTCTTATGATAAGCAAGACAGATCTTTCGCAGCAACGAAAAAAGATCAGAAAGACAAGCATTAAGCGTTGTCGTGAACAACATGTTACGAGAATAACTGTCACACTCATCTGAGCGATAAGAAAGGTTCGAAATGATACTCAAAACTCTCACGAAAGAATTGTTTCTACGCAGCAATTCATCATCAATCGAAAGTGCATGATGAGAATAGTGATGAAAGTTCGTTCACTATGATCGCGAAATCAGAGATTCTTGACAGCGAAGCATATGACTCAAATAGATCGAATGACATCAAAGAAGCTATTCATCAAGCAGTTGAAGAAGAGAATTGACTTAGCGAAATTCTACAAGCATTCACTATCACAGCAGAAGATGCTCTCGATCAAGAAGAAGATCATTTTAAAGTAAAGAAAGATCTCAGAAAGTTTACAAGTCAAGCAAGCTTTATAAGCATGTACAACGAATTGTACACTCTCTTTAAGCAGAAAGAGAAAGATTTTTCACAGCGAATGCAACAGATTAAGAATGATATACATCAAGCTATTTATGACACTATGCAAGATGAGTTGATTGCATCGCGCAAAGACATTCAATATCATGACATAGTCATGAAGAAGTCATCTACAGAAGTTAAGTTCATCAAGCAAGAAGAATATGTACTTCTCAATGAAAATCACATATTCAAAGAACTTAGACAGATGACAAAAGTCATCAGAAAGAGGTTTGATCTGTGTGATTTGAAGAAATATTCACTTAAGAAGATCAACTTGAATCAATTTCAGTACATAGAACAAGTACTGAAAGAAAGAACTTCTAGTTCAAAAAACTAGAAGACTTTTCGATCAACAAATCATTGAAGAAGTCTAGTTGAAGATTGAAAATCGAAAGCATATTTATCTTCATCAATGACTCGTCACAGTTACGAGTCTGAGTCAAGATTAATGATCACGCAGCATGATTATTCATAAACAGTGACTGCACGAGAAATTATGTATTTTCAGAATTTGCTAAAGAAGCGCAAATATCTACGTAGAAGAAGAAAGAATTTTACAAACTGTGAAACTTTGATGAAACACTCATAAAGTACAATAATGAACTAATAAATCAAGAAACTCAACTCATTCATTTGAGACTTGAACGACATTGAGAAAAGTTACGTTTAGATGTTACGAAGCAGTCAGACAGTGATATAGTTCTAGACATATCATGACTTCATATGATCAATTCGATGATCGATTGAGTCAACAAGACAATTGCATTTCTAGATACAGAAGCAACGCGATTGCACTCGATATTAAAGTCATCACAAGATGTGAAGATATTCATCATGATGAGCGAAGAAATGCGCAAAGAGTTCAGAGAAATCAATGACGCACAGATGTTATGAAGCAAAGAGATTCAGAATAATCACTCAAAGAATCTCATTATTGCTATTATTTCTAAAGAATATCAGAAATACAAGATTCTGTTTGAGAAAGAAAGTGATCAGAAGACACTACTTAAACATCAATCGTGAAATCACAAGATTAAGCTCGTTGATGACAAGAAACTCACGAAACAGTTCATTTACTCATTGTCAACAGAAAAGCTCAATTCTTTGCGACAATATTTAAAAGAGAACATGCAAAAAGAATTCATTAAAGAATCACAGTCGTCAGCAGAATACTCAATTTTGTTTGTTTCAAAATTGAATGAAAGTCTAAGACTATGTGTCGACTACAAAGCACTGAATAACATCATGATTAAAAACAGCTATTTGTTATTGCTCATAGCAGAACTGCAAAATAGATTGCAGAGTGCACAGTGATTTACGAAATTCAATATACTCAAGACATTCAATTGAATATGAATTAAAGAAGAAGATGAGTGAAAGACAGTCTTTTGCACTCAACTAGAACATTATGAGTATTTGATCATGTCTTTCAACTTAATCAATGCTTCAGTCACGTTTCAGATCTTTGTGAATAACGTACTACAATGTTATCTGAATCAATTCATCATAGTATATCTGAATGATATATTAGTATACTCGAAGACGAAGAAAGAACATGTGCAACATGTTAAGAAAGTTCTACAGACTTTGAAGAAAGTCAATCTACGCATCAAGTCAGAAAAAAGTGAATTTCATGTACAGAGTGTACAGTTTTTGAAATTCATAGTCATGTCTCAGAGTCTAAGAATGAACTCAAAGAAGATAGAAGCTGTTACGACTTGATCGACGTCAAAGTCGAAGATCAAAGTTCAATTCTTTCTAGAATTTACGAACTTTTATAGATGCTTTATAGAGAGATACTTCAGAATCGTCTCGTCACTTACGAATCTTACGAGAAAGAATGTATCGTTTGTGTGAACTGAGAAAGTTGAAGAAGCTTTCAAGAAGCTGAAGAAATTGTTCATCTCTTCGTCAGTACTGATCATGTTTGAATCAGAAAAACTCATTACGCTCGAGATGAACGCGTCAGACGAAGCTATTGAAGCATGTATCAGTCAATCAGATGATAAGAAACGTCTGCATCTCATTGCATTTCACAGTAGAAAGTTTACAGATGCTGAATTGAACTATGAGATACATGACAAGAAGCTGTTAACTATTGTTGACTCTTTCAAACAATGAAGATTATATCTTGAAGAATCTAGACATCAGGTTCAAGTATATACAGATCATAAGAATCTATTATACTTTATGATCATGAAAGTTCTAAATCAAAAACAGGTTAAATGATTGAAAGAGTTGTTATCATACAACTTTCAAATTCAATATTGAAAGAAATCTGAGAACTTGAAAATCAATGTCTTGAGCAAAAGAGCAGATCACATGACAGATAGATCACAGGTAAATCAGACTATTCTGCAAGAGAACTTTGACGATTCGATTGTTTATAATAGACAAAACGCAGTCACTTTACGAATCAACAACAGAGATCTTGAAAAACGAGTAAAACTAGAGCTAGCAAAGAACTCAGTCACGCAAGATATTATAAAGAATATCGAGAACAACGTGAACTTTGAGATTATCAATGAAATACTAACATTTCAAGATCTGATCTATGTTTCAACAAGATGCAGACAAGAAATGATAGATGATCATTACAAGTCAATGATACATGAACATCAGAATTCAAATAAAATCATTGAGAGAATATTTAGAATCTACTATTTTTCAAAGATGAGAAAACAGATAGAAGATATTATTAAAAGATGCAATGTGTGTATTTGAACAAAACACAATCAACATAAACTTTATGAACTTTTGAAAAGTCTCAGCACATCAGATCATGCGTGAAAAAGCATAGCTTTGAACTTTATAGTCAAGTTATCAAAGTCAAAGAAAAAAATCATTGAAACAACATATGACTTTATATTATTATAACAGACAGATTGATTAAGTACGAATACTTCTTGTCATATAAGAAAGCAACATTTGCAGAGAATTTGACTTACACGTTTCTAAGAATGATTGTAGCAAATCATGAATTATCAGATGAGATAATTTTGAATAGAGACAAGCTCTTCACATCGAAATTCTGGAAATTCTTGATGAATCAGTTAGAAATTCATCATAAGCTGTCAACAGCTTATCATTTGCAAACAGATGAGCAAACGAAAAGAATGAATCAAACATTGAAACAGTATTTCAGATGCTATATTAACTATAGACAGAATGATTGAGTGCAGCTACTGTCAGTAGCACAGTTGACTTTCAATAGCACAACGACAGAAGTAATCAGTGTATCATCATTCTTTGCAAACTATGAGTTTGAGTTGAAGACTCTCAAGAAATCGCGTGAATTTGCACAATTAGCTTAAAAAGCTACGCTACAGATAAAACAATTGCAGATGCTACAGAAAGAATTGCAAAAGAACATACAGTTTCTTAGCAAGTGCATGACTCTGTATGCGAATAAAAGAAGAGATAGAGAATCTACTCTTAAGAAGAGAAACAAAGCATATTTACTAAGACGAAACATCAAAACGAAAAGATTAAGTAACAAATTAAATCACATAAAGCTAGAATCTTATAAAATTCTAGAGATCAAAGAATTGATTAACTACAAGTTAGATTTGTCAGCATTTATAAGAATACATTCAATATTTTATATCTGTCTTTTGAAGTCTGCAAATTCAAATACATCAATTTAAACAGAATCTTCAGAAATTGATTCAGAGAGTCAGAACATCAAATACAAAGTAGAAGATATATTGAATCAACAGAATATCAAAGATCAGTCTCATTGATTAATCAAGTGAAAAGATTATGAACATATCAAGAACACTTGAGAATTGAAGAAAAATCTCAAGAACTGTTAAATGCTTCTGTGATAGTTTCAGTTGAGAAACTCAGTCAGTCAAAGTCTGATGAAATTTCAATCTGCTTGAAGAACACGTCAAAGAGAAGATTATTCAGCGATGATTCACTAGTCTTTCTCTCATTCTTCTTAAGCTTGACGATGTTTTGAAACTTTCATTCAATCATTGTCTGTTTCTTATTCTTCAGAAACACAAATTGATTTTGCAGATGAGTAGCTTTTGCGAAGATCTCTTGCATCTGTTTGTGAGCGTTCAGCAGCTCATTAAGAACGTGATCGCGTTCTGTCTTTACTCTTTTTCACTTCATCATTGAGAAAGTAAGATTGCACTTGAGATCGAGATGCATACACTTGATGCAACGATTGAATTCGTTGTCAACACGACATTTCTTTTGCAAGCGACTGCAGTGTTCACAAGAACGCATGACAGCACGCTCAAAACTCATACGCTCAAGAAAATCTTTGCGACGCAAGATAAAGTTTTTGATTGTGCAATGAGAAGACATGAAGAAAAAGTGATTTTTGAGATGAAAATCTTAGAAAAGAATCTAGTGTTAGAACTCTTTCACAAATGTGATTACATAACAGCAATGATTAAATAATCATTGAGTAATCAGAGTTTCAAAGTGATTGCTCTGATCGCTTGAATCAGAAGTGATCACAATGAGCATGATGAGCATGATGCTCATCTTGCTCATCTTGCTTGAGAATGATCAGAGTGATCATTCAGAGCAGAAACAACTTGACATGATTCTTTTATGTCTATATAACGATGATCATTTTCTTAGATAGAAGCTTCATGCTCAACTTATGTAAGTAGTCAATACATATTATTGTCTCAGCTATTTTCAGATCTCAAGTCTAGTAATAGTGATTACTGTTTGATCTCTGTATATATCTTGTGTTGTTAAAGAAACAATTATTACAACTTTCTTTATTCTTTCTTTTTCAGCTTGTCATTTATGACATTGAGAGTCAAAGACTCTGTGTATATCTCAACATGCTTCACATTTTCACATGTTTCAAGTCTGTTTGTGAAAACAGTGCTTTAAGCGATGATTCAGCATGCAGTAAACGCATTTTTGCTTGTTTTTGCATTCATACATCTTGTGATCATATTCTTGATACTTTAAATACTGATGCACTCTGCAGCTTAAGTTATAAAACTGTGTGATCTTTATGTTGATTTCATGACATACTCTCTCATTGATCAGTCTGTTCATCATCTCAGCACTGATTACGTGAATCATCAGCGAAATATATCTCTTTTGCTCACTTTTCTTTGTGAGTCACTCAATCTTCTTGATCATCATTTCTGAATGTATGTCTTTATTGATCTTGATGAGCATTCTCATCTCTTTCTTCTCTATGTTCTTAAACATTTCTTCGATTTTAATCTCATGTATCACTACTTCAAAACTGATTTCATGCAGACATGCATTTAATGATATCTTTTTAATTCAAAAATCATTTTTCTTCAGTGTTTTTTTGCTGTTCTTTGTCTTGATTTGAAATATCAGCAGTTTTGATCATCTTTTCATCATCTTTATATTCTTGCATGTTGACAGCATCTTGTCAACGTCAATCTCTCTCGCTCACTTCACTATGTTTTTTGTTGTTGTTGTTATGATTTTCTTTACTTCTTCTTTCTCTTTGATGAAGATCTTTACTTCAAATTTCTTACAATGATTTTGCATTGATGATGATATATCAATGTTGAACATAAAATAACTTTCAAATGATGTTGTTGACTTCATGCTCACTCTTTTCGCTCAGTTGTCAACGTGTTTTCTCTCTCTCACAGACTTTTTTTCAAGTCTGCTCGTTATTTTTTTCAGTCTCTTCAGCTGATTCTTCATGCGTTGATTGACAGTTAACGCAGCGACGCGTTGACGCGTCAGCTTTTCTATCATCTTTGTCAAACTTCTCATCTTTTCTCAAAGCATTAGCTCATTGTTTCTACGTTCGTTGAGCTCATAAAGTACTCGCAGCTTGTGTAATTTTTTCTGTATATTTTTTGTCTTGACTAAATTCTTCTGCAAGATAGTGATAATTGCTTCTCATTCATTTATTGACATCACATCAATGATGCTTCTCATTTGCTCTTGATGATCAGAATGAAGTGTGAGCATCATGTCAATGATGTGCTCTGTCTCTAGATAGTTTAAGTAATTCATTTTCGTGATTTATTCAATAAATAGTATCAAAGAGTTCTGTTCTATTTGTATTTAAACAGCGAATATGTGTAAAATCAAAACTCTGATGAAACAATGAACTCATTGAAATGCAAAAAATGCTGTTGTCAAAAAAGCAAATCTGAAAAAGATGCAAAAATGATGATGCATGAGCAGAGATAATGCAAATGTGAAATTCATATCATGATGCAATAAAGCTGATTAAAAACCAATTCTGAATCAATTTTTTGAACAATGTTGAAGAAAAAGAAGTGTTTCAGACATACAAGTTCACTAAATTATGTTTAATTGAAAAGCTATTCTTAATACAAAACTTGCAAAAAGAATTGAAAATTGAATTCAATGATTTTTATTTTTTATTTCTTTATTAAGTGCATGCAGTCTATGACTATGACACTGTCTAAACGCTGTATGTATGCTAAGTTACATGTAATCTGATCAAAGTCACTGCTTTATATCTTTTCATTAATCAATTACATCGATAGTTTGTGCATACAAACGCTCTCGCTTAAACTCTTGTCATCATACTTTCGTTTTTCTTTGTTTCTTCGCACTTCTCACGTTCTACTCTTTCGTTTCTAATAATCATTTTCTCGTTGCAATTCAAGTATTTTTCAAATACTTTAGTGTTATGATTCTTTCAATCTTGATGATGAACAATGTTAATATAGTTAATGTTTATGTTTTTAAGCTGAGCTTTTTTCTTAAGCTTTATCTGCTCTGCTCTATAATGTCTGCAGTTCAGCAGTAAATGCTTCGACGTTTGTCTTGCATTGCATATTTCATAGCATTTGTTCAAATTATTCTTTGATAATCGATGCAAATAGCTCTTGAAATAGTCATGTCTCATTTTTAGCTGAATAAAGATTGAAAACGTTAGTCTATCGATTTTTCTCAACTTTTTTAGTGATTTATGACTTAAATTCACATTCAATATGTGCTTTTGATACTGATTTTCCTTCTTGATGCTGCTTTTTCAGACATTTAATTATTGTAATTTCATCTCTTTGCAAATTTGCTTTTTGACGAAGCTTATGATGATTGCTTTCATGTTGTCGATAACTGATAATTCTTAAGCAGTGCTTTTGATCAATTGATCTGCTTTTTCGTTTTCAATAATGCTCTTGCAACTCAATATTCACTGTATGCGAATTTGACACTGATTCTGACGTAAATTGATCAAGTTTTGTCGTATGTCATTGAATAACTTTGCATTGACGTTGCTCTTTATGTATAGTCTTTGCAAAGTCATTTGACTGTTCATGTACACTCAAATTTCGCTGTTTTTGAGTGCTTTTTCGCTGCATATTGCGATTGCATCACTAATAGCTTGCAGTTTCGCTTTCGTTGTGATTATTTTGTCAGAAACGCTTGTCGCTTTGCTGAATCTGATGAGTTCATGCGTGAATATCATTATTGTTTCAGTTTTTGTTTCAATCTCTGCTATCTTTTTCCGAATTTGCGATGCGTCAATATACATCACTATGTTTTTCGTCTTTTTGATAATTCTTTCTAATTCTCTGTAGTGCATATTGATCGTTTCGCGAGTTTCGCTTTTTGCAAATTCGGTTTGAATTTTTGCTAAATGCTTGATTTCTTGACCTCATGATTTCTTGAAGTGAGAAATTTCAATTTCTTTTATTGAATTTAGTGTTTTTTGCACTTTGTTCAATATTCAATATATCTGCATTGATCTGTCTTTGCACTTCTTGACTTTTCGAGGTAAATTCGTCTTCATCTCATTTCAGTTCAGATATTTCGATGCGTTCAAATCTAGGTTCAATTTGATAGAGTATTGAGATGAGTATGAAATAGATGTTCTTTTTCTGATAGAGTGTTTTTTCGATAATTCAACTATTCAAATTGCATAGTTCTTGCACTTTTAATCTAATTGCATCTTCATCAACGAGATTTCGACTTCTATTTGCATAGTCTCTATTGATGATGTTCAAAATGCACTCAGAATTTTCCGTAATGCAGCATTTTGCAGTTTGCGAAATTTGACTAAGTAACTTTTTTGATTATTTCATCATATTTTGACGTCATAATCGCTAATAGACGTGACGCATGTCAAATATAACTGCTTTTCTGATTTGACATTTAGTTCTCACTCGCTATTCATCAATTTAAACAACGAGTGTAGCGTTCTTATGACTGTCGCGATTTTCGTTTGCATATGAACTTTGAAGTTGAGCTTTCGATTCAGTCAGACTTCTAGTCATCATATGCATGTCTTTGATTTTATGATCATGTTATTGAGTAGAATAATCATTTGATTGAGTGTTGTCTTGTAACTTTCAAAGTGTATCAATTCAGATTTCAAGTCATCGAATTGCACTGCGTTGTTCTTAGCTCATGTGAAAGCGATTTTTGCTGCGTTTTTCAGCATTTTCACATTCTTGTCAATATTTCTTCCCTCAGTGTATAGCATCACGTCGTCAATATAGCTGAGTGACTGTAAATTTCCGAATTTTGCGCGAATCTTTGAAAACAAGTATTGAATATAAATTAGAAATAAAATGAGCGAGATAAATGAGTCTTGTGATATTTCTGTGCTTATTTTCTTTGATTTCTGACGTTCATCGTCAAATGCTAAGTCAATAATTCGATTTTATAAGAAACATTTTACTCAATTGATTAAATTGATCAATATCTTCAATTTAATCAATATTTTAACCAGCTGTTTCAATGCAACATGATCAAAGACTTCTTTGACATTTAGAAGTAAATAAATAAGCGTGTTTTCTCAACTTTTCGTCATTTGCGCATCATGTACTAGGTTTAGTACTGCATCTATAGCTGATCTTTGTTTTCTGTCTTTTATTTGATCAAAATTCAGCAGCTTATCGTTAATTTCAACTGTGTAAGACAGTTGCACTGCTATTATTTTTTCTGCTACTTTGTCTAAACAGTTTAGCAGCGTAATAATTCTGTATGTCTTCGAAATTGAATAATTCAACTTGTCTGATTTTTTTAGAATAATTTTCGTGCTTTCGCGTCATATCTTCAAATGATAGTCGTTTTTGATCAAATCTGAGTACACTAAATTGAAGATTTTCAATATAGTTTTGTACGCTCGCTGTATAATTACAAATGATATATCATCTGATTTAAATGCTTTTCTGAATGTTGAGAAGTTAATAGCGTGCTTGATTTTCCCTTTGATAACTCTTGATCACTGTATACTTTCGTTCAATAGTAATTCTTCATTGATTTGAATTTTCGAAGATGATGAGTACATTGCTTTCAGAAATGTCTCGCACTTTTCATTAAATTTAATTTTCAATTCTTTTTGCAAGTTTTGTATCGAGAGTAGCTTTTTGATTAAACGTGATTTAGTGAACTTGTATGTTTGAAACACTTCTTTTTCTTCAACGTTGTTCAAAAAATTGGTTCAGAATTGATTTTTAATCAGCTTTATTGCATCATGATATAAATTTCGCATTTGCACTATCTCTGCTCATGCGTCGTCATTTCTGCATCTTTTTCAGATTCGCTTTTTTGACGACAGCGTCTTTCGCATTTCAATGAACTCATTGTTTCACCAGAGTTTTGATTTTGCGCATATTCACTGTTTAAATACGAATAATTTCACTGTATTCTTGATGCATTCAGTCAAATAAATGACTTTTGCTTTTAAACTCGTGATTTTTTGCATCTTAACAATCATTTTGTCTTTCGTCTTTTGCAAATGCTCATCAAAGTCTTTTCAGTCGACTTTTTGCAGATTGTATGACGCGTTCAACAAATTTTCAATCAACTTCACTTTTTTCGTAATTATTGTAAATAGAATTACTTCATGATCGAATTCTGTGTCTGCATTCTTCTCTATATGTTAATTCTTGATGTGATTGCACATATTCTTTGATGCAAATACTAAATCAAGTATTGAGCTTAACTGATTTGAATAGCTGTGATATGTGTTTATGTCAGAAGTGTTAATCAGGTTGCACTTATGTAAATTTACTCACTTTATTAACGCTTTCGTTCTAATAAAGTTTGAAATTTTTGCGTTTCATCAGCTATGATGTGCATTAAAGTCTTCAACAATAATAACTTTTTGCTCAGAATTTAGCATAACTTTTGCTAATTCTTGCTCAATCATGTATAATTGCTCGTCATTTGCGTTTTGTGACTTTTCGTTATAAATATTGAATAATAAAATTTTCTTCTAAATTTTATTATTCGCTATTAATATCGCTTGCATATCTTCGCTATTGACTATGTCTGATCTTGATGTGCATGTAAATTTCTTTGCGTTTTTCGCAACAAATATCAGTACTCTGACACAAGTATTCTGAACATTTGATTTGATGCAGATAAACGACGAATGCGAAATTGTTATATTTTCGTCTCTCATTCATGATTCTTGTAATATAACAATATCTGTCTTGTTTTTCGCAAATTTCATGCATGCATGCATAATTTGCGTTGACCTTGCGCAATTGTGTTGTAGAATTCGAATATTCAACATGTTTGCAAAGCTTTTGTCATTTGCGTTGTTTTGTGACATTTCAAATGCAATACTCATTACAATTTCGTGACTAGATGATCTTTTTGTGAGCTAATAGACTGAGCTGTCTGATATGTCTCGCACATTACGCTATTTGCGAAGTGCGTATTTTGACAGTTGCAGCATCTAGAAATCATGTGATTGCATAATTGCTTGTCTTTGCATGTAGATAATTGACATTTATGATTTCAGATCTGATGATTTCGCTCACAGTACAAGCATCTTGATGATTTGTTACATTTGTTCTGTAAGTGCTTGAATGTTTAACATTTTTGACATTGATCATTTGATCAATAGTCTCAATATTCAACTGTTTGATATGTTGATTTCGCAGCTAAGAGTTGTTTTTTCAGATATCTTTGCACTTCTGCTTCAATTCTAAATGCTAAGATCATTGATGCATATTTGTTTCGTGATTGGTTTTCGCTCTTTGATAATCATATAAAGTTAATTATTAGTTTCAATTCGAAATTGTACAACTTTAACTCAGTTTTTAGATTTTTCATTTCAGTTTTCGTGTTGAAGATTTCGATTTTCAGACTGTGTATGACTATTTTGTGTCATTTCTCGTCTTTCTTAATGCTTTAATGCTTTTAATCTCAAAGACATGCTTTCATATTGCTCTTTGTGCTAGTAAGACATCTGCGATGTATTTTTTCAAGATCATCAGAGCAATGTTGTTTTTCTTTTGCATTTTGACTATCATCGCGACTATTAGATCGATTTTCGCCTTTTTCAATGTGTTATTCATTGAATCTCGCATTTTTATCGTCTTTAAAGTTCAGTTCTCATTTTTGAGATTGACAATGAGTCTTCTTTCATGATACGATATTTCTTGTAATTTTGGCGAGAATTTCTTCATGATCGAATTTCATTCGTCTGCATTTGCGTTTGCATTTGCATTTGCGCTTGTGTCTTGAGCTGCTTTTTGCACATATGTGAGCTTCTGCGTTGATTTTTGCGAATTCTGCGTCTTCTGCAAGATTTGCGAATTCTCTGTTCTTTGCTTTGCATTGATTTTCTTTTTGATGTTTTCAGCATTTTGTTGAATCAATTGTAGAATGATCTTCAGTTTGTTGTTTGTTTAACTTTGAAGTCGATCAATTTGCTTCTGAATCGAGTTTTCTATGCTTTTGTTGCATGCTTTTCAAATGTAGATTAAGCTATGATTTATAGTCTCTTTCTGTTCTGATAGCGCTTGTCTTAGCTGATTGACTGCGAATTCAATTTTTTCGCGCAGTCTCTTTATCTGTATCTCTTTAGAGATGACATTGTAGCACTTGCTAGTACTAACTTCGGTTCTAGCTTCTTTTTACGAACTTTTCATCGCTTTTCGCTTTTTCATTCCTTTGAATTTCACAATCGCTCATGTTTGCTCTTTTTGCTGCGAATTTGCATTTTGCAGATTGATTGTATTCTTGTTGTTATGCGCATTTGCATGTGAATTTAGCATCAATGCATCAAGTGAACTAAACATGTATTACGTTTTTCTATTTTCTGATGTGAGCGATTTTTGTTGACTGCGAAATAACTCAACAATGTCGTTCTGCAGTTGTTTACTTGTTGATAAACTCATGCTAAGTTTGTTTCATAAATCTGTTTCAATCTTTAACGTTGACTTTTTGAATTCTATCGTTGACATTTTGAGTTCTGACGTTGAGCTATTGCTTTCGCTGAGTTTCGCGTTAATGTCTGCGAAATGAGAGAAAGAAGAGTGCATGAAGCGACTCTTTATATTTCTTTTCATAGAGAGTTTTTTCGAGTTTTGAGCTTCGAACTTCTAGAAAATTCACTTGACATCACTTAAATATTTCTTTAATCTCTTACTCAGAGCGTTTCACGTAGACAGTAACTTTAGTGTAGAGATTTCCTAATTTCTATTTCGAAATCTGCAATAGATTGCCTTCTATTACCGACTTATGTCAGACGAAAATGATATAAATCTAGTCTGCAAGAATCTAGATTACTCTTTTTGATAGAAAATGCTTGACGCAATTGCTTTATATCTCATGTATCAAAGTAGTTGCATTATTTCGCTCAGAATAGTAACAACTGATCTCGACTTATTGTCTTGCACATCAAGAAAAGGTAAAACAGATAGTGAATTGATAAGAAACATTGTACTTCTCTGAAACAACGTTGTTCTCTGTGCAATCTTCGAGTGCAAAAGAGTTCAATTTCGATTTTTGCGTCAGTACGCAGTCTTCTGTGCTGTTCTGAAGTTGATTGATGACTTGTTCTTTTCATGTGAGTTTGCTCTTCGATTTATCAATCAAGTTATTGTCTGAATTGATGATTCTTTCTTCTGCATTGATGAACTCTCGTTTCGTCATCGATTTTGACCTGCGTGAGCGCGAAAAATTTCGATTTTCACTTTTTGACTTGCGACGCAATCATCTATGAAGTTATTGAGTCGAATGAGAACTTGTTTTGATTGTACAATTGTGCTCTATAACTTGTCGATCGATTTGATGTATTATATGCTTCTGCTTTCGTTCTAATAGAGTTTGAAATTTTTGCATTTCATCAGCTATTTTGAATTCAATGAAAAGTGCGAGACATTTCTGAAAGCAATGTACTCATCATTTTTGAAAATTCAAATCAATGAAGAATTACTATTGAACGAAAGTATACAGTAATCAAGAGTTATCGAAGGGAAAATCAAGCACGCTATTAACTTTTCAGCACTTAGAAAAGCACTTGAATCAAATGATATGTCATTTGCAATCATACAGCAAGCATACAAAACTATATTGAAAATCTTCAATTTAGTGTACTCAGATTTGATTGAAAATGACTATCATTCAAAGATATGACGCAAAGATACGAGAATTATTCTGAAAAAATTAAACAAGTTGAATTATTCAATTTTGAAGACATACAAAATTATTACACTACTAAACTGTTTAGACAAAGTAGCAGAAAAAATAATAGCAGTGCAACTGTCTTACACAGCTGAACTTAATAACAAGCTGCTGAACTTTGATTAAATGAAAGACAGAAAACAAAGATCAGCTATAAACGCAGTACTAAACCTAGTACATGATGCACAAATGACAAAAAGTCATGAAAATACACTTATCTATTTACTTCTAGATGTCAAAGAAGCTTTTGATCATGTTGCGTTGAAACAGCTGGTCAAAATATTGATTAAATTAAAAATATTGATTAAATTAAAAATATTGATTAAATTAAAAATATTGATCAATTAAAAATATTGATCAATTTAATCAATTGAGTAAAATGCTTCTTACAAAATTGAGTTATTGACTTGACATTTGATGACAAACGTCAGAAATTAAAGAAAATAATCATAGAAATATTGCAAGATTTATCTATTTCGCTCATTCTATTTCTAATTTATATTCAATATTTATTTTCGAAAATTTACGCAAAGATTGAAAATCTACAGTCACTCAGCTACATTGACGATATAACACTATACGTGAAGAAAAAGAACATTGATAAGAATGTAAAAACACTGAAAAATGCAGCAAAAATCGCTTTTACATGAGCAAAGAAAAACGCAGTGCAATTCAATGACTCAAAATCTGAATTAATTCATTTTGAAAGTCACAAAGCAGCGCTCAATCAGACAATTATTCTACTCAATAATATGATCATAAAATCAAAGATCTGCGTACAATGACTAGAAGTTTGACTGAATCGAAAGCTCAATTTCAGAGTTCATGTGCAAATGAAAATAGCTGCAGTCACAAGAACGTTGCACTCGCTGTTTAAACTAATGAATAGCGAGTGAAAACTAAATGTTAAATCAGAAAAACAGCTATATCTGACATGCATTACGTTTATTAGCGATTACGACGTCGAAATCTGATGAAATAATCAAAAAAGTCACGCAATCAAACTTTGCAAACTGCAAAACACAGCATTACGAAAAATATTGAAAGCGTTTTGAACATTGTTTATAGACGTCATGCAAATAGAAGTTGAAATTTCGTCGATGAAAGTACAATTAAATCAAAAATGCAAGAATTATGCAATTAAAGTAGTTGAATTATCAGAAAAACATTCTATCAGAAAAAGAATGCTTATTTCATACTCATCTCAATACGCTACTGAATTGAATCTGAATCTGAATGCATCAAAATACCTGAATTAAAATGAGTTGATGTCAAATTTATCTTAAAAAGTCAAAAATTGCGAAGACAAACTTACGCAAATATATCAAATATTAAACAAAGTGCATAAAACACTGAATTCAATACAGAAAATCAAAATATCTCACTTTAAAGAATCATAAGATTAAGAAATTGAATATCTGACGAAATTGCAAATCGAATTTGCAAAAAGTGAAACTCATAAAACGATCAATATGCACTACAGAAAATTAGAAAGAATTATCAAAAAGGCGAAAAACATAGTGATATATATTGACGCATCGCAAATTCGAAAAAAGATAGCAGAGATTGAAACAGAAATCGAAACAACAGTGATATTCACGCATGAACTCATCAGATTCAGCAAAGCAACAAATGTTTCTGACAAAATAATCACAACAAAAGCGAAACTGTAAGCTATTAGTGATGCAATTGCAATATGCAGCGAAAAAGCACTCAAAAACAGCGAAATTTGAGTGTACATGAACAGTCAAATGACTTTGCAAAGACTAAATGCAAAAAGTAATGTTAATTCGAGATTATTTAATGACATACAACAAAACTTGATTAATTTGCATCAAAATCAGTGTCAAATTTGCATACAGTGAATATCAAGTTGTAAAGACATCATTGAGAACGAAAAAGAAAATCAATTGATCAAAATTGCTGCTCAAGAAGTATCAGTTATCAACAACATGAAAATAATCATCATAAGCTTCGTCAAAAAGCAAATTTGCAAAAAGATGAAATTATAATGATTAAAGATCTGAAAAAGCAGTATCAAAAAGGAAAATCAGTATTGAAAGAACATATCGAATGTGAATCTAAGTCATAAATCACTAAAAGAGCTTAGAAAAATCAATAGATTAACGTTTTCAATCTTTATTCAGCTGAAAATGAAACATGACTATTTCAAGAGCTATTTGCATCGATTATCAGAGAATAATTCGAACAAATGCTATGAAATATGCAATGCAAGACAAACATTGAAGCATTTATTGCTGAACTGCAGACATTATAAAGCAGAGCAGATAAAGCTTAAGAAAAAAGCTCAGCTCAAAAACATAAACATTAACTATATTAACACTGTTCATCATCAAGATTGAAAGAATTGCAACACTAAAGTATTTAAAAAATACTTGAATTGCAACGAGAAAATGACTATTAGAAACGAAAGAGTAGAACGCGAAAAGTGCGAAGAGACAAAAGAAAACGAAAGTACGATGATGAAAGTTTGAGCGAGAGCGCTTGTATGCGCAAACTATTGATGTGATTGATCAACGAGAAGATATAAAGCAGCGACTTTGATCAAATTACATGTAACTTAGCATACATACAATGTCTAGACAGTGTCATAGTCATAGACGACATGCACTTAATGAAGAAATAAAAAAATAAAAAAAATAATGACATTTCAAACTCATTTAATTTAATCATCTTACAAGATGAAATAAAGCAGATAATTTAATAAGTAAAAGCAAACAAAGCATTAAGCATGTTTGAAATTTCAAACAAAGCACTTTAAGCAAGTTTAACAGAACTGATCTCAATGTTAACAAGTTTATTCAATGCATGCATGATACAAGAATATTATTTGAAGCAGTTTAAAAAAACTTAAAAAATAGTTTTATACAAGTCAAAGAAAAGTAATTACATTGATTTAAAAACATATTGATTTATTGCTTTGTTAAACATTATAAGTAAAGCTTTGAAGTCAATTATAATCAAAAGATTAAGCAATCTCGCTGAGATTCATCATATGCTTTCAGATGCTTAAATGAAAATCAGATGCAAGCACTTTGTAATTTCAGTGCTGAATTTATTGATAAATGATAGATTAAATACATGTTGTGCAAGATTGCAAAACTAAATACATAATCTTCATGTTTAATTTAAACATCATTGAAGCATTTAATTACATTTTGCATACTAAACTTCTGCATACTTTAAAAACGAAAAAAGCATCATTTTATATGATTTGATTTGATTTGATTTGAATTCATACATTCTTGTAACATTGATTTAAGTTCAACTCATGAGAAAAACTATGTTATATGTATCAAATGAACAAAATTCTCTGAGAAAGAAAATCGCTCATCAACTACATGATGACTACACATCATTGAAACAATAAATTTGAAACAATGTTATCAATAATGAATCTATAGCTTTTATTCAGCACATGATGCTTAAGTAAACTCTTAATGAGTGTTTATACTGTTTGATTATGACGCATTGTCTTTGCTCTGCTCTTCATTAATGATATTTTATATAAACAATGTTTCGATTTTCAATCTTCAATCATGAACATCAAAGATAATCTCTTTGCACTCATGATGCTTATGATTATAATGTTGAAAACTGCGTTCTCTTGCTCAATGATTGTCATTCATTGAGTCAAGAAATATGTGATGAAAGAGAAATGTACATGATGAGAAGATAAAGTATGATTGTATTAAATAATTCTTTTCTTCTCTTGATTTGACTTATGTCACATAAATGTTAAATAAATTGTTAATATAGATGTGCAATTGCAATCATTCAATGCTTAGTTGATCAATAGTAAAAATACATTCTGATTATTTTCATGCACTTTCAATCTTTCACATAAATAGATGTATGACTTAACATCAAGTAAAGAAGATGAGTTCAAGCTTTCTCAGTATATCAGCATGATTGACGAGTCATTACTTTTTTGAGCACATATATATAATCATGATTCTCAGACTCATCATCTGAATCAACTATTTTATCTGATATCTTTTCATCAATTACTTAATGACATTGTTAATATGATGAAGATGTTTCAATATCAACATAGTCAATGAATTGCAAATTCTTCAATCACTTATAATCATAACTTTCAAACTCTTCATCTGAGTTGTTTATTTCACTAGTAGTATCTTTTTATCTTTTATCGACATCAACATGTCATTAATCTTCTTCATAAATCAATTGTAACTGTTAGAAGAGATGTTGTTACATAAATGAAAACTCTGCATGATGACTTTTCTGATCACGCAACGTTTTAACATCATTTAAACTGCGTCAAATTGAGATTTCTTGATTCTTTTGACTTCTATTTGAACATAAAATAGAATTAAAAGATTTGTAGTTGACATCATGTACAAATGAATTTCATTGTCAATCTCATTTTATATGATTGAATGAACATGTAGCTTTTTGAAGAATAGAGAATCATCACTAGTATTCAATAGTCGTTACTATTCTGAGCGAGGTAATGCGACTACTTCGATACCTGAGATATAAAGCAATTGCGTCAAGCATTTTCTATCAAAAAGAGTAATCTAGATTCTTGCAGGCTAGATTTATACCATTTTCGTCTGGCATAAGTCGGTAATAGAAGGCGATCTATTGCAGGTTTCGAGATAGAAATTGAAAGATCTCTACACTAGAGTTATTGCCTACGTGAAACGCTCTGAGTAAGAGGTTAAAGAAATATTTAAGTGATGTCAAGTGAATTTTCTAGAAGCTCGAAGCTTGAAACTCGGAAAAACCCTCTATGAAAAGAAATATAAAGAGTCGCTTTATGCGCTCTTTCTCGCCCCGTTTCGCGAATAGTAACGCGGAACTCAGTAGAAGCAATAGCTCAGCGTCAGAACTCAAAACGTCGACGATAGAAATCAAAAAGTCAACGATAGAGATTGAAACAGATCTATGAGACGAACTTAGCATGAGTTCGTCAACAAGCAAACAACTGCAGAACAACATTGTCGATTTATTTCGCAGTCAACAAAAATCGCTCACATCAGTAAATAGGAAAACGCAATACATGTTTAGTTCACTTGATGCATTGATGCTAAATTCACATGCAAACGCGCATAACGACAAGAATACAACCAATCTGCGAAATGCAAACTCGCAGCAAAAAGAGCAAACACGAGCGATTGTGAAATTCAAAGGAATGAAAAAGC
>JAABUK010000532.1_pt1 | contig 78816 bp, 80 predicted proteins | sample 5559141 | NCBI WGS metagenome assembly JAABUK01 (sample SAMN10711869, study PRJNA513367) | rock metagenome | isolation source: Antarctica rocks | place: Antarctica: Victoria Land, Pudding Butte nord | collected 2016-01-03
CTCCGCGGCGCGCTTGCGATGAACCGAGAGCTGCGGCCGGGTTAGCACAGCGGTAGTGCAGCGGTTTTGTAAACCGAAGGTCGCGGGTTCAAATCCTGCACCCGGCATCTCGCCCGAGGCACCAGGCCATCGCCAATACATTGATCCCGCACCTGCGCGAACAAGGCGTGCTGATCGTGGGCGCGGGCGTGGCCGGGCTTGCAGCGGCGCAGCTCTTGCGCGCCCGCGGCGTTCCGGTCGTCGTTCTGGAAGCCTCCGAACGCATCGGCGGCCGCGCCTGGACCAGCCGGCCGGCGTGCCTCGGCGGGGCGGTTTTCGATCATGGCGCGGCGTGGCTGCACGCGCCCGCGCGCAACCCCCTGGTCCGCCTTGCGCGGCCGGATGACGCGCTGTTCGACGCCGATGCCGTGCGTAGCGAGCGCCTGTTTGTCGAAGGCCGCCCCGCCGCCGCCGCCGCGCAGGCCGCCTATGTCCGTACATGGGACAGGCTCGACGCCGTCGTGGCACCCGCGCTGGAGGGCCCCGACGTCAGCCTGGCCGAAGCCGCGGCGTCCCTGGCGGGCGACCCTTGGGCACCCACCATCCTGACCTGGGAAGGCGCCATCATCGCGGCCGCGGACGCGGACGAGCTGAGCGTGCGGGATTGGCGCCGCAATGCGTTGGAGCCGCCCAACCTGGTGGCGCCGGCCGGCATCGGCGCCTTCGTCGCGCGGCACCTGGCCGGGCCGGTCGAACTCGGCACGCCCGTCACTCGCATCGGCTGGGGCCGGGCCGGGGTGCAGGCGGATACGCCCCGCGGCAGCGTGCGGGCCGCGGCGGCCATCATCACCGTCTCCACGGGCGTGCTCGCCTCCGCCGCCATCCGCTTCGACCCCGCATTGCCGGCAGCGGTATGGGACGCCGTCCAGGCCCTGCCGATGGGCCTGCTCACCAAGGTCGCCCTGCCCGGCGGCCGCGGCCGGCTCGGCCTGGAGCCCGACAGCACCTTGGTGCGGCAGGACGGGCGCATGACCTTCAACGCCTGGCCGCAGGACCGGGGCTACGTCGTCGGCTACATGGGCGGCCGCACGGCCTGGTCCCTCGCCGGCGACCCGGCCGCCGCCGAGAACTTCGCCCGCGCCGAGTGGGGTCGGATGCTGGGCGCCGCCGCCGGGCTCGAGGCGCCTGGCCTCGTCACCCCATGGGGCAGCGATCCGCACACGCTGGGCGCCTACGCCTTCGCCCGGCCGGGCGAAGCGGACCAGCGTGGGGTGCTGGCCGCGGCGTTCCCCGGCGAGCGCATCCTCTTCGCCGGCGAGGCCGGCCGCATGGACGGCCTCGCCGGCACGGTCGGCGGCGCCTATCTCAGCGGCCAGGAGGCCGCCGATCGGTTAATGCAGCTCCTGTAGCCGGGCCAACAGGAAATCGCGGAACACGGCCACCCGCTTGGAATTGCGCAGCTCCTCGGGATAGACGAAGAACACGTCGACCTTGGGCGCCTTCAGGTCCGGCAACAGCCGGGTCAGGCCGCTGACCTCGCCGCTCATCCAGTTCGGCAACACGCCGATACCGACGCCCAGCCGGATCGCCTGCGCCATCGCGTGCAGGCTGTTCACCTCAAGCAAAGCGCGCCGCGGCGACCCGGCCCGCCGCCCGGCCTCGGCGAGCCAGTTGATGTCCGGCACTGGCGGACGGTAGTCGCCGAACAGCACCAGCTTATGATCGTCCAGCTCCTCGGCCCGCTCCGGAGTACCGTTTTCGGCCAGGTACTCGGGCGCCGCCACCACCAGCCAGTCGATCTGGAACAAGTGCCGCTGCACCAAGTCGGGCTGCTTGGGCGCGTGCATGCGGATGGCCACGTCGGCTTCCCGCATCGCCAGGTCCAGCTCGGTGTCGTCCAGCAGCAGCGACATGGAGATGTCCGGATATCGCAGCAGGAATTCCTGCAGGCGGGGCGCCAGCCACGTTGCCCCGAAGCCCACCGTGGTGGTGACCTTGATCCGCCCGGCCGGCTTCTCCTTGCTTTCCGTCAGCAGCGCCTCGGTCATCGCCAGCTTGGCGAACACCTCGCGCACCGTGCGGTTCAGGCTCTCGCCCTGCTCGGTCAGGATCAGCCCGCGCGCATGGCGGTGGAACAGCGGCACCTGCAGGTTCTCCTCCAGGGCGGAGATCTGGCGGGAGACGGCCGATTGGCTCAGGTTCAGCGTCTCCCCGGCATGAGTGAAGCTCCCCGCCTCCGCCACCGCGTGGAACACCCGGAGCTTGTCCCAATCCATCGCTGGTCCGTTCCCTGCTGATCAGGAGCGCGACTCGGCTCCTGCGGCATAGCGTAGCAAGCAATCCGGGCGAACGGGCCAGTGTTATTCGGCGCCCTCTACTCAGCCGCCTGCGCGATCTGCGGCGAGAGCTGGGTCTCGACCAGGGCGGCGAAGCGGCCGTTCAGGCGGATCAGCTGCTCGAAGTTGCCTTGCTCGACGACCCGGCCATTGTCAAATACCAGGATTTCGTCCGCATCGCGCACCGTGCTCAAGCGGTGGGCGATGATGAACGTGGTGCGCCCCTTCATCAGCGTGGCCATGGCGCGCGAGACCCGGGCCTCGGTCGCCGCATCGAGCGCGCTGGTCGCCTCGTCCAGGATTAGAATCGGCGGGTCCTTCAGCAGCGCGCGGGCGATCGCCAAACGCTGGCGCTGGCCGCCGGACAAGGTGGAGCCGCGCTCGCCCACCAGCGTGTCGTAGCCCTGGGGCTGCCGGGTGATGAACTCGTGGGCGTCGGCCAGGCGGCAGGCGCGCTCCAGTTCCTCGTCGGTGGCCTCGGGCCGGCCGATCCGCAGGTTCTCGCGGATCGAGCGGTTGAACAGCAGGCTTTCCTGGAACACCACGCCGATCGAGCGGCGCAGGCTCTCCAGGGTCACGTGCCGCAGGTCTTGCCCGTCGATCTTGATGGTGCCCTCCACCGGGTCCCATAGGCGCTGCAGCAGGTTCATGGCGGTGGATTTGCCCGCGCCGGTCTGGCCCACCAGGGCCACGGACGTGCCGGGCCGCGCGATGAACGATACGTCGGCCAGGATCTTGGGGCCGCCCGGATAGGCGAAACTCACCCCATCGAGCACCACCTCGCCATTCGGCGCCACCAACTCGGCCGCGTCCGGCCGCTCCGGCACCGAAGATTTCGCGTCCAGCACGGCAAAGTAATCCTCCAGCACCGGCAGCTGGAAGAACACCCGGGAGGCGAATTGCACGGCCGATTCGAGCCGCCCGATCAGCAAGGTCGCGAACCCCATGAAGCTGACGATCTCGCCCACGGTCGCCTTGCCCTGCACATGCAGCGTGGTGCCGATCACGACGATGGCGATCACCGCCAGCGTGCTTGCCCCGCGGGTCAGCACGTTGACCAGCGCCCACCAGTTCAGCACCGGGAACTGATAGCGGATCACGTCATCGATGATCTGCCCGAACAGGCGGCTCTCGGCCGCCAGCCGTGTGAAGGACTGCACGACCATGACGTTGGACAGCGCATCCTGCGCGGTCCCGGCCAGGTGCGAATGATAATACTCCACCCGCCGCTGCCCGGCCTCGGTTTTGCGCACCACGATCACGGTCAGCACGACGAACAGCACGACGAGCACGACCAGGGTGGAGGCCAGGCGCCAGTTCATCAGGAACGTCAGCGGCAGCAGCACGACGACGGCCACATAGGTGGACAGCTGCTCACGGAAGAAGGTCAGCCACAGGCCGAACAAGGCGTCCGACCCGCCCAGCATGACCTTCATCAGCCGGCCCGAGTGGATGTCGCCATGAAACGACAGCGGCAAGGACAGCACGTGGCTGAAGTATCGGTTCATGATCGCCAGGCGGTTGCGATGCGCCATCCGCTCCGAATGCAGCGCGACCGCGATATTGGCGACGATGCTGGCCGCGCCGACTGCGAACCACACGCCCAGTAGCTGCGCCGCCTGCATCCACAGGTCGTCGTTGGCCAGCTGGTCCGACCGGCTCAGCAGGCCGATGACCCGGCCGAACAGCACGGGATCGAGGAATTGCAGCCCGGCCACGATCAGGTTCGCCGCCCCCAGCATGATCGCCAGGCGCTTATCGCCGCCCAGCGCCGCCAGCACCCGTCCGTAGATCTTCATGAAGCGCATGCGACCACCAATCGCCAGAGAGACCCCGAGCCTGGGCTGCAATCACGGCAGGAACAGGGCAAACCTGCCAAAACCACAAAGGTCTCAGTATTCCTGGGCAGAGAACCACCGGGATGGCCGCACGATCTCCTCCTGGGCGGCAACCAGCACAATCTCGCGGACCCCGGCCGCTTGCGTTCGGCGGAGCAGGCCATGTACCGCGCTGCCCGCCGCCTCCAGCGCGGCCGCTGCACGCCCGGTGTTCAGGAAGTGGAACAGGAACAGGGCGGCGATGGCGTCACCCGCCCCGTTCGGACGGAGCGGCAGCAGCGGCGTCCGCAGCAGGTGCATGCCCTCGCCATCCGCGGCCACCATGTCGAGCGAGCCCTCGGGCGTGCCGGCCGTCCGCAGGCTGGTCACCAGCACCACACGCGGCCCCGACGCGGCCATGCGGCCCTGCAGCAGGGCCACCGCCCGGCGGACCTCGGCCTCCGTGCGGCACGCGCCGCCCGTCAGCCGCTCCAGCTCGAACTGGTTGGGGGTCAGGAGATCCGCCGTCGGCACCGCCCGCCCGGCGATCAGCTCCGGGATGCCCGGCCGCACATACAGCGCGCCGTCGTCGCCCATCACCGGGTCGCAGCAATAGAGCGCACTTGGGTTGGCCTGCCGCACCCGCGCCGCCGCATGCAGGATCGCCTCGCCCACGCCGGGCTCGCCCATGTAGCCCGACAGCACGGCGTCGCAGCCCGGCAGCACCCCCCGCGCCGCGATGCCGTCCACCACGGCGCCCACCATCGCCCCGGTGAACACCTGCCCGGCCCAGGCGCCATAGCCGGGATGGTTGCTGAACTGCACGGTATGCACCGCCCAGACCTCCGCCCCCAGCCGTTGCAGCGGGAACGTCGCCGCGGCGTTGCCCACGTGCCCGTAGGCGACCCAGGACTGGATCGAGAGGATGTTCAAGCCTTGGACGCTAGACGGCAGGCCCGGGAGCGGCAAGGTTGCGGCCATCAAGGACCAGGGACACGCCAATGCAAACCCCCAAGCTCTTCCAGCCCGTCACCTTCCGGTCCGTCACCGCCCGCAACCGCATCGCGATCTCGCCCATGTGCCAGTATTCCGCGACCGACGGCCTAGGCGACGACTGGCACGTCCAGACCATCGGCGCCAAGGCGATGGCCGGGCCGGGCTTCGTGTTCACCGAGGCGACGCACGTCTCGGCCCTCGGCCGTATCACGCCGGGCTGCCTCGGGCTTTGGACGGAGGCGCACATGACCTTCCTCAAGCGGCTTGTGGCGCTGATCAACTATGGTGGCGCGGTTCCGGGCATCCAGGTCGGGCACGCCGGGCGCAAGGCCAGCAGCCAGCGGCCCTGGGAGGGCGGCAAGGCGCTGCGGCCGGAGCAGGGCGGCTGGGTGCCCTGGGCGCCGAGCGCCATCCCGTTCCACGACGACGCCGTCGAGCCGCATGCGATGAGCGCGGACGAGGTCCGCACCGTGGTCGGCGAGTTTGCCACCACGGCGCGCCTGGCCCGGGAGGCGGGCTTCAAGGTCATCGAGCTGCATGGGGCACACGGCTACCTGCTGCACTCGATGCTGTCCCCGGTCAGCAACCAGCGCAACGACGCCTATGGTGGCGATCTGAAAGGCCGCGCCACGATGCTGATGGAGGTGCTCGACGCCGTGCGCGCGGAGTGGCCGGCGGAGTTGCCGCTGTTCCTGCGCCTGTCCTGCACCGACTGGACGCCGGGCGGCCTGACGGTCGAGGACGCCGTCCAGCTCGCACGCTGGCTGCGCGCCCGCGGCGACGTGGACCTGATCGACTGCTCGAGCGGCGGCATCGAGCCCAAGGTGCGGATCCCGTCGATCCACCCCGGCTACCAGGTGCCGTTTGCCGAGCGTATCCGCGCCGATACCGGCATGCCCACCGGCGCCGTCGGCATGATCCGCGCGCCGGAGATGGCGGCCGAGATCGTGGCCAACGAACGGGCGGACATGGTGTTCATCGGCCGCGCCGTGCTGGCCGATCCCGGCTGGACGTTGCGGGCCGCCGCCTCGATGGGCGTGACGCTGGACCTTGTCCCGCAATATCAGCGCGCGGCGGTGTAGCAACGGTTCCGGCCCTGGCGCGTTATCAGCCTGGAGGAGATCAGCATGTTCAAGCGTATCACCCTGACCGTCTTGGCCCTTGGCGCCGGACTAGCCGCCTTGCCCACGGTGGCGCAGGCCGACCCGCCCTGGGCCCGCGAGTGGGACCACCGGGGCCGGTGGGAGCACGACCGCTACGAGCGCGACCGCTGGCGGGACGAGCGCTGGGAACGGCAACGCGCCTATGAGCGGCAGGCGTATCGGCCCGGCTACTACGCGCCGCCGCCCATCTACTACGCCCCGCCGCCGCGGCCGGTTTACCCGCCGCCCTACGTAGCGCCGGGCGCGAGCCTTTACGTGCCGTTCCGATAATCGCGAGGAGCCCACCATGCCTGTTCAAACTTTGCGCCGTTGCGGCGCCGGTCTCGCCATGGCGATCCTGCTGGCCGGGACTTCGTTCGCGCAGACCGCTGCCCCGGCCACCGCCCCGGCCCCGGCCACCGCCACGCCTCCGCCCGCCATCACCGCGCCCGCCCCGGACGGCGGCCAACGGGCGATCCAGAGCGTCGAGCGCCACATCGCCGACCTGTACCGCCGCCTGGCGATCACGCCCACGCAGCAGACCCAATGGGACGCCTTCGCGGCCGTAATGCGGCAGAACGCGCAGCGCATGCAGGCCGCCTACACCACCCGCGCCTCGAAGGCCGCCACCTTGACCGCGGTCGACGACATGCGCAGCTACGCCGAGCTGGCGCGCGCCCACGCCGACGACCTGCAGCGCCTGACTTCCCCGTTCGAGGCGCTTTACACGTCGATGTCGCCTGCGCAGAAGGCGGGCGCGGACAAGGTGTTCCAGCAATTCCAATCCCGCGCCGATCGGCGCGGGGCGCAGCGGAGCTAGGGTTCCGGCGGCGTCCGATTGCCTTGCCGGCCGCCGCTTCGGCCCCTATACAGCCGAGCTTCGCTGCCGGTCGGTATCGGCGGCCCCTGATGAGGAACGCGTGCGATGAAGGCCGGCATCCATCCCGAATACCACGAAATTACCGTTATCATGACGGACGGGTCGCAGTTCACGACCAAAACCTGCGCCGGCAAGGCCGGCGACACCATCCGGCTGGACATTGATCCAAAATCCCACCCGGCCTGGACCGGCGTGCAGCGGATGATGGACACTGGCGGCCAGGTGGCGAAGTTCAACAGGAAGTTCGCCGGGCTCGGCACGCGGAAGTAGCCTTTTCAGGCTTTTTTGATCGACCGAAATGCCGTCCTCCTTGAAGCGGAGGGCGGCATTTTCTATTTTAGCTCTGTCCGAGGCGCCCAGATGGGGCCTCGGGGCTACGGCGGCTGGCCTTCGGGCAGCCACAACCATGACCTTGCTTCTAGGAGGTTTCAATGACTCTCGATTTCGCACCCCTGTTCCGTACCGCCATCGGCTTCGACCGCATGGCTCGCCTGGCCAACTCCGCGCAGGAGACCGCCACGTCCCAGGCCTACCCGCCCTACAACATCGAACGCACCAGCGAAGACAGCTACCGCCTGACGATGGCGGTCGCGGGCTTCAGCGAGGACGAGCTTGAGCTTGTGGTCCGCGACAACACGCTGTTGATCGCTGGCCGGGTCAAGGCCGAGGACAACAAGGCCGAGGTCCTGTATCGCGGCATCGCCGGCCGCGCGTTCGAGCGCCGCTTCGCCCTGGCCGACCACATCGTCGTCGAGGGTGCGGACCTGCAGAACGGCCTGCTGCATGTCGGCCTGAAACGCGTGGTGCCCGAGGCGCTGAAGCCCCGCCGCATCGCCATCACCGGCGGCGCTTCGAGCCAACCGGCGATCGCCAACGACGCCCAGGAGACGGCCGCCCAGGCAGCCTAACTGCCGTCCGCGAATGGAGGGGGCCGGAACATCTCCGGCCCTCTTTCTGCGGCGTCGCCCTCTTTCTGCTGCGTCAGGGTCGCTTGAACAGGCTGTCCGCCGCGCTGCGATGGTCGCGCTTGCGGTTGATTTGCGCTTCAGCCCGCGCAATCTCGGCGCGCAACTCGGCGATATACGTTTCCAGTTCCTGCACACCGAGCGGGTCGAGCGGCGGGGTCGCGAGTTTCGGCCTGGGCTGTGGCACGTCGTCATCGATCAACATGGCGTCTTGATATTTTATAACCGCCGAAATGCAAGTGGCGCCATTCCTGCCCTTGACCCGCTGGATAGCGAGGGGCCATATCCGCGTATTCGCAAAAGTTGAGACGCCCCGGCGCGCCAGGCCTGCCGTGCGGCGCCGAAGGATCCATCACATGAGCCTGCCCCTGATGCCGAAAGCCACTGCAGTGTGGCTCATCGAGAAAACCGCGTTGACCTTCACCCAGATCGCCGACTTCTGCGGCATGCACCCGCTCGAAGTGCAGGCCATCGCCGATGGCGAGGTCGCCCAAGGTATCGTGGGCTACGACCCGGTGGCCAACGTTCAGGTCACCAACGACGAGATCAAGCGCTGCGAGGCCGACCCCGAAGCGCGCCTGAAGCTAATTCCGCCCAGCAACGCCGCCAAGCAGCGTTCGCGCGGCGCCCGCTACACCCCCGTTGCCAAGCGCAACGACCGGCCCGACGCGATCGCCTTCGTGCTGCGCAATTTTCCGCAGCTCTCCGAAGCGCAGGTCATCAAGCTGCTGGGCACCACCAAGGACACCATCCAGAAGGTCCGCGAGCGGAGCCACTGGAACAGCGCCAACATCAAGCCGCGCGATCCCGTTATTCTCGGCCTTTGCAGCCAGACCGACCTGAATGCCGTCGTCGCGCAGGCGAACGACCGGCTTGCTCGCGAGGGCCGGGCCGTGCCGGTTCCGCCGCCGCCGGAGACGGAGGAGGCTGCCTAGCCGGCAGCCCCCAAGCCGGGCTTGGTCAGATGCCCGACTGCAAGCGTTCCATCTCTTCCTTGAGCCGCAGCTTCTCCAGCTTGAGCCGCGCAAGCGCCTGGTCGTCGGGGCGCGGCCGTTTGTCCTCGTCCACGATCCGGGTCTCCAGCGTAGCGTGACGACCCTTCAGGCTGTCGATACGGGACTGCAGGCTCATGATACCTCCTTGCCGGTGGAACCAGACGCGTCGCGCCACTGTACTTCGGCAGCAGGCGGACGCGGTTCAAGCGTAATACGGCGGCGATCGTAAACTCCATGCCAAAAGGCGCCTCACGGTTTCGGCCGCCGCCGCGTGGTATCCCTGCCCACAGCGTGGTATGAACCCCAAATGTTGACAGACCGTGACTCGCTGCTGCGCCAGCTGCATGAACTGCGCAGCGAGCATCGTGACCTCGATACCGTGATCGCCCGCTTGGCCGAAGCCGGCACCGATCAGCTGCATGTGCAGCGCTTGAAGAAGCGCAAGCTGCTGCTCAAGGACGAAGTGTCCTGGCTGGAAAGCCGCCTGATCCCCGACAACATCGCCTGATGGCTGCGGCGCCACGCGTCGGCGTCATCATGGGCAGCCAGTCCGACTGGCCGACCCTGCAGCACACGGCCGCGATGCTAGCGCAACTGGACGTGCCGCACGAGGTCCGCGTCGTTTCGGCCCACCGCACCCCGGATCGCCTGGCCGACTATGCTCGCACGGCCCGGGCGCGGGGCTTGCGGGTGATCGTCGCCGGGGCGGGCGGCGCGGCGCATCTGCCCGGCATGTGCGCGGCCTGGACGTCGTTGCCCGTGCTGGGCGTTCCGGTGGAGTCGCACGCGCTCAAGGGAATGGACAGCCTGCTCTCCATCGTGCAGATGCCCGCCGGCATCCCGGTGGGCACGCTGGCAATCGGGCGGGCCGGCGCGGTCAACGCCGGGCTGCTGGCGGCCGCCATCCTGGCCACCACGGACCCGGCGCTGGCCACCCGGCTCGACGAATACCGCGCGGCGCAAACGGAAGCCGTGGCCGAAGAGGTCGACCCGTCCGCCTGATGCCGCCGCAACTGCCAAAGGCTCTGCCGCCAAACGCCACCATCGGCATTATCGGCGGCGGCCAGCTCGGCCGCATGTCCGCCATGGCCGCCGCCCGGCTCGGCTACCGCTGCCACATCCTGACACCCGAGCCCGACAGCCCGGCCGCGCAGGTTTCCGCCGCCAGCACTCTCGGCGACTACGAGGATCCAGCCGCCCTCCGCGCCTTCGCTGCGGCGGTGGACGTCATCACCTTCGAGTTCGAGAACGTGAGCGCAGCGGGGCTGGACCTGCTCGGGTCCATGCGCCCCGTCCGCCCCTCCCCCGACGTGCTCCGCATCAGCCAGGACCGCATTGCCGAAAAGGCGTTCCTGCGCGATGCGGGCGTGCCCACTGCGCCGTGGTGTGCCGTGTCGTCCCGCGCCGAACTGCAGGAGGCGGCGGCCCAGTTGGGCCATCCCTGCGTGCTGAAGACGACCCGGCTGGGGTACGACGGCAAGGGCCAGGCGGTGTTGCGGGACCGCGCGGGGCTGGATGCCGCCTGGGAGGGCCTGGACCCGAAGCCGCTCGTGCTGGAAGGCTTCGTGGATTTCTCGTGCGAGATCAGCGTCATCGTGGCGCGGGGGGTGGACGGCGGCGGCTCCATCTTCGATGCGATGGAGAACCGCCATCGGGACGGCATCCTGGACCTGACCCTCGCCCCGGCCCGCGTGGCCGCTGCGACCGCCGCGGAGGCCGCCCGCGTCGCCTGGCGCGTCGCGGAGTCGCTCGAGCTGGTGGGCCTGCTTGCGGTCGAGATGTTCGTCGACCGCTCCGGCCGTGTGATGGTCAACGAGATCGCGCCGCGGCCGCACAACTCCGGCCACTGGACCATCGAAGCCTGCCCGGCCAGCCAGTTCGACCTGCATATCCGCGCGGTCGCCGGCCTGCCGCTGCCGCCCGGTCTTCGCCACGCCGATGCCGTGATGAAGAACCTGGTGGGACCCGAGGAGGTGGCACTATGGCCGGAGATCGTCGCCACCCCCGGCCTCATCCCCCACCTCTACGGCAAGGCCGAAGCCCGGCCCGGCCGCAAGATGGGCCACGTGACCCGGCTGTTTCCGTTCGCCGGGCTCCCCGGCGATGCCGAGATCGGCAAAGCCCTCGGCTGTCTCGCCCGTGCGGGCTAGCCTCGCCAAAGGCGCTGCAGCGAACGCGTGCCGATGATGGCCACCCCCGCTTCGGCACATAGATCGGCCAGCACCCCGCGCGCGAGCAGGTCGTACTCCGCATATCGCCAACCTGCGTGTTGCGGCGCCATGGCGGCGAAGTCGCCCGGCGCGGTGCAGTGTAGCGCCAAGTGGGTCGTGCCCGGCGCCAGCGCCGCGATGAGCGCCCGCCATTCGTCCTCGAGCGCCTCGGGTTCCACCGCCAAGGTTCCGCGGCAGTGGTCCACCACCGGCGCGCCCTCGGCATCGAGCGCCGCCAGGACCGCCCCATACGCTGCCGGATCGGGCGCCCAGCCGATCGAGCGCGGCAGGATCGGCACCAACCCATACTCGCGCCCGAGCCGGACATGGGCGTCGAGCAATCCCGGCAACATCGCCGCCGCCATGTGGGCATCGAGATGCGTCGGGCGGATATCGGCCGCGATGGCGCGCTCGATCTGCGCCCGCAACTCGGCCTCCGCCGCTTCCGGCACCAGATGCCGCCGCACGCCCTCCAGGTCGCGCCAGAAGTAGCCGTCGCCATCGATCAGCCCCGAGGCCCGGCTCGTGGTCGAGATCGGCGCCCACCGGCACGCGCGCCACTCGCTGGTCAGGGTCAGATGAACGCCGATATCCAGCGACCGGTCGAGGCTGGCGGCCTCCGCGACCTCTCGGAACCAGGACCCCGGCACCATCACCGACCCGCACGTCACCCGGCCCTGTCCCGCCAGCGCCAGGAACGCCTGGTTCGCGCCGTGACTCGCCCCGAGATCGTCGACATGGGGGATGACGGCGCGGCCGGGCATCGGGCTTGATAGCGAAATGCCCGGCAACCGGCCAGCCCGGCTTGCCGCCGACGTCCCGGGGATGCGATGGTCCGCGCACGATCAGACTGGCCGCACGCGGCCCTAACACCGAGGACCGCATGGCCAAGATCAAGGTGAAAACGCCCGTTGTCGAGCTGGACGGCGACGAGATGACCCGCATTATCTGGGGCTTCATCAAAGACAAGCTGATCCTGCCCTATCTCGACATCGACCTGAAGTACTACGATCTCGGCATCGAATACCGCGACCAGACCGACGACCAGGTCACCATCGATTCGGCCAACGCCATCCGCCGATATGGCGTCGGCGTGAAGTGCGCGACGATTACGCCCGACGAGGCCCGGGTGGAGGAGTTCAAGCTCAAGAAGATGTGGCGCAGCCCGAACGGCACCATCCGCAACATCCTCGACGGCACCATCTTCCGCGAGCCGATCATCTGCAGCAACGTGCCGCGCCTGGTGCCGCACTGGTCCAAGCCCATCGTCATCGGCCGCCATGCCTACGGCGACATCTACCGCGCCAGCGAGACCAAGATCCCTGGCCCCGGCAAGGTCACCCTGCAATACCAGCCCGCGGGCGGCGGCGAGCCGCTGATCCTGGACGTGCATGACTTCAAAGGCCCGGGCGTCGCCATGGGCATGCACAACACCCGCCAGTCGATCGAAGGCTTTGCCCGCGCCTGCTTCAACTATGGCCTGGCGCGCACCTATCCCGTCTACCTCTCCACCAAGAACACCATCCTCAAAGCTTATGACGGTTTGTTCAAGGACGTGTTCCAGGAGATTTTCGACGCCGAGTTCAAGCCGCGCTTCGACCAGATGGGGCTGACCTACGAACACCGCCTGATCGACGACATGGTTGCCAGCGCCCTCAAATGGGAGGGCGGCTACGTCTGGGCCTGCAAGAACTACGACGGCGACGTGCAGAGCGACATCGTGGCGCAAGGGTTCGGCAGCCTCGGCCTCATGACCAGCGTGCTGATGAGCCCGGACGGCAACACGGTCGAGTCCGAGGCCGCCCACGGCACCGTGACCCGGCATTACCGGGAGCATCAGAAAGGCCGCGAGACCAGCACCAACCCGATCGCCTCGGTGTTCGCCTGGACCCGCGGCCTCGCCTATCGCGGCCGCTTCGACAGCACCCCGGACGTGACCGCCTTTGCCGACACGCTGGAGACGGTGTGCGTGCAGACGGTGGAGAGCGGCGCCATGACCAAGGACCTCGCTGGCCTGATCGGGCGGGACCAACCCTGGCTCAACACGCAGGATTTCCTGAGCAAGATCGACGCGAACCTGCAAGCGGCAATGGCCAAGGCCTGATCGAGGAGAGACAACACATGGACGGCTCTGAAGGCTTGACGCATTTCCCGCTCGCCCGCCGCGGCATGTTGATGACCGGGCTGATCAGCGGCTTTACCCTCGCCACCACCCGCGTCGACGCCCAGGCGATCACGACCGACGCCACCGGGCTCGAAGCCGGCGAGGTGCAGATCCCCGCCGACGGCGGCACGATGCCGTCCTACTACGCGCGGCCGACCGGCGCCGGGCCATTCCCGATGGTGCTGGTCATCGAGGAAGCCTTCGGCGTGCATGAGCACATCAAGGATCTCTGCCGGCGCCTTGCCAAGTCGGGCTATCTGGCTGTCGCGCCCGAACTCTATGCGCGGCAGGGCGACCTCACCAAGATGACGGACCTGCAGGCGATCCAGCGCGACGTGATCAGCAAGGCGCCTGACGACCAGGCGATGAAGGATCTCGACGCCGCTGCCGCCTGGGCCCGTGCCAATCGTGGCGACCCCGCACGCCTGGCGGTGACCGGCTTTTGCCGGGGCGGCCGCGGCACCTGGCTCTACGCGGCCCATAACCCGGCGGTCAAAGCCGCCGTCGCCTGGTACGGCCCGGTCGGCGGCGCGACCTCGCCGATCCAGCCCAAGACCGCCGGGGAGGTGGCCGCGGACCTGAAGGTCCCGCTGCTCGGCCTCTACGGCGGCCAGGATACTGGCATCCCGGTCGCGGACGTGCAGGCCGCCGCCGCCCGTGCAAGGGCGGCGGGCAAGACGGTCGAGATCGTCATCTTCCCCGACGCACCGCACGGCTTCAATGCGGACTACCGCCCCAGCTACCGTAAGGAGACCGCCGAGGACGGCTGGAAGCGCATGCTGGCCTGGTTCAAGCAGCACGGCGCCGCTTAGCCAACAGTCGGCGCGGGTCGGCTTCGCACGGGCTGCTGCCCGTGCGGCTCGCAGTGGCCTATCCCGCCATCGCCGCACGGATCGCGGTCAGCGCCGCATCGGCCCCCGCCCCATCCGGCCCGCCCGCCTGCGCCAGGTCGGGCCGTCCCCCGCCGCCTTTGCCGCCCACGGCAGCACTGGCCGCCCGCACCAGGTCCACCGCGCTGAACCGGCCGACCAGGTCGGGAGACACCCGAACGACGACGCTGGCCTTGCCGTCGGCGGTGGACACCACCGCGACCACGCCGCTGCCGATCTCGCCGCCGATCGCTTCGGCCATCGCCTTCAGGTCCCGCGCCGGCACGTCGCCGAGGTTGCGGGCGACCAGCGCCGCGCCCGCATGGTGCTCGACCTCCGCCGATCCGGAACCGGTGGCCAGCTTACGCTGCAGGTCGACAACCTGGCGCTCCAGCCGGCGGCGATCCTCGACCAGTTGCGTCACACGCTCGACCACCTCGGCCGGGCTGGCGCGCAGCACTGCGGCCGCCTCGGCCAAACGCCGATCGCTGTCGATAACGGCCGCGAGCGCCGTGGCCCCGGTGACCGCTTCGAGCCGCCGCACGCCGGCGCTGACCGCGCTCTCGGCCACGATGCGGAACAGGCCGATGTCGCCGGTGCGGCTCACATGGGTGCCGCCGCACAATTCCACCGAATAGGCCGACTGGCCCGGCGGCCGCTCGCCCATGGCGACCACACGAACCTCGTCGCCGTATTTCTCGCCGAACAGCGCCATCGCGCCTTCGGCCACCGCCGCCTCCGGCGTCATCAGCCGGGTGCTGACCTCCGTGTTGCCACGGATTTGTGCATTCACCTCGGCCTCGACCGCGACCAGGTCATCCCGCTGGATTGGGGTCGGCTGGCTTACGTCGAAGCGCAGGCGGTCGGGTGCGTTCAGGCTGCCCTTCTGGGTGACATGCGGGCCCAGCCGCCCCCGCAGCGCGGCATGCAGCAGGTGGGTCGCGCTGTGGTGCGCGCGAATGGCGCCGCGCCGGGCATGGTCCACCTCGGCCAAAACAGCCGTGCCGACCGATGCGGTGCCCGCCGCAACCGTCCCGAGATGGACGAAAAGGTCGCCGAGCCGTTTCTGGGTGTCGCCGACCTCGATCCGCAATCCGCTCGCCCCGGTGATCCAACCGGCGTCGCCAACCTGCCCGCCGCTTTCCGCGTAGAATGGCGTCTGGTTGAGCAGCACCGCAACCGTGGCGCCGGGACCGGCCTCGGCCGTTTCGGCCCCGTCGACGACCAAGGCCACGATCTCGCCTTCCGCGGCTTCCGTCGAATAGCCCAGGAACTCGGTCGCACCCAGCCTTTCGCGCAGGTCGAACCAGACGCGCTCGGTCGCGGCATCGCCGGTGCCCGCCCAGGCCGCCCGTGCGCGCGTGCGCTGTTCCGCCATGGCGGCGTCGAAGCCGGGCACATCGACCCCCCGTCCCTGCTCCCGCAGCGCGTCCTGCGTGAGGTCGAGCGGGAACCCAAACGTGTCGTAGAGCTTGAACGCGACCGCGCCGGGCAGCACGCCATCCTCGCCGAGCCGCGCCGTCTCCTCGGCCAGCAGCCCCAGCCCGCGGTCGAGCATGGCCTTGAACCGGTCCTCCTCGAGCCGCATCGTCTCTACGATAAGCGGCTCGGCCCGCGGCAACTCCGGATAGGCGGCGCCCATCTGCCGCACCAGGACGGGCACCAAACGGTGCAACACCGCATCCCGGGTTCCCATCATGTGCAGGTGCCGCATGGCCCGGCGCATGATCCGGCGCAGCACATAGCCGCGGCCATCCTTAGACGGCAGCACGCCGTCGGCGATGAGGAACGAGGCGCTGCGCAGGTGGTCGGCTACGACGCGGTGACTGGTCTTGAAAGGCCCGTCAGGTTCCTGCCCGGTCGCCTCTGCGCTGGCGAGGATGAGGGCGCGCAGGGTGTCGGTGTCATAGTTGTCGTGCTTGCCCTGCAGGATGGCGGCGAAGCGTTCCAGGCCCATGCCGGTATCGATCGAGGGCCGGGGCAGCGGCGTGCGCGTGCCCGGCGGCCCCTCTTCGAACTGCATGAACACCAGGTTCCATATCTCGATGAAGCGGTCGCCGTCCTCGTCCGCGCTGCCGGGCGGACCGCCGGCGATCGAGGGGCCGTGGTCGAAAAAAATCTCCGAACAAGGACCACACGGACCGGTGTCGCCCATCCGCCAGAAATTGTCGGACGTGGCAATCCGGATGATGCGTTGCTCCGGCAACCCGGCAATCTTCTGCCACAGCGTCGCTGCATCGTCGTCATCTGCGTAAACCGTGACGATGAGCTTCTCTTTCGGCAACCCGAAGTCGCGGGTCAGCAGCGTCCAGGCATGTTCGATCGCAACGGGCTTGAAGTAGTCGCCGAAGCTGAAGTTACCCAGCATTTCGAAAAACGTATGATGGCGGGCGGTATAGCCGACATTGTCCAAATCGTTATGCTTGCCACCGGCCCTTACGCACTTCTGTGCCGAAGTCGCGATGCTGTAGCTGCGCCGCTCCTGCCCGGTGAATAGGTTTTTGAACTGGACCATGCCACTGTTGGTGAACAGCAGCGTGGGGTCGTTGCGTGGCACGAGTGGGCTGCTGGGCACCACCGTGTGCCCAGTCCGCCCGAAATAGTCGAGGAATGTCGCGCGGATGTCGTTGCTGCTGGCCATAGCGCTCCCGTAGCGCAGCGGCCTCTGCCCGGCTAGTGGTCCTTGCCGCGGCCCGTCGTGCTCTGCAACTCGTCGATACGGAACGACGCTTCGGCTTTTGTGAGGCCCGGGTCGAACTCCTCCCCCGCCTCTTCGGATAGCGTTTTCAGGTAGCTGGCCTGCGCCCCGGTCATTGTCTCGTTGCCGGTCGTCCAGTCATGTGGATCCTCTTCCGCATTCGACGGCGTCGCCTGCTCGTTCGCGTGATTTTTCGTTGTGTCTGTCATGTTCGGTCAAACGACGCCGGCCCGATTTTGTTCTCGGCCGCATGCTGGATTTATCGCTGGTATGGGTGCGGCAGCAGGGTCCTTACCGGGACGCGGCGGAGTCCTTCGGCCGTCTGCACGATCACCGCCGCATCCGGAGCATGATCCATCAAGTTCTCCCTGCAGGCGCCGCAGGGCGGGACCACGGCGATTTCGCGAACGCTCTCGTCGGGCTTTGGATGGCGCACCGCCACCGCGCACTCGATCGTGCCGTCGCCGTCCATGACCGCACGCCCAAGCGCGACCGCTTCCGCGCAAATCGACAGCCTGCCGACGGTCGCGCCCAGGTGCACGCCGGTCCAGATGCGCCCATCTCGGCCCCGCAGCGCCGCGGCAACCGTGTGCCAGAACGGCTTGTAGTGCTTGAGCAGGACCGCACGCGCTGCCTCGATCAGTTCGTGATCAGCGTGCGAGAGCGGGGCAGCGCCGGGCCACCCCGGCGCCTCATCCCGAAGCGACAAGGTTAATCCGCGGCGTCTGAGTCCTCGCCTTCCTCCGGGATCGCAATCATAGAGTTGGCGACCACCCCGGACTGGTCGCGCACTCGCTTCTCAATTGCCTCCGCCATGTCACGGTGATCGCGCAGGAACTGCTTGGCGTTTTCGCGGCCCTGGCCGATTCGGGTGCTGTCGTAGCTGAACCATGCGCCCGACTTCTCGACCACGTTGACTTTCACGCCGAGGTCGATCAGTTCGCCAACCTTGCTGATACCCTCGCCGTACATGATGTCGAACTCCACTTGCCGGAACGGCGGCGCAAGCTTGTTCTTGACCACTTTCACCCGGGTCTGGTTGCCGACAACCTCTTCCCGATCCTTGATCTGTCCGATCCGCCTGATCTCAAGCCGCACTGAGGCATAGAATTTGAGCGCATTGCCGCCCGTGGTCGTCTCGGGATTGCCGAACATGACGCCGATCTTGAGGCGGATCTGGTTCAAGAAGATCAGCATGGTATGCGACTTAGACACGCTGCCGGTCAGCTTTCGCAGTGCCTGGCTCATCAGCCGCGCGTGCAGGCCAACATGGCTGTCGCCCATCTCGCCTTCCAACTCGGCCCGCGGCACCAGGGCCGCGACGCTGTCCACGACGAGCACATCGACCGCACCCGACCGCACGAGCGTGTCACAGATCTCCAGCGCTTGCTCGCCACCGTCGGGCTGACTGAGCAGAAGGTTGTCGACATCGACGCCGAGTTTGCGCGCGTAGATCGGGTCCAGCGCATGTTCGGCATCAATGAAGGCGCAGGTACCGCCTCGACGCTGCGCCTCCGCGATGGCGTGCAGCGCAAGGGTCGTCTTGCCCGAGCTCTCCGGTCCGTATATCTCGACGATGCGGCCACGGGGCAGGCCGCCGATCCCCAACGCGAGATCCAGGCCGAGCGAGCCGGACGGGATTACCTCGATCTGCTGATCGCCGGCCTTGGCGCCCATGCGCATGATGCTGCCCTTGCCGAAAGCCCGCTCGATCTGGGTCAACGCAGCATCCAGCGCCTTATTCTTTTCCATGTCAGTTTCCTGTTCAACAACCGCTTCACGCCGACGGTGGGCCGGATCGCGTCCGGCAGATTGCATGCTGATCACGGCCATGGTGTCACACCTTCAGGTTGCGCCGCAACGACCCGTGCGACCCCGTTAAGAATCTGTTCAGCTTATGTTCAGAACTGCCGTCTTGCAAGAACGAATTGGGAACTAAAGAGCTTTCGGCGAAGCCTGCCCGCGACCCAAAGCGTCTCCCTCAAGGCTCCCGCCATCTCGGCTTCGCCGATCACTAGATCGGCATCCGCATGACGTCCTGATAGGCCTGCACAACCCGGTCGCGGATCGAGACTGCCGTTTGCAGCGCGAGTTCGGCGTGCGTGACGGCCGTCGCGACTTCCATCAGGTTGCCTTCGCCCGAGATCGCGCGCATGGCCTGTGCATCGGCTTGATGCCCCGCCGAGACAACGCTGTCGAGCGCGCTGGCCAAAGCGTCGCCGAACCCTCTCGACCGCTGCACACCGTCCATCAACCCGCTTCGCACGCGCGCATAGGCGCTGGGTGCGCCGGACGGCGTTACGGTCAGCGTCGGGACGCTCATTTCAGCAGCTCGATGGTGCGCGTTAGCATGGCGCGGGTGACCTCCATGACGTTCAGGTTCGCGCTGTAGCCCCGCTGCGCTTCCCGCATGTCCATCACTTCGATAAACGAGTTCACGTTTGGCGTGCGGACATAGCCTTTTGCGTCAGCCGCCGGGTGGGAGGGGTCGAACCGCTGCGGCAGCTCGCTCCGGTCGGGAGCGACGCTGCGAACGCGCACCGTCTCCACTCCTAAAGCCTTGTCCATGCGGTTTTCGAAGCTGATGACCTTGCGACGGTATGGCTCGGCCCCGGGCGTCGATCCCGTCGAGTCCTGGTTTGCAAGGTTCTCTGCAATCGTGCGCAGCCGCGCCGTTTGCACGTCCATGCCTCGGGCGGAGATGGCGAGCGCTTTCGCGATGTCCATGGCTTACCCCGCCCGGCCCAAGGCGGTGCGGAAGAGGCCTTGGTATTTGGGATAGAGGTTGGTCACGAGTTCCTGCGTCCCGGACGTGTCTGCAACCTTGGCAAGCTGGTCTTCCACAGAGACCGCGTTGCCGTTCGATGCACGCCCCGGTCCACGGGCCTGCGTACTCCCGCCCGCGTCGGAGCTTCCGCCTAGATGCCCCGCATCCGTTCGAGCGAGAACGCCAGCCGGCCCGGCCAGCGCGGCCGCAAACGGGGACGCGTCGCGCGGCTGGAAGCCGGGGGTACTCGCATTGGCGACGTTATGCGCCAACAGCTTCTGCCGCTGGTCAACCCAAGCTAGCCGGCGCTCCGCCAAACGGAACAAGGCAATGTCGGTCGGGTCCATAGCCGCCTCTTGCTGCTGCCGAGGGCACATCCTGCACCGGTCTAGTTAACGAAAGGTGAGCGCACCGCGGAAACACTTTGCTAACCTTTGCCAGGCAAACTGCCTCCATGCACAGCCCAGCCCAATTACCCCTTGGTTGGCCCTCCGCGTCGCATGACGCGCGGGCGCAAGCCACGGCATTGGCGGAACAGGCCTGCCGCACCGTGGCAGTCGCCCGAGCCTTACTCGCGAGCGGGCGCCGGGTCGATCTCACCGGCCTGGACCGCAGCGTCGGCCTGCTTTGCGCAAAAGCACTGGACCTACAGCCCGAGGAAGGCCGCGCAGCACGGGCCGAACTGGTCCAGCTCATGGCCGAGCTCGACTTGCTGAGCCTTGCGATGCGGGCGGACCCCGCATGAGCTCCCTCCGGCTAAAGGCCGCACCATGCCCATGTCCGCTACAACGGTCTCTGCAGCCCTGGCTGCACTGGCTGCCGTCATCTGCCTTGTCCTCCTTGCCGGCCGTGCGGCCAAAGCGACCGGCTTCGGCCGTCTGGCACCAGCCAACGTCTACTCCTACGAGAAAGCCTGGCGCTAGACCGGGCGCGCCGCCTGCAGGTGATTAGCTGTGACGGGCGTGAGATGCTGCTGCTCACAGGCGGGGCGACAGACGTCGTTATCGGCTGGCTTCCGCTTGCTGGCGAGGCCCGGCCATGAACGCGCGGCATTTGCCAATCATCCTGGCCTACATCGCACTGCTGCTGGCCGCGCTGCTGATGCCGGGGTTGGCGCATGCAATCGGTGAGCATCGACCTCGGCGCCACAGGGCAGGCGGGCGCCACGGGCCGGCTTGTGCAACTCACGGCATTGATCACAGTGCTTTCGCTGGCGCCGAGCCTGTTGGTCATGGGAACCGCCTTCACCCGGATCGTCATCGTGCTCTCCTTACTGCGGAGCGCCATCGGCGCGCAGGGCACCCCGCCAACTCCGTGCTGATTGGTCTGGCGTTGTTTTTGATGTTCTATGTCATGCAACCGGTGATGGATCAGGCCTGGACGGCCGGCATCGTCCCTCTCACGGCAGGGCAAGTCAGCGAATTGGAGGGCCTCAAGCTGACGGCGGAGCCGTTCCGCCGGTTCATGGCAGCAAACGTCTGTGCCGCCGACCTGCAGCTTTTCCAGGACTTGGCGGCGCTCCCAGCCGTTCAGTCCTCCGATCAGGTACAATGGCGCACCTTGGTCCCGGCTTTCATGATCGGCGAACTGCGCCGGGCGTTCGAGATGGGCTTCCTGCTCTATCTACCGTTCCTGGTGATCGACTTGGTCGTCGGCAGCGTTCTCATGTCGCTCGGCATGATGATGCTGCCACCGAACTCGGTCAGCCTGCCGTTCAAGCTCATCTTCTTCGTGCTCGTGGACGGATGGCGGCTCGTGTCTGGCAGCCTGGTGCAGGGTTTCATGCCACCGTGAGCGGCTGGAAACCCCGAGGCTCCGAGGCGTTCTCATTGGCACACAAGGGAGCACGCCATGAAGCAGCCGCATACCGAGCAGTCGATCAAGCATTCCGAGGACGAGCAAAACACAGGCAACCACAAGAAGCCCGGCGCCCCCGACGACAAGGGCGCGGATCGATTTGGCGGGACCCGAACCGGTGCCGAAAACATCGAACCTGCGAAGGACGAGAGCGGGCGGCAGTAGCCGCCCGCGACGTCAGACTTTCTCGACCTGGCTGTATTCAAGTTCCACCGGCGTGGAGCGGCCAAAGATCGAGACGCTGACCTTCACGCGGCCTTTCTCCTCGTCGACCTCCTCGACGGTGCCGTTAAAGCTGGTGAACGGCCCGTCGGCGACCCTGACCTGTTCGCCGATCTCGAACAACACGGCCGGGCGCACCCTTTCCACGCCCTCGGCACTTTGCTTCAGGATGCGATCCGCCTCAGCCTCGGTGATTGGAGAAGGCCGCGTCTTCGTCCCCAGGAAGCCGGTCACCTTCGGCGTGTCTTTGATCAAGTGCCAAGTTTGGTCCGTGAGCTCCATCTTTACCAGGACATAGCCGGGGAAGAACTTGCGCTCCGTATTGACCTTCTGGCCCCGGCGCATCTCCAGCACGTCCTCGGACGGGACCAGAACCTCGTCCACCAAGTCGGCCAGCCCTTTCTGAGCGGCTTGCTCCTTGACCTGCTGGGCGATCTTTTTCTCGAATCCTGAGTAGACGTGGACGACATACCAACGCTTGGCCATTGAACAGTCCCTTAAAATCCGACGCCGAACAGCGCCCGCACACCTACGCCGATCGCCTGGTCCGCGATAAAGAAGAACAAGGCCGCAAGACCAGACAGCGCAAACACCAGGCCGGTGGTGATGAGCGTCTCCTTGCGGGAGGGCCACGTCACCTTGCCTATTTCCGCCCGCACCTCACGCACGAACTTCGCCGGATCGACCGCCAACGCCATGCTACCCAACTTCCATAGACCGAGGATGGCAGGGGTGGAGGGTCTCGAACCCGCAACCTCCGGTTTTGGAGACCGGCGCTCTAGCCAATTGAGCTACACCCCTGCAGAGCCGACGCCCCGCCCGGCGCGCTGGCCCGGCGCAGCACCCAGCGCAGGGGGCGTAAAAACGGCGGGGCGCGCGATATGTCAAGCCTACCGGGTTCCCATCGCGCGCCGGCCGACGCTGTGCGGGGGCAAAACGGCTCCGGACGACGCGTCCCGAGCCGGCTCCGGCCCAAGACGGACAGCCCTGCGCCATGGTAGAGCGGGTCGCCAAACCAGGGAGCGCATTGATGCTGACCGGAGGGTGCCTGTGCGGTCAAGTCCGCTACGAAACGGAAGGCACGCCATTCCATTCGACCGTGTGCCACTGCACCGACTGCCGGCGGGTGACGGCAGCCCCGTTCGTCGCCTGGTTCAGCGTGCCGTCCGCCAAGCTCCGCTTTGTCGCAGGCGCGCCGAAGCTGTTCGCCTCGAGCCGCGGCGTGCTTCGCGGTGCCTGCGCTACGTGCGGGACGCCGCTGACCTATCAGCACATCGACCTGCAGGACGAGGTCGACATCACGACCTGCAGCCTAGACGATCCGGAGTTGGTTCCACCCCGAGACCACGTACGAACGCGCAGCAAGCTCTCATGGGTGCATACGAACGACGGGCTGCCCAGCTTTGCCGGGCGCCGGTCTGAGGGGTGACTTCCGGCCAGTTCCCGCCGCAACGTTGGCTTTCAACCGCATCCGGAGCACCGAGATGAACGCATTCGGCTTCGCTTGCGAGAAGCAACCGGCCGCCGGGTCGAAGGGCATGGTGGTCACCAACCACCCGCTCGCCTCCGGCGCCGGCGCGCAAATCCTGCTCGCGGGCGGCAACGCCGTCGACGCCGCGGTCGCCGCGCTGTTCGTGCTGACGGTGGTCGAGCCGATGATGGTCGGCGTGCTGGGCGGTGGGCTCGCGCATATCCGGCTGGCGAGCGGCGCGCACACCATCCTGGACGGGCTGAGCACCGCGCCCCGAAGGGCCACGCCCGCCATGTACCGGACCGTCGCCGACACCCTGCCCGACTACCAGGAGACCGAGGACCGGCAAAACCACCGCGGGCCGCTCGCCGTCGCCGTGCCCGGCGCGCTTGCTGGCTGGTGCGAGGCGCTGGCCCGGTTCGGCACGATGGCGCTGAACGACGTCATGGCACCCGCGATCCAGATCGCCGAGGCCGGCTTCACCGTCACACCCTACCTCGCCACCTGCGCCGGCGATTGCGCGGCGGACCTGGCCCTGGACCCGACCCTCGCCGCCCTGTTCCTCCCCGGCGGCGCGCCCGTTGCCGCCGGCACGCGGTTGCGCCGGCCGGACTACGCGGCCTCGCTGCGCCTGATCGCGCAGCAAGGTCCCTGCGTCCTCTATGCGGGCGCGCTCGGGACCGCGCTGGCCGACTATATGGCGCGCAACGGCGGCCTGATCGACGCCGCCGACCTGGCCGCCTATGCCGTGAAGGAGCGCGCGCCGATCCACGGCCGCTATCGCGGTTACGAGATCATCGGCCCGCCACCGCCCGCCTCGTCCGGCGTGCACATCGCGCAGATGTTGAACATGCTCGAGGCATACGACATCAAAGCCCTGGGCTTCGGCTCCGCCGAGGGCGTGCACCTGCTCGCGGAGGTGCTGAAGATCGCGTTTGCCGACCGCGCCGTGGCCACCGCCGACCCCGACTTCGTCGCCGTGCCGGTGGCGCGGCTGATCTCCCCCGCCTACGCAAGCGACCGGCGGGCCGGCATCGACATGGCGCGGGCGCAGGCGTTCCGGCCCGGCCTGTCCGGCAGCGAGAGCGCCGACACCACGCACCTGACCGTCGCCGACGCGCACGGCAACGTCGTCAGCAGCACGCAGACCATCAACGGCCTGTTCGGCGCCCGCGTCGCCGTGCCCGGCACCGGGCTGATCCTGAACAACTATATGTACAACTTCGACCCGCACCCCGGCCACGCGCTCTCCATCGAGCCGGGCAAGCGCGTGTTTACCTCGATGGCGCCGATGATGGCGGTCCAGGACGGCCGGCTCGCCTATGCGCTGGGCCTGCCCGGGGCGCTGCGCATCTTCCCCTCCGCCATGCAGGCGCTGATTAACCTGATCGATCACGGCATGTCGCTGCAGCAGGCGGTCGAGGCGCCGCGCATCTTTACCCAGGGTCACGTGCTGGAGCTGGAGAGCGCCCTGTTCGCGCGGCTGGCGCCAGCGCTCGAGGCGCGTGGCCATGCGGTTCGCGAGCAGCCGCGCGTGGCCGGAGGCATGAACGCGATCGAGTTCCGCCCAGACGGGACCTTGCTGGGCGCCGCCTGCTGGCGCGCCGACGGCACCCCGGTCGGCATCGGCGGCGGCCTGGCCCGCGCCGGCGTACGCTTCGTCATCTAGGGATACCCATGACCGAAACGATCGTGATTCTCGACCCCATCACCGAGCAGACCGCCGATCGACTGCGCGGCCTGCTGCCGCCAGGCATGCGGCTGACCCACGGTTCCGCACGTGACGAGGCGCACCTGCAGTCGATCATCGCGGAGGCGGACTACGCCGTATCCGGCCAGATCGGCGTGCCCGGCGCCGTGCTGCGTGCTGCCAAGCGCCTCAGACTGTTGCATAAATGGGGGGTGGGCGTCGACAACTTCGACCTGGAAGTGGCGCGCGCACTGGGGGTCAAGGTGGCCCGGACCACTGGCAGCAACGCCATCCCGGTGGCGGAATTCACCCTCGGGCTGATGATCGCGAGCTTGCGGAACCTTGCACACGGCCATGCCGAACTGAGCCAGGGGCGCTGGCCCGGCGGCAACTTTGCGCGGCAAACCATGATGCTATCGGGCAAGACCGTGGGAATCGTCGGCTTCGGCGCCATCGGCACCACGGTGGCCAAGCTGCTGTCAGGCTTCGGCTGCACGATCCTCTACCACAAGCCGCACCCGCTCGGCGCGGCCGAGGACGCCGCGCTGGGCGCCCGCTACGCCACCATGCCCGACCTGCTGGCGCGGTCCGACGTCGTCTCGCTGCACTGCCCGTTGACACCGGCGACCACCGGGCTGATCGACCGCGCCGCGCTGTCGGCGATGAAGCCGAGCGCCGTGCTGATCAACGTGGCGCGCGGCGGCGTCGTCGTGGAAGGCGACTTGGTCTGGGCGCTGCAGAACCGGATCATCCACGGCGCCGCGATGGACGTATTCGAGACGGAACCGCTGCCGCCGGACAGCCCGTTGCTGAACCTGGAGGGTCTGACGGTGACGCCGCACATCGCGGCGATCGCGGCCGACAACTTCGAAAAGACGGTGCGGCAGATGTTCGGCAACATCGCGCTGCTATCCCGCGGCGAGCCGATCCCGGCGCGGGACCTGGTGGTGCCGTAAGCCCGCTGTCAGATCCTAATCAGCTTGAAGCTGCTATGGGCCACGCGGCCATTCTTGACGCGGACGAACTGCGCGGAGCCGACCAGCTGGTTGCCCTGAATGAAGCCACTTAGGCTGCAAAGGTAAGGGTTCTTGCCCATCATGAGCTGGCCAGAGGCGGATATGCGTCCGTCCGCGTCCAGTTTGCCGGCCAGCTCGCCGGTTCCTAGCAGCCCTTCCCAGGCGTGGAACTTCGCCCTGATTGCGCCCGATGGCCCCTGCCCGGTGATGACGAGCGACAGCTTGCCGCTTTGTCGGATGGTGTCGTTGTTGACCGGGCCGCGGAAGAAGCCCGGCGCCGAATAGGCCACCGTCGAGGCGTGAAGCTCGGCCTCTGCCGAGGGCGCCCTGGCGGCGGCCATCTCCGGTTCCGCCGCGCTGCCGACCTCGGCAACGGCGATCCCACGCGGCTCCATGGCTGCCTCCGCGGTCCCGACTGGGGCTGGAAGAGCATCGAGACCGCCGCGCGCGGCCGGCGTGCGAGTCGCGGGTGCCTGGATCGGGAGAGGACCCGGAGCGCCCTCCGCGGCGGCGAGCGCAAAGGGCGCCTCCGCTGGCCGGGCCTCCAACGCGGCGGCCAACCCGGTCGTCCCGAAGGCCTCTGCGGAACCTAAACGACCGGCAAGCCGTCCGGCGGTCCAGCTGCTCGCCACCACCAACACAAAACCGGCGGTCAAGGTCCCCAGCAGGGCCGAAGCCCGGCGCCGGTGCAGCGGCACGGCGGCGGCCCGCTGCCTGCGCATAGGGCGCGCCGGCACTGGTGGCGCGGCGGGCTGCCCCGCCCGATCGCGCAGGGCGATGGCCTGGTCCACATGAAGCCGGCTCAAGCCCGGCGCGCTTTCCAGGTCGGCGAGGAACGCGGCCGCCCCGGCGAGAATGGTAACCTCCCGCAACGCGCCGTCGGCCTCGCGGGCGAGCGCCTGCGCGGCCTCCCGCGCCAGCTCGTCCGGGCGCCCGGCAGCGGCGAAGCGCCCGGCCACGTATCGAACCACGTCGTCGGGCCCGACGGCGCCGAGCACCACGGGGGTGAAGGCGCGCGACAATCCGTTGACCGGCGGCACGAAGCCCGGCGCGGTTGCGAGCACGCACAGCACGTTCGAGCGGCAAAGCGCGTCCAGCGCCGCAGCCCCGGCATCGTCGACCAGCACCACGTCGGCGCCCGCGGACAGGTCGAGCGGGTCTCCGGCGCGCAACAGCCTAGGGGTAAGCCTTCCCCGCGCCAGGGCCTCCGACAGGCTTTGCAGAAACAGCGTCTTGCCGCGTCCCGGCGCTCCGGACAGCAGCACCGATTCGCCGCGGCCCAAGGCGCCCAGCACCTCCGACCAGGCCTGCGCCCAGGCACGATGACGGAAGACGTCAACGCAGCTCACGCCGAGGCGGAACGGGTTGTTGGCGACGGCGCTCCTATAAATCTGGTCGTGCCAGGGACTTGCCCTTTGCATCCGGTAGCTGCCGGCCGAGACCTGGCTTTCGAGGCTGGCCGGCCGGTGCCGCGCGATCCAATCGCCACACTGCGCGCCAAAGCCCGCGAGCGGCCCATGCAGCCGCTCTCCGAAGTCGAACGCGTCGCCGAGGTTCAGGAAGATGCCTGCAAGCCGCCACCCGCGGTCCGAATCCTGCTCCACAAGGTGCAGGCCCGCCGCGGTCGAGTTGATGCGCCACTCCGTCGGCGAAAACACCGGCATGAGCCGGCGAAGGCCCGAGACCAACCTCGCAGAGCACTCGCCCGACATCACCGCCACCCTCCACCCAAGCGCTCGACCTACGCACCATCCCTGCCAGCGCTGCATCACAACGACGTGAGTGCATTTGCTGGCAGGCCTGCCGCAGCGCGCGCAGATGCGCAGCGCTTCAAGGCGGTTTCAAGGCACGGAATGCACCCGGCGTGTCTGGACGGGCCGGCCCCTGGGCCATATAGCTTTGGCGTCGATACAACCCGCCCGAAGGCGGGAGGAGGGGGCCATGCCTGATCGCCGCCGCTGGCTGCTTGCCGGCCTGCTTGCCATGCTGGCCGCGCCCGGCGCCGCGCCCTCTGCCGCGGCCGACGCGGCCCTCATCGCCGCGGCGCAGCGCGAGGGCGCCGTCACCTGGTATTCGGGGCTGATCGTCAACCAGGTCGTGCGCCCGCTGGTGGCGGGGTTCGAGGCCAAATACCCGGGCATCAAGGTCCAGGCTGGCCGGGTGCCGAGCGGCGAGGCCGCGCTCAAGATCATCAACGAGGCGCGCGCCGGGCGGCCGGTGGCCGACATGTTCGACGGCACGGCCGTCACGCACCGGCTGGCCGCCGCCGGGGTGATCGAGCGTTACAAGCCCGAGGCGGCGCAAGGCTTCCCCGACCGCTCGCGGGACCCGAACGGCGACTGGACCGCGCTCAACACCTATATCATGACCCCCGCCATCAACACCGAGATGGTCGGCGCGGCGGAGGCGCCCAAGACCCTGCAAGACCTGCTGGACCCGAAGTGGCGCGGCCGCATCGCCTGGACCAACGACCCGACCACAACCGGCGCCCCCGGCTTCATCGGCAACGTGCTGACCAGCATGGGGCAGCCCGCCGGCATGGCCTACCTCAAGCAGTTGGCGCAGCAGCGCATCGTCAACGTCCCGGGGTCGCAGCGCGTGGTGCTCGACCAGGTGATCGGCGGCCAGTACGCGCTGGCGCTGATGACGTTCAACTACCATTCCGTCATCAGCGCCAGCGACGGCGCCCCGGTCCGCTGGCTGCCGATCGAGCCGGCGGTGGAGGTGCCGAACCCTGTCGGCCTGATCCGCAATGCGCCGCACCCCAACGCGGCCAAGCTGCTGATCGAGTACGTCCTGTCCGAGGAAGGGCAGCGCGTGCTGCGGGAGGCGAACTACCTGCCCGCCAACCCCGCGGTACCGCCGCGCGACCCCGGGCTGACCCCGATCGGGGGGCAGTTCGCCGCCACCCTGTTCACGCCGGAGACGACCGCCGCCAAGCTCGACGAGTGGACCGCGATCTACAACGAGCTGTTCAAATGAGCCGGGCGTCCTCCGCGCTCGCGGCGGACGCCCCCTCCCCCTCTCTCCGCCAGCGCCCCTCTCTCCGCCAGCGGATGGGCCGGGCCGGGCCGACCGGGCCGCTCGCGCTCCTGACCGGCCTGCTGCTGGCAGCGCTCGTGCTGCCGCCGCTGGCGGTGCTGCTGCAGGTGAGCCTGACCACGGCGAACCCGGACGGCTCGCCGGGCGCATTCACGCTCCGGCATTACCGGCAACTGTTCGCCGACCCGGCGCTGTACTGCAGCGCGTGGAACTCGCTGCTGTTCGCGGGCTCGGCCACCTTGGTGTCGCTCGGATTCGGCGGCGTGCTGGCCTGGGTCGTCGAGCGGACCAACGCGCCGCTGAAGGCGCTGGCCTACCTCACGGCCATCATCTCGATGGGCACGCCCTACATTCTGTACGTCACGGCGTGGCTGTTCCTGTTCGGGCGCGCCGGGCCGTTCAACGACTGGTACCGGAGCCTATCGGGCAGCACGGGCATCCTGTTCGATCCCTACTCGCTGTGGGGCATGATCCTGGTCGAGGGCTTCCTGTGGTCGCCGCTGGTGTTCCTGCTGCTGTCGGCCACCTTCCGGGCCGCGAACGCCGAGATGGAGGAGGCGGCGCGGATGAGCGGCGCGTCGATCCTGGAGACGGTCCGCCTCGTCTCGCTGCGGCTGGCCTGGCCGGCGATCCTGGCGCTGGCGCTGTTCGTGTTCATCCGCAACCTCGAATCCTTCGATGTGCCGGTGCTGATCGGCATGCCCGGCCGGATCAGCCTGTTGACGACCGAGATCTATCTGGCGACCAAGGAGGTGCCGCCTTTGCTGGGCCATGCCAGCGCCTTCTCGGTGGTGATGATCGGCATCGTCGGCACCCTCCTGGTGCTGTACGGGAGGGTGTCGCGCAACGCGGAACGCTATGCCAGCGTGACCGGCAAGGGCTTTCGCCCCCGGCCGTTCGACCTGGGGCGGGCACGGTGGGCGGGGGGTGTGCTGATCGGGTTCAACTTCGCCGTCGTGCTGGGCCTGCCGCTTTCGGCCCTGCTCTGGACCTCGCTGACCCCGTTCGCGCGCCCGATGCGCTGGGCGGCGCTGCCTTCGCTCACGGTCAAGAACTACCGCGCCGTGTTCGGCGTCCCCGCCTATCTCGACCTCGCGGCCAACACGCTGCTGGCCGCGGCCGGGGCGGCGACGGCGGCGGTGCTGCTCACCCTCTGCGCCGCCTGGATCGCGGCCCGGCGGCGGGCGGGCGGCGCGGTGCTGGACCAGCTCGCCACCTTGCCCCTGGTCTTCCCCGGCATCGTGCTCGGCGTGGCCTTGATGGAGCTGGCGCTCCGCGCGCCGTTCCCGCTCTACGGCACGCTGGGGCTGATCACGCTGGGCTTCGTGATCCGCTACATGCCGTATGGCATGCGCTACGCCTATAGCGGCGTATTGCAGATCCATCGCGAGCTTGAGGAGGCGGCGGGCGTGGCCGGCGCCGGGCCGCTCGGCACCCTGCGGCGCGTGGTGGTGCCGTTGTTGTCGCCGGCGCTGGTGTCGGGCTGGCTGTTCATCTTCCTGATCGCGGCCAAGGAGCTGTCGATGGCCGTGCTGCTGGCCGGGCCGGGCTCGCAGACGATGGCGGTGGCGATGTTCGACCTCTGGACCAACGGCCAGGGCGGCGAACTGTCGGCGCTGGGCCTGCTCTGGACGCTGCTGATGACCGCCTTTGCGGCGGCACTGTACATGCTCGGCCGCCGCGGCGCCGGCGGGGCATTCGGCCGGTGAGCGAAACCCTGTATGTCCAGGACCTCAGCAAGGTCTATCCCGCCGCGGACGGCCCGTCCGGCGGCGTGCGCGAAGCGAGCTTCGCCTTGGCGCCGGGCACCTTCTTCACCCTGCTGGGCCCGAGCGGCTGCGGCAAGACCACCACGCTGCGCTGCATCGCCGGGCTCGAGACGCCGGATCGCGGCCGCATCCAGCTCGGCGAGCGCGTGTTCTTCGACGCGGCCAGCGGCGTGAACGTGCCGCTGAACCTGCGGCATATCGGCATGGTGTTCCAATCCTACGCCATCTGGCCGCACATGACGGTGGCCGAGAACGTGGCCTTTCCGCTGCGCGTCTCCAAGCAGGAGCGCTACGGCCGGGCCGAAATCCGGCGCCTGGTGGACCGGGCGCTGGAGACGGTGGGCCTCGGCGGGTTCCAGGACCGCTCGGCGACGCGCCTCTCCGGCGGGCAGCAGCAGCGCGTCGCCCTGGCCCGCGCGGTGGTGCGCCAGCCCCGCCTCCTGTTGCTGGACGAGCCGCTGAGCAACCTGGACGCGGCGTTGCGCGACGAGATGCGGACCGAGCTGAAACGGCTGCAGCGCGAGATCGGGGTCACGACGATCTACGTCACCCACGACCAGGCGGAGGCGCTGGACATGTCGGACCGGGTGGCCGTGCTGAACGCGGGCCGCATCGTGCAGGTGGGCGCGCCGCGGGAGATCTACTTCCGGCCGAGCAGCCGGTTCGTGGCCTCGTTCGTGGGCGCCACCAACCTGCTGCACGGCACCGTGCAGCAGGGCTGCGGCGCCGACGCCATCGCGCCGGTGCTGCTGGCCGACGGCCAGGTGCTGCGCTGCCTGTTCCCGCAGCCGGCTGCGGACCGCGCACGGATCGCCGTCTCGCTCCGGCCCGAGGCGGTGACCCTGACCGGCGCCGCCGCGCCGTGCCGGGAGGGCTGCAACCGCATGCAGGGCGTGGTGGCCAGCGCCGGATTCCTGGGCAACATGAACCGCTACGGCGTCCGGGTCGGCGAGCAGGTGCTGCAGGTCAGCACCGGCCCGGAGACCCTGTTCCCCGTCGGCACCGCCGTCGGCCTGCACTTCCCCGGCGAGAACGCCGTGGCCATTCCGGACTGAGGAGCGCCGATGCACCGCATGACCTTGCTGGCCGCGGCCATGACCGTGCTCGGCGCGGCGGCGCAGGCCCAGACCGATCAGCTTGGGACCCGCCGCAGCGTCCTCGTGCAGGGCGACGGCGTGGCGATCGAGACCTACGTGCAGGGCAGCGGGCCGGCGATCGTGCTGCTGCCCTCCACTGGGCGGGATGGCGGCGAGGATTTCGACGATGTGGCCGCGCGGCTCGAGGCCGCCGGCTTCCGGGTGCTGCGCCCGCAGCCGCGGGGCGTCGCCGGCTCCACGGGGCCGATGCAGGGCGTGAGCCTGCATAAGCTGGCCGACGACGTGGCGTTGGTGATCGAACGGCTCGGCGGCGGGCGCGCCGTGATCGTGGGCCACGCCTTCGGGCACTTCGTGGCGCGGATGGCGGCGGTGGACCACCCGGCGGCCGTGCGCGGCGTCGTCCTGGCCGCCGCGGCCGCCAGCACCTATGCACCGGACGTCGCGGCCGCGCCCGCCCGCGCCGGGAACCTGGCGCTGCCGGAGGCCGAGCGGCTGGCCGCCTTGCAATTGGCATTCTTCGCGCCGGGCCACGACGCGCGGCCCTGGCTGCACGGCTGGTGGCCGGCGGCGCAGAAGGTTCAGGCGGAAAGCCGGGAGAAGAACGGCGTGAAGCAGTCGGACTGGTGGTCCGCCGGCGCGGCGCCGCTGCTGGAGCTGATCCCCGCCGCCGACCCGTTCAAGCCGCGGGACAAATGGGATGAAATGCGGGTGGCCTATGGCGGCCGGGTCGCCACGGTGGTGATCCCGGAGGCGAGCCATGCCCTGTTCCCCGAGCAGCCGGCGGCCGTGGCGGAGGCGATCGCCGCCTGGGTGCGGACCTTGCCGCCCTGATTGCCGCCCCCTGATTGCCGCCCCCAGATTGCCGCCCCCCCTGATTGCCGCTCTCGGGCAACGGCCCTAACATGGATGGATCAAGGAGCGGCCATGCAGCGGGTGACGATCTGCGAGTGCTTTGCCCGCGACGGATTGCAGCACGAGACCGCCCTCCTCGCCACCGCGGCGAAGGTCGAGGCGATCGATCGCTTCACCCGGGCCGGGTTCCCGCGCATCGAGGCCACCAGCTACAGCCACCCGGACCGGGTGCCCGCCTTCCGCGACGCGAGCGACGTCCTGGCCGGCATCACGCGGCGGTACGGCGTGTTCTACAAGGCGACCTGCCCGAACCCCCGCGCCGTCCGCCGGGCCGTGGCGGACCTCGACGCCGGGCATGGCGCCAACGAGCTGAGCCTGCTGGTCTCGGCCACCGCGAGCCACACCGAGCGCAACCTGCGCACGACCCGGCCGGCGCAGTGGGAGGCGGTGTCCGAGATGGTGCGGCAAGCGGCCGGGCGGTTCCGGCTCGTGGGCGTGATCAGCGTGGCGCTGGGCTGCCCGTTCGAGGGCGCGGTCGATCCCGGCGTGGTGGCGGCGGACGCCGCGCGCTTCGCCGCGCTGGGCGTGGACCTGGTCGCGATCGGCGACACCACGGGCCTGGCCACCCCCCGCGCAGTCCGCGCGCTGTTCCGCCGCGTGGCGGACGAGGCGCCGGGCGTAGTGCCGGTTGCCCACTTCCACAACACCCGCGGCGCCGGCCTGGCCAACTGCATGGCCGCCCTCGAATCCGGATGCCGGCATTTCGACAGCGCCTTCGGCGGCGTGGGCGGCCACCCCGCGCAAATCCAGTACGGCGGCGGCTACACCGGCAACGTGGCGACGGAGGACCTGGTGAACCTGCTGGAGGCGGAGGGCTGGGACACCGGCCTCGACCGGGACGCGGTGCTGGACGCCGCCCTGTTCTGCGAACGCCTGCTCGGGCGCGCGCTGCACGGGATGGTCGCCCGGTCCGGCTATGGCCTGCTGCCGGAGCGCGCGCATGCCTGACATCCTGCCCGTCGAAGACCGCGGGTCCGTCCGCATCCTCTGGCTGAACCGGCCGGACAAGCTGAACGCCCTCGACACCGCGCTGACCCAGGCGCTGCTGGACGCGCTGCTGGCGGCCGACGCCGACCCGGCCATCCGCGCCATCGTGCTCGCCGGGCGCGGCCGCGGCTTTTGCGCCGGGGCCGACCTTGCGGAGTTCAAGGACCTGACCCCCGACCAGCACCACCGCATCGCGGCGCGCGCCGACCTCACTTGCCGGACCCAGTCGCTGCTGCAGAAGCTCGGTAAGCCGGTGGTCTCGGCGGTGCAGGGCGTGGCGGTCGGCGGCGGCGCCGGGCTTGCGATCGGGTGCGACATGATGGTGGCTGGGGCCGACCTCAAGTTCGGCTATCCCGAGCTGAAACACCAGATCGTGCCGGCGCTGGTGATGACCGGGCTGCAGCGGCAGCTCGGTCGGAAGATCGCCTTCGAGCTGATCAGCCTCGGCCGGCTGCTGGGGGCAGACGAGGTGCGCGCCCTCGGCCTGGCCAATCGCGTGGTCCCCGCGGCGGAGGTGCTCGATGCCGCGCTCGGCATCGCCCAGTCCTGGGCGGGCGCGAACCCGCGGGCGATGGCGGCGGCCAAGGGGTTGTTCTACCGGGTGGCCGACCTCCCCTATGACGCGGCGATGGCGGCCGGGCGGGACGTGAACGCGCTGATGCGCGGCTTCCGCACGTGAGGCCGCTCGAAGGCGTCCGCGTGCTGGACTTCTCCCGCGTGCTGGCCGGGCCGATGGCGACGCAAATCCTGGCCGAGCTGGGCGCCGAGGTGACCAAGGTGGAGCGGCCCCGCGGCGGCGGCGAATCCCGCGCCTTCGAGCCGATGCTGCCCGGCGGCGAGAGCGCCTACTTTCTCGCGCTCAACCGCGCCAAGCGCTCGCTCACGCTGAACCTCAAGCTGCCCCGGGCGCAGGCGATCGCGCGGCAGCTGGCGGGGCGCGCGGACGTGGTGCTGGAGAACTTCCTGCCGGGCGACATGGACCGGCTCGGGCTGGGCTATGCGCGCCTCGCGGCGGAGAACCCGCGGCTGATCTATGTCATGCGGGTCGTGGTGCTGGGTGAGGAAGTGCCGGCGGGGGCCATGCCGTTCACGGCGCTGCCGGACGGCCCGCCGGTCCCGCCCGCCTGCAGCCCGGACGACATCCTGCTGATCCAATACACCTCCGGCACGACCTCGTTCCCCAAGGGCGTCATGCTGCCGCACCGGTCCATGCTGGCCAACGGCTTCTTCTCCGGCGCGCGCATCGGCTTCCGGGTGGGCGACCGCTTCCATTCCGCTCGGCCCTTCTTCCACGTGGCTGGCAGCGCGCTTTCCGTGCTGGCCGCCATCCAGCACGCGGTCACGCTGGTCACCATGGACCGCTTCGAAGCCGCCGCCGCCCTCGACCTGATGGAGCAGGAGCGGTGCACGTATTTCTCCGGCAACGACACAATGGCGCTGATGCTGCTCAACGAGCCCGGCCGCGCGGCCCGGCGGCTGGCGTTGCGCGGCGGCTGGGCGGCGGCCTCGCCGGCCATCCTGCGGCGGATCGTGGATGAGCTTGGTGCCCGGGAGTGCGTGGCCGGCTACGGCCTGTCCGAGGCGGCCCCCAACGTCGCGCAATCAGCCTGGTGGGAGCCGGAAACGGTGCGCGTGGCTGCCCGCATGCGCCCGCAGCCTGGCGTGGAGGTGCGGGTGCGCGGCCCGGAAGGCGCGGCGGGCGAAATCCTGGTGCGCGGCTGGAACGTCATGCGCGGCTACTGGGACAAACCGGACGAGACCCGCGCGGCGCTGGACTTCGAGGGTTGGCTCGCGACCGGGGACCTGGGCCGGCTGGGCGGGGATGGCCGGCTGGAGTTCCTCGGCCGGCTCAAGGACATCGTGCGCGTGGGGGCGAGAACGTCTCGCCCGCCGAGGTGGAGGACGCGCTGCACCGCCACCCCGCGATCCGCCAGGCGGCGGTGGTGGGGCGTGCCGGACCCGCTGGTGGTGGCGGCCTTCGTGGTGCCGAACGCCGGCCAGAACTGCGACCGCGCCGCCATCATCGCCTGGTGCCGGGGCGAGATGGCCGGGTTCAAGGTGCCGCGCCATGTCTGGGTGGTGGACGGCTTCGAGGCGATCGGCATAACCGCGAGCGCGAAGGTGCAGAAAACGGCGCTCGCGGCGCACGCCCGCCGGTTGATGGGCCAGCCCTGAAGCGGCCGGTAGCCGCCGGGGCTTTCGAGACGACGCGCGTCAGAACCTGTTGTGCATCCCGCCGCCGAACACCAGGAATAGCACGAGCAGCAGCACGAGCAGGCCCAGCCCGCCGCCATAGCCGCGGCCGCCGTAGTAGCCCCGGTTGTAGCCGTAATAGCCGCCGCCCCCGAACAGGAGGAACAGCACGATGATGATCAGGATGAGGCTCATTGGCTTGTCCCTTGCACGTCTTTGCTCTCAACCCTTCTGCTTCCGATTGGTTCCGCATCCCGCCCCCAAGTTGCCCCGCGCGCAGAGGCGTGCGACTGCCGACGCATGAGCCTGATCGACCTCGCCCGCGCCACCCTGCCGCGACTGCCGGCGCCGATCCGCACGCCGTCCTACGATGTCGGCGCGGTCGTGCCGGGCATCGTTCATCTCGGCCTCGGCGGCTTCCACCGCGCCCACATGGCCCGCTACACCCACGCGCTGATGGAGCGGGAGCCGGCTGCCCTGGCCTTCGGCATCGTCGGCGCGGGCCTGCGCCCGGCCGACAAGCCGCTGTTCGACGCCCTCGCGGCGCAGGACGGGCTCTATGCTTTGATCGAACGCAGCGGCACGGCGGAGACCGTGACCGTCATCGGCGCCCTCGCCGGCCTCGCCTATGCCGGCGAGGGCGCCGCCGCGCTGCTGGACGCCGCCTCCGATCCCCGCATCTGCATCCTGAGCCTGACCGTGACCGAGAACGGCTACTGCCTCGACCCCGCCACCAAGGTGCTGGACCCCGGCCATCCGCTGATCCGCCGCGACCTGGCCGATCCCCGCCGCCCGGCGAGCGCGATCGGCGTGGTGGTGGAGGCGCTCCGCCGCCGCCGGGTTGCCGGGCACCCCGCCTTCACGGCGCTGAGCTGCGACAACATCCAGCACAATGGCGGCGTGCTGCGGGGCGCCGTGCTGGCCCTGGCGCGCTTGCAGGACCCCGCGCTCGCCGACTGGATCGGCGCCGAGGTCGCCTTCCCCAGCACCATGGTGGACCGCATCACCCCCGTGACCGCGCCGGCCGACATCGCCCACCTCGCCGAGCGCTATGGCTTGCGCGACCGCTGGCCGGTGGTGTGCGAGACCTTCACCCAATGGATCGTCGAGGACCGCTTCCCCGCCGGCCGGCCGGGCTGGGAGGCGGTCGGCGCGCAGTTCGTGGCCGACGTCGAACCCTACGAGGCCATGAAGCTGCGCCTGCTGAACGCGAGCCACCTGGCCGTCGCCGGGCTGGGCCGGCTGGCCGGCCTGACCTACATCCACGAAACCATGCGGGACCCCGGGCTCCGCGCCTACATGGTCGCCTTGATGGACCGGGAGACCGGGCCGACGCTGCCGCCGGTGCCGGGCATCGACCTGCCTGACTACAAGCGCACCCTGGTCGAGCGCTTCGCCAACCCGGCCATCCAGGATACGGTCGAGCGCGTCAACACCGACGCGCCGCTCAACGTGCTGCTGGACCCCATCCGCGCCCGCCTCGCCGGCGACCGTCCCATCGACTTGCTGGCCTTGGCGCTCGCGGCCTGGCTGCGCCGCATGCGCGGCGTGGACGAAGACGGGCGGGCGATCGAGGTGCGCCATCCGCAGGCGGCGCTGCTGCGCGAACGCGCCGAGGCCGGCGGCGCCGATCCCGCCCCGGCCCTGGCCATCACGTCCCTGTTCGGCGACCTCGGCCGCGACCCGCGCCTGACGGTCCCCACGGGCAAGTGGCTGGGCTCGCTCTATGACCGCGGCAGCCGGGCCACGATGGCGCGCGCGCGGAGCGAGCTGGGTTTCTAGACAACCGCGCCGCTTGACCTCCTCCGCGCCGCCTGGAAGGGTGGCGTGATAAGGCTGCCCGAACGGCAGCGACGGGGGTGATATCCATGGTCAAGCTACCCATCGCCGTGCTGGCTGCCGCGCTCGGCGCCGCTTGCCTGTCCACCCCCGCGTATGCCGATGCGACGCTCACGATCGGCACGGTAAACAATGGCGACATGGTCGTCATGCAGAAGCTGTCCAGCGATTTCGAGAAGCAGCATCCCGACATCAAGCTGCGCTGGGTCGTGCTGGAGGAGAACGTGCTGCGCCAGCGGCTCACCACCGACATCGCGACCAAGGCGGGCCAGTTCGACGTGATGACGATCGGCAACTACGAGGTGCCGATCTGGGCCAAGCAGGGGTGGCTCGAGCCGATGGAGGGCCTGCCGGGCACCTACGAGGCGGCGGACCTGCTCAAGCCGGTGCGGGACGGCATCAGCTACGAGGGCAAGCTCTACGCGGCGCCGTTCTATGCCGAAAGCGCGATGACCTACTACCGCACCGACCTGTTCCAGAAGGCCGGCATCACCATGCCCGCCGCGCCGACCTACGCGCAGATCATGGAATACGCCGAGAAGATCACCGACAAGCCCAACCAGGTCTACGGCATGTGCCTACGCGGCAAGCCCGGCTGGGGCGAGAACATGGCCTTCATCACGCCCCTTGCGACCAGCTTCGGCGGACAGTGGTTCGACCAGGGATGGAAGACGACCCTGGACACGCCGGAGTGGCACAAGGCGATCACCTATTACAGCGATATCCTGCGCAAATACGGCCCGCCCGGCGCCACCAGCAACGGCTTCAACGAGAACCTGGCCCTGTTCGCCGGCGGCCGCTGCGGCATGTGGATCGACAGCACGGTAGCGGCCGGGCTGCTGTTCGACCCCAAGCAGAGCCAGGTGGCGGACAAGGTCGGCTTCGCGCCCATGCCATCGGGCGAGTTCAAGGGCGGCCCCACCTGGCTGTGGAGCTGGAACCTGGGCATCCCCGCCTCCTCCAAGCAAAAGGACGCCGCCAAGACCTTCATCGCCTGGGCCACGTCGAAGGACTACGTGAAGCTGGTGGCCGGCGCCAACGGCTGGGTCGCGGTGCCGCCCGGCACCCGGCAGAGCACCTATGACGCGGCCGACTACAAGCGCGTGGCCCCCTTCGCCGACTTCGTGCAGCGGGCCATCGCCAGCGCCAACCCCACCGCGAGCACGAAGGCGCCGCGGCCCTACACCGGGGCGCAGTTCGTCGCCATCCCCGAGTTCCAGGGCATCGGCACCCAGGTGGGGCAGACGCTGGCCGCCACGCTCACCGGCACCTTGGTGGACCAGGCCCTCAAGACCGCGCAATCCGCCACCGACCGCACCATGCGGCAGGCCGGCTACCCCAAGTAGCCGCATGGCCGCCGCGCCCCGCCGCTGGGGCACGCTGCCGCTGGTCGGGCCCTCGGTCGGCGTGCTGCTGCTGTGGATGATCGTGCCGCTGGCGATGACGCTGTGGTTCTCGTTCCAGCGCTACAACCTGCTCGACCCGGCGGCCGGCGGGTTCGCCGGGTTCGACAACTACGAGTTCCTGGTCACCGACCCCGATTTTTGGGCCTCGCTGGTCAACACCTTCGTGCTGGTCGGGTCCGTGCTGGTCATCACCGTAGGGTTCGGCACCCTGCTGGCCGTGCTCTACGACCAGCCGTTCCCCGGCCAGCCGGTCGCGCGGCTGCTGGCCATCGCGCCGTTCTTCGTCATGCCGACCGTGAGCGCGCTGGTGTGGAAGAACCTGATGATGCACCCGATCTACGGGGTGCTCGGGGCGCTGGCCCGCTTGATGGGGCTGCAGCCGGTCGATTGGTTCGCCGACCGCCCGATGCTGTCCGTGATCGTCATCGTGTCGTGGCAGTGGCTGCCCTTCGCGCTGCTGATCCTGCTGACCGCGGTGCAGTCGCTCGACCACGAGCAGAAGGAGGCCGCACGCATGGACGGGGCCGGGGCGCTGGCGCAGTTCGCGTTCATCACCCTGCCGCACATGCGCCGGGCGATCACCGTCGTCATCATGATCGAGACCATCTTCCTGCTGACGGTGTTCGCCGAGATCTTCGTCACCACCTCGGGCGGCCCCGGCAACGCGACAACCAACCTCGCCTTCCTGATCTATGCCCGCGCGCTGCTACAGTTCGACGTGGGCGGCGGCTCGGCCGGCGGTGTGGTCGCCATCATCCTGGCCAACATCGTCGCCTTCTTCCTGGTCCGCAGCATCGCCCAGCGGCTGGAGGTCTAGCATGCGTCAGAGCCTGGCCCAGCGCGTGCTGATCTTCGCCCTCGGCTGGGGGGTGGCACTGCTGCTGTTCTTCCCGATCCTCTGGATGGTGCTGACCAGCTTCAAGACCGAGGTCGCGGCCATCGCCACCCCGCCGCAACTGCTGTTTACGCCGAGCCTGGACAGCTATGCCGAGGTGCAGTCCCGCGCCAACTACTTGCTGTTTGCGGCCAACAGCCTGGTCATCTCGCTGGGCGGCACCGTGCTCGCCCTGCTGTTCGCGGTGCCGGCCGCCTACGCCATGGCGTTCCATCCCACCCAGCGTACCCGCGGGACGCTGCTGTGGATGCTGTCGACTAAGATGCTGCCGCCGGTCGGCGTGCTGGTGCCGATCTACCTGCTGTTCCGCACCTTCGGCCTGCTCGACACCCGGACCGGCCTGGTCGTCATCTACGCGCTCATGAACCTGCCGATCGTGGTCTGGATGCTGTTCACTTTCTTCAAGGAGGTGCCGCGCGAGATCCTGGAGGCCGGGCGCATGGACGGCGCCCGCACCGGCGGCGAGTTCTGGTTCTTGCTGCTGCCGCTGTCCCTGCCCGGCATCGCCTCGACCGGGCTGCTGTCCCTGATCCTGTGCTGGAACGAGGCGTTCTGGAGCCTCAACCTCACCTCGGCCGGTGCGGCGCCGCTCACCACCTTCATCGCGTCGTTCTCCAGCCCGCAGGGCCTGTTCTTCGCCAAGCTGTCGGCGGCCTCGACCGTCGCGGTCGCCCCCATCCTCGTGTTCGGCTGGCTCAGCCAGCGCCAGCTCGTGCGCGGCCTCACCTTCGGCGCCGTGAAGTAGGGAGACGCCCTTGGCCACCCTCACCCTCCGCGGCCTGCGCAAGAGCTATGGCGCTACCGACGTCATCAAGGGCGTCGACCTCGACATCGGCGACCGGGAGTTCACCGTGTTCGTCGGCCCCTCCGGCTGCGGCAAGTCGACCCTGCTGCGCATGATCGCCGGGCTCGAGGAAATCAGCGCCGGCGACCTGCTGATCGATGGGCAGCGCGTCAACGACGTGGGCCCGGCCGACCGCGGGCTGGCGATGGTGTTCCAGTCCTACGCGCTCTACCCGCACATGACGGTGGCGCAGAACATGGGCTTCGCGCTGCGCCTGGCCCGGGTGCCGAAGGCCGAGCGCGACCGCAAGGTGGCCGACGCCGCCCGCATCCTGCAGCTCGACCCCTATCTGGACCGCCGCCCGAAGGACCTCTCGGGCGGGCAGCGCCAGCGCGTGGCGATCGGCCGCGCCATCGTGCGCAACCCGCGCGTGTTCCTGTTCGACGAGCCGCTCAGCAACCTCGATGCGGCGCTGCGCGGCCAGATGCGCATCGAGCTGGCCCGGCTGCACGAGGAGCTGGCGGCGACCATGATCTACGTCACCCACGACCAGGTCGAGGCGATGACCATGGCCGACAAGATCGTGGTGCTGCAGGCCGGCCGGGTCGAGCAGGTCGGCACGCCGCTCGAGCTGTACCACCATCCGGCCAACCTGTTCGTGGCCGGGTTCATCGGCTCGCCCCGCATGAACCTGCTGCAGGCGCGCGTCGTGGCCGGGGGCGGGGTGGACGTCGCGGTCGAGCTGCAAGCTGGCGGGCGGGTCGTCGTGCCCCGGGCCGGGGCCGTGCAGCCCGGCGACGCCGTCACGATCGGCATCCGCCCGGAGGCGCTGCGGCCGGACGCGGCCGGGCCGCTCGCGGGCGAGGTGCGGCTGGTGGAACGCCTGGGCGGCCTCACGCTGCTGCATGTCGGCTTGATGGGCGGCGAGGCCGCGACCGTGCAGACCGACGGCGCCGACGCCACCCGCGCGCACCAGCCGATCCGCCTGGGCTTCGACCCCGCTGCCTGCCACCTGTTCGACGGCGCCGGGCTGAGCCTCGTCGTCCCGCCGCGCGACGACTGAGGTGTTCCTCGGTCTCGACCTCGGCACCTCCTCGCTGAAGGCGCTGCTGGTCGATGGCGGGCAGCGCACCATCGGCGCCGCCGCAGCGCCGCTGTCGGTGCAGCGCCCGGCGCCGGGCCACAGCGAGCAGGACCCGGCCGCCTGGTGGCAGGCGCTGGAGGCGGTCATGGCGGCGCTGCGGGCGGAGCACCCCAAAGCGCTCGCCGCGGTGCAGGCGATCGGCGTCGCCGGGCAGATGCACGGCGCGGTCCTGCTGGACGCCGCGGACGCGGTGCTGCGCCCCTGCATCCTCTGGGACGACACGCGGGCGGGAGCGGAATGCCGGGCGCTCGAGCAGGCCTTCCCGACGCTGCAGCAGGTCACCGGCAACCCCGCCATGCCGGGCTTCACCGCGCCGAAGCTGCTCTGGGTCCAGCGCCACGAGCCCGGCCTGTTCCGCCGCACTGCCCGGGTGCTGCTGCCGAAGGCCTGGCTGCGCCACCGCATGACGGGCGACTTTTTCGAGGAGATGTCGGACGCGTCCGGCACGCTGTGGCTCGATGTCGGGCGGCGCGACTGGTCGGATGCGGCGCTGGCGGCCACCGGGCTATCCCGCGCCCAGATGCCGCGCCTGGTGGAGGGCACGGCGCCAGCGGGCACGCTGCGGCCGGCGCTCGCGGCGCGCTGGGGCCTGGCCCATGCGCCCATCCTGGCGGGCGGCGCGGGCGACAACGCGGCCGGGGCCGTGGGCCTCGGCGCCATCCGGCCCGGCACCGCCTTCGTCTCGCTCGGCACCTCGGGGGTGCTCTGGGCCACGACGGACCGCTTCAGGCCGGCGCCGGAACGTGCCGTTCACGCCTTCTGCCACGCCGTGCCCGGCCGGTGGCATCAGATGGGCGTCACCCTCTCCGCCGCTGCCTCGCTCGCCTGGTGGGCCGGCATTGCCGGGCAGACGGAGGCCGCACTGCTGGCGGAGCTGCCGCCGGTGCGGGCGCCCGCCAGCGTCCAGTTCCTGCCCTATCTGTCCGGGGAGCGCACGCCCCACAACGACGGCGCGGTGCGCGGGGCCTTCGCCGGCCTGTCGCAAAGCACTAGCCGCGCCGAGATGACGCAGGCCGTGCTGGAAGGCGTCGCCTACTCGTTCCGCGACTGCCTCGACGCGCTCGCCGCCTCGGGCACCGCGGTCGCCACCGCGGACCTGATCGGTGGCGGCTCGCGCTCGGCGCAATGGGCCGCCATCCTGGCCGCCGTGCTGGGCCTGGAACTGCATCGGGTGCCCGAAGGCGCGCATGGCGGCGCGTTCGGCGCGGCCCGGCTCGCCCGCCTTGCGCTCACCGGCGAAGCCGTCGCGGCCGTCTGCACCCCGCCCGAACGCCGCGATCCCGTGTTGCCGGAGTCCGGCCTGACCGCGGCCTATGCCGCCGCCATCGGCCGCTACCGGGCGCTTTACTCCTGCCTGGCCCTGCCTGGCCCCGCCTAGCCCCGCCTAGCCACGGCGCCGGCTTGTAGCGCAGGACGAACGTGTCCAACCTGCCCGCAGAGCGCAGCGGCATTTCAGCAGGAGCAAGGGCATGAACGACCTGGCGCAGCCCGAGGTGTGCGGCCGATCCGCCGCCGCAGTGGACGCCGCGCGCGCTTACCTTCGGCAGGTGCGGCAAGCCTGCCTCGCGGCCGTCGCCCCGGAAGGCCGCCTCGACCCGGCCCGTGTCGAGGCCGAGCAGCGCCGTGTGCACGGCTTCGCCTGGACCGCGACGGCCGTCGAGGGGCTGGCGCAACTCCATGCCTGGGCGACGCGGCTCGGGCAGCTCGGGCGGCTCGGGCCGCTCGGCGCCGGCGAGGCGCTGGTGCTGCAGATCGGCTTCGGCGAGTATCTGGCGCAGCTCCTGGGCGGCCTGCCGATGGGCCAGAATGAAATCGTGCGCCCCGGCGACCTCGGCACCGAGGCCGCCGCCGCCGCCCTGGGCCAGGACCCGGCCGTAAGCTGGTTCCTGCAACAGGGCAACACTGCGGCCGCCCGCAGCGCGCTGGCACGGCAACTTGCCGAAGGCTGGCGACCCGACGACTCGCTCGGCGACGAGACGCTCGACATGGTCCGCGAACAGTTCCGGCAGTTCAGCGACGAACGGGTGGCGCCCGGCGCCCATGCCTGGCACCTGGCCGACGTGCTGATCCCGGACGCGCTGGTGGCCGAGATGGCCGGGCTCGGCGTGTTCGGCGTCTGCATCGACCCGGCCTTCGGCGGCCTCGGCCTCGGCAAGCTCGCCATGTGCGTGGTCTCGGAGGAGCTAAGCCGCGGCTGGATCGCGGCCGGCTCGCTCGGCACCCGCTCGGAGATCGCGGGCGAGCTGATCGGCGCCAACGGGACGGCGGAGCAGAAGGCACGATGGCTGCCGGGGATCGCGTCCGGCACGATCCTGCCGACCGCCGTGTTCACCGAGCCCGACACCGGCTCCGACCTCGCCGCCGTCAAGACCCGCGCACGGCCGGCCGGGGATGGCGGCTGGCGGATCACCGGGTCCAAGACCTGGATCACGCACGCCGCCCGCAGCGACCTCATGACCGTGCTGGCCCGCAGCGATGCGGACAAGCCGGGCTTTGCCGGACTGTCGATGTTCCTGGCCGCCAAGACGCGCGCGCAGCCCGGCGCCGACTTCCCCGATGCCGGGCTCGCCGGCAGCGAGATCGCGGTGCTCGGCTATCGCGGCATGAAGGAATACGTGCTGTCGTTCGACGAATTCGCGGTCGCCCCCGACGCCCTGCTGGGCGGCGAGCCGGGGGCCGGCTTCCGCCAGTTGATGCAGACCTTCGAGGGCGCCCGGATCCAGACCGCCGCCCGCGCCATCGGCGTCGCCCGCAACGCGCTCGACCTCGCCCTCAGATACGCCAACGAGCGCCGGCAGTTCGGCAAGGCGCTGATCGGCTTCCCCCGCGTGTCCGACAAGATCGCTATGATGGCGGCGGAGACCGTCATCGCCCGGGAACTCACCTACTTCGCGGCGCGGACCAAAGACGCCGGCGACCGCTGCGACATCGAGGCCGGAATGGCCAAGCTGCTCGCCGCCCGGGTCGCCTGGAGCAACGCGGATGCGAGCCTGCAAATCCACGGCGGCAACGGCTACGCCCTGGAATACGAGATCAGCCGGGTGCTCTGCGACGCGCGCATCCTCAACATTTTCGAGGGCGCCGCCGAGATCCAAGCCAACGTCGTCGGCCGCGGCCTGCTGGCGCGCCAGATTTGAGCGGCCCGGCGCCTCTTACGCTGGCGCCGCCGCAAGCAGGTCGCGCAAATCGAGCGGCCGCGTGAACATCGCCAGCGACCCATCCGCCCCGCGCGGCCACTGCGCCGCCGGCCGGTCCCAGTACAGCTCAACCCCGTTCCGGTCGGGATCGGAGAGGTACAGCGCCTCGCTCACCCCATGGTCCGAGGCGCCGTCGAGCGGTATCGCAGCGGCCGAGAGGCGCCGGTATGCGTCCGCCAGGTCCACACGCGACGGATACAGGATCGCGAGATGGAACAGCCCGGTCGTGCCCGGCGCCGGCGGCGTCCCGCCCCGGCTCTCCCACGTGTTCAGCCCGATGTGGTGGTGATAGCCCCCGGCCGAGACGAACGCCCCCTGCGCGCCGTAGCGCTGCATCAGCTCGAACCCGAGGACGCCGACATAGAAGGCGAGCGACCGTTCGATGTCCGCCACTTTCAGGTGGACATGGCCGATCCGGGTTCCGGCGGCGACCGGCCGGGGATTGCGCGGCTCGGCGTGTGTGGACGGGGTGTCGGACATGGTTTCTCCCACTGAAGTCCCTGAGGGGTTCACTCAAGCACCGAACGCCACCGCCGTCGTGTTGGCACCGCAGATCAGCACGCCCACCCGCTCGTCGCGTGCGGGACGGTAGGCGCCCGACAGCAGGGCCGCCATCGCCGTCGCGCCGCCCGGCTCGGTAACGACCCGGATCGCGCCCCAAAGCAGGGTCTGTGCCGCCAGGATGTCGGCGTCCCCGACCGTCACGACGCGGTCGACATGGCGCTGCGCGATCGGGAACATCAGTTGGCCGACCCGGCGGGGGGCGAGCGATTCCGCCGCGATCCCGCCCGCCGGCGCATCGACCGGCGCACCCGCGCGCAACGCGTCCCGCAGCGTCGGCGCCAACTCGGGCTCGACGCCCACGATCCTCAAGCGCCCGGCATACCAGGCGGCGATGCCGCCGATGAGGCCGCCGCCGCCGACCGCGACCAGGAGCGTATCCAGCTCCGGCGCGTCCTCTTCGAGCTCGAGGCCGACCGTGCCCTGGCCCAGCAGCGTCTCCCGCTGGTCGAACGCATGCACGGCCAGGCCGCCCTGCTCGGCCAGGAAGGCCTCGCTGGCCGTCAGCGCGTCCGCATAGCGGTCGCCCGCGATCACCAGCCTCGCGCCAAGGCTGCCGATGAGACGCTGCTTGGCCATCGACGCCACGCTCGGCACGAAGATGGTGGCGGGAACGCCGAGGCGCCGGGCCGCGAAGGCCACCGCCACGCCGTGATTGCCGCCCGACGCCGCGACCACGCCGGCGCCCGACACGTCACGCATTAGCAGGTTGGCAAACGCGCCGCGGACCTTGAACGATCCGGTGTGCTGGAGCATCTCCAGCTTCAGCACGAGGGCTCCAGCCTCGATGCCGAAATCGGCCGGGGCGGTGCGCAGGTTCGGCGTGCGGCGCACATAGGGCCCGATGCGCTGTGCCGTGGACGCGATCCCTTGCCGGTCGATGGAAGCGAGCTCGGCGATCGCCTGGTCTGCCATCGGACTGCGCTACCCCTGAAACCCACCCGATACTACAAGCCGCGCGCAGCGGAGCAAAGCCGCTTTGCGTGGACGGACGCGGGGCGGTGCGGCAGCATGGGCGCGGCCGGCACCCGATCAGGCACGGAGGAAGCACCATGTCCCGTTCAGCGGTCCTTGCGAGAGCGCGGGGGTTCTGCGACCGCTTCGGCCTCCGCCTGCCCATCCTGCTGGCGCCCATGGCGGGTGCGTGCCCGCCCTCCCTGTCGATCGCGGTTGCCAATGCCGGCGGGCTCGGCAGTTGCGGCGCCCTGCTGCTCGCACCCGGCGCGATCCTCGCCTGGACGGAAGAGGTTCGCGCCGCCAGCAACGGCGCGTTCCAGTTGAACCTCTGGATCCCCGATCCCCCGCCCAGGCGGGACCCCGCCCGCGAAGCCGAAACCAGGGCCTTCCTCTCGAACTGGGGGCCTGCCGTCGCGCCCGAGGCCGGCGACGCCACGCCGCCCGACTTCGACTTGCAGTGCGAGGCCCTGCTGCAAGCGGCGCCGCCGATCGTCTCCTCCGTGATGGGCCTCTATCCCGCCCCGTTCGTCGCCCGCCTCAAGGCAAGCGGCATCGCATGGTTCGCGAACGTGTCGACCGTCGCGGAAGCGTTGGCGGCCGAGGCGGCCGGCGCCGACGCCGTCGTCGTACAAGGGATGGAGGCGGGGGGCCACCGCAGCTGCTTCGACGCATCCAAGGCCGAGATGGCGCTGGTCGGCCTGTTCGCGCTGTTGCCGGCGGTGGTGGACGCGACTCGCCTGCCGGTGGTGGCGACCGGCGGCATCGCCGACGGCCGGGGCGTCGCGGCCGCGCTGATGCTGGGCGCCAGTGCGGCCCAGATCGGCACGGGCTATCTCCGCTGCCCCGAGGCGCAGACCCACCGGGCGTGGGCGGACGCGCTGGCGCGAACGCCGCCCGAGGGCACGGCGCTGAGCCGGGCGTTCAGCGGCCGGGCGGGGCGCAGCATCGCCACCGATTACGTGCGGGCCGCCCTGTCCGCCGAGGCGCCCCGCCCCGCCCCCTACCCCGTCCAGCGCGGCCTGACCGCCGCGATGCGCCAGGCCGGCCAGCAGGCCGGCGACGTGCAGCGCATGCAGGCCTGGGCCGGCCAGTCGGCCGCCCTCGCTCGGGCCGAGCCCGCCGCCCAGGTGACGGCACGATTCTGGCGGGAGACCCAGGACCTGCTGGGATGATCGCGCGCGCGCTCTGGCGTGCCGCCGTCCTGGGAGCGGCGGTTGCGGCCGGGCCGTTCCTCGCCGCGGGCGCCGAGCCGCCGGCGATCGATCCCGGCCTCCTCTTTCGGCTGGAATGCGGACTGGCGCCTGGCCCGCGACGGGACACGCCCTTGGAGCGTGCGCGGCGTCTCCTTCGACGAGGCGTTCCGCGCCGGTATCGGGGGCGCGGCGGAGGCGCTTTCAGCGGCCCCCTGAGGTGCGGGGTTTCAGGTTAGGGTCGGCTTTCTGTCCCTGGTCGCAAGGCCGGTACGGCGCCCAGCGACCGACCCGCAACAAGGCGGCCGACCCGACGCGCCTCCTCCACCGCCGCCCGGAAGTGGGCGCCGGCCCAGATGCGGCTCTGGGCGCACTCCTCCGCCATCGCGCCCAGGTCCATGAAGGCGCGTTGGGCGAGCAGGCCGCTGTCGCCGGCTCGGCTGTGCTGCCCCATGCCGATGACCTCGGCGTCCGCCGAGGGGCCGGGCTGCTTGACGTAGGTGACCGGGCCAGCGACCGCCGGAAACGCGGCCTGCAGCACCACCGCGCCGGCGAAGCAGTCGGAAGCGTGCCCCGACGGGTACTCGGGATGCGGCGGCGTTTCGATCGCGGGCAGCCACGTCGGATCGGCTGCGGCGCCGGCGAGCCCGGTCTGGATGGCCGTGACCGGGCGCCAGTACAGGAACCGCTCCTTTTCCCGCCAGATCAGGATGGCGCTGTCGGCCATGGCAGAGGCGAGCTGGGACATGAGGCGCGCGTCGGCCACAAAACCGCGGGGGGGCGCTTCGGCAGCCAGCAGCGCCAGTCCGAGATGGATGAAGCCACGCTGCGAGCTCTGGTAATACCAGTAGGCGGCGGCTTCGGACTGCTGCCGGGTGCGTAGGTTCGACTGCAACCCGCCGATGGCGCGCACCTCGTTCAGCTCGCGGAGCGATTGTGGGCTGCCAACCGCAGGTGGGGGCGGCGCATCCCCCTGCTGCACGGATACGAACGGCGCGGTGTTGTTCGTGCCGCTGTTCAGGAACTCCCTCGGCGCCAGCCGCCAGCCGCCCACGCCCTGGGCGGTTGGAAACAAGCGCACGCTGGCGAACCCGTCATTGGCCCGGCGCCGCACCGCTGCGTCGGCGACGGCTTCGCCCAGCGCGGTCCCGGCATTCCGCGCCGGGCCTGCCGGCACGCGGGCGATCGCGCGAGCATAGACCCGCCCGATCTCGCCGCCTTGATCGGGGTGCAGCAGCACGAGAACGCGCCGGGCCGCCGCGGCGAGGGCTGCTTCCGACACCGTTTCGGCCGGCAAGCCGGGATCGGCCCGGGGCTCCCCCGGCTCGGCCGGGTGCCAGCGGGCGTAAATGGGCCAGGCCGCATTCGCCGCGTCATGCATCGCGCGGTGCATGATGGCGAGGGTGCGCCAGTTCGCGTTTCCCCGGCCGAGCCGGTCGGCCTCAAGCGTCCACATGGCAACCACATCACCTTCGGCGAGCGGTTGCGGTGACGCGCAGCCGAGCAGAACGGCGGTGGCGGCAAGCAGGCACACCCACGTCTTACCGGGCATCACTTTGGCTCCTGTCGATGCAGGGCGCAGTTGCCGCCCATTGTGGAACGACACCTGGCGGGCCAGGGGGGCCCAGCCGCCTCACATCCCCAGGGCGCGCATGTAGACTTCGAGCAGGCCGTCCATCTCCTCTCGCTCCTTGGCTTCAACCTTGCGGAGCGAAATGAGCTTGCGCAGCACCTTGACGTCGAAGCCGGCGCTTTTCGCTTCCGCGTAGATGTCCTTGATGTCCGAGCCCAGCGCCCTCCGCTCCTCTTCCAGGCGCTCGACACGCTCGATCAGGCTGCGCAGGCGGTCGGCGGCGATGCCGCCGGTGGCCGGGGTATCGTCGTCCTCCGCCTGTCGCGCGCGGCTCTGGGCTGCTTTCTCGGCAACGTCACTCATGGGGGTCACTCATGGGGGGGAACTTCTCCGGATCGGCGCGGCGGCCATCCTGTTCGCGCCACGGGCGAAGGCGGCGCAATGCGGTGGTGTGCAGGCCCGAAAGGCCGCTCGTCGTGGCGCGGAGGCTTAGCGGCGCGGCATCGAAGGGTCAATGCGGCCCAGGGTTCGCCGCCGCGAACGCGGCCTTCTGGGCCGGGGTGGCCTCGGCCTGGTGCTTGGCCTGCCACTCCTTATAGGGCATGCCATACACGATCTCCCGCGCCTCGGGGTCGGTCAGCGCCAGGCCGCGCTCCGTCGCCTCCTCGCGGTACCAGCGGGACAGGCAGTTGCGGCAGAACCCGGCGAGCGTCATCAGGTCGATGTTCTGCACATCGGTGCGCTCCCGCAGGTGCGCCACCAGGCGGCGATAGGCGGCGGCTTCCAACTCCGTGCGGGTGGTGTCGTCGAACTCGGGCATGGCAGGGCTCCTTGGCCGCGGGGATGGCGCCGCAAAGATGGCGCCGCCGGGGGCCTGGATCAACGGCCCGCCCGCCCGCATAGTGCCGGTCGCTTGAGGAGGATGGCTTGGCAGAACGGGTAAAGCTGCGGCGCCGCCGGCGCACCAAGATCGTCGCGACGCTCGGCCCGGCCAGCAGCGCGCCCGACGTGCTCTCCCGCCTGTTCATGGGCGGCGCCGACGTGTTCCGCCTCAACTTCAGCCACGGCACCCACGCGGACCACCTGGCGCGCATCTGCATGATCCGCGCGCTGGAGGAGAGTGCGGGCCGCCCGATTGGCATCCTCGCCGACGTGCAGGGCCCGAAGCTGCGGGTCGGCCGCTTCCAGGGCGGCCGCGTGACCCTGCAATCCGGCCAGGGCTTCCGGCTCGACCTCTCCCCCGTGCCCGGCGACCGCAACCGGGTCGAGCTGCAGCACCCCGAGATCATCCAGGCCGCCGGTATCGGCACCAGCTTGCTGCTCGATGACGGCAAGCTGCGCCTGCGCGTCGCCCGCGTGCGCAGTGACCACCTGGAATGCGAGGTGATCACCGGCGGCACGCTGTCGGACCGCAAGGGCGTGAACGTGCCGGATGTGGCCCTGCCCATCCCGGCGCTGACCGACAAGGATCGCCTCGACCTCGACTTCGCGCTCGCGAACGGCGTGGACTACATCGGCCTCAGCTTCGTGCAAAGGGCGGAGGACGTGGCGGAGGCCAAGGCGATCGCGGCCGGGCGGGCCTGGATCATGACCAAGATGGAGAAGCCGCAGTCGCTCGAGAACCTGGACGCCATCCTGGCCCTGTCGGACGCGGTCATGGTCGCGCGGGGCGATCTCGGCGTCGAACTGCCGCCCGAGGAGGTGCCGCTGGCGCAGAAGCGCATCGTGCGCGCCGCCCGGCTGCGCGGCATCCCGGTGGTGGTCGCGACCCAGATGCTCGAAAGTATGATCTCCGCCCCTGCCCCCACCCGCGCCGAGGCCTCCGACGTCGCCACCGCGGTGTTCGACGGCGCCGACGCGGTGATGCTGAGCGCCGAGACGGCCGCCGGGCAATACCCCTACGAAGCGGTGAACATGATGGACCGCATCGTCGAGCGCGTGGAGCGCGACCCCGACTGGCGCCAGGGCATTGAGATGAGCCGCCCGCAGCCCGAGCGGAACTCGGCCAGCGCCATCGCCGCCGGGGCACGGCAGATCGCGCACACGATCGGCGCCGCCGCGATCGCGGCGTTCACCGAGGGCGGCAGCACCGCGCTCCGCATCGCCCGCGAGCGGCCGGACTGCCCGGTGCTCGGCCTGACCAGCAATCTCAGCACCGCGCGCCGCCTGGCCGTGGTCTGGGGCGTGCACGCGGTGGTGACGCCGGAGCTGCACAGCATGACGGAGGCCGTCAATCGCGCGGCGCGGCTGGTCCGCATGGAGGGTTTCGCCAGCCCCGGCCAGGAGGTGGTGGTCACCGCCGGGGTTCCCTTCAACCAGCCCGGGACCACCAACGCGCTGCGCGTGGCACCCGCGAAGTAGTCGCGTATTCGTGAGGCAATCGGCTGGCCCATCGGCACGTTCGAGCCTTTGTGTTCGTCGGGAGTAGTTGGGATGAAAGCATGGGTGTTCGCGGCGGGTCTGCTCGTGGCCGGATTGGCGGTCCCGCAAGCCGCTGACGCCGCGGGCTGCCTCAAGGGGGCGGCCGTGGGTGGGCTTGCAGGCCATGCGGTGGGGCACGGCGTGGTGGGCGCGGCCGCGGGATGCGCGGTGGGCCGCAGCCGCGCCAACCGGGCGGAGCGTCAGCAGAGCAACGGCAACCCCGGCGTGGGCAACGGCGCGGACGGGAGCAGCCGCGCCTCCCGCAACTAGGCGTCCCAAGGATTGACGCGCGCCAGCGCAGACCGGACGTTGGCGCGCCATCGATAGGACGAGTCGTTGACGCTGCCCTGGATCGAGCGCGCCCGAGCAGCGCCCTACTTTGTCACCCAGACCGGCGAAGCCTGGACCCCGATCGGCCAAAACGACGCGATCGAGTGGGTCGAGTTCGCCGGCCTGGTAGACCGCCGCGACTTGGCGAGCGTTCGGCAGCACCTGGCCTACCTCGCCGATAGCGGCGTGACCTGCCTGCGGTTCATGCTGGAATACGCCGAGAAGGGCGGGCACTACTTCGAATACCCGGCCGGGCGGTTCAATCCGGCCATGATCGGACTTTGGGACGACTTGTTCCGCTTGGTCGAGCAGGCCGGGTTACGGATTTTACTGACCCCGCTGGACACCTACTTTCACTGGGTCTGCTGGGACCGGCACCCCTATAACGCCGCCAATGGCGGCCCCTGCACCGCCCGCACCCGGTTGATGGTCTGCCCGGATACGCGCGACTTGATCAAGGCACGCCTCGACTTCGCGGCCCGGCGCTGGAGCGGCAGCGGCGCCTTGTTCGCATGGGACATCTGGAACGAAATGCATCCGGTGCAGGGCGAGGACCGGCCCGGCTGCTTCGACGACTACATCAGCGACGTCGGCCCCTTCCTCCGCGGCGTGGAGCAGCACGCGCACGGCCGGGCCCATCTGCAATGCGTCTCGGTGTTCGGTCCCGAGCTGCATTGGAAACCCTGGCTGAACGAGCCGATCTTCCGGCACAAGATGCTGGATTTCGCCAACAACCATTTCTACGAGGAGGGCACCATCGACCACCCGCAGGATACTGTCGCGCCGGCGCGGGCGGTCGGCGGGCTAGTGGCCGAGGCACTGGCGGAAATAATCGATGGCCGCCCGTTTTTCGATACCGAGCACGGCCCGATCCACACCTTCAAGGACCACGGCATCATCCTGCCGGAAGCCTTCGACGACGAGTATTTCCGCCACATCCAGTGGGCGCACCTGGCCTCAGGGGGCGTCGGCGGCGGCATGCGCTGGCCGAACCGCAACCCGCATAAGCTGACTGCCGGCATGCGCAAGGCGCAGCGCGGCCTGGCCGACTTCCTGCCCTTGGTCGACTGGCCACGCTTCCGGCGCCGCATCCTGAATGCCGACCTCGTGTGCGACGATCCCGAGGTCGCGTGCTTCGGCTGCGGCGACCCGGCGCAGGCGGTGCTGTTCCTGCTACGGCAGGGCCCACTCTCGCCCGATGGCCGGCTCGATCCCTCGCGGCATGGCGCGGTCTCGGTGCGGATACCGGGCCTGGCGCCCGGTCCCTATCGCGCGACGCTGTGGAACACCGGACTGGGGCGCGCGGCCGGGCAGGTGCCGCTGGCCGAGGACGGCGGCCTGCACCGGCTCGATCTGCCCAGTCTGGGGCCCGACATCGCCGTGGCGATCCGCCCCGCCTGAGCCTTGCCCAAGCAGCCTCCCTGTGGTCGTATCCGCGCAATTCGGGCGGCAAGGCCCCTCCAGGGAAGGTAGAACGATGACGTCCAACGGATTGACCCGGCGCGGCTTCGCGCTCTCGACCGCCGCGGTGCTCGCCACCCCCCACATCGCCCGCGCAGCCGACCCGCTGAAGATCGGCGCCGTGTTCCCCTCCACCGGACCCGCCGCCGAGGCCGGCCGCTTCCAGTTGAACGGCGCCAGGCAGGCGCTCGAGATGGTCAACGAAAAGGGCGTGCTCGGCCGCAAGATGGAGTTGGTGGTCGAGGACGACCAGACCACCAACCCCGGCGCGGTGCTCGCCTTCAGCCGTCTGGCCTCGCAGACCGATATTCCGGCCTTCATCGGCTCCATCCGCAGCACGCAGATCCACGCCATGGCGCCGGATGTGCTCAAGATCGGCAAGCCCATGATGATCGGCGGCACCGACCCCACGCTGACCCACATGGGCAACCGCTGGCTGTTCCGCTGCCGCCCGAACGACAGCTACTCCGGGAAGGTCATCGCCGAGTTCGGCGTGGCGGATCTGAAAAAGCAGAAGTGGGCGATTGTGTATTCGACCGACGCCTTCGGCACCAATGGCGGCAAGGCACTCGAAGAGGCGCTGAAGGCCAAAGGCATCACCCCCGTGCTGATGCAGGGCTATACCAACCAGGCTTCCGATTATACTGCCGTCGTGCTGGCCGTTCGGCAATCCGGCGCCGACATCGTGGGCAGCTACTTCACCTTCGAAGGCGATCTTGGCATCTTCGCCCGCCAACTTCGGCAGCTTGGCGTCACCATCCCATGGGTCGGCTCGCCCTCGATCGTCAACACCACGGCCATGAACCTCGCCGGCCGCGCCCTGTTCGGCACTTATGGCGTGGCCGACTACGCCGTGGACGCGACCCCGGCCAGCAAGGCCTTCGGCGACCGCTACCAGTCCCTGTACAAGGCAGTGCCGGACAACCAGTCCTCCTGGACGTTCGACGCGGTGAACCTGCTCGGCCGGGCCATCAACGACGCCGGCAGCGCGGACGCCGAGAAGATCCGCACCGCGATGCTCGCCATCCGCGGCTACGCCGGGGCGGAAGGCGAGTACAACTTCGACGCCAACGGCGACGGCCTGCGCGGCTACAACATCGTCAAGAATGATGGCGGTAAGATCGTGTTCGATCGCCGCATCGAGGTCAAAGACAGTTGAGCCTCGTCCCGCAGCTCCTGTTCACCGGCCTGGGCATCGGCGCGATCTACGCGCTGGTCGCCCTGGGTTTCGTGCTGCTGATCCGTGCCGCCAGCGTCGTCAACTTCGCCCAGGGCGAGTTTTCCATGCTGGGCGCCTATCTCATGGTCATCCTGGCCAGCGGCTTCGGCGTGCCCTACCTCGTCTCGCTGCCGCTGGCGGTCATCATCATGGCTGGCTTTGGCGTATTGTTCGCCGGCGCCACCTACTGGCCGCTTCGCCATCGCGGGCAACTGCCGGTCATCATCAGCACCATCGGCGCCAGCATCTTCCTGTCCAACGCCGTGCTGGCCGCCTATGGCCCTAGCCCCGAGGTGCTGCCCGGCCTGTTCGACGAGCCCGGCTTCGAGGTCGGCGGCGTGTTCATGGATAGCCAATACCTCGCCATCATCGTCGCCGCGACCGTGATGGTGCTGCTGCAATTCCTCATCTTCGAGAAGACCCTGCTCGGCAAGAAGCTGCAGGCCACCAGCCAAGACAAGGAGATGGCGAGCCTGCTCGGCATACCCGTCGCCGCCATGATCCTGATCACCTTCGCCTATAGCGCGGCGCTGGGCGGCCTCGCCGGCATCCTAGTCGCGCCGGTGCTGTTCGTGTCGGTCGGCATGGGCGCGTTAATCTCGTTGAAAGCATTTGCGGCCAATATCATCGGCGGGTTCGGCAGCATTCCGGGCGCCATCCTGGGCGGGCTGGCGCTGGGCGTGGTGGAGACATTCGGTGCAGCATACATTTCCGTACCCTACAAGGATGCGATCGCCTTCGGGCTGCTGCTGCTGTTCCTGCTCGTGCGGCCGCAGGGGCTGTTCGGCGAGAGAATTTCGGAGAAGGCGTGAGCGCCCTGCAGGCCGTGACCGGATCGGCCGCCCCGGCCGTCGTGCAGGCGCGTACCTGGCGCGGGCTGCCTGCGCTCGCCTCGGCGCTGCTCGGCATCGGCCTGCTTTCGCTCGCCTTCCCGCAATCCGGCTACACGCTCAACATCTTCATGCAGGCCGCGACCTACGCGATCGCGGTCGCCGGGCTTGTCGTCGTGCTCGGCTATTGCGGGCAGATCTCGCTGGCGCAGGCCGCGTTCTTCGGCATGGGCGCCTATGGCGTGGCCCTCGGCACGGTCGATTACGGCCTGCCCTTTCCCGTGGCGCTAGCCGTCGGCATGTTGCTGGCCACGCTGTTCGGCGCAGCACTCGGCCTGGCCAGCCTGCGCCTCGGCGGTCACTACCTCGCCATGGTAACGATCAGCTTCCAGCAGATTCTCAACCTCGTATTGAACAACTGGATCGGCCTGACGCACGGGCCCGACGGGGCGAAGAACATCCCCCGCCCCAGCCTGCCCGGCTTGAGCCTCGAGCGCGGCGACCGCTATCTCGCGCTGTGCCTCATGGCGCTGGCCTGCATCACCTGGGCCATCTGGCGGCTGAAGACGGCGCGGCTGGGCCGGGCCATGCAGGCGGTGCGTGACAACGAGATCGCGGCCAGCACCTGCGGCATCGACATCTTCCGCACCAAGGTGCTCTCGTTCGCCATCAGCGCCCTGCTTGGCGGGCTCGGCGGTGGCCTGTTCGCCGGCGCCTTCGCCTATGTCAGCCCCGACCAGTTCACCTTCGGCGAAAGCATCGTCCTGCTGACGATGGCCCTGCTCGGCGGGGTGCAGTCGCCGTTCGGTGCCTTGCTGGGCACCGCGCTGCTGGTCGTGTTGCCGGAATGGCTGCGTTTCCTGCGCCAGGTGTATCTGGCGGTGTATGGCGCCGCGGTCATCCTCATCATGGTATTCCTGCCCGATGGGCTGTGGGGCTTCGTCGCCAATCGGCTGCGCCGGGCGGGCCCGGCCATCACCGGGACCGTCACGCCCTTGCCGCTGCTGGGCCAAACCGGCCAGGAGTCGGCCGCGACCGCGCTAGGGATCGACGGCCTGGCCAAGCACTTCGGCGGCCTCAAGGCGCTCGACGGCGTGGACATGGCGGTGCGCCGCGGCACGGTGCACGCGCTCATCGGCCCGAACGGCTCCGGCAAGACCACCTTCATCAACGTCGTCACCGGGCTCTATCGCCCAACCGCCGGGCGCATCCAACTGGCGGGGCAAGACGTCACCGGCACCGCGCCGCACGAGCGGACCCGGCGAGGCCTTGCCCGCACGTTCCAGAACATCCGCGTGTTCCGCGGCATGACGGTGCTGGAGAACGTCATGGTCGGCGCGGAGCGGCCGGGCAACGACATCGCCGAACAGCCCGCCTTGGTCGTGGAGCGCGCCCTCGCGGCGCTGGACTTCGTGGGGCTCCGCGCCGACGCGAACCGCCTGGTCGGTACCCTCTCCTACGGCCACCAGCGCTATGTCGAGATCGCCCGCGCCCTAGCCGGCAACCCGCAGGTGCTGCTCCTGGACGAACCGGCGGCCGGGCTCAACATGACCGAGAAGCACGAGCTCGGCCTGTTGCTGCGCCGGCTCAAGGGCCATGGCCTGACCATCCTGATCGTGGACCACGACATGAACCTGGTCGAGCAAGTCGCCGACCATATCACCGTGCTGAACTTCGGCCGCCGCATCGCCGATGGCGGCCCGCGGGACGTGCTGTCCCACCTGGACGTGATCGCGGCCTATCTGGGGGAGCCTCGCACCGATGCCGCTGCTTGAACTAGGCGGCCTGGTCGCGCGCTACGGCGCGGCTGACGTGCTGAAGGACCTCACGCTCGAGGTCAACGAGGGCGAGATCGTGGCCCTGCTGGGCAGCAACGGCGCCGGCAAGAGCACGACCTTGCGGGCGATCTCGGGGCTCGTGCCGAACGTCTCCGGCCGGCTGGACTTCGCCGGGCAGTCCTTGATCGGCATGAAGCCCGAGGCCATCGTGCGGCTGGGCATCGCCCATGTGCCCGAGGGAAGGCGGGTGTTTCCCGGGCTCACGGTGCGCGAGAACATCCTGCTCGGCGGCAGCAACCGCCGCGGCGTGGCCCGGCGCGCCCTGGAGAGCGAGACCGACGACATGTTCGGCTTCTTCCCCGAACTCAAGCGCCTGGAGCACGCCCTGGGCTGGACCCTCTCCGGTGGGCAGCTGCAGATGGTGGCCGTGGCCCGCGGCATGATGGCCAAGCCGAAGCTGCTGCTGCTGGACGAGCCCAGCCTGGGCCTGGCGCCGCTCATCGTGCAGGCGGTGTTCCGCATCATCACCCAAATCCGCGAGCGCGGCACCACGGTGCTGCTTGTGGAGCAGAATGCCCACATGGCGCTTTCGGTCGCCGACCGCGGCTATGTGCTGGAGACCGGCACCCTGCTGGTGTCTGGTCCGCCGGGCGAGCTGTGGAGCAACCCCGACGTGCGCGCCGCCTATCTCGGCGGCAAGACGGTGGCGGCCGCGACCGCGTGAGCCGGCCGGCGGCCTAGATTAACAACGCGGGATCTCGGATCAGGCGATTCCACCTGATCCGCTACCCCTCTGGCTCTGTGATTGGCTTTGCGTCGCCAATAGCGGCCGCCAGTCGCGGAAGAACGCGGTGCCGATCTCGTCGGCGACCCGGCTGAGATCGGTCTGCAGCCGGTCCAGGAAGTCGTGCAGGCCGCCGGGCTGCAGGAAGCCCGACCCCTGCTCCAGCGCCGATCGCAACTCGGCCGCCCGCTCCAGCACGCTCGCGGTGTCCCGCAGGCCATAGCGGCTGCGCAATTGGTGCAGGTGCCATTCGGTGCCCCGCACGCACAACGCCACGCTGCGGGCAAACGAGGTGTCGGTCAGCAGGAACGCGACCACGTCCGACGGTTGGAACCCCGCCTGCGCCACCCGGCGGAACGCGTGGTAGCCGGCCGCCCCGCGCAGCACCGCATTCCATTGCGTCAGCTCGACCACCCGCCGCTCCTCCTCGGAGCCGCGCACCAGCAGGTGGTACTTGATGTCGAGCAGTCGCGTGATCTGGTCGGCGCGCTCCACCAGCCGGCCCAGCATATAGAAATGCCAGCCCTGGTCGCGGAAGAACGTGCCCTCGGTGATCCCGGTATGGGCCTGCACGCCCTCCTTGATCCGCCGGCACAGGCGCGACAGCGCGTCGCCGTCCAGCTCCGCCGGCTCGATGGCCATCACGTCGCGATGGAACACGTTGAGCTGCATCCACATCTCGGTGCTGATCAGCGGCCGGAGGGTGCGGGCGTTGGTGCGGGCGAACTCGATCGCCGAGGGGATGCTGTTTGGATTGCCGAGGTCGAGCAGGTAGAAGTGCTTGATCGTCGGCGCGTCGATCGGGCGCCCGCCCAGGCCGGACTCGTCAGCATTGATCGCCACCAGGGCGGCCCAGGACTCTGCCTCGCGGCCCGGGCTTTCAAACGTCTGGGTCACGTCGATCAGGCGCGCCAGGTTCTCCACCCGCTCGAGATAGCGGGCCATCCAGAACAGGCCTTCGGCATCGCGCGTGAGCAGCGCATTGGCGTGCAGGGTCATTCCGCGAGCACCCAGGTGTCCTTCGACCCGCCGCCCTGCGACGAGTTCACGATCAGGCTGCCCTCTTTCAGGGCAACCCGTGAAAGCCCACCGGGCAGCACCCAGGTGTCGCGTCCGGTAATGGCGAACGGCCTGAGATCGAGGTGGCGGGGGCGCAGCCCGGCCTCGGTCAGCGTCGGCGCCACCGAAAGCCCGATCATCGGCTGGCTGATCCAATTGGCCGGATCGGCCACGAGCGCCGCGCGGGCCGCCGCCAGCTCGGCCACGCTGGCGCGCGGGCCGACCGTGATGCCGTAGCCGCCGCTCTCGCCGACCGGTTTGATCACCAGCTTGTCGAAGTTCGCCAAGGTATAGCCCAGCCCCGCCGGCTCGCCGCAAATGTGGGTCTCGACGTTCGGCAGCAACGGGTCCTCGCCCAGGTAATAACGGATGATGCGCGGCATGTAGGCATACACCGCCTTGTCGTCGGCGACCCCGGTGCCGACCGCGTTGGCCAGCGTCACGTTGCCGCGGCGCCAGGCCCCGATCAGGCCGGGCACGCCCAGGAGGCTATCGGAGCGGAACACCGTCGGATCCAGGAAGTCATCCTCGATGCGGCGGTAAATCGTGTGCACGACCCGCAGCCCGGCCGTGGTCCGCATCCAGACCCGGTCGTCCTCGACCACCAGGTCGGCGCCTTCCACCAGCGGCACGCCCATCTCGCGCGCCAGGAACACATGCTCGAAATAGGCCGAGTTGTAGATGCCCGGCGACAGCAGCACGACCTGCGGGTCGCCCACCCCGTCCGGCGCGATCTCGTCCATGGCGCCGCGCAACCGGCGCCCGTAATCGTCCACCGGGCGCAGCTTCATGCCGGCGACGAGGTCCGGGAAGGTCCGCAGCATCAAGTGGCGGTTCTCCACCACGTAGGACACGCCGGAGGGAGTGCGGGCATTGTCCTCCAGCACGCAAAACGCCCCGTCCTGGTCGCGCACGATGTCGATGCCGCAGATATGCACATAGGTGCCGAAGCGGACCGGGAAACCCTCCATCTCCGAGCGGTAGTTGGCGTTGCCGAACACCAAGGGGCCGGGCACGATGCCGTCGCGAATGATGTGCCGGGCGTTGTAGATATCGGCCAGGAACAGGTTCAGCGCCCGCACCCGTTGCGCTACGCCGCGCTCCAGCACCGCCCATTCATGGGCCGCGATGATGCGGGGCACGCAGTCGAACGGCAGGATGCGGTCGATCGCGGTCGCCTCGGAATAGACGGTGAAGGTGATGCCGAGGTTGAACAGATCGCCTTCCGCCGCCCGCGCCCGGGTGCGGAGCGCCTGCAACCCGATCGCGGCGATACGCTCGCGCACCAGGGCCGCAGAACCGCCGTCGTTTGCGCGGGCGGAGAGCTCGCAATAGTATTGGCCGGGATCGTAGGAGGCGAAGGGGTCGGTCGGCGTCATCGTCGTTGCCTAGGCTAGAAAAGGTGGACGCAGCGACCGTGCCACTAGCATGATCGTTGGCCGGGAAGCGAATGGAGGCGTCGCCTCGTTTGCGGCGCTTTGGCCACATCGTGCCCGGCGCCGGGCCTGCTGGCGGCTTTCCTGTTGCAAAACTAGGCAATTGCCGGTTTACCTCAGGCCGAGGTTGATGGCGGTGCCGTTGTCCCGCGCCCAATCCTTTCGGCGCCCAATCTGTTCGGCAAGGAGTTTCCGATGCGCATCCTGTTTTCCGGCCTGATCGCCGCCGGCCTGGTCACCAGCCAGATCGCTGCGGCAGAATGCACCCGCCCCAACGACCATGCCGCGTTCGACGTGACCGGGCTCAAGACCCAGCTGATGGTCACGGCGCTGACCTGCAGCGCCGACGAGCGCTACAATGCGTTCATCGTGAAGTTCCGCCCTGATCTGGTCGCCCAGGAGAAGCTACTGAACACGTATTTCAGCCGCACCTATGGCCGCTCGGCCACGAAGCAGCACGACGACTACATCACGCAGCTGGCGAACAGCCAGTCGCAGACCGGGCTGAAGCAAGGCAGCCTGTTTTGCGACCGCAACGTGGGTATATTCGACGAGGTCATGGCCCTGCGCAGCGGCGCCGAACTGTCGGACTTCGCCGCCGGCAAAGCGCTATCGCAGCCGGTATCCCTGACCTCGTGCGGAGGTACCCCCGAGCGCGCTACTCGGACCGCAACCCGGACCGCGACACGCTCGACACGCCACCGCTCCTAACCCCGGCGGTTGCCCTCTCCCGGTGCGGGAGAGGGCAACCGTTTTAGCGCAGAACGATCTCGACCCGCCTATTCTGCGGCTCGCGCACGCCCGCGGCGGTCGGCACCAGAGGCCGGGTGTCGCCGTAGCCCTGGACCGAGATCGCCTGACGCGGGACGCCCAGGCGCACCAGTTCGGACGCCACGTTCTGTGCACGACGCGCCGAAAGGCCCTGGTTGTATCGCGGCGTGCCGGAACGATCGGCATGACCAGCGACCTCGATGCGCGTGACCTGCACGCGCGTGGTCGCCTGCGCGGCCTCGGCAATGATCTGTCGGGCGCGATCGGTCAGGTCGGCGCGATCCCAGTCGAAGGATACCAGATAGGACTGGGCGTTCTGCGGCGCAGGTGCCGCGACCGGGACCGGCGCGGCGACGGGCGGCGGCGCGACGTTGAACGCATAACGCAAGCCCAGCATGAGGCTGTGATTGTAGTCGCCGGTCGTCTTGATGCGCCCGAAGGCCGCCGATGCCGGCCCGAACGTGGCCGCGCCGAAGTCGCGGTCGCCCGCCAGGGCGAAGTAGCGATACTCGGCGGTGAGCGAAAGCCCCACCACGGGCGGGATCGGGAAGGAGAGCCCCGCGATCGCTTGGTAGGCAAAGCTGCTATCCGTGCCGTTAATTGTGTTGCGGAAAACGCCGATTGTCTGGGCCGAGCGTTGCTCCACCCATTGATACCCGGCACCGCCGCCGACATAGGGGAACACGTACGGGCTGCCGACGTCGAGATCGAACAGGACGTTGAACATCGGTCCGTACTTCTGCTCGCGGCCGCCGAAGGATGTCGTGCCCGGCGACTGCCCGCCGCTGAGCCGGTTGTAGCGGTAGCTGCCCTCCAACTCGACCCGAAGGCCGTTGCCGAAGCCGTAGCCGAGGCTGCCAAGGCCGGTCACGCCGACGTCGGAAGACGTTTGCCCAAAGAGCGGCGTCGACACTGACCCGACTTGCAAAGACTTTAGCCGCTGCTGTTCCATAAAGTTGGCGCCGCCGGCAGCTCCGATATACAGGCCCGTCACCGGCTGGGCAGACGTCACGCCGGACGACACGAAAGGGGCTGCAAGCAGGGTGGCAGCCAGCAGAAGCTTACGCGTCATGCTCAATCCTTCCTTCGGGCCTGGCCCCGATCAGGCGCCAGCGTAACCCGGACAGGCTTAGCATGGAATGTGCCACGCTTGCCCGGGCGGCCGGGTCCGAGGCCCCGTGTTACATTGCTGCTGCATGATGCCAAACGGCCACATGAAATGGGCCGGCCCATCGCTGGGCCAGCCCGTCTCGTCGCAGTCTGGCGGCTCCCAAGGCAGTCTGGCCGATCCCAAGGGGACCGGCCAGGATCGTAGCTCGTCCCGATTACTGCAGGACGATTTCGACGCGGCGGTTCTGCGGCTCGCGGACGCCGGCGGCGGTCGGCACCAGCGGACGGGTGTCGCCGAAGCCTTGCACCGAGATCGCCTGCCGGGGAACGCCCAGGCGGACCAGCTCGGAGGCAACGTTCTGCGCGCGGCGAACCGACAGGCCCTGGTTGTAGCGGGGCGTGCCGGAACGGTCGGCGTGGCCGGACACCTGGATCCGCGTAACCTGCACGCGAGTGGTGGCCTGGGCGGCCTCGGCGATGATCTGCCGGGCGCGATCGGTCAAGTCCGCACGGTCCCAGTCGAAGAACACCAGGTAGGTCCGCGAGTCGTTGCGAACGGCGGGCGGCGGAACCACGGCCAACACCGGCGGCGGGGCTGCGTTGAAGGCGTAGCGGAGGCCGAGCAGGACGCTGTGGTTGTAGTTGTCGGTAAAGGTGAGGCGGGCACGAGTAGCTTGGCCGCCGGGGACCGGGCCGCTGGAAAAGTACTGGTAGTTGTAGGTGCGGTCCTCGGCGAGACCCATGAACCGGTATTCGGCCGTGAGCGACAAGCCGGGAACCGCGCCAATCGGGAAGGACGCGCCGACGATCGCCTGATAAGCAAGCGACCCGTCGCCGTCGTTGGTGCGGAGCAGGTTGTTGTAGCCGCCCGGTGCGCCGACCTGCGGGCCGGTGTTGCCGTAGAACCGGGTGTTGCGATGCTGCGCCCACTGGTAGCCGCCGCCGACGCCGACATAGGGCACAACGGGGAGGAAGCCCAAGCCGATCAACGACGCGTCGAAGTCATACAGGACGTTGAACATCGCCCCGTACTTCATCTCGTCGCCGCCGGCGGAGGCGCGGCGGTTCACGCCGGAATTGCTGCCGGAACTGCTATCGTTGCCGACGCTGCCGAACTTGTTCGAGCGATAGCTGCCCTCGACCTCGAACCGCAGGCCGTTGCCTAGGCCGTAACCGACGCTGACCACGCCGATGAAGCCCGTGTCCATCCGTACGCTGGTGTTGCTGATGCCGTTGCCACCAGTGCTGATCTCCGGGATGCCGAGGTTCGGGAACCCCACTTTTGTGATGCTCTGGTCCTGCATGAAGTTGGCACCGGCGCCTGCGCCGATGTAGAGGCCGCTGATGGCCTGGGCCTTGGCAGCGACGGGCGCTGCTGCCAGGATGGTCGCGGCGAGTAGCGCGCTGCGGAGCTTCATTCTTTCTCTCCTCGTTTCAGTTCTGCGGTTCGACGCAGCCGGGGGCTCGGTGGCTCGGGACTCGTTCCCCCGCCTCTCGGTAAACGGACAATAACACTATCCGTCGCAAGCGCGAGATGGGTGTGGCACTTTACCCCTAGCTTGTGGCAAAATGGCCACATCGCTCGGCGCCGATTAGACACACAGCGCCGCGAGCAGATCGTTCCAGCATTAAACCAGACGAGCCTCGAAGGGCGGCAGCAGGTCGGGCGCCTCAAACTCCACCACCCACAGGTCGGGGTCCCGCCCCACCTGGCGGCCGACATAGGCATCCGCCGCCGCTTGATCCACCGGCAGCGGACCGGTCGCCCGCATCCAGGACACCTCACCCGCCCCGACCCTGACCTGCGACAGGACGCAAAGCCCGTCCCGCCCGCGCAGCACGACCAGGACACCGCCCGCGTCGGCGTCTCCCCGGCGCAGCACGGCGCCGGGCCGCCCGTCAATATCGCCCATGCGCAGCGCCATCTGCACCCAGAGCTTGGCCTTCACGCGCGGTTCCGCCATCAAACCTTCCTTAACCTTCAATGCGCAGCATAGCGTGGCGAAGCTGCGCTGTTCCGTGCAGGATGCAACGTCCGAAGGGGTTACGCCCTCGCTCGTCGTTTGCTGGAGGCCTGGTTGCTGCGCCGCCGCGGGGCCGCTTGAACGGGGCTGGAGGGGCTGCCAGAAAGGGCCGGCAATCTCGAGGCGCGACGATGGCCGACCCCAAGCCGATGACCGAAGCCCAACGCGCCTACGAGCAGAAGCGCGCCAAGAAGGCCGGCAAGTCGCTGGACAGTTGGCTGGAACAGAAGCGCAAGCGCCAGGCCGACGAGGCCAAACCCGTTCCCGCTGCTGCGGTGCCGAAGAAGCCCGGCCTGATCCGCCGCCTGCTGGACCGCGCCCACAAGCCGCTCTGAGCCCGCTCGTCGCCCACGCCGATTGGAGCGTCGCGCCCGGCAAGCGCTGGATTGCCGTCGCCAGGCCGGAGCGCGGGGCCTGGCACATCCGGGTCAAGCCCGTGGGCGACGTGGGAACGCTGTTCCGCCGCTTGCGCGCCGAAGCGCGGGGCGCACCGGTGGCGCTCGGGATCGACGTCCCGCTCGGCCTGCCGCGCGACTACGCCGCCCGCCATTTGGCCGGCCTCCCGGGCTTCCCGGCATTCCTCGACGGGCTTGCCGCCCGCCCGGCCTTCCTCGACGTGTGCACCACCCTCGATCAGGTCAGCCCGGACCGGCCCTTCTACCCGCAGCGCGGCCTCCGCGGCATGACCCGGCTGGCGCACGCCCAGGCGCTCGGCCTCGCGGACGCCGACCGCCTGCACCGGCAGTGCGACCGCGCCACCGCCGAGCGCCCGGCGGGCGCGCCGCTGTTCTGGACCTTGGGCGCCAACCAGGCCGGCAAGGCCGCGATCTCGGCGTGGCGCGACCTCTTGCGGCCCGCACTGGCCATGCCGAACTTGTGGCCCTTCGACGGCCCGTTCCGCGCCCTGCTCCGCCCCGGCCAGATCGCCCTCGCGGAAACCTACCCGGCGGAGGCGATGCGCCAGCTCGGCCTGCGGATGGGCGGCAGCAAGCGGCGCCAGGCGGACCGGCTGGCGCTGGCGCCCTCGATCGTTGCGGCGATGGCGTCGTTGGGCGCGCAGCCGGACGCCGGGCTTTCCGCGTGGCTTGGAAGCGGGTTCGGTTCCGATGCAGCCGGCGAGGACCGGCTCGACTGCCTGCTGGGCGTGCTCTGCGTGTTGCAGGTGGTCCTCGGCCGCCGCACCGATGCGGCGCCGGCCGACCCCTGGGTGCAGCGATGGGAGGGCTGGGTGCTCGGCCAGCGGCCCGACACTTCCTTTCAAAGCCGTTCCGGTGCATTGTTGACGCGGGCTTGAGGGAACGCGTGCAATGATCCTCCGTGCGGCCGCTCGACGGCGTTCTGGCGCGGTTGCCCTCGGCTTCCTGCTGCTCCTGGCCGGCTGCGCCGCCCCGCCGCCGCCGCCGCCGCCCACGATCGTCGATCTCACGCTCTCGACCGGCACCGACGCCAATCCGACGACGTCCGGGCAGGGCGCGCCGGTGGTCGTGCGGGTGTATCAGCTTGGCTCCGCCGCCGGATTCGAGAAGGCGGAGTTCTTCCGCCTGCTGAACCAGGACAGCGCGACGCTCGGGGCGGACCTGGTCAACAAAGACGAGTTCCTCCTCGCCCCCGGCAGCGCGCGCAAGCTGAACCTGACGCCCCCGCCCACGGTGAAGGCCATCGGCGTGTTCGCCGCCTATCGCGACTTCCAGAAGGTGACCTGGCGCGGCACCGCCGAGGTGCCCGCCAACAAGACCACCAACGTCGCCGTCCGGGCCGATGCCGCGGGCCTCAGCGTGGCGGCGAGCCCCGCCCCGCCCCCGCCCCCGCCGAAGCCCGCCAGCTGAGCGCCCGGGATGGGATGGGAAAACAAGGTCGTCTGGGGTGAGGGCCTGTTCCTGCAGCCGCAGCACCTGCAGCAGCAGGAGCGCTACCTCGAGCGGCTGATCCGCACCAGCACCTCCGGGCTGGCGCCATTCACCTACGGCCTGACGCAGCTCGAGATCGACACCGACCTGCTGACGCTCGGCAAGTTCGCCGTGCGCTCGGCGGTTGGCATGCTGCCCGACGGCACGCCGTTCAGCATCCCCGGCGACGTGGACCATCCCGCCCCCATCGACCTGCCGGAAACCCTGCGCAACGCCACCATCTACCTCATCCTGCCCACCCGGCAGCCCGGCGCCTTGGAGACTGCCCCCGCCGAGCGGACCGAGACGGCGGCCCGTTTCACCGTGGGCGAGCACGAGGCGATCGACACCAACGCGGGGTTCCAATCGGTCGCCACCGTGCCCGTCGGCAAGCTGCGCCTGCGCTTCGCGCTGGAGAATGACAGCCGCTCCGGCTTCGTGGCGCTGGGCCTGGTGCGGGCCATCGAGGTGCGGGCGGACCGCTCGGTGATGCTTGAGGAGGGCTATATCCCGCCGCTGCTGGTGTGCAGCGCCTCCGGCCTGCTGTCCGGCTTCGTGGCCCAGCTCGAGGGCCTGGTACACCACCGGGCCGAGGCCCTGGCGGGGCGCGTCTCGGAAACCGCCACCCGCGGGGCCGCGGAAATGGCCGACTACCTGCTGCTGCAGGTGTGCAACCGCTACGAACCCGTGCTGACCCATCTATCCGCCACCGTCGGCCAGCTGCATCCGGAGGCGCTCTACCGCGTGTTGCTGAGCCTGGCCGGCGAGCTCGCCACCTTCACCGAAAGCCGCAAGCGCCCGCCCGCCTTCCCGCCGTATCGGCACGACGACCTGCATGCCACCTTCCGGCCCGTCATGGCCATGCTGCGCCAGGCGCTCTCGGCCGTGCTGGAGCAGACCGCGGTGCCGATCCCGCTGCAGGAGCGCCGCTTCGGCATCCGCGTGGGGCCGATCGTGGACCGCAGCCTGGTCACCGACGCCACCTGGGTGCTGGCCGTGAAGGCGCAAATCCCGGCCGAGACGCTGCGCCGCGGCTTTCCCAACCAGACCAAGATCGGCCCGGTGGAGCAAATCCGCGAGCTGATCAACGTTGCCTTGCCCGGCATCGCGGTTCGCGCCCTGCCGGTGGCGCCGCGCCAGCTGCCCTACTATGCCGGCACGTCGTATTTCGAACTCGACCGCAGCAGCCCGTACTGGGCCGCACTCGCCCGCTCGGGCGGCGTCGCCATCCACATCACCGGCGACCTGCCGGGGCTCGAGGTGGAATGCTGGGCCATAAGGGGGTGACCGATGGCCAGTGTCCCGATGGCAACTGACCCCTTCGCCGAGCCGTCCGATGGCGAAGGCACCATCATCCGGCCCCGCCCCGCGGGCGCGGCCACCGAACCCGCGTCGCGGGCCGAACCGCAGCCGGCCCGCGTAAGCCAGGCCCGGCCGGTGCCCAAGGTGGGCATCAACCCGCTCGTCGCCGCCGCCTCGCCGGTGCTGGCCGCCGCCGTCCGTGTGGCCTCCGGCCGCACGCAGCCGCCCGACCCGGAGCGCCTGCGCGCCGCCATGGTGAAGGCCATCCGCGCCTTCGAGACGGAGGCACTCGCCACCGGGCTCGACACCCGCTCGCTCCGTGCCGCCCGCTACGCGCTGTGCGCAACCATCGACGACCTCGTGCTCAGCACGCCCTGGGGCAGCTCGTCGACCTGGGTGCAGCAGAGCTTGACCAGCGTGTTCCATAACGAGGTGATCGGCGGCGACCGCTTCTTCGACATCCTCGAGCAGATGCAGCAGGACCTCGGGCGCCACAGCCCGGTGGTCGAGCTGATGTACCTCTGCACCTCGCTCGGCTTCGAGGGCCGCTACCGCGTCATGCCGCGCGGCGTGGCCGCGCTCACGGAGCTGCGCGACGGCGTCTATCGCACGCTGCGCCAGCGCCGCGGGGATTGGGAACGCGAGTTGTCGCCGCACTGGCGCGGCATCGCGGCCGGGATGCGCTCGCTGGCCGAGCGCATCCCGCTCTGGGCGGTGGCGCTGGGCACGCTGGTGCTGGCCGCCGTCATGTACGTGACCTTCACGTTCCTGCTCGCCGGCATGTCGGACGCCGCCTTTTCGGAGCTGTTCGCGCTGCCGCCCAAGGAGCCGGCGCAGGTCGCGCGCGCGCAGGTCCGTGCCCCGGCCACGCCGCCCGCCCCCGCCCCCGCCCCCGCCAACGCCGCGAGCCCGGCCGCCCCCGGCGCGCCCTCGTTCGGCAACAAGCTGCGCCAGTTCCTGGCCCCCGAGATCCGCGCCGGGCTGGTGCAGGTGTTTGAGGACGCGCAGACCGTGACGGTGCGGCTGACCAACCGCAATATGTTCGGCTCCGGCGAGGCCACGCTGGGCGCCAGCTATCCGCCGCTGCTCGGCCGCATCGGCGAGGCGCTGCAGGACGAGCCCGGCGGCGTGTTGATCCATGGCTACACCGACAACCAGCAGATCCGCACCGCGCGCTTCCCCTCCAACTTCGAGCTGTCGCAGGCGCGGGCGGAGGCGGTGGCGGCCGTGCTGCGGGCCAAGCTGTCCGAGCCGAAGCGGCTGCAGCCCAAAGGCCGCGGCGACTCCGACCCGATCGCCAGCAACGCCACGCCGGACGGGCGCCAGCAGAACCGCCGGACCGAGATCGTGCTCGTGCGCGCCTCGGACCAGCCATGAGATACTACCTCTACCGGGTCTTCTCCTCGCGGTGGGTCCGCACCTTCTTCGGCTTTGCCGTGCTGTCGGTGCTGGTCTGGTTCTGCGGCGCCCTGCTCGGCCTGGGACAGATGCACCCGCTCGAAACCGAGATCGTGCGCGGCATCATCATTGCCGGGATGTTCGTGGTCTGGCTGGTCTGGAACCTGGTCCAGGAGCTGCGGGCGCATCGCCGCGACAAGGAGCTGGCGGCCGGCATCGCCGACAGCGCGCCGGATGGGTTGGCCCGCGAGAAGGAGCGCGTCTCCTCCGAGGAGGTCGCCGTCGTCACCGACCGGCTCAAGGAGGCGTTGGCGGCGCTGAAGAAATCCAAGCTGGGCTCGAAGAAGCGGCTGGCGCTGCTGCCCTGGTACATGTTCATCGGCCCGCCGGGCGCGGGCAAGACCACCGCCTTGGTCAATAGCGGACTGAAGTTTCCGCTCGCCGAGAAGGAGGGCCCGACCGCGCTGCGCGGCGTGGGCGGCACCCGCAACTGCGACTGGTGGTTCACCGACGAAGCCGTGCTGATCGACACCGCCGGCCGCTACACCACGCAGGACAGCCAGGCGGACGTGGACAGCGCGGGGTGGCTGGGCTTCCTCAAGCTGCTCAAAAAGCACCGCAAGCGGCAGCCGCTGAACGGCGTGATCGTGGCGATCAGCCTGTCCGACCTCTCGGTGCTGTCCGACGACGAGCGCATGACACATGCCAAGGCGATCCGCCGCCGGGTGCGCGAGCTGCATGACGAGTTGGGCGTCCGCCTGCCGGTCTATGTCATGTTCACCAAGGCCGATCTGATCTCGGGCTTCGTCGAGTTCTTCGACAACATGGGCAAGGAGGAGCGCGAGCAGGTCTGGGGCGCCACTTTCGCGCTCGATGACGGCCGCGACGAGGAGGGCGCGGTCGCCCAGTTCGGCGCCGAGTTCGACCTGCTGCTGGCCCGGCTGAACGACCGCATGCTCGAGCGCGTGCACCAGGAGCCCGACATCCGCCGCCGCCGCCTCATCTACGGCTTCCCGCAGCAGGTCGCCTCGCTCCGCGACGTCGCCGGCGACTTCCTCACCGAATGCTTCCGCCCCAGCAAGCTCGAGGCGCGCCCGCTGCTGCGCGGCGTGTATTTTGCCAGCGGCACGCAGGACGGCACGCCGATCGACCGCCTGCTCGGCACCATGGCGGCGGAGTTCGGCCTGCCGCGCCAGGCCGTCGCCAGCTTCAGCGGCAGCGGCCGCAGCTATTTCCTGACCCGGCTGGTGCGCGAGGTGGTGTTCGGCGAGGCCGCCCTGGTCAGTACCGATCCCAAGGTGGAGCGGCGGGTCCGCTGGCTGCACCGTGGCGCCTATGCGGCCTCGGTGCTGCTGCTGCTGTTGTTGGGCGCCGCCTGGACCAGCAGCTATCTCGGCAACCGCGAGCTGATCGCCCAGGTGCACGCCGCCACCGGCCGGTATACCGAGCAATACAACGACCTGCTCAAGCGCGGCCCGGCCGATATGGACCTGCCGGCCACGGTCCCCGCGCTCGACACGCTGCGCGGCATCCATGGCGGCTACGGCGAGCGGGACATGGCGACCCCGGTGGCGCTCACCTTCGGGTTGTACCAGGGCGCCAAGCTCGGCATCGCCGCGACCGAGGGCTACACCAACGCGCTCAACCGCGTGCTGCTGCCCCGGCTGCTCTCCCGCGTCGAGACCAAGCTGGCGGCCAGCATGGGCAACGTGGATTTCCTCTATCAGACCCTGAAGGTATACCTGATCCTGGGCCGGCAAGGGCCGCTCGACCGCGAACTCGTCACGCAATGGCTCGGGGCAGACCTGCTCGCGGCCTATCCCAGCGAGGAAGAGGCGCCGCTGCGGGAATCCATCATGCAGCATGTAGAGGCACTGCTGCACCAGCCGCTGCTGGCCATTCCGCTGAGCGCGCCGCTGGTGGCGCAGGCGCGCGCCGTGCTGAACCGGGAACCCCTGGCCGAATACAGCTACAACCGCATCCTGCGCAGCAAGCGCGTGGTCGCGATCCCGGTCTGGTCGGTGGCGGAGAACGGCGGCCCGGGCGCCGGCCGGGTGTTCAAGTACCGCTCCGGCAAGCCGCTCGATTCCGGGCTCCCGGGCATCTACACCTGGGCCGGCTACCACAACGTGTTCCAGGCCCTGCTGCCCGGCGTGACCCAGGACATCACCGAGGATGGCTGGGTGCTGGGCCGCGAGAAGCGGGACGTGGCCGCGGTAATCCGCGACTCCGGCAAGCTGCGCAAGGACGTGTTCGGCCTCTATCTCGACGATTACACCCGCCGCTGGGACGCCATGATCGCCGACATCGGCATCAAGCCGTTCGGCAGCCTCCAGCAGAGCCTGGATGCGCTGAGCCTGCTCTCGGCGCCGGCCTCGCCGTTGCGGGACCTGCTGACCGCCATCGACGCGCAGACCCAGCTGAGCCGGGCGGCGGCGACCGACGCGGCGGCGGCGGCGGCGCAGGCGCGGGCAGGCCAGGTCGCGGCGCGCGCGGGCAGGTTCGCCGCCTTCGAGGCGCGCAGCGGCCTGTCGCTCAAGCAGAACGAGCTGCTGGATGTCATGGGCCAGGCCTTCGGCAACGACCCCTCCGGCAAGCCGATCGATCCGGCCAAACGGGTGGACGACTACTTCAAGGCGCTGCATGACTGGGTGACCGGCACGCCCGAGAAGCCTTCGCCGATGGAAGCCGCCATCGCCAAAATGCAGACCACCTACCAAAGCCTCAACCAGGTCGCCAACGCGCCCAGCCAGGGCCAGGCGCTGGTCGGCATGCTGGGCGGCGGCGCGGGCGGCGCGGGCAACGCGGCGCAGCAGTTGCAGGACCTGACGCGCGACGTGCCGCCGGCCATCGCGCCCATGCTGCAGACCATCGCCCGCAGCGTGTCGCAAGTCACCACCAGCGGCGCCAGCCAGGAGCTGTCGGACGCCTGGCGCTCCAAGGTGGTCCCGCGTTGCGAGACCGCGCTGAACCGCTACCCCCTGGTGCAGTCCAGCGCGACCGACGTGCAGATCGACGACTTCGTGGCCCTGCTCGGTCCCGGCGGACAGATCGAGAAATTCTTCGAGCAGTATCTTAAGCCGTTCGTCGACACGACCAAGCGGCCCTGGACATGGCAGCCGGCCGAACGCACCCCGCTCGGCCTCTCGCCCAATTCGCTCGCCGAGTTCGAGCTTGCGGCGCAAATCCGCGAGGCGCTGTTCCCCGCCGGCGGCAACACCTTGCAGGTGCGCTTCCAGCTCAACCCGGCCGCGATGGACCCCGCCGTCGGTCAGATCAGCGTCGATATCGGCGGCACCACCATCACCAACAACCACGGCCCGGTCGAGCCCGTGCAGTTCCAATGGCCCGGCGCCAACAACCGCACGCCGGTCCGCGTCACCATGACGCCCGCCAGCGGCGGCAACGCCGAGGTGCGTGACCACACTGGGCCCTGGGCGCTGCTGCGCATGCTGGACGCGGCCAAGATCGCGCCCACTAACCAGCCCGACAAGTTCCGCATCGCCTTCCCCGGCGGCGGCGGCACCTCGACCTTCGACCTAATCGCGAGCAGCGTCCGCAACCCGTTCAATCTTGCGGCGCTGCGCAAGTTCCGCTGCCCGGCCAAGCTGTAGGAGCGCGGAATGTCCGGGTCCGAAAAGAAGTTGAAGGACGTTTCCTACGTCGAGGTGGACTTCTCCCCCGACCCCGGCTTCGAGCTGAACTTCGACGGCCTGAAAGGCCACGAGGAGCTTGGCCGGCCGTTCTTCTTCCAGGTCGACCTGACCAGCGGCAAGCTGGTCGGCGACGTCTCCAAGCTGATCGGCGCCTCGGCCACGGTGTGGCTGGCGCAGTCGGACCCCAACCAGAAGGGCGATGCCAACAAATACATCAATGGCATCGTGACCCGGGTGGTCTCCGAGGGCCTGGCCCGCGGCGCCTATCGCTACCGGGTCGAAATACGGCCCTGGATTTGGCTGCTGACCCGCATCACCGACTGCTGCATCTTCCAGAAGAAATCCGCATTCGACATCGTCACCAAGCTGTTCCGTGATGCCGGTTTCTCTGATTTCGAGGACAAGCGCCAAAACTCGTCCGGCAACATCGAGCTGGAATACTGCGTCCAGTACCGGGAAACGACCTTCGACTTCGTCACCCGCCTCATGGAGCAGTTCGGTTTTTACTACTTCTTTAAACACGAGGACAAGAAACACACGCTGGTGTTTGCCGATGACCCGAACGCGCATACGACACTGCCGGACAAGATCCCCTACCAATTCGACACGACGGAGTTCCGCACGGTTCAGGACCACTTCTGGGAATGGGCCAGCGACCTCGGCCTGCACTCCGGCCGGTTCACCTTCCAGGACTACAACTTCACCACGCCCGCCGTGGACCTGACCGCCAAGACCGTGCAGGACGCCACGCACAAGCATGGCGACCTTGAGGTTTACGAATACCCCGGGCCATACGACATCGCGGCCACCGGCCAGAAGCTGACCGACATCCGCATGCAGGCGATCGCCGCCCAGCGTTCGGTGTTCCGCGGCGCCAGCAACTCCCGCAAACTGCATGCCGGCTGGAAGTACAAGCTGGACAAGTACCCGGACAAGCCGCTCAACAAGGAGTATTTGATCACCCATTCGGAGATTTCGACATCGATCGCCGAAGGCATGTCCACCGACCAGGACAGCGGCGAGACGCTGGACACGTACCGCGTCACCGTCCACGCCATCCCCGGCGACGTGCCGTTCCGCATGCACCGCACGACGCCGCGGCCGATGATCCGCGGCCCGCAGACCGCCCGCGTGGTGGGCGCCTCGGGCGACGAGATCACCACCGACGAGTATGGCCGCATCAAGGTCAAGTTTCACTGGGACCGCAGCTCGACCAAGGACGAGGACCGCACGTGCTGGATCCGCGTGGCCCAGTCCTGGGCCGGCTCCGGCTGGGGCTCCATGTTCATCCCGCGCGTGGGGATGGAGGTGGTCGTCGAGTTCCTCGAGGGCAATCCGGACCGGCCCTTGATCACCGGGGTGGTCTACAACGCGAACCAGAAAGTCCCCTACACGCTGCCGGCCGAGAAGACCAAGAGCACGTTCAAAACCAGCTCCAGCACCGGCGGCAGCGGCTCCAACGAGTTCCGCTTCGAGGACAAGGCAGGCAGCGAGGAAGTCTTCTTCCAAGCGCAGAAGGACTACGTGAAGAAGGTGTTGCACGACGAGACCATCACCATCACCAACGACACCAGCACCACGGTGACGTCCGGCAACCACACCATCGAGGTCACGGCCGGGACCAGCGACATCAAGGCCGGCCGGTCCCTGACCCTCACCTGCGGCGGCAGCAAGATCGAGATGACGCCCACCGGCGTGAAGATCACCGCGCTGCAGATCGAAGTCACCGGAAGCACCACCGTCGCCGTCAAGGGCGGCATGATCTCGCTCAACTAGCCCCACATGCCCGCCAACCCCGCCCCCGCCCCGCTCGACAACGATCCCGACTTCACGCTGCTGCTGCAGCGCGACATCCGGCCCTCCGCGCCGTTGCCCGCGATGGAGGGGGACGGGCCGCCGGCCGCCTGGGTGGCCACCTTCGCCCGGCTGGTGCTGCTGCATCCCGGGCTGCGCGAATACGGCCCGCGCCGGGCCATCGAGGGCCTGATCTCGGACATCGACGTCGCCATGTCCGGCCAGCTCAACGCCATCCTGCATGCGCCGGAGTACCAGGCGCTCGAGGCCACCTGGCGCGGCCTGTTCCAGCTGGTCCGCGCATCGGACCGGGATCTCGGCGTCAAGGTCAGGCTGCTCGATATCAGCAAGCGCGAGCTGCAGCGCAGCCTGCGCAAGTTCCGCGGCAACGCCTGGGACCAGAGCCCGCTGTTCCGGCGCATCTACGAGGAGGAATACGGCCAGCTGGGGGGCGAGCCCTACGGCCTGCTGATCGGCGACTACGCCTTCGACCAGCGCCCCGACGACGTGGCCATGCTGTCCGACCTCGCGATGGTTGCGGCCGCGGCGCACGCCCCCCTCATCACCTCGGCCGCGCCCAGCCTGCTGCAGATGGAGAGCTGGGCCGAGATCGCCAACCCGCGCGACCTCACGCGCATCTTCAACACGCCCGAATACGTGGCCTGGCGGGCGCTGCGCGAGCAGCAGGATTCGCGCTACCTCGGCCTGTGCATGCCGCGTTACCTGGCCCGGCTGCCGTACGGCGCACAAACCGACCCGCTCGATGCCTTCGCCTTCGAGGAGGACGCCGACGGCGCCGATACCGCCAACCTGCTCTGGGGCAACCCGGCCTACGCCTTCGGCGCCAACGTCGCCCGCGCCTTTGGCCTGTACGGCTGGTGCAGCCGCATCCGCGGCATCGACCGCGGCGGCGTGGTGGAAGACCTCCCCGTCCTGCACCACCCCACCGCCGATGGCGACGTGGACCGCAGGACCGTGACCGAAATCTGCTTGAGCGAACGGCGCGAGGCCGAGCTGTCGTCCTGCGGGCTGATCCCGCTGGTGCACCGCAAGAACTGCGACGTTGCCGCCTTCATCAGCGCGCAATCGGTGCAGAAAGCGCAGATCTACGAGGACCCCTACGCGACGGCCAACGCCAGCCTGTCCGCCCGGCTGCCCTACCTGTTCGCCTCCTGCCGGTTCGCGCACTACCTGAAGTGCATGGTGCGGGACAAGGTCGGCTCCACCATGTCGAGGGCGCAACTGAACAGCTGGCTCACCGAGTGGATCGTCAGCTACGTCGACGGCTCGCCGGCCACTTCGTCGGAGGAGTTCAAGGCGTCGCACCCGCTGGAGAACGCCAAAGTCGTGATCGAGGACCGCGAGGACGCGCCCGGCGAATACGACGCCAAGTTCTTCATCACGCCGCATTACCAGCTCGAAGGATTGAGCGTGGCCCTGCGGCTCGTCTCGAAGCTGGCAAGGTCTTAGCATACAGGAAGCGGGGGCGGGGGGGAACCGATGGCCGATCAGAGCAAAGCCGACATGGTGATGAAGTTCATCCAGAAGGGCGGCACCCCGGTCAGTGCCGAATGCGCACTGGACAAGGACCCGAACGACCCGTTCATGAAGGACTTCCATCCCGCCCCCTACCAGGATTACAGCGACTTCTTCGAAATCCAGAGCTTCGATTTCGGGATGGAGGTGAAGGACGACGATACCGCGGTCGGCGCCTTGACCAAGAACAGCCAAGGCCAGGGCCCGCCCAGCAAGGGCGGCACGCCGGCCAAGGCCAAGGGCGGCTTCGTCAGCTGGCGCAGCGCCAAGACGGACGAGCTCAAAAATCTCGACTACCCGATCGAGTTCGACACCTTTTCGTTCAAACGGCTGATTGACGCCGCGTCGCCCATCTTCTTCGAAGCCTGCTGCGGCACCAAAACCTTCGACAGCGCGACCTTGGTCAAGCGCGTGTCGATCGGCATGCTCGGCGGAGGCGGCAACTTCCTCAATGCGCAGGTGAACCTGGGCCCGCTCCACCTGAGCCTCACCGGCTCCTCGGGCATCAACCGGCCGCCGCAGGGCTTCCTGCGCATCGATTTCACCAACGTGCTGATCATCGGCATCGACTGGGACGATGGGGACGTCCTGAACGAGACCTGCAAGTTCATCTGCCAGGGCTTCAAGCTGCAGTATCGGCAGCAGAACGACGACGGATCGCTGAAGACGGCCGTTGCCCCGGCGGAGTGGGACTACAAGAAAGACGCCCGCCGCACCAACGGAGCCAGGTGATGGCGGACAACGACGTCAGCGACCTCATCATGAAGTTCGAGACCAAGCCCGGGCAGCCCATCGAAGGCGAGAGCCTGACGACGCTCGACCTGCTGAAGGGCGACATGACCAAGGGCTTCAAGAAGGGCTACATGTTCGAGGTGGAATCGTTCACCTTCCGGGCCGGCGTGTCCGGCGACGACGAAGACTCCAAGAACGACCAGAAAACCCAAGCCGCTGGCCGCAAGCAGGCCAAGGACCAGAACAAGATCATTCAGGCCATCCACGTCGCCTCGGGCGCCAAGGGACCGCCGCCGCCGCCGCTGGACGTGGGGGCGAAGCCCACCTCGGTCGGCGCCTTCGCCAAGTGGCGCGCCGGGCAGGAGGCCAAGTATCCCGTCGACATCTCGCCCGTGGAGTTCTCCCGCGCGATCGACAAGGCCTCGACGGTCCTGCTGCAGAACTGCATCCGCCGGGTGACCTACGACAGCGCCACGCTGATCAAGCGCAAGGCCGCGGGCAGCCGGTCCTCGGGCGAGGTCTACCTGCGGCTCGACTTCACCGGCGTGATGATGACCCGGATCGACTGGGACGACGCCATGCCCATCAAGGAGAAGTGCCAGTTCATCTGCCGGGCCGTGACGGTCAGCTACCGGCCGCAACTGCCGGACGGCACGCTGGGCGCGGTCGTCCCCGGCTTCTGGACGATGACGACCGACCTCAAGCAGGTCAACCTGAAGGGGTGACCGCCATGCCCGACCCCTGGCGGTGCTGGGCGCAGACCGATGTCGGCACCGTCCGCACCAGCAACGAGGACACCTTCGTGTCGCGGCCCGAGATGGGCCTGTGGATGGTGGCCGACGGCGCCGGCGGGCACGCGCATGGCGAGGTCGCCTCGGGCATGCTGGCCGAGACGCTCGGCCGCGCCGCGGGCCGGGCGGGGCCGGCTCTCATCGCCGAGATCCGGTCCGGCGTGGCCCAGACGCACCAGGCCCTGCGCGCCCAGGCAGACGCGGAAGCCGGCCGGTCCGGCCGCGCCGTCACCATCGCCTCCACCATCGTCGTCTTCCTGGCCAGCGGCGCGCATTTCGCCTGCCTCTGGGCCGGCGACAGCCGCATCTACCAACTGCGCGCCCGCGCCCTGACCCAGCTCACCCGCGACCACAGCCTGGTTCAGGTCCTGGTGGACGCGGGCACGCTCTCCCAGACGGAGGCCGAACATCATCCGCACGCCAACGTCATCACCCGCGCGATCGGCGCCGAAGGGCCGGAGCCCGAACTCGAAAAGGTGACCGGCCGTGCCGAACCAGGCGACCGCTTCCTGCTCTGCAGCGACGGGTTGAACAAGGCGCTGGACGAGCGGCTGATCGCCCGGCTCGCCGCCACCGACGACCCGGCCCGGCGCCTCATCGAAGCCGCCCTGGAATACGGCGTGCGCGACAACGTGACCGCCATCGTATTGGAACACGCATGCGAGGACGACGGAGAACCCACACTGTTGTTGCGAACCTGATACCAGCGGTATAGGTTTCGTTGCGAGTCCAATATGGACGCCAAAGGGGGTCGGCGATGGCATCGTTGCGTTCATGGTTCGGCAGGACGGCCGACGAAAACACGCCGACCGCGGCGCCCAGCTACCTGGAGACCCTCATCGCAGAGATCCGCATCCTGGTGCGGGCCGTCGCCAACA
>JAABUK010000533.1_pt1 | contig 78608 bp, 104 predicted proteins | sample 5559141 | NCBI WGS metagenome assembly JAABUK01 (sample SAMN10711869, study PRJNA513367) | rock metagenome | isolation source: Antarctica rocks | place: Antarctica: Victoria Land, Pudding Butte nord | collected 2016-01-03
AGGGGGAGGGGGGAGGGGGGCACAATGTTGTCTTACCTAGCAGCTGTGCAGCTTCCTTGACCAAGAACTCGGCCCGCCGCATGAGGTGGCCAAACATGTAGCTGTAGGGGTACCACTGGTGCTGCCCACCCAAGCCAGGCTGCATGGATGTTTGAATGGCCCTTTCAAACAGGCTCTGCAGCATGCAAAGCGTGACGTCAGCAAAGAAGCAGAAGACTTTCACAGACAGAAGGAGCAAAGGCAGGAAGAACAGAAGAAAGCACAGAAACCACAGTAACAGGAACCAGAAAGTCAAGAGCAGATGAGTGAGGCATGAAGGGAGGCAGAAGAGGAGCAATGCCAACACGCAGCAGAAGAGGACTTTGCAGCTGTAGGGTCAGTGCTGGTGTTGAGGAAGGCTAGCCACATGAGCTTCACCTTTGTTGTTTGTAACAAAGCTCTGTATTTGTGCAGACTAAAGAATGTCTGATATAGCCTCAAAAGTTGGCGTGCAACAGCACTAGCAAGATTTAGTACGGTATGTCTGATCAGTATGACCATGACATCAAGTACAATGCACATGCGTCGTACTGTGTCAAGCAAGGCTGTCAATGAACATAAAGGAAGCACAGAAGAAGGTCGAAATCAGGACAAGAACTTTGTCTGAGCAGCAACATACATGTGGGTGTCTGTACATGCTTAATCTGCATTAGGTGTATTTGTACATATTGGCAGCATATTTATCTACAATATAGGTTGAAAGGTGAATACACATAACAATCCATCATCTGTTTCAAGTATGTATGAACACATGAACCAGCTACATTGCAATATGTGCCTGATGGCAAGGAAACATGCAGAGTCACTGTTGGTGTGCTAACTGCCAAAGCAGGTTTATACACCTAATCCTGTGTGACATGCATCCAACAAGTTGATGATTTATCGTCCAGAGTGAAGAGAAGAGAAAAGAAAAGAAAAGCAAAGCAAAGCAAAGCAAAGCAAAGCAAAGCAAAGCAAAGCAAAGCAAAGCAAAGCAAAGCAAAGCAAAGCAAAGAAAAGAAAAGAAAAGAAAAGAACAGAACAGAAAGAAAAGAAAAGAAAAGAAAAGAAAAGAAAAGAAAAGAAAAGAAAAGAAAAGAAAAGAAAAGAAAAGAAAAGAAAAGAAAAGAAAAGAAAAGAAAAGAAAAGAAAAGAAAAGAAAAGAAAAGACTAGACTAGAAAAGACTACGCCTTTCGGCGTCAAATAGTGAGAAGCCAAGTAGTATACCAGGCTGCCCAGGAGAGTGAAGATTTTGGAAACAAAGAAAGACATGCCTGTGCCTCATTTTCTTGGAGGTGCTGCTCCAGCTTGCCCTTGTCATCACCTTCCACTGCAGCTTCCAGGGCATCTTGCATCTGTATCTGCAGCACACAAGCAAGAGACTAACAAACATCAATATTACTTGGCAATAGTACTTGGCAAAGCATGTCAGCTTTGAGCACATGACAAAAAGCTCCCTGAGAGAGAGCCAGAAGTCCATAAATGCTGAACAAGTTGGTTATTCTTTGTTTCGAAGATCTACTGTGAGCAGGCAGGCAGGCAGGCAGGCATGAGTGAGATAAAGAAAAGGAAAATTTCACGGATCTCAGCGATCATAACGGGAGCCTCCCAAGGTGGACCATAGGTTATAGCCCACAGGGTGACAACTAAACTGTGTAGCAGGTGCTAGTTTGATGTCCAGGACACAACACAGGTTGCAGATCACAGCTTTTCCAGACGCAATGCTGGATGCAGCATCCAATGCATGAGACTGTGGCAAGGCATCTGCTCTGCCCAGCAAGCTGTTCAGCTTGATCACCTCTTCAAGGTCTGCCAGACAGCCCAAAGCCGCAGGGTACATCAGATCTGGGTGGTCAGCAAGGATCATCCTCAGGAGATGCCGCTGCACTCTCTGGACCTGCATTGCACACACCATCAGCTGCTGTAGTCTGTAGTCTGCAGGAACTTGTGATCTGTGAATTGTTGTTGGCAGGGACCTATTAAATGTGGATGCCCTGTGCGTGTATCCGAGACCATGTACATATGCACATTCCTGTGTTTACTTGCCAGTGCATGTCACTATAGACCTGGTGATGGCTGAAAGCAGAAGCAGCAGCATCCAGGCAGCACAGCTTCCTTAAGCAGCATGGCTTCCTACAGGCTTGTACATTTGCGCATGCATGCATGCAAGATAGGTAAGACAGCACGAGCAAAGCAGGTTCGCCAGAGTGTGTTAGATGCACATTCGTGTAGCCGCTTCATGTTGCCAAACATATTCAGGATTTTGCCTTTACCAGTAGTCTGACACTGTCTGTTGGTCAGCAAAACAAGTCAGGGCAGCTAGAACATAGGCATGGAACAGTGAAGGTGCAGACATCTATCGGTGCTCAAGGAAAGGTGTACATTAACCAGAGGTAGATGTAAGATGTGCAGCTTGTGTGATGCGTGATGTGCATCAGCATTCTTAGCAGAAGCCTAGCAAACGCATCCAAAATACTCTGACTAACTACTGTACTTTGCAAGAAAAATCGTCATCCCTCGTGTGCAGAGTGTGGAGGACTATGTAGAGCATGCAGTGGTAACAGGTATCAGAGACAACAGACTGCAAATGGTTGTAATGGTATATGCTGTGGGGTGCTTAGGCAAACTTCTGTTACAGTGTGATGCAGCAACAGCCAGCCTTTGGGCATGTCCAGGCAACAGTCAGAGATGAAAATACTTGTTACACGGCCAAATACTAGGCACAGCAACATTTGTTTGTGTCAGCTTGACCAGAAATAGCAGCAAGTATCAGAAAGACTGAAGGCACTCAGGCCTACAGGTGCTCAAACACAAGACACACAGTGCATCAATGTATGCTGTACACCAAAAGTTTGGGTCTTTGGTGATTGTCACCCACTGAGCTGCCATGAATGGCCAGCAACATGCTGCCAAACACTTCAAACTTCAGCAACATTGCTGTTGCATCACAGTTGCTACAACAGACGGTAAACGTTGGCGAGCTGAGAGGTCACATCTGCCTTTGTATGCCAAAAAAACTATCAAAGCAGCAGATCAGATGGCTATGCAGTTGCTTTGAAAATGGAGACGCAGGGTCAAAGTCATCCTGCATATGTCTCAAGGCAGGTCTTGCTATGACATGCAGTGCCTGCTGCCGGTACAGGTGACTTAAAAGTTGCTCAAAACAATGTCTGAGTTCGACCATGTCATCCCTGGCAGAAAGGTGTACCGCTTGGAAGAAGGACACTGACCACTCGAGCAAATGCCTGTATGTAAATGTTCCGCAAGAAAGGACATTTTTGAAGCGCCCTGTGCACTTTTAATGCTAGCTGCCCAGCTAGTTGGTCAGGGTTATACGGATGACCCATATGCACAGTCAAAAGAGGAGCAACAGCAATGATAAAGCTAGGAACTGCCTCATCCGTGTCCATGCAGCGAGCTGACTGAAGTGCGACAGGCCAAGAAACGGCTTGACTAGCAGGGGGAAGACTTCTCGAGGTCCAGTTGCGGAGCATTGACCGCAAACGGGATGTGTGAGCACACACAAATGGCCTCAACGATTGATACGTATCACGGCTGGTCAACGAGAGTGCTGCCTGATCACTCCACGCCAGCTTGGCAATGATCAGCAGCAGGACTGCAGTGGGCAGCACAGGCAACATGGTGTGATGGCGGCAGCGTTGCGTCGTATTCGGTATCGACAGTGCAGCTTTCGATCTTTTCTGTTTGGGACTTTGATTCACCAGGCGCAAGGCGGGAAGTCCCAGCCAAATTCGAGAAATTGATGCAGAATGCATGTGATGATCAATGGCTTTCAGCGTTCGATTTTGCACTGTCCGCAGCTCAAGCGAGCGTGAAAGAGCTCTGCTTAGAGCAAATTGCACCTGGGTGACACCTAGACATGACAATCAGTTCAACGCAGGTTGCAAGCTAAGAGAAGCTGGCTCCGCTGCCCTGATGTCAGGCTTCATTACTTACTTGCTTGATAGCACTGTGTGTGCACAGACGTTGTAAGAAAACGCGTCTTCCTGGACCGCTGGCAAGTCACTTCTAGCACAAATATGAAAACTTATGGCCCGGAAGGAATGACGCTAGACAGGTAGGCCACACCGCTGGCGCATCTGTTATGGGTTGCTATCAGAGTGCACTGTGCACTGTGACAGCTGTCTGCATACAGTCTACACTGACTGCCGATCTCTGGCATGTCTGCACCTGATTACATGCAGTTGCATGTGCATAAAAGACCTATTCCCATACTCTTGCAGCAGAGGGTGCTCACCTGCTCAGAGTCCTCACCAGTGTTCTGCCGTGCTGTTATGGAGGGATTCATGGACGTGATCATGGCTGTGACAGTCATCTGCAGCAACGTTCCAGTCTCAATCAAGCATGATGCAACATCACCCTGCTTGCAATTTTGCAACAAAATGCTCCAGCAAGTGTGTAGATGCCTCAAGCATAATGCAAAGTCATCACGGCATCTGCATTGCTAGGTCAGTCAGTGACTTCAGAGGCTCTTGCATGCTGTTGCTACCATTGCGCACGTTCCCCTACTCACCCTTGCACGCGGAGCACCAGACCAAAAGCACGCGTCTAAAACTGCATGTCATCAAGGTGATGAAACCATCAATGGACCAACAGAAGACAAGCTGTTGTATTGCTTGCTAATCTCAGAGTAAAATGTCATGGGCAAATTAGGTACCTGGTGAGAGCACAGAGGTGCATGCCCTCCCGAGTACAACCAGCCCTGCCACGCTGCAGCATCCACAGGCAAAGCTCTCTTGGCTGCACTGTCCGTGGTCACTTCTATGGTCCCCTCACGCCCTGCCTCTGGGTCAGTATTCAGCCAGCAATGGTCCTCTGACACCTGGGAACAGGGTGCATTCAACTTGTGACACATGGAACAGGGTGCGTTCAACATTTGACACCTGAAAACAGGGCGCATTCAACATGTGACACCTGGGAACAGGGCACATGTAAATTGTGATAGTCGGGAACAAAGCGCGTGGGACATATGAATGCTGCAACAATTGTGGCACTGACAGAGCTATATGACGCATGTTGATGTTGAGGTTGCAAGAGTCTGTTTGCAACACATGCAATGTTCTCTTGCATGTCCTTCATAAAAAGGTGGAGCTGAATCAGCTTCGTTGCTATTGACTTCAACTCTGATTACCCTGGTTGCGTATACAGCTAAAGCTGACTGCTAATGAATGCACGCAGACCTGAGAGTGAGATGCTCGATTGCATACAGACATGCGGTGCAACAAGCCTCTGCATGGAGTGGGTGCTGCTCTTGCAGGGCATATTCTGCCATGCAAGACAAGCAACCCACTCGATGCAGAGGCCTATTGTGCTGCATGTCTGCAACAGCAATCAACCATGACATTCTCAAATCATTCAACAATACTACAACAGGTCACGCAAAGCTGCTGATGCTTGACACCTGCAGTGTCAAAACTGGCTGACAAGCAGACTGGCCCCCTGTTATTACTTGGCATAGCAGGTCACCTGGAATCTGCACGCTGCCAGGTCTGTGTGTCCGTGCTGTAAAGCCAGCATCTGACAGGCAGCCAGTACTGTGGTGACGACACCACCGCAGTCCAACTGGCGCTTGCTGCTCTTGGTGCCGTACTTCAAGTGCTGTGTGAAGATGTACACATGCTGCAGAAAAGGAAGAAAAGTTTACGCTTTTCAGCGATCGTCACAGGAGCCTTCTAATGCAGAAGCCCAGAGGTATGACCATAGGCCATAGGTCCTCATGATGCAGACATATAGCTTGGGGTTGCAGCTCATGCTTCAATATCACAGATGGTGTCTGAGGACATGCATGCAGGGCACATACTCAAGGCCAAGCGTTGCTGCTGTTGGTTGTGTTTTTGGAAGGTGTGCCTCTAGTCTAAAAAGTATGCAGCAAAATACCTCATGCGCTATGTGAAGGGATAGGCATGGCTGTAAATGAAATGAAGTGAGATGCAAATCAGCACTGTTCACAGCAAAACTGAGATCAAGTTTTGAGTGCACTGCACCATTATGACAGTGCAGTCAAGCTAACAGCTGTGGTTCTGAGGCATATATTACGGCAGATTAGTCATATTTCTAATCACACATGCTTCTGATATCACCACACTTCCGCACGCAACTGCATGAATTGTTGAAGCTGATGACTGGCATGTCACAAATTCTGCCTCAACATGATTCCTCAGCTTTTCTAGAGCAGGCTGCAGCATGCTAGGTGTTGATACTTAGCGTTCTCACCTGGACGTGGAGAACATCGTTGACAAACACACCAGTCAGCTTGGACCAGACAGCATCTGCAACCAGCTTCACCTTGCCCTGCAAGCCAACAAGCTACTTTTCATCACCTGCAGCCTGAATACTTGCTGGATGCTAACCAGCATACATGAATGTGCTTTGAACATGAACAAGCATTAAGCAGCTGCATGCAGACATTAGGCATTGGCTGCTGCACAAGGCCACAGACTTTGACTCGTGCAACAGCAAGGTTTTAGAAGTGGGAGGTCTACAATGCAAGGCAATGGCAGCCCACATCAGTGACAGCAATAGGTGAGTTGCAGCTCATCAGCCTCAGTGCATATGTGTTGACGCATGCTGTGCAGCAACAATAGAAGCGGGCCGGCAATGTCAGCATGCTAAGGTGGTGAAACCTACGCGAGTGTCCAGCTTCTTTGTTGCAAGCTGTTTGTTGACCTCAGCAACAAAGGTTTGGAAGATATCCAAGCATTCTTTGACCTCTCCCTGCATGAACGAACATCTTAGGCCACACTCTCGCCCAAAAACAGTAAGCACCATCTCTTTGCTGTATGCAAAAAGTCTGCAAAGCGATGGAAAATTACTTGCAGTCGTCTTGGCTTACCAACAGATCCAGAGGCCAAGATCGTTCTGATGCATTTTTCCTGGTCAGCGGCGACTCCACGGACCCCAAAGCAATTGACACTTTGGCGATGTTTACATCTATTGACTGAAGCTCCTGCTGAATGATAGCGTACAACCCCACTGTGCTTTCATGCTCCATCAAATTGATCTGGAATTGCAGTTTGGATGCAATAGGTCTCAGTCAGACGCAATCAGATTCAGCGCAAGAGCATGGCTTGACCAATGCACGCCATGCATGTGCCGCATAAGCGGTGAGCGTCAGGTCGCTGCAACATGAGGTTGGTAATGCGCTTCGACCCTCGTACGCGTTTTTGAGTTGAGGAAAGTGGCGCAGCTGCAAGGACGAGGCTTTGTAGACTGCAAGTCTTCTTCCTGTTGACTCGGTCAAGTCACCTGACTTTCACACCGCGCATGACCGACGCTCTGCTTCGCGCAATGCATGACAAGCGTGCTTGTTCTAGCAAGAAATTGCCCGTTGAATCTGCCTGACGTGAGTCCAGAGCACGCCCAGCGACTTGAAAGCAGACTGAGCCATGCTAGGCTTTGCAATACCTCTCCTGATCCTCGGGGCGACTCTATCTGCGATTGGCATCCTGTTACTCTCGCCTCCTCCATTTGACAAGCCTGCAGTCTTGCTGTGTCGGGCCACAAAGACAAGCGCAGGTATATACCTTCCGCTGCACGTTGTCAGATCAACCATTTTTACAGCTGGTAAAGGTGCTACATGACGTGCTGTAGGATGGACTGTCGTTGCCACACTGTCGACGGTGCTGGCGGTCATGTCAGTCTCACCCCTCTGGGATGTGGCGCACATGCGCCGTCATGCCAAGGAAAGCTCTGCTGATAGCTTGCAGCGCAGGTACAGCACAATGGTCTCAGCAAAATCCCTGAGTGTGCACTATCATGACGCATGCTCGGTCATGTATGCAGATGTGCTAAGCATACACCAGTCTGCTCTGCCTACCTGCATGCATCTGGCAAAGATTCATACACATACATACCATCATATACATACATCATGTATATACAATCATATAAATACATCATGTATATACAATCATATACATACAATCATTACACATGCTTTATTTGCTTGTAGATTCAAGTTCAGTTCATCTGTTCTTCAAAAAATGCGAAGCATTTTTTGTTGTGTCCTTCAAAAAGATTTTTTTTTGTCAAACATGGACAGGAAGTAAGGGGTATCCCTTCCACGACAACAAGTCAGGCTTTTTTTGAAGTAAGGGGTATCCCTTCAACATACCATTGCCTGCAAATCAACCTTGACAACTAAGCCGGACCAGCTTGAGTCACTACTATGCAAGGAGCAAGTTTGACAGCAGCATGCTTGCGCCTTCTTGCAGGTCTCAAATGGTGGAAGCCCAGCTCACAGCCGTCCTGACAGGAGCTTGCTTGGTGCTCATCTTTGTGGTCAGAAAGCTGGGGCTTGTCATTGCTCAGCGTGACTCCCTGACAACCAGTCAGCAAGCAATGCTCAAACAGGTTTGCTCAACAAGTATGCTGATGGCCTTTGCTTGAGTCTAGCATCACCGCACAAATGCAGTGACAACGCACAAGTGTAGAGACAGCTTTTGCTCAGGCATGTCCAAGCTGCTAAGAGCAGGCATGTGCGGCTTGCAAGCAGGGCAACTTGGGCTTGCAAGTCACAAATACATTTCACAAACTCATTCATGTGTGACCAGTTGCTGAGCTGCGTCAGCCTTCTTGTTGATTGCTTGTCAGCCTGAGGGACTTCATCCGCTCAGGTAAGGAGTACCATGTGCACCACATGCCAGGTGTGCAATAGTAGACTTGACTCATGTGATGACACCAGATTGTGTTGCTTGGACTTGAGACCAAAGATGTTGTGAGTCACGCAAGCTATGTCTACCTTGCAAACTACTTGCATACTCAGTGAGCTTTGCTCATATAGGTATTCGGCAACGTCAAGAGTGACCCTGTAGATCTTCTCATACAGCAGACCCCACACTCAACAGAGCATGCCATATACTACGCCAGAGCCTGCAATGAGCATGCAGCAAAGCTCATAGCAGACTCAGGATGCTGAGTAACGCCACTAGAGCATACGATTAGCAGCCCACAGCCGATAATCAAGAGCATGCCATACAACATGACACAGCATACAAGTATACAACATGGCCTACGGTCGCGCAACAAACGCCAAGGTGAGCAGGTCGTGCCTGGTGCAGGTGGAAGGACTGAGGAATGAATACAACAGGGTCACCTCAGGGGACCAGCCCAAGACTGGCGCTGCCTCCCCCTCAAACGATACAGCTCAACTCAAGCAACAAGCCCAGTCGCTGCAGGCAAGCTAGTCATATCTGACCTGTGTATGCTGCAGATCCCCCGTTTACCCTAGCTAGATTGCTTGATCCTGATGTGATCCATTGCCGATGAGTGCACAACTGCATGCAGACTACTTGTGGCTATCCAAGTAGCTGACATACTCCTCTTGCTTCCGGCCGCGCATTTTGCTTCTTCTGTATCCTTGCTTTGCTGGTGTTCACAGCAGCCCCAGCCTTGTGTGTTTACCTTTGCATGTGATCACAGCTGCAAGGTTCCTGTGACAACATGCTGAAATGCGTGAGGGCGTGAGGCTTTTTGGGGAGGGTGGATTTGGCTTGTGCACTGAAACAAGTCATTTTCTCCTTCCTTCTTCTTCCTCCTGATATCCCTCCTCTCCTTTCTTCTTCCTCGATGCAGTCTGCCGCTTCTGAATCCAGGGAAATGTGCTGCAGAAGAAGCTAGATGAGGCGGTGGAGGACCGAAGAAGAGCCAAGGCTGATGCTGAAGCCCTCAAGAACCAAAGCCGGGTAAGTGTCACATGTTACAGAACCTTTCACCTCAGTGCTGAAGTTCAGCTTGTTATTTCGGGAAGACATCCTTGATCAGACACTATCTATGCGCCCATGCTGCTCAGCATAGCCACATTCACTTCAAGCAGACCACCAATCAGTCAGTTGATAATTCCTGTCTTTGGGAGTCAACAGGGCAATTAATATAAAACGATGGACTAACCTTCCTCCCAAACCCTATATGCAGAGGTATAGACTGCGGCCAAGATTTTCCGAAATCTTCTGCATTGTGTTGGTTTCACAGTGCTAATTTAGATGAGGGTTCAGGGCAATGCAATAGGCATGACAAGCACTGAGCAGCTAATGGTGACTCACCACACCATCTAACCAAGTGTTCTGAGTGACCAGAATGGCTGCTGATCTCATGCATGCCTGTTTATGGTTTGCTTCTGGAACAGAGTCAACATGCCATGAGAGCTGCCACAGTGAGCAGTGCTTACCAAAGCTGCTTCTGTTGCCTTGACAGATTAGATCTTGGAGACACAAGGATGCACTACTGCAAAGTGTTACAGGGTATTACAGCGTGACGCAGCCGGCTTGCAGCACATGTGTCATGTCAGGATACAGCTCTGCAAGCAAGCTCACTGTGTATGATTCAATATGCCAGCTTTGGTGCGTGCCTAATAGCACCAAGCCAACTACCTGTATAAGCATCGTACTGCAACATACACTGGTTTGTGAAGCTTGGTAAATCCCTGGTAAAGCTGTATCTGTTTAATATGGGCTGTGAGTCATTCAGATACGATTATGTGCTCCTGCAGGGTTTGGAGAAGGAGTATGATCGCTTGCTGCAAGAAAATGATGACTTGAAGCGCAAGCTCAGTCGACACGACTCATCAGCAACTTACCAGGCCAGCAACAAACGGGACTGAATTGCTGCCAGTGGAAATGTGACAGCTCAAGCTCATTGGCTATAGCAACAACCGTTAGACAGTCTCCTTCAGCATAGAAGGATGTGCATGCTGGTGAACTTGCTTGGCGTTAGGTCCATGTCAATATGTATGGCAATAATCTTGACCTTACATGCTCATGTATGGCAATAAGCTTGACCATACATGCTCGTGACTGGTGTTGAACCCAGACTATGAGCTCTTGAAGGAAGCGTGAAGGGCATCAGGAGAGACAGCTGATAAGGTGTTGCTCATGCTATACCTCCACCTTAATGTTGCAGAAGCAGGGCGACAACAGAACACTGTCGTTTGAAAAAATGGCACTAGCTGCACACAACGGTGTACAAGGTGACATGTCATGCAGACAACCATTGTTACTCATGGCACATCCAGAAAAGTTTAGGATGCCGAGAGTCAAAAATGTGCTTCAAGGCTTGGAATTTGACATGTACTCTACCAGTCTGCCATGCACCTCCCAAACTTACAGACATTGGAGGAAGACATTCAGGCTAATGGTAAAGAACAACCCATTTCACAGCCTGGAAGCACCAGGTTCATCAAAATTGAACTTGCACTGACCGTACCATAATCTTGAGGGGAATCTTTGCAAGCAGAGTGCCTGTTCAGCAGTGGCGTTGTGTTCGTACTCTGCCACAGGTGGTGCTGGAGCAGGAGTGAGGCAGTAAACATTGGCATCGATCAAGAATTTGCTGTACTGGATCCAAATGCTGAAATTTCAGCTTTGACTTGTTCAACAGATTTTGCTTCGCTGGTAACATCGTCCAGTTTCCCAAGTGACAAGCCCAACTTCCTGACTAGGAACATAGCTACAAGGTCATAGCCTGTCAGAATGGCTCCCAGATGTGCACTGGCCTCGGACTGTCTGCATATATAGGTGAAAAAATTCTGTCTAATGGACTGCGTGAGTACTTACAATATGCGGGTGAAGCTCATTACAGATTTCAGGCAGATCTGAGATCCAAAGCTTACCTTCGTATCGAATTTGCGCCGGCTGTCGCCTCTGGCTTGTCGTGAAACCTTGTCAGGTCATACAACGGCGCGAGTAATAAACAGAACAGGATAACGGAGATTGTTACAAGTACGGACCTGCCGGCCTGCGTGTTAGTCAATTTGCAGATGAATATTGTCGGTCGTGCGAACGGCAGAGGCAGCAACAGTGACAAGCCAAGCACGCCTTCGATACCGCAGAAAACCAACAGCGGAATCACAAAGCCCAACATTGCAGCGTCCGGAATAAGCTCTGTTCGCTACGTGTGTTTCGCCTATTGTACAGACTCTGCAGAGTAGCCAGGACAACATGCTATCTGCTCCGAAACCACATCTGTCATATGTGGCGTGATGTCTACGCAAGCACGCATGCGTCCTGTCAGTCAGCAAAATTTAGGGGTTTTCCCTGGTGGTGATATATTCAGAATTTGCCTCAGCAAATCTGTACAACATCACGCATCGTCTCAAGCTATAATGTTGGTAACACCCAGACAGAAGCGGTCCTTTGAGTCAGCACTATAAGCCTACCGGTATGCTACACAGTAGGCTATTCTACAACCATATAGCAGCCACACATGCACACGTGTATGTGTTTGCATTTAAATGTCTGCGTCGTGTATCTGCTTGCAAATTTGTGTACAGCCACGCCATATTTGAGCATTTCCCTTAGGCGAAAGATGTCCAAAGTCAATGATAAAGTACAAGTGCGCTGTACTTACGTCATGCAATACACATATGTGGTCACGATGGTGCGTAAGTGGCCATGATTCATACGAGTATTGTAGTTCACAAATGCTGCACGCTAGCTAACTTCTACATCTGATTTCTACACAGCCAAGCTAGTCTCAACCAATTTGCCAACTTCTACACCAATGGCTAAGGGCTGAACACACACTGTGACAGATGGGCTGCAAATCAGACTTGCAGGCCATCAGGCCTGGATCGTTTGCTCATGCAGCCAAAGGTCATGTTGGTAGCTCAAGAAGATCTTTTGGCTGATGGAGAGGATTCTCCGCAAATCAGGGAAGTATGATACTGGGATGGCAATCATCTCATGGTCTGCCAAACTAGATGTTGCCTGGCAAGAGCATGAAGAAGTATGCAAGCGGGTTTGATGTGCAGAGGAACAGCATGCCTTGTAAGCTGTTGTGTTGACATGGGACGCCGGGTAGTGCGTTGCGATCCCACCGCTGCCAAACTCCACATCAAACCAAGACGTACCCTCTGGACGCCGCCAGGTGTGTGACAGTGTGGTTGTGATGAACAATGGGCTGAGCATGATTGGGCTTGCAGGGTTGATTTTGGCTCCGCGCTCAACCCTATGGTAGAACGCCGTGGAGTTGGCCAAGCCAGGTTGTATGAAGCCGGCAGAGACATAGAACAATCCCTCTGGCCTCTTCCATGGAGTCAGACCCAGCTGAGGACCAGCTTTGATTTGATGGTACTCGCTTGTCTTGTTGGCTAATGCAAACGCCAAATGATAGGTGTCCTTGTCGCCATGCATTCTGGGATAAAAGAAGTCAGAGTTTGCTGTGACAAACCACAGCCAGTGGAGAACATTGGCGTGTTTCTGCCTGCAAAACAAGACTGCAGCTTGTTGCAGACCAGAGGTGCCAGAGACTGCGTGTAGTCATGAAAAGCCAGGATGTGAGAAGACTCAGCATGAACATACGGCTACCTGTTCAGAAGGATCTGGCCACTCTCAGCCGCCAAGAAAGCTTCATTTGCCTCCCAAGGAGGTTGCAATCCAAACATTTGAAACACAAGTGCATCCAGACCATTGATGTTTGGGTCAGACCAGAAAATGTTGCCATTCTCTTTGTATGAAGCTGTTTCAAACAGCGCTGACGGGTCATGCACAGGCAGATTGTCTGCGTCTAGACATAGAACTTCAGCAAAAGAGCTGTAAATGATCGCAAATGCCTTGATAGCATAGCCGCCTATAGACACATCTGACTTGTATTCCAAGCGGCGTACGGCTGACAAGTCTACCAGGGATACACTGCTAATGCCCTGCAATCAACAGACACATTCTTTGAGGCCTGCAGGCAGCTTGCTGCATGTGTTCATAAGCCGTTCAAACAGCAGATCATACCTTGAATAGGTGCTTATGGTAAGCATCGATCTCACGCTCACCAAAGTACGCTATCTCAATTGGTAAGTCACAAGTAAGGTAGTTTCGTATTACTCGGGTTGCTACATATGCGTTCGCCAGCATTTGTCCTCCGCCTGAGGGAATAACGATGCCTCTCTGCTGCCGAACCTGCGTAATGTCCTGCTGCACAACGGAAGAATATACATTCTGAAGGGAGATGCGATCAGACACGATGCGCTGCAGATCATTGGCCTTGACCACATGCTGTGTGCTTGCTAACAGTAGCAGCAGGCACGCGCAGCTGCACGACTGATATATCATGTGTATACACCCGTTCAGTATTAGTGACCCGCATCAACGCAGGGCCTGCCCTACACGCGGTTGCAGCAACAATGCAGTTGACGCGGAACAAAGAAGCATCGGTGGCATGAATCAACTGCAGGCAGCGCACCTCAAGTTGGTGCGCGTAGACTCTGCACATGTTTACTCGTGATGACTCATCTCACAAGCGCTTTCGATGGAATGGATGAAAATCTGCTGCATGCCGCTGAGGAAGCTGGGACCAGTAGATTCCTGATATGTAGAAGGCACCAACAGCAAGTCATGTTGCGCTGCAAAGCATAACATCCAGCTCAAGTGTGTATATCGATACAGTGCACATCTCAAGATCAGGACACTGATCATCCGTGGAATGAATCGTCTTGTGGGCTGTCATGCCTGTCATTTAACGGGACACATCCCTCGTCCCTGAGCCTCGCTGCTCATACGCTACCTGTGAAAATCTGCAGGTTCACTCATACTCACAGTACCAAGACTTCATGTTACAATCTCATCCAAGCGCATTCAAGTCAATGAAACCATTAAGGTGTGCCATGCACAGCAGCACTTCAGGCCTGATTTACATCTCAAAACACTAGAGGATGGCTATAGCTAAGGTGGCCATAAACACACCGCTGTATTTTCAACAAATAGCAAAAACATGCACACAGAATGCTGTGGTTGCGCAAGCCAGGCATCATCTGCACTGGTGCATTTTGATTGGCTGGAAAACATCTGATGTCTACCATGCATGCTGTATGCTACCCCGCGTCACCAACAGCTGCTACTGAATCAGAAATTTGTATACACTCAGGGCTGTATCATCAACAAGGAAAAAGTCGTAGAGCCACGCTGGCTCAGAGACATCTTGTGTCATTGTCCATGTCATTTGTACTTGTCCTTGCTGTCAGTCCTCACATAGGGTTTCAGTGCTCTGAATGCTGCCAATCCAAGAACCCAAACCTTTTCTCAAGGTCCTGAAGCTTCTTCTTTGCTACAAGTAGAGCAGCAGCCAGAAGCAGAGTAGCAACCACAGGAAGGGATATCAGCTCTGTGCCTTGTCCAAGGTAATATGCTGTGCCAAGTGCAGATGCCACACTTGCAACCTGGGCAATCTCTTGCCCAGTCTGAACTTGCTTCAATGCCTGCAGCAACGCATACACTGTTGAACAGGTTTGTAGTATGGCATGGGGCAGCATGACACAGGTTGAGCCTTCTGATCCACAAATCATCTCCAAGACTGGGGCCGCGTTTGTCGTACTGGTTGGGGAAGGATTGACATATCAACAGGTTCTTCTCTCCACTACAATAGCCTTGACCCTTCCTGCTGCTAAAGGCAGCTGTAGTGGTACACCCTTGCACAGTTTGAAGGACCTTCTCTCAACCTTGGCAGCCCCAACAGCAAATTGTATGTGCCCTGCATTGATCAGGATTGTGGAATTCTCGATGCAAGAGCCGCAGACATACACGGATGCTGAGTAATGTGAGTCACAGATGGTGTGTCATGTGAATTATGGATTTGCATACTTGGGCAGCAAACCCTATGAACTCTACCTTTGTGCAGGAAGAGCAGTTGCGAACATGGTTGGTTCTGTCCAACATGGCCTTCCTGTCGAGCACACCCATTCCATTCCGGAACAGGGCAGGTTCAGTATCGCCCTCATATTTTGGGCCCTTGTCACCCCTGTTGATCAGCCATTCATACCAGGCAGACACCCCCCTGCACTTACACAGTGGGTCAGCATCACTTACCCCAAAGTGTGCACATGCAAGGCTGGAGTGAGCATCAACATGTTGGCTCAAAACAGCGACGCACAAGTTGATGCAGCGCACAGGACTCGTGGCCATGCAACCATATCAGGCCAACAGCAGCTGGCAATACGTATGTACTGGCAAAAATGTTGCCGCCTCCTTTGACGACAAGTCTGCTCAAGATTATTTGGCCTGCATGCAACCTTGTAGGCCAGAGGTATGACCCTGTACACATGTGCACTTAAAAGTCAAGGTAGGTCAGCAGAGAGTTCTCCTGGGTGGTATTCTTGTTATTTGACAGCTGACAACCGCATTCATGTCTGTACATTGTCTGTGAGTGACTGTCCCATGCACATGCATTGCCCAGGACAACAATCACTCACAGACACAGTACAGACATGCATGCAGCTGTCAAATAATAGGAATAATAGGAATCATAGGCTGAGTACTGACCATGCTGCTGTACAGCATACACATTGCATATCTGCCATTTCAAGACAGCATGCAATGTATGCCATGATCCCTACTGACACGTTCCATGTGTTCTCTGCAGCAGAAAGGGGAACACAATAATGATGCAACAGGCACATTTGGCAGGGGAGGATGTCACCTGTCGCTTGAGGAGGGCAGAAAGTAGTTCTGCATAGGCCGACCAGCAGAGTGCTGCTTGGCATAGCTGCTCTGCCTATGCAGGAAGACTATGTCTCCATCTGACACCCCACTCAGCTGCATGTGGCTTTGCCACCTACGCACACAAGACAGATTGCAGTCAACATGCATGGCTTAGTCATAGGTCACAAAGTATGTGTGTATCTGCATCCTACGCATAGATAGCAAGCTCCACCGTACAACACATGCATGACATACACACCTGCTGCATAGCAGGCTAAGGCCCTATGTGACGCCTACTGCACTGTGGTAGATTGAAAATTGTGGGATAATGGCAAATCCTCTAGTACTGCTGGCCTTTGCAAGTATAGCAGGTAGACTGGATTTGGCAATGTGCATTTCATGCTGCAAAGTTTGTACAGGAGCAAATTGTGTATGAGGGCAGCTGAAGGCTACAGAATGCACAGCAGACCTAGCTAAATTGTCTCAACCTGAAAATGGCTTGAGCTGCGCTCTCTGGCCAAAACAAAGCATCGTCTGCTGCAGCATGCCGCCCACACATAAGGTGCATCAACAACATCTCAAATGGCGTGTATGCTCAGCAACCAGACATGACAGATGAGTCATGTGGATGTCGCCACAAGCTCTCACCTAGGTTTGCTTTTGCTGAAGGCTCTTACAGCAGCGGTCTTGGCAGCACTGATAGGGCTTTTGGCCTGTGAGGGCGCTGAGGCACCAAAGGCCTTGGGGCTGAGCCCTGCATAAATGATGAACATGATTGCTATCAGCACTGTGTTGCTGTACGACTTGTGTGTATATCTACGCTACAAGTTTGTCTATACACTGTGCATATGTCGAATCTGTCCAAGGGCAGAAAGGGTAATGACAAGCAGCTGTGGCCATGCATACACCAGCTGTGGCCATGCACATACCAGGTGTGGCCATGCACATACCAGCTGTGGCCCATGCACATACCAGCTGTGGCCATGCACCTACCAGCGTTGATGATGAGCCTGGTGCTGTTACTGCCGGTGGGTACGGCATAGATCCACAAAGAGAAGCCGCTCTTCTTGCTGAAGTCTGAGCTGAACCTGCAGCATTGAAGGTGCATTGTTAGGGTCACTCTCAAAACAAGCTCTCATACAGAAAGTCAAGCATGACTGTACATAAACGACTTAGAGAGAGACATGTGTGTGATGAACCAATGAACAACTAACAACTAGCACTGAGTGAACACTGGAGTGAATGAATGGATAACGGACTGACTAAATGAACAAGTGAATGCTTTTATGAAGGGATCGGAAAGGGTGCAATTACAGGAAGCGCGTGTATACATCCAAAACATGGTGCATGAATAATCACCACTCAAGGTGCCACCAGCCATATACACATCTGCTTGCACACTATATAAGAATAATAATGATAGTAACGGTAATAATAAAAATAATAATAACAACAACAACAATGATGACAATGATAATACATTCGCTTTCCAGCTCATGATGAGCTAGGTATGTGCGGGACCCTTGCACAATATGAGATTAGCCGTGCACTACAAGTTGCATTTGTCAAATATATTTTGCGGGATGCAACCAAGCACTGCAAGACTTTAGACAGGTCAGCAGCCCTTACCGACACAAAGCTGGCGGCCGGAATTCCACCTTTTGTGCATTGAGCGCATTGCCAAAGTTGACTTTGTAGCTGAACTCAAAGCCATCTTGAGGCTCGCTGCGCTTGTCTACAACAGTTCTGCATCATCCTTAAAGTGCCTGCAAACATTGTTTTAGGGTATCAGGGAGCACCTGAAATGTCTCTGATGAGCCATTTGCAGGCCTAATAACAAGATAAGAAGGGTGAAAAGCCATCATGTGCACATGCGCCAGTCAGATGACTGTGAATGTTTGCAGTGTGAACCAAGACTGAGATCAGATAGTCTTCTTGTTTAGTGATCAGCTGCCAACACCCAATTGCTTGCATGCAATTGCTTAGACTCAAATTGCCTACACCCAGTCGCCACACCCAATTGCCCACACCAAATTGACATTTGCCAGTCGCCAATCGCTGACTGCCAAGTGCCATGCAAATGTTAGAGACCAAGCAGGCATAAGCTAATCAGTTCCATGTGGGATTACAAGCACATACAGAAAAGAACACTAAGCCCAGCACATGGCATGAGGAGATGTCCATACAGACAGCAGCACTTGACAATGCTGTGTCCAATGGGCAATGCACATGTCTCCTAGCCAGCAGCTGGTCTTTTATCTTCAACCCATTGGGTGGATGGTGCAAGTGTTTGTTTTTGATTTCCCCCCTCTGCTGCAGTCATGAGGCTGACCTGTTTCCAGCCACACCCGAATGTGAGTAGGCAACATGGGACTGGTCCATCATGTTCTCCATCCAAAACTCAAAGCTACCCGGCACATCTCTGACATAGTGCTCATAAGTCCACGCCCAGTCTGCATGCCACACCACTCTTGCAAATTCAGCACTGGTCAGTATGTTTGCATAAACCTATTGCAGTGTGATCTGATACAATCTGATCCAGCTCAAGAGGGAACTCAAGTCAATCTGGACAATCAGACCCGGGAATGGTATTGCTGATGCTGGTCATGTTGTCATGTGCAGATGTCGGACTCTTTCCTGTGTGCCTGCTCTGGTCGAGGACCTGCTGTGCCTGTCGTTAGCTTACAACACAGATTTAGCTGCATCAACAGCTCACAAGACAGTCATTGCCATGTGCCTCTGGCTATCTTGTTGAAAGATGGGCTCCCAGAGCTGTCAGCAATGCAAATTTGTGTTGCAAAGACAGCGGGCTATGCCATGCGCCCACTATTGAACAGACAGGCAAAAAGCAAGTAGAGCAAGATAGACAACCCAAAGCAGCGGCCAGCCCAGACATTGCTGTAGCATACAGGCTTGATGTTGGGCAGGTAAGACAGTTAGGGTTGGTACCTTGACCCTCAAACCTCCCATACTCAGGGCTGAGCGCAGGCCCTTGCATGGTGCTCTCAATGTAGGCCTGAGGGCTGCAGTCTGCCCACACCCACACCAGGCCTTGCTGCACCTGTGTGGGGAAGGCTGACACACAGGCTCGGCTGTTGTTGCACGCCTTCTGCTCAGCTTGCTTGTCTGAATGACCAACCTGGAAACATAATGCACAACAGTTCAGGCGGCACAGCTAGAAACTTCAAATACAAGCCATGTTTGCTCTCCCGTTCATGATGAGCCATCAGGGATGTGCAGGGCAAGTCTTGTCTTGCCAGAGGAGTCAAGTTTGGGCTGAATCTGCAGCATTCAGGGCAGAGGCAGCTTGACACACAGCGTACTGTGCGGTGTTGTACCGGCTCTGCATGCTTGAAGACTTTGTGTCTATGCCATGCTCTTTGGTCATGCAGCAGACATGCTGATTGTGTGTGACTCTGCAGCAACTAGCTGTTCTGCAACATGCGTGATCTGTGCAATACAAATGCTGCCATGTACACTTGGCAACAGAGCAAAGTTTGGGTGTAATGCTAATGAGAATCCGTGTCACGAGGGGCGTGGCAGGCCACATTCTATGCAAATTGACATGACTGCAGGATGTCCACCATGACGGCTCACTGCAATTCTTTAAGCAATCTTGTGCACTGCTCGCTCATACAATTAGGGTTCAAGATTTGCTACATGCTGGATGTGGCATGCCATCAGTTTTGCAAGACAGTTTGGGTTGAATGAGAGCCACAGCTACAATGACCATGCCTGAGGAATGACAACAAGTTTGCCAGCGCCATCAAATTCCCAACCATGGTATGCGCACTCCAAGGTGCCGTCATGAACTCGCCCTTCAGAAAGGGGGACTTTCCTGCATGCAGTGTCATTAGCGTCCAAACATGCATGTGCTGCACATAGGCATGTTGCATGCCTGTTAAATCTGCACTTGCTCCAAATTGCTATGCCTTGTCACAGCAAAATTCTTCAAAGGGCATGGCCTGCGCAGTTGCTAATTCATGCAGTTTATGGGCACAAATATGGTCCCCTACATGCACAGACAGACCTACGCAACAACACAACAAAGACTGAACTGCAGTTGTTGCTTGGATTGCATACATCTGTGAAGTCAAAGCATGCCAACTATGTCTCCTTCGAGCACAGCAGTGCACAACAGCTGCAGCTTTTGGGTGACAAACCTGTGTGGACACAAATCCACAAAAGCCTTCCACTCTCCTTTGCTGCTCCACAGCACTATGTCTTTGCCTGCATGACATTGCAGGTGTCAGGGGTTGCTGGTATGAGCCTGGATGCCACTTTGCATATTGCTCAACGTCACTTGGCAGGAGAGTTTTGCTCAGAGCGCGTCCATGCATGCAGGCTGACTCCATTGGCTGATCTGCACCTCTTAAGAACACGGCACAAAAGCTATTTCACACTGAAAATGCATATTGCACTATCAAAGCCTTTGTGCCACAAACAAGAGGCAGATATGGTTGGGAGGCAGACCTAGAATAGTGACAGGGTGTGGCTTGGTGGGGTCCAGGTCCCTCGCAGCATGCACAGGATACCACTGCTTGTTCCAATCCAACACCTCTGGCGTGACTTTTGGCATTGTCTCAGGTGGTGTGGTCTGCGTGGCCTGTTCCTGTACAGACAAGGGTCAACTGTAAGGTGGGAAATATTGGGCTGCACTTTAAGACTTTCTTTCCAGATTAGCACGATGTCATGTAGGCTGCAGTCATGCATCCTTTGGTTGCAAGAAATGCCTGGTGAGTATGTGCCCTTATTGGTGCAACCTAGCTTGCAAGGCTGAGCCAAAGGGCCGGCGCCCACGCTCTATAGCGGTGTGAACAAGGAGAATACCTTGTCCACTGTGTATGTGGCTGACGTCGTGGCACGAGTCCAGGACCTAGACTTGGGTCTGAAGCTTTGTCTAGACATGATCAACGGACTGCCTCCAGAAAACGGTGCGCGTGTGTGTGTCCAAGCTGCCAGTGGTGGGCATTTCGCGGTGTGCAAGTTGCTCTGGCTCATCTGCAGCATGTCTGCTACACGACACAGAGCACTCGTCCTCTGGTCGTTGTCGCTGCTCGTCTATTGTGGCAAGTTTGCAGGTTTGAACGCAACGAGCCTGCTCACGCTGGAGGCGGACTCAACCCTGTATCTCCTATCTGAGATCAGCTAGTCGAAAGTGGCCGTGTGAATGGTTTCCGTGGCGGTACTGCTGCAAAGCAAGCCAGAAGATAGTCGACCTTGCCTTCCAACAGAGTTACTACCATGTGACAGCATGAGGTAATACGTCCTGGCCAATGCAGTCCACAGGCACATTAGATGCTTGTGAGGTGCCAATCACCGCTGACTCTTCAAGCTGTGATCGTGCAGCGACCATTGGCAAAGAGAAGACAACATCATTTGAAAGCCAGCTGACATGTGCATCCTGCGTGCAAAGAAAGACAAATGACAGCAATGATAAACAGCGGCTGCTCTCATGTGCGTGGTGAATCATTCTATCGGTTAGTCAAGACATGCCAAATCAAGTCTGCAAGCCTCAAATAATCGATGCTGCCATGCGATACAACCACATAGTGCTGGTTTTCGTGTAAGGCTGCATCGAATGTACAGGGCATGCGTAGCCATACAGTGCAGGCCTGCCCTAGGGCAGCGCAGTTTCAAAACTCATCATCCTGTCATCCAACATGTTGCAGGCAGTCTGTGAATCCATCTTGCCGTCAGATTGATGCAAATTTTGAAGACAAGCTGGTGATGCCGCTGTCACACTGCTCTATAGAGCTTAGCTACAAGATGCTGTTCTGCATACTGTGAGCCCCTAGAATACAACACTGTTACCAATGAACAAGGACATGTCACTGCACTTGAAGCATGTGAGCCAGATTGATGCATTGGCCAGTTCAGACACATATTGCAGCAAAAAGGACGATGACCATAGTGGAGGCTGCATGCCAACAAAACAGCGGACGCAGGACCCAGCATTTGTCACATCATTCATATACTGGTTGTGTATGCTTCAGCATCTTTGTACTCACTTCAGAAATTGGGTACAAAAGAATGAACGTCATGTAAGTCTCACAAATCTTTGGGGTTTTCTACTGCGATGCCTCCAGCACCGGCTGTATCAATTGTTGGTGCACCTCCAAAGGCACTCACATGAGCCTTGGCTTCAGCAGTTGTGGTGACGCCACTGGTGACGTCGTCAAGCTCAGCCAAAGTAAGCCCTAGCTTCCTTACAACAAACATTGTGACCAGGGTGCTCCCTGTCAAGACTGCTCCCAGATTGGCTGTTGCTTCTGACTCTCTGCACCGCCAGCATTTACATTCAGTTCACTTCAGCAAAGGACACGCTATAATGACACGCAAGCTAGTAAGCACAAAGGCAGGTACCTTCGCTCAGAGCTAGCGCCGGCTGTCTCCTCTGGTCTATCGTGCATGTGGATCAGGTCATAAAGTGGAGCCAACAACAACGCCAACAGCACAATCGAGACCGTGATGACAACAGTTCTTCCGGCGTGAGTCTTGGTCAGTTTGCATATGAAGATCGCGGGCCGGCAAAAAGGCAGTGGCAACAATAGCAAGATCGCGATGAACCCTTCGAGCCCTCCGAAAACGAGCAGAGGCAACGTGAAGCCCAACATGGTATGCGCAGCTTCAACAACAGATCAAATGTAGCTGATGGTGATGTGAGGAACTAAGGGCCGGAAGAAAGGTTTTCCTGAAGGCAGTGACCTGTACTGCGAAGCTAGTAGTGCAAAGATCAGAGGCATTAAATATGAACAGAGGCAGCGCTGTCACAACGAATTTGAAGCAACGGGAGCAAGCACAGGCCACCATCTGTTTTGTAAAAGCACCTGATCTTGTCGGGGAGTCACACGTAACTGCGTCAATACATACGCCCATCTTTGACAAACAGCGACTGCCGTCAGCATGGTTTCCGTGAGTCGGAAAACTGCTTTCTTGGGGCTGTTTTTGGTGATCTGCCTGTCCATATTGCTCTGTGCATCAGCAGCTTCAAGCACCGCCAATTTGAAGGCACAGGCGAAGGTGAGCGTGCTGCCTGACCCGTACAGTGACCGTGAGACACTAAGTTGCACCTGCACTGCAGCACAAAAGCGTGGTTATATTTACCTTGCCGCAGTGCCTCAAGCCTTTCTGTTGTTGCTTAGGCACAGGCAACTGGATGGGAGGTAACATTGGAAAGACAAAAGCTGCGTGCACAGGCACTTGCTGATGAGCTTGGCAGTCTTATAGAATATGCTGCGCGCAAAGTCCTGGGTGAGACTGCACTGACAAAATTGAAGTTGCAGACCCCATTCAGATGTCAGCACACTGCAATTGATCTGAGACGCCAGACAATAGCAAAGTCATGATTGTTTGATTTTGGACTGCATTGTTGGTTGCCCCTTGTCTCACACTCCTTACAGATGGCAATATTGCTGATTAATGTTTTCCTGACTGTGGTGTTCAAGAGCAGCATCTGTGGCCTGCAGGGTCTCACTACACAAATGTATACAGCAGCTGGACATCTTTCAGATGGAGGTTTGCACCTTATCTTTCACAAGCTCGCCTGCATGTCTTCACAGCCATCAAGTACATTGGCCACTTAACAGCAAAGTTGGAGGTGAGCACCCCTGCATCTGCAAGGCGTCTGTTTGCATGTTGGTGAGACCTGTCAGAACACTGGCAAGCTGCCTGTCAGACTTGCATTGCTGGGACGCCAGGACTGTCTTGAGGCCATTCGATTTGCATGCTGCGTCGTGCGGTGTTTCAGCATCAGTGCAAGGCTGACTGATCCATGTGAGACGCACCAACGTAAAGTCACCACATATTCAATGTCATGATGCATTGCTCTTCTTTGCGGACCTTGCGACATTTAAATATATGAATGTCTGCATAGGCCCTGCGCAGTGTCTGGATCTTGTGGTGATTTTTTCCCGCGCAGATTTGCTCAAGCTCCAACACTAGATTGAACCTGCTTTCTTTTGTGCAATGTGCAGAATGCACAGCAATGAAGAGTCGTGAGACATGACATGTCTTGATGCAGGCCACCATCCTGGACTTGGTCACTGCCAACAGGTCTTCCCTAGGCGACTATGCAGATCATGCGACAAACCACGCGTCAACCCTAGCCAAGGTCATTGTGGGCTTTGGAGCGGTAGTTATCGTTGCGTTCCTAAATTCACTTCTGGGCAGAAGAAGGAGGGTATGAGCAGTGTGCTGAAGCCTTGTCACTACAATTCTTTCTTCATTTGTGGGCTTGCAACACGGACGGACATCAGTACATTGTGAGCAATGCTTTGGATGCTTCCAAAACAGATTAGCTGGTCAGAGGGCTTGCTTTCTATGCAAAAGCTGTATAATATTCTTCACAGCCACATGCCAATGCTGCATGCTAAGACAACAAACAAGATACTGCACAAAAGCCTTTTCTAGCTACGGGACCAATGCATGTCTTGCATTGTTAATGGCGCTGTGTATACTGCATGCCATTTACAGAATTGCACCTCTGACCTCGTGAATAACATTGCAATTCAGGCGTCAATGACACAAGCATCTGCGTTCTGGTACTGTAGGAGGCCTTCTTGATAGTCTGTAACTATAACTGCCAGTGGATGAAGTGCTGGGTGGCCAATTATTATAACTCTTGCATTGCTCACAACGATCTACAATCCCGCAGGTTGGTTGAGCGCGCGCAATGGTCACGCCGAGCTCTGTGGTCAACATATCAGAGCACATGCGGTCTTCGTTCAAGCATTTTTTGTTTACGGTATTATGGGCTCACCTTCAAACGCTCACATCACCGGCACTGATCTCTTGCTTGCTTGTGGTCAGGTCCGCACATCTTGACCCAATCAAGCGTCACACTCCTGTCCAGCTGCCGCACGACAAAGCATGAGCGAAATCGGCGGGTCTTTGCTGGGGCACGTCGAAAGCGGCAACGATAGCGCACTGCAAGCGTTGTTCTTTGTGGTTATAGCTTTGTTTCTTGGTATGCAGCATTACTCATGTCCCAGGCTAAACACTACACAGAAGTGCAATCAAGCGAGCTCAATGCGTCTGCAGGCACATTCACAAAGCAAGCATTGGCATGGATCAAGATCCCCTTCACAGCTCTTTTGCTGGTGACTGCAGCGTCCTTGATGGCTGTCAGTGTCTTGCTTCATGTCCTGCTGCAGCCAACAAATGTATGCTATGACAGGTCTGGGGAGTGCTGCTGGGAATAGGCAATGAAACATACATTAAGAACTGGCACTATGTGGGACCTGGAGTAACAGTATGGGAGGTCAGCAGACTGAACTGCATTGCAGTGTCAACTGACTTTGCTGTGTGTGCTTCAATTTCCATCTCATGTTTCTCAGTTTGCAGCTGTTTTAATAAGGACATAGATTCTGCAGTGTTACATCTGCTTGGTCCACACTCAAGCCATTGAGCACTGACCTGATGTGCTCTAGACCTCAGCCTCAACAATAGGAGCATCAATCATGCTGACATTCCTGCAGGACATCGAGCCAAATTTCTTCCTGTCTTTGCTGCTGCCCCTTATCATCTACTCAGCAGCTATCAGCATGCACTGGCACACATTACGCCGCTGTTTATCGCAGGCAAGCCTTACGTTGAACTGTTTCAGTCAGTAGGCACATGAGGATCTGCTGCATGCATCATCACAGACTGCCGCAAGTGATGTGACTCATGCTTTGATCACAGTGCACATGATCACAGTGCTGCTCATGCATGTGAAGTGCCATGTGAAGCCTGTTTGCCACAGCTCTGACTCACGTGTTCTCCTCACCAGGACTTTGCCAAAGCAGCAATTGTGAGTAATGACCTGTCATGACAGTTTGTCTCACACTTCAACAGGCTCTGACTATAAAAAGCTTGGCAGCATGAGCAACCAATGCCACAGAAAGGCATAATGTCACCCTTGAAGCATTTGTAATGAAACTCGTCACTGGGACAAGCATCAAAACAAAGAGTTGCAGAGCACAGTACATGCAATGCAGGTTCTACTGCTGGCAGGGCCAGGAGTGGTTATAGGTACAGCACTGACTGCAGTCTTTGTCAAATATGTGTTCCCCTACAATTGGACCTGGCTTGAGTCCCTCCTGTTCGGTGCCATGTTGAGTGCCACAGACCCTGTTGCAGTCATTGCCCTGCTGCACGAGGTATGGGACACTTCCTCCTGTGTTTGCATCCCTGGATGCTGTTTGTCATGCTCTTAGTGATATCTGCTGTTCAATGCATTGACATGCAAGCCTCTACTCAATGCATCTTTCAGCCAATTTGGCCTTGGCTGTGGCTGTATGCATCAGTGACAAGCATGCTACAGGCCATGAGGTTTGCAGGAGTAAGCAGCCGCCAAAGACTGTCATGCTTTGCAGACTCATTCTTCAAAGTCATTAATCTTCAATGCCAGGGTGGCAGTGTTTCACACACTTGTCCCCCATATGCAACGCCACTGCATATGTGGCGTAGTCTTTTCTTTTTTTCTTTTCTTTCCAGTAGTCTTCAATGCTATAAGAGCTTCTCTAACTGTTCAACGCCAGTGCGACATGCACCTGTATTGCTGTTTGCTACACCGTGCTGGCACATGCTTTGCACGTGTGACACAAGCTTATCTTGATAGCTGCGCCTACATGCTGGTCTGGACAGACTTTGCTGCCAGCCTTTGACACATTGCCATCCAATACACTTGACACGCAAACGCAGCTGTTGCAGTGGGCTGTGCACTTGTTGGATGGGGCATATGCAGGTCCACTTTTGCGATGTTGGCTGTCCATGTTGTACTGCCTTCCTTGACCAGTGCTGGCCCACAGGTTGGAGCTGAGAAGGAGCTTCGCACAGTCATTGAGGGGGAGAGCCTGTTCAACGATGGCTCTGCCTACGTCCTTTTCCTCCTCTTCCATGTGAGCAGCCCAACTGTATAGGGTGGGCTCCCAGGCAGCCGTGCCTCACATGTGCATTTATGTTGCTGACTGTGCACTACGTGCTTTTTTTCCCTGGCCTTGCCTTCCACCCTGCAGATGTCTTGTCACAATCACACTAGAACATCTCCACCATGTAGAAACACGTTTTTCCTGTTCCCAGGCGTTTCTGAGTTGAGATTTCCAGTGTAGGGACAGTGTTTTTTAGTGAAAATAGACGTTTCAGCGTTGAAAAGAGCTGACAGTCTGTGTGGTGCAGAATGCGCTACAAGGTCAAGAGCTGACAGTCAAGTCAACCATTAGTCAAGTCTGCCAGCTGTCACTTGGTGGGCCAGCAGTGGGGGTCGCTTTTGGGTCAGTCGTTGTCATCTGGCTCAGATTCATCTACAATCAAGATGTGGTGGAGGTAACCATGACCATCGTGGCTGCTCTGGGCTGTTTCATTGTGGCAAATGAGATCCTGGGGGTGTCCGGTGTGCTGGCTGTGCTGTGCCTGGGAATCTGGATGGCCGCCTTTGGGTCTCATCATATCAGCCGGCAGGTGCAACAGCCGCTGCGCATTGTTTGGTGAGTCATAGACTGGCGTGCAAAGCATAGCAGTGGTGGAGACAATGGGCGCAGCATTGCAAAAAGAGTGAAGGCTTGGATATGAGTTCACAACATGACTGTTCAGTTTGACCATGCACGGATTGGGAGTGGCTTTGATCACTCACGCACTCACTTACACTCACTCACTCACTCACTCACTCACTCACTCACTCACTCACTCACTCACTCACTCACTCACTCACTCACTCACTCACTCACTCTCTCTATCTCTATCTCTCTTGCTCGCTCGCTCACTCACTCACACACCCCCATCATCAAAGTTTCCTGCGTTTACAGGGAGGAACTTGAGTTCATTGCCAACACCCTGATCTTCGTCTTGACTGGAGTCATCATCGCCGGCAACATCTATCAGTCAGAGCACAGCGCTGGCGCCACAATTCAAATTCAAGCTCGTGATTATGGCTACGCCTTCCTGCTCTGGGTTGTGCTCATAGTAAGTCATGGTCAATGGGCTGTTACAGTGTGTATGAGCATGCTCAGCATGAGAGCAGCCTGCTGATGCATCAGGCAACTACTACTCTACTGACCTGCATAGGACATGCTGTGCAATACATTTTACCCAACCCTTTATATGGTCATACTTATGCAATGCAATGCTTGCTCTTTCTGAGACAAGTGCTGCTGATCAAAATGCATGCACTCAAGCAGATTGGTGCTCGACCACGTTATGCTGATGCCTTCTTTACATGACAGCGCAAAGTTTGTGCTGTCACTGACATCGTGTGATGTTGTACAGGCAATCAGGGCGGTTATCTTTGCTGTGTGCTTCCCTATACTCAAGTACACTGGCTACAGCATTACCTTCCGTAAGGCCGTGGTAATGGTGTGGGCCGGACTCAGAGGGGCAGTTGGTTTAGCCCTGTCCCTGTTCGTCCTGTTTGATGGCCAGATCTCTGACAAGAGCTTCAGGCTTTTGGCGTTCTTCTTCATGGGCCTAATAGCAGCCATCACAATCATGATTCAGGGGACCACCACAGGGCTTCTCCTCCAGGTCAGTATCACCCCCAGTCATCTGGTCCTTCTGCTAGCACTGGAACTGGAAGCAAGACAACAACCCCTCAAACTTTTTGCCGACATGCTCATGGGCAAGCACACCAAAGAATGCAATATGCAATGCATCAACAAAATCTTTCAACAAGATCAAAGGGCAAAGTTGAGACAACTCACCTACTGTCAGACCTAAAGACGACCAGCAGTGGTCCCCTGGACCAGAAGGGTGCTTGCATCAGTCATAGCCACAGACAACACAGCATTTACATATTGTAGTTCTTTGGTGTACTTGACCGCGAGCATATCAATTCAGGTTCGGGGGGGTTGTCTTGCACCTCCAGTGCATAGTCAGACATTGCATTGGTGGCATCACACCGCTGAGTGTTGTATCAGCTTTTAAACGGTGCAAGCTGTTCTCACACGCACATGCCACATTCTCACAAAAACACCAACTTCCCTACAAAATCATCAAAATAGTGTCAGCCTCGTATAGTATCTTGCACACAGTTGTGTCCCCTGATACAAACATCATGACAACCCCAGTCTGGAATGCAGTTGGCACTGCTTGTGTGTGTAGGCTCTGGGGTTGACACGTCGGCTGTCTGCCAAGCGCACCTTCCTCAACAACGTCATGCAGCAGGTTGAGCGCTATGGCGATGCCCATGCAAAGGTGTGCCTGCTTGACTCAACCATTTGGGCCTGAATCTGTTTGCCCATTTCTCTATTACGCCCAACTCTGTCTGCCCATTTACCTGTTTGGCCTGAGTCTGTGTGTCCATTGATCTGTGTGTCTGGCCTGCCTGCCTGCCTGCCTGCAACAGCATTGTTGCTGGCCATCAGCGATAGTAAGTATGGTGAAAGCCGCATGTTTTGTGGCATTCTGTGATCAAGTACTGACTGCTGCTACCTGCTTACTACATCATCTTGCTGCTACCTGAGAACCACCTGCATGCATGTTTGACCAGAACAGCCAGATCACAAAGAGTGGTAATTCCATACAAACTCAGCATGGTTGTGAAGGTTGGATGCAAAGAAACCATTTGCTGTGTATTGATTTCATAGCAACAGTATAATTAAAACGCTTTCTGGCTCATGGTGAGCCAGTTACGTGCAAAAGCCAAGTCTTGTCTCTCCCGAGCAGCCTGTCTTGTGCATCCCTGTAAGGCCTACTAGAACAATCTTGACAGTTATGCAATGCAACATCATGGAAACTAGACTTAGGGTGGCCAGGTGGGCAAAGCCCCTTGACTTCACCAAACAAAAGCTTCTTACACAATCTACTGTTAGGCATCCTGGAACACAGTAAATTGAAAGCATTGTGGCTTCACAGATGGTGAATCACTCTGATGTGTTGGGCCCTCCAAACTGGAAGGACATCTCATCGCTGGCCTCGCTGAATGCCAAGCAGCTGCTGACGCGCTATGCTTCAGTGCACACCATGCAGCGCCCCTTCCCTTACTGGGACCCTGCAACTGATGTGGAACTTGGTAAGCTTCTGGGCAGCCTGGTCTATCACTTGGCTTCTCTCATCAAGTTGATGCCCTAAAGTTGTAATCTTTACTTTTCCTTCCCAGTTCTTAAGCTGAGTGTCAGTCATGGTTTGTCGTGCTGACAATTATCAGCGAATCACAACAGCGTAGCTGCTGACATGTCGTGCCATCAGAATTCGTCACCCTGTAAAGCCACCCTCCCTGATTGAAATCCTGCAGGCATGCACAACATGATGTATTTTGTGCTCCTTTGCAATGCAAACAGTATAGTTACACCGTACCCAAAAGACAGGACAAATACCAAGAGAAGTCACCAGTTTGAGTCTGCATGGTCGGGGCAGCAGCTGATGGCCTCCAACTTTTGATACAGCTTCCACAGTTACGTCGCAGCATGGCCTGTAGTGACCAGCACAGTGCCAAGAAAAGGAAGCAAAGCAAACTGCTCCTAATCCTGCAACTGACGTACCTAAGTCTTTTCCAGAAGTATGCTGTGTCAGGGTCTGGGTTTGCTTGTGTTGTTGCTGCAGAGGATGCTTCTACACAAGCAGAAGTGGCCTCACATCTACCTGGCTATCACTGCCACTTAGTTTACCTTGGGGATTTTTTGGGGCAATGTTGGGGCAATGTCGTTTTGATCATTCATGTTTTGTTGTTTGTGCTGCAGAAGCTTCACACAGGCACATCACAGCAGAGCGCAAGACAGCTCAGGTGCGTCAGGAGACTCGCGCACGGCTGCTGCGTGCTGTGCAGCAGACATACAAGGACGTGTTTGAGCGCTCACAGATTGCACCAGCTCACATGTACAGACTGAGGAAGAGCGCTGACCGGGCCTTGGACCACACTGATGAGCCTGTATGCGACTGGAAGTACTTGGATGAAAGCTGTCAGCTTCCTGCTTGGCTGCAGAGGTGTGACTCGCACTCAGTATGCAATATATGTATAAATTTGTATATACATGTATGTGTACATATAAATATACATGTATAGATATGTATGTATACTTGTGATGTGCATACCTGTAGACATCAGAGCCTGGGCTGCCCGTTACAATACTAGGCTTATCATCAAATTGCTGCTGAAAGATGTAGTAACTCTTTCTTTTCTTTTCTTTCCTTCGGACATCTAAGGAAAGGCTGCTGGCTTGCCTGCAGAGTTGAATCATCAAGAAAGCATCAGCAACGTTGTGATCAATGATTACATGTGTCTTTTGCAGGTTCAGCAGTCTCCCAACTTCTAGCTTGACCCATACCTGGGTTGATAGTGAACTGACTGTGATTGTGCTTCCTTGATAGATTGCCTATTCATTGCTGAAAAGTCCAAAATCGCCTGTGCATATTGGCAAATTGCCCTTCGACAGGCCCTGCTGCCCTTCATGAGTCTGCTGTGCCCTTCAGGCTGAAGGGCCTGCCCTTCATGGCTGCCTTCTGCCGCCAGCAGCTCTTCGGCTACCTGGAGCACAGCGCATCTGTCATGGTGGCCTTCCACTACGCACACACAGACGCTGCTCAGTCCATGCTGCACTTTGATCTGCTGTTGCAAGAGGACCTGCAACCCCAGGACCACAATACAGGGGCGCAAGCAGCAGGAGCTGGTTTGCATGCCATAGATACAGCTGAAGCTGCAAAAGCCAAGATCATCCAAGAGGTGAGTCAGCCAAGTAATGACTGCATATGTCAGTCAAAAGATTCAGAAGGTGGGTTTAGTCGCCACAACCAATGCAACACACTGCTTGTGTCATCACGGGCTGCAAACAATGAGCAACACGCTGCTGACAGTGCAGCATGGATCAGTAACTTGCAGGAATTGCACAACTGGTTCGCACAGGACGCGTTTCACATCCCATGTTTGTTCTGAGCCTCTGCTGCATATAAGTCAGTCCACACAACAGTGTCTGCAGCTGTCATGATCTCATGCAGGTCATACAAGAAAGCAAGCACCAGCTGAGGACTGCAGAGCAGTACTTGTATGCATTGCGCATGGCATATCCGGAGGTGATGGCTAGCATACGGACTAAGCAGGTGGCTCAGGAGATGCTGCTGGTGAAAGAAGCCTATGTGCATGAGCTCAAAGCATCAGGTAACCATGTCCCTCAGCAAAGTTTTGTCTGTACTTGCTTCCTGAGTTGTTCACAAACTGTGCTGTTTGTCTGCGCTTACCTAGGCAGCCGGGTACTTTAGCTTCTGATGAAATTGACGCAGACAGGCGTAGTCTCTTCTTTACTTTTCTCGTCTGCGCTTCAATGAAACAATTTGCTTCAATGAAAGAAACTTTTCTGGAGAGTTACTGCAGTGCGACAGCAGATGCTACTGGTATGACATACCCTCTGCCAGTGATGGGGATCAGAATGACCAGAAATGCCGGTGGTGCCAACAAATGCTTCACCAGGGGCACTAATATATATAGACCGACTGGCTCAATTGGATAGCGCGTCAGACTTCTAATCTGAAGGTTGTGGGTTCAAGTCCCACGTTGGTTGCTTTTGATCTGCCCGTTTACAGTTTGTGGATGCCACATGACCAGCCTGCTTCTGACCAATGGTATGATGGCCAATTGCTTGCTGCCTGCTTGGATGTGTGCAGTTACTGACAGCAGACCACGTATGGACTCAAGACTTGCATTGCTAAGCAACATCTTGAGCAGCAAGATGCATCATGTGTGCGTAATTGGTGACACACAAGCAGCGTTGCATCGGCAAACGCAGGTGGACCTTGCAACCGAAGTGTTATTGGGTTGGACTTTAGCATCAACTATGCACTTCAGCTTTCAGCTTCTGCAGGCTTTTCAAGTCATGTTGACACAATGCTTATGCACAATTGTTCATGCTCTTGAAAGGTCACATGCATCCAAGACTTTACAGTCAAGGCAAAACAATCAAGCTGATCACAATCATGTACAGCTAACAAAGCCCGAAAGGATATCCTGTGCCAAACCCTGCCAAGATTGCCTTGAGTGTAAGCTTCATGCTTCATGCAGGTTTGATGGATGAAGCAGAAGTAGAGGAGGTAATTCATCTGGTTGACAGGCAGAAGAAGCGCCTGCACTTTGCAGGCTCCCTCATGCACACACAAACTGCCTGCAAAGAGCTGCGCCAAATGCCTCTCTTCCAAGGTCTGAATGACCAGGACTTTGCCAAGGTACAGGAGCACTCTTTTGTTGTACCTTGTTGTAACTGTCTTGCTTCTTTCCCATGACAAGCATAGCCCCTAATCTACATGATACTGTCCTGCTGATGTTGACATACTGTGCATATGACAACATGCAGTTGACTATGCATAGATGGCCGTTTTGCACGGCAAGCTGCAGTATGCGGTTATCTTGTCTGATCCCCTCATTATGCCCAAGCAACTGGCAGGTCGGCAAAATGTATCACCTGGCAGGGGTTCAGCAGCGCAACCCAAGTATGGGTCACTGGTAAGAAGCTAGGTTGCCTGCAGGTGACATCAGCTGCAACCCTACATCTGTTTCCAGCAGGCACCACCATTTATTTCAACCCAGTAAGCAAGGGCAGCCTGCTGTTCATTCTGAGGGGGGCACTGGCCTTGCAGCAAGCACCCCCTTCAGACCCCCCACACACCCCAGCTGTAGCCCAAAAAGATCATCAGTATGTAGCGTTTACAGGTTCTGCCGCTGCTGCAATGCATGTGCCAGATACACAAGCAGGCATGAACCCACAGGCAGCAGAGTCAGACTCCCAAGCAGCTCGATCCGAACAGTGGGAGTTAGTAGATGACATCAGTAGAATGGCATATCTAGTGGACAGCTCTGGTGCACGGCCAACCATGCCTGACAGCACTGGCAGGTCGTCTGAAGCATTGAGTGTGACTGCTGGACAATCACAGGCCCCGAACAAATGCACCACAGGTTCACAAACAGCCAACAGCAGTCATACATCAGGTTTGGTGGACACTGTCAGGGGACAGTCTACCAGCAGTCAGCAATCAGGCTTGGTAGACAGAGCTGGTGGACAGTCAGGCTTGGTAGACAGTGCTGCTGGACTGGTAGACAGTGCTGACAGACAGTCAGACTTGGTAGACAATGCTGGTGGACAGTCAGACTTGGTAGACAGTGCTGGTGGACAGTCAGACTTGGTAGACAGTGCTGGTGGACAGGCAGACTTGGTAGACAGTGCTGGTGGACAGGCAGACTTGGTAGACAGTGCTGGTGGACAGTCAGACAGGCAGGACGGGACTCCTGAGCAGAGGACTGCATTCATTTCAGATGCCCAGGCACACCAGCATGAGCAGGCAGCACAGAAGGATGTCTTGGATGCTCGTGGCTGTGCTTTTGGTCTTCCAGGCTTGATGCTTAACAAACCACTGGACGCAAGAGTGGCCGCCAAGACAGTTGTGGAGGCTTATGCAGTACCCTGGGTCTTGATTCAGGTACTGCACACTGCAATGGATGCATCTGAATGCACATCCTGCAATGAATTGATCTGACTGCACATCCTGCAATGAAGCCATCTGAATGTGCATTCTGTAATGAATCGATCTGAATGTGCATTCTGCAATGAATCAATCTAAATATGCTTTCTGTCTCAAAAGTGAGCATCACTGGCTACAATTAGCAGCACTGAGTGCCTGCATGTCAAAATTCTTATGCAATGCATAGAACTGATGTGAACGCGCTTCCTGTATCAAACTTGGACATCCTTTGGTCAGACTGAGCACTGCTGAGAGCCCGTATGTTTAATTCTTCATGCAATCAAAAGACATGAGAGCAACCTGGTGGCTTGTGCCTTAAGTCGAGTGCAGACTCAGAATCCACTGTTGCACAGGAGTGCTCATGCATGAAGCACAGCAAGTTATGTGTGTGGCTGACCAGCCGCTTCATAGTCTGTGGCATTTTGGCTGTGGTCCTGTCTGTTCTGTGACTGTCATGATGTACAGGTAAACAACAGAATGACAATTGTTGAGCTGCTTGTGTGATTGCAGTCCCTGACAGAGCAAAGCCAGGCAGTGCTGGTGAGGGGGCTGCAGCTATGTGCAGCACATGTGGCTCTGCTGCATGGAGGTCCCTTGTTGGAACAAGCAACCTGGATGCAGCTACAGAACGCCTTCAGGTTAGCTGTCATGATACGACGTGCAGTTTTGTGTGAGGCATATCCATGCCCACGCTATACTTGATTGTTGTGCTTGTGCAACTCCTGTTGCCATTGCAATGGTAGTTAGAAGGCTCAACTGCTGCTGAACAGCGCTGTGTCTCAAGTTTGTTTGCAGAGGCTGCTGCTTGGTTGAGTGATGTGGATCATGAATCTGTGTTTGCCTGTCTGCTGCTGGCATGAATTGACAAACCAGTCATGGACAAACCAGTCATGGCCAAAGACGTATGTTGCATGGCAGAGAGAAAGCTTGGCAGAGCAGCAGTGGTATGACTGTAGAGACTGGGTCATGATAATCTCCAGGCGTCGCCACTGTTAGGCTATGTCATGCTTCTGCCTTGCATTTAGCAATTCCAGTCAATGCATGCTGCTTATACTGCATGAGGTCAGAAGTTCTGCTGGCAAGGCCGCGCCTCTGACTTTTTGGTTTTCTTTGTTATGCAGGAAGGCAAAGCTGCAAACTGTTCAGCAAGGCCAAAAGATCTGCCCAAAAGGTCTATGCTTCCTCTTCTCTGGTCAGCTGCAGACAGCCGGCAACTTCTCCAAAGCTGGTAACGCGTCCCCGGGACCGGTCCTTGCATCTTCAAGCACAGATGAGCTATCCCCAGACAACAGCCAAGCAGGTGGCATCAAATCTCATGAGCAGCAGTTCATGCCTCAAGAGACTGCCATGCCACTGCAAGGAGCTGCTTTAGAGACAGTAGCTCAACCCAATGCTTCTGGTGACGTCTCAGATAACACAGAGCATTCATCTGCAGTCAGGGCTGGCTGTGTACTGCAAGCTCCGGTGGCTTTTGAGTCTGATGGTACCGATGTCACATGCTTGCAGGATGCAAAGGTGGGTCGCTGGATCTCTCTGTTGTGCCTGTTCGTGCATTAGTCTGCGACAGGCTTTTTTGCTAGCGCCAGGGTCTTGCTGCAACACAGCAAGGAACATGCTGCAACAATCTTTCACACATCCAAGCACATGATATTGTCTGCAGCAGCATGTAATGGTGTTCCAAATAAAACCATCATCTGTGTTTGCAATCTGCAGATATTCCATCTGCCGACTGGGCTCCTTCAAGCAGTCAGGCGGCAGCAGCAGCAGCAACAGGGAAAGCCTGCACCATCAGACATCAACAGTTCTGATAGTGCCAGTCCAACCGTAAGTCTTGCACAGCAGCTGACAGGTCATATAGGAGGCACTGCCGGCACCAATGCAGCAGATACAGGTCACTGGGGCAAAAGGCTGCACGAGCCCTCACCTTTCTTGTCACATGACCTCTGGAGCAAATTGGGGGAGAATAGCTGAAGAACGTAAGCCGCAAGGATGAGGCTTGTCTGCACTGCTTGAATGCAGCTGATCATCATCATCTGCTTGGACATGTTCCGAGACTCTGAGACCACTCTTAATGTATGCCAGCCTGTTTTCGAGAATTGTTCAGGTTCAGCAGTGAATTGTTATAGATGTGCTTGACTGCTTGCAATTTCGAAGTAGCAGTGCAGCACTGCACCTTAGACGTGCCGTCTCTCAAAGCTCATTTGCCATTGGCATACAGTCAGTTGGTCAGGTACTGATTTTTTACAATTGCCAGGCAGGCAAGTCTTTTTGATGCCAGGACTGTACAATCTTGCATGTCATGCCTATCTTTGCTGCTTGGTGAGTGCTGCAACTCCTGGTAACCACATGGGTGTTGTTTGCTGGTAGCGCCTGTATGCTGCTGCTCTGTGTGGCTGCTCAATCATTTTGGCCTCAACTAATCGGGTCACCTGTACCTGTAACAAAGAGGTCGCACCTTTCACAGAGTTTCACTGAGTGTGGTAGCACTAGTGATGTGCATCACCTTGAGCTACACATGTGTACATTGTGCCGACACCAAGCAGAAGCTCCTGTTTCATGTTGCTGTGTCATGTAACCACAGAATGCCTGACCTCACGCAGCCTTTCATGGCACCGCCATCCATTCTTGCCCAGGATATGTGTCAGCGTGCTCACACTCACACAATGACTGATGGAGTTGCATCTTTTGAAACAGCATGCTGCAGAGCGGCTGTAAAGAAAGTTGATGGAGAATGAGAATGACATTAACAGGTGTTGTAACAACAATTGTGACAGGCAAGTGCTGCTAGGCAGCCCATGTGGGCCCTCACCATGCAGATTGTGTTGAAGAGGGGTCCCAGAAGAGTCCAGTAGGCATGTGAGCTGAGTGCAAAGAGGCTGATGCCCCACCAGAACAGCTGCTCCCCAACATGGTTTGGATGTCTGGAGTAACACCAAAGACCTGCAGTCTTGTGTTTGAGCTCACTCAAAAACATGTGGGTAACAAATTAGCTTGCACAGAAAGGTTGCAGGGCCCTAATTGCCTGCTAATGAAAAATGTGTGCATGGCGTACATATTGGCCTCAAAGACAGCTATGCCGTCATGCTGTTAGAAGCAGTCACAAAGAACACCGTTCAACAAGCAAGTGTGAAGTCACTGTTTGGATGCTGTGATCACAGCAGGCAAGGCTGTTGCAGGTGTTGTGATGACAGTGATCATCATGCAGAAGTACAGGACAGCTGCTGGTGCATAGCATGTGCAAAATGTCAAAGTACCAGTCAAGCAGTTCTGCAATACACGCCCTGTGACACAGGTATGTCAGTATGCAGTACAGAGATGTAGCACATGGTTGTACATGTCTTTAACACCTAAAGGCACATCAGTGTCGCAGGCGCTCCACCAAATGAGCAGGCAACCTTGACCGACTTTTTGCCAGAGGACATTTGTTGTGTTTGGCTACTGTACAGAAAGGCACGTGCTGCCTTTCTGGTGCAAAAGAAAAGCATTGAAGGGTGCTCACCAGTCTGGAGCAGCTGCTGCTTGGGCTGTCCTGCTGCTTGCCTTTCCTTATTGGCCGTGACAAAGTCATGCAGGGAGGTGTCTGACATATATGCAGTTATCAAGCCTGCAAAACAACAACACAAGGTGGTAGGCTCCACATAGGGACACTGCGTGGCAGCTGTAGTGGTGGATAATGGGGACTGTGTGGCAGCTGTAGTGTTAGACAAAGGGGAATGTGTGGCAGCTGAAGTGATGGACAGTATGCCAGGTGTCTGATATGTGTGCTCATGCCGCAATACCCTCCACCAACAAACACTCATGCAGGCTTTGAAGGGCATACAGCTCCCAGCTTGACCTATCACTGCTGACTATCAAGCTTTGAGCTATGAAGTCACAGAACACATGAGGTGACAGCAGTTTTGCCAATGCCTCATATACAGCACAGGATGCCACTGATTGTACTAAGCAAAAGCTACGGTGCAAAGCCCAGAGTTTTCAGTGACAACACCTGTGATGCACTCTGGGCTGCCACCTCAAGAGGCTCCCACTGTGGTTGCTAAAACAGCGAAGACTTTTCTTTTCTTTCTTCATACCTGTGATACACATCATGACAGCAGCGTCATCCCAGAGCCAATGCCATGGAGTTGTAGAGAAGCTGGCCGAGTGCAATGGCAGGGTAAGTCCCATCAGCATAACGTACTGAGACACGTAAGCCAGGAAGAAAGACATCCACCACCAGTGCTTGCCGTACTTCTGCCTCATGTCTGCAAACCGCCAATCCTCCCTTACACCAAGCTGCCAACCCTCTCTGCACCCCCGCATTCATGGTGAGTCTGTCTGAAGTGGTGTGCATGACTGAAGGTAACCTGGTCAAAAAGGTGTGCTCACTCTGACAGGTGCTTGCTGTCATAAGTACAGCTTCAGGTTTTGACAAGTTCCACACAGACACAGACTTGTTGGGCTGCAGTGTGATGGCTGACCATAGTGACCATAGTGCAAGTCGTGCACAGTGCAACAAAGATGCGAGGTGTGGGCTGGCATAAGCAGTCCAATCAAACAAGTGTTTCCAAGGTGACCTGTCACTCTGTTTGAGCCTCAGTGCATGCAGATAGCAGACTGCGTTTCAAGTGTGCAACCTGCCTGAGTTTGACGTAGTCACCTCCTGAAGTATGAGTGACTCAAGCGAAGACTCCAGACAGCAATCAAGGCCGCAGCAGCCATTGACCTAGGAGTACCAGCAGCTGCAGGGTGAGAAGCGTAGTAGGCTTCGATCATACAAGGAATGATTGTCCAGTATGGATCAATCAACTGCAGGGTGTGAAATGTTGAGTACACTGTATCTGCCAGCTGCAGCCAGAATATCAGCACTGAAGGCTCACCCAAGTACTGCTCTGTACCAATGACAGCACCCAGAAAAGGCAGCACATGTTGCAGATCAATAGAAAATTGACAGTGGTCAGTGGCTGATCTTGCCAGACAGAGCAGGACAGCAAACCCCCAAAAGACGACGGACATGCGTCATCTGCATGACCTTCAAGGCTATAGGAGCGGCAGAACCAGTCAAAGATGATTGCTGGTGCTGGTGCGAGCAGCAGAAGCGCAGCGTTGGCAACTGCCATGTCAGCCGCTCCACCTAGCGAAACTCCTGACTACCACGATGAATGTGCTGGCCACAGACCTTGATCTGATGAGGCCCTGTAGTCGCTGCCCCCCTGCTGTCTGCTTTCGAGCTCAATCTTGACGTGATAACAAACAGCTTTGCATAGCACATAGTGAGTCATTTAGGATGTGGATAGACTCGTTGCATAATCACAGTGACTTGTGACACGACAGTTCAGGGGAGTGTAGTTGTAGTTGGTCATGCAAAACGCGTGGCAGTCGGCGCTGAAAATCTGTGCTGACTGTGTGTGGTGGATGCAAAGGGTTGCCATGATCCATGAGTAGGCATCATCCAGAGGAAGCCCAAAGCCACACAGAGCGCACGGAGTCTGCACGTCTACCTCTCAGTAAGCAAACTCAGTATGGTGCAAGATCATCTTGCCAAAATGCAACGTGGAAAGCATGGCAGAGTGAAAGCTATCAGACCAGCTTACACAGCAGCACTGACTTTTGATTGTTACAGCATATAGAAGCGATGTCACCTCACAGTCATTTGACACAGTAGCTTCACTCTCCAAATTGTGATGAAGTCAGTAAGGTGCAGGAACAAACCTTCATTGCAAAGCAGCAATGAGCAGGTCACTTGAGAAGAAATATGGTAGTCAGTCAAAAGCGAGCTTGAGTCAAAATTGATAAACCGTAACATGCTGAATGAGCAAAAACAAATTTGGTTTATTGCAAGAAAATGCAAGAAGCCACTGCCTATCACTACCTGAATATGGCATTTCTAAAAGCTAACACATCCCTAGCTACTGGACAAGACATACAGCAGTAGTCACGAAGTAAAGTAAGCTAATCTACTTGTACAAGGTGAAACACAGTCATCTGTTATCACAGGGTCCTGGTACAGCTTATGCAAGCGAAGCCAGACCTGTGATATCTTTCCTGTGCAACTTCAACTTCCTCCGGAACGATGTAGGGAAGACACAAGCACACGAGTATGATGATGATTGCATTGCAGCCCCACCAGTAAGGCTGGCTGTCAAACATGTTGCGTTATTGCTGACTGGGTCAATCACCACATTTCCAAACGCATTACTGATACCAACATTGTTGGATGCTATGCAACCATATGCGTCTGTGGTGTCAGAGCCGCTGCCTGGAATAGAAGCACCTTGACCATAAGGGCTATCATAACATGCATCTGAGCACGTTGAATACCCAATAGGTGAAGCCAGCCCTGGGGAGTTGTTAGTGTTGATGCAAGCACACGCCATTCCATTTGAAGTCGCACCACTGGTTTCCACCACCACTGAGCAGTCAGTTTGTCCAGCAGGCTGTGAGCCTGGGACCCAGCTGCCATTGATGTCAAGGGCACACAAACTTGTAGCTTGAGAGTTGTAGAAGCCAGTGAAATAGTAGTTGGTCATGTTGGTGACTCCTCCATAGGTGCACACTTCTTGACAGGTTTGGGCATTTTGTGTGGCTGAGTAAAAGTATGGTGCAGTGACGGGAAACAGTTGTGCTGAAGCAGTGTGGAGGCCTGCAGTATCAGTCGATGACATCAGTGCGAACAACATCAATGATTGAGGATGCAAATGTCATTCGCATAGTGCAGGCACCCAGCATCAGAGCTGCTCGCACCTATCAGCAAAAGCAGACCGAGCAGCACAGAGCTATGCAGCCGTTGCCTGCCGAGCAGGACTGAAGACATGCTCAGATGGTCAGCAAAGTACGGAAAGCTTCGAGACCTGCAGAACCAGCGCAATGCGTTGGTCGCAGAACTACACGCCACGCACGCATGGCAGACAACGCCCCAACAACCACACGTCTCAAGACAACAGTTCCACGTCGATGCGTTTCTGGCATGCAATCTGTCGGGACGCAGGCCACAAGACAAAACGATGTGCAAAACACCAGCAAGAAATGTGAATCATGCAAATATTTGTGCGCAGCACATATGACAGTGCGACCGACACAACCAGGCTGAAGCACACTGAAGACATCAGAAAAACAGCCTGCGAGGATCTTACCCGAACCTGCAGACTTCACACGCAGCAGCAGCAGCAGCCCGACGCACGCAAAGTCTCAGCGCAAGTACGCTCAAACGTGGTAGTTGGCGATGCTAGCTAATATGCGGAAGATTGCCTGGTCCAAGATGGCGCCTGGCTTGACCTTATCTGGCAAAATTCGCGCCACATGCAACTGCAAGCGCACCGGCGGGAAGTTAACGCGGTTGTTGGTGGTGTCAGTTGTAGATAAGAACAAGTCAGTATTACGATAGCTTTCACATGGACGGCCAGGTTACGAATTGGCCCAAAGGATTGGGTTGCGTCGTGCCACTTTTTGCCATGATTCCTATGCAGGTGTTTTCCCTTCAAGACTTGACAGCCACCGTGCATGCCAAGCTATGTGACCCATTGATACACTGGCTGCCACAAACATGCATGCAACACATGACATTACAATGTTTCTAAGCAGCAATGGATCAAGATATATCAGCAATGGTATCAAGCTTAAACAATGCATGCGCATATGTGCTCCAAGACAAATTCGCAGCCTTGCATGGTACAAACTTAACATTGGGGCACCAAAGCAAGAAGTACTGCTGGTCCAATGTTAACATCAAACGTCTGACAGGCGAGGCAGCATGCTTTCCACGCCCTTTGATGCTTGGCTCAAATTTGGGCCAAGTGCAAGCATCAAACGGCATGGACTTGACTTTAGGCTTGAATGCTTGGTGCCATGCTGCTTGTGCAAACTTGCAGCAGGTGGGGAGCTTCTGCCCATGCATGTATGTGAACTAAATCTGCAGAGCTGGAGACGCCCCTCTTTGATTTGATATCAAAAATCGTGCATTGATGCTACAGCTGTAAGTGCTTGTGATGCATATACTGTAAGAGCTAGGCGAAATGTGAAGTGACTGTGCTAAGGGTCCAGCTTTTGTACCTGATTCTTGACTCTGCAGCGGGATCTGCTCAATAAATGAGGCTGTTTCAGCATGGCCTGTGCTGGACTGCTCGCAGCATTGCACACCATATCATGCCTGTGCAAGCCAGCTGCTACCAATGCTCCCTGTCCTGGAGCTGCGTAATGCCTGCACGGAAGACCTGTTGCATGCATGACATGCTGCAGTTCCAATTTGCCACAGCTACAGTTTGCCGTGTACAGATATCAACTGCAAAGCATACAGCCAGGCTACTTACGCAGAACAAAACAGAGGCATCAATATCACAGAAGGGAACAATGAGCAAACTGCAAAAAGATTGTCTGTCCGCAAATGTGGGCCTGTTGGGCATGCAAGTGCAACATGAGCAGCTGTCTTGGTACCATGCTGCACAACAAGTAGTGACGATAGCCCAGAACGCTGCGCTATGAAACGCCGACAAGCGCCTTCCGCAAAGTCACCTGGCGTGAAAACCGTTGATCCAGATGGCGTGGCGTTCGCTGAGCAGCGCAAGCAACGCACGCCCCCCGGGCCGAGTGTGTCAACGAAGTGACGAGAAGTCATGGACTGGCATACTGGTACATAACCACTGAACCTGTGTTCTTGGCCTTGCAAGAAGGCTGCGTGAGCGTACTTCACAGCAAGCCTCTGACAGCATAGACCGGGCTCAGATCCTGCAGTGGGACAGACAAAAGGTGAGATAGAGTAGACGATCAGCTCGGTAGTGTTGACGTCTGTTCTTGCCTTACCTGCGTGTATCCTTCACAACGAACAGCACGAAGCCTTTTGGAACATTTCCACACCCCGTACGCTGCACAAGCTCGTATCGTTGACAGCAAACATGTCGCACGGCTCTGCGCGGCAACGACGTTCTGGTCAGTCTGACTCGAAGGAACCCCTGTCAGTCCTGGAAGCCTGGTTTCGGAGCCTGTTTGACAGATGTGAACCGTGCGGCCAGAACAGCTCTGTCTGTCAGCCGTGATGTGGTCCGCAGTCAGTTGAACAAATACATATATTCCTGGCCATGTGCACAATGACATGTGTCAATGGCCATGTGCACAATGACCTGTGTGTTTCAGACTTGGCTCTCACAGTTGCCAGTTGTACTTGGCCATTTTGCTGACCCCCAGCAACGCTGGGTTTCCAGGGTCTTTCACACCAAATCTCACCAATGGCCCCATCAAATTTGACATGGCAGGCGCGACAATTTCTGCTCGCAGTTCTACTCGTTTGGACGTGTGGGCCAAGTCAACTGCAATGCCCGCACTGACTGCTATAATTAAGTCGTGTACAATTGATGCGCTTTTCAAGACATGAACATGGCATGGGCATGCTCGCAATGCAAGACTGCAAAGGTGTTAGATCAACAAGCAGGGTCTCAAGACTAGGTGTCAAAGCTCATCAAAGCGAGCTTTTCTTGAGAGCTCTTTTGAGGAGCAGCAAATGGCATAGTATGGTACCGATACTATGGTTCAATGTAACTGCATATATCACCCAGGACATGACAGCAACCTTGCAACATATACGCGCATTTCAGCAGGGCACAACCTATGTCAATCAGACAAAAAGAAAAATGGCCTGACAGCATTTGCCAAAATCAGATACTTTGATAGGGTCTATGCACAACCAAAAAAAGCCATACAATTGGCTGGTATGTTCAACTGCGGCCATAGCCAGACTGAGCAGCTGTCTGTCTTGACATGCTGGCAGGTGTGGTATCAGACATGCTGGCTGAAGTACCCAAGATAAAGTTAATGCACACACAGATCTCTGCGGCAGAATCGTATCATGCCTTTCTGAGAAAGTTGAGTATGCTGGCACTGACCGGCTCTGGATCAGTCCAAGGGGCAAAATGAGATGGGGAATCTATGCTTTCATACCTGAGCACCAGACAGCACAGTGAGACATAATCATGCTGATGCACCCTCCACATGTTGACAGCATTTGCAGCAGTACAGGGCATACAAGCAGGTGCAATGTGTGCACTATTGAAGGGTCTCAACGTGCTCTTTATCGGCTAGTTGTTTTATAGTATATTCACTATAATCAGAATAACCATTGTAGTATAATGTATTGCTTGTCACCTGAATGTGCCAGGAGACTTGACATACTGTCCAGAGGTCTTTGCTTGGCCCTCAGTGCACACTGGATCATCCCCAGTGAACCACAGCTGCAGCACATCACATGTGACAGGTGGCAGATTGTTCGCCAGGGAGCCTGTCAGGAAATTTGTGAGGCCTGCATTTGCCCTGAAGGGCACACCAGAGGAGACTCAGCTACCTTGAGTCACCAAAGATGACACTCCTGATATAAGAATCACGCAGCTAGGCACCTAACTAACGGTATGTGATGCTACCAAGCAGTGACAGAACAGGTATCTGAGCAGAACATTGACTCATCAGCATGCATCACAAGAGCGAGCAAGCAATGGCAAGCCGCACAGCGCATTGACATTGCGCTGTGGATGTATTTAGATTGTATATACATGTTTTGCATACTTAAGCGGCAGATGGAGCACAATTGCACATTGTATGTCTTGTAAGAGCCAGAGGACATTGTCTACTAAGCAGTCTACCAATCGAGCTACTCACCTGTACCAGTTGAGACCGGATGTCCAAGCTTCTGGCTTGTCCATGCCTTTCAGCATGCCCAGCTGCTCAACCATGGGTCTCTCCACTTCTGCTGCCTCTTTAGGACCGGCACCTTCGGCAAACAGCTTGCCAGATGCCATGGCCCACTCAGCAATGCCACGCAAGCTGAAGAATGCGATATACCTGCACAGAAGGGCAACATCATCCCATGACAGGTATGGGAGTAGTCCAGTCTTGTTAACTATATAACAGGATATCTTATAGTCATCCTGTCTTGATAACTCATCAGGGGAGTGGTGGTACACTGCACTAGGAACCTTGCATGCACTCAGCAGGCAGGTTCACAGCAAAAAAACGCTTGGCTGCTTGGGTGATTGGATATTTGTTGATGCTGAGCGGTGCTGTGCATGGGATACAGGTGCAAGACATTGGTCTGATACCATGATTTTCGCTTCTGTTCATTGGCATGGTCACCCTTGAAATAGCCATTGGGATTGCCTACTGACATGGCCACTAGCTGGAGGGTGCGGTCTGGGTAGAGGGCAGCAAAGACCCATGCCAGTGCTGAGCCCCAGTCATGGCCCACGATATGAGCCTTGCCAATGTCCAATGCATCCATGATACCTGCAGTGAGCATTCATGATAAGCATGAGAACTTCCTGCATCAGCTTTTTTGAAGAAAAGAATATGATTATGTCATGTGTGGTAACGCCAAGTGCAGTAGTAAAGACACCAGATGTGGTGGCCTGAAAAGTTTGTCTGCGGTGCACCGTGTTGCTAGATGCCGAGGCTTATGACGAAGAAATGAGACGCAGTGCGCTCAACATCGCTTCTGCAATCTCTGGTAGGTCTGGTCTGCAGTGCCTGCTATGGCTGATCATAAACAGGATGCGGAAGCTTATCAGCTAATAAGCAATGATGAGGATTGAAAAGCCGTTCAAGCTTTTGTTACTCAACCTGAATTGGCATGCGCTGGATGAGGACAAAGGATTGTTGTTGTGCTCACCTGCAACATCCTTGACCAGCTCCTGTTGGAGGTTGTAAGCCTGCACACCTTGAGGAGCGTCGCTGCCACCGTTGATGGCCCCACGCAGGTCCGGGGCAATCACACGAAAGCCCTTCTGCACCAGGCCGGGGATCTGCAGTGATGATGACGGGTCAATAATGCTGTCTACTTAACGTTTGAAGATGCGTGTGATCGTCAGGGCGTGCAATGATTGCACAGTGAAGCAAGAGCAGTCACAACCTGCCTTTCCCACATATTAGCGCGATTTGGAAACCCATGCAGGAGGATGACCGGCACTGCCCCTGTGTCACCTCGATCGTCGACCACAAAATTGAGGCCGTTGGCCTTTAGATGCTTTCGTCGACCAGTTGCGTTGTCGGTCGTGACAACACAACACAGGGTGGGAGCCCTTGCTCTTAGCGATCTAGGTCTGCGTGATCTCGAACAAATGAAAGTCTTGTTACAGGTTGCTGGGCTAAGCCTGGTTGCCATCGCAAAGTCACCTGACAAAGATCACCAGCAGGGGTATGCGCAGGCATATGGTGCCCGCAACACTGCAGATTGGCTGTGCAGAAGATGTCAGAAGCTCATCTCACGGCAACTGACAGTTCTGACTCATAAGCGCACCCGAAAAGAACAAGATTACAAAATTTAAAGGCTCAGCTCTGCCCCCAGTAGGTTGCCAGGGCTAGTAGGGTGTGCACACAATTTTGGTGGTGTGAATGTCGCAAATAAAATGCACATGAGTTGTGAATGTCCCATTGTGCGCAACAAAATGTTGACCTGTGTCTTCTTCTAGACGTTTGCAGGCTAAAACATTGGCAATACCTCTCTCTCGTTTGCTAGCTAGCCCTATAGGGAAAGTGTTATGGCTCAAACAACTGGGTGGCTGACAACAAGACGGTCTAGTGCTTTAGAACCTTTCACTGCGAGTCCATGCTCATTTGCAAGGTGTAACAAGCAAATAAAGCAGAGATGCACAGAAAGGTCCTCTGATCTTCCTGCAGCGCTGACAGGTGGAACATCCGCTATGAGGTCTTGGAAGGACACGTCTTGTGGATTGCTGGCCTCCTGAATGGGCATCATGCTGTGCCATAAGGTCTCTTTTAGTGCTCTGACATCCACCTGCGGTATGCATGATCACACAATAATGTCAACAGGCTTACACCAAGGCTGCATCGGAAACGCCTCTGTGTCAAATTTACAAAACCACAGGGCGTCACGACTGTTATTATTGATACTGCCAGAACCCGCCATATCAGCACAGTTAGCGCCATGATCAACATTATTATACTGCCATCAGTGACCTGTGGCAAAATGTTCCGGGCAAAGATTCCAATGGACCACAGAGTGATGTGCAGATGCTGCAGTGCAGCAGTAAGATTGCCAGGCAGTACAGCATGCAATTGCCACCACAGTGTTGCAGTTTGCTTATACAAGACGCTTCTGATGCACTGTTATTGGTCCACCTATTTGGGTCTGAGGTTTACACCCTGTTACTCTCAAGTGTTGCTGTCAACACACCTGTTTGGATGCCTTGGAGTAGGTGACACTGATCTTCTCTATTTTGCGTGGGGCTTCAAGCAAGTCCCCAGCATCACCTAGGCTGCCATCATCTTCATACCCAGCATCCCCCCAGCCTCCTGAGTCCCCAAAGCCATCACCTCCATCCCCGTCATCTGCAAACATGATCTGTAAAGCTTGAGTCTAGTAGCTCAAGAAGACAGCACATGTGTTGGTGGCTTCCATTGCCAAAGCTGGCACATGATTACACCCAAGCTGTTACTAAGAGCAGGCACTACTATAATAAAAGGTGTCTGTAGACTTTTAAATGATGTACACTGCCTCCAAATGCATATTTTACTTGTAAAAGCAGACATTTGGGGAGGGGGTAGGGGGCAGGTGGTTGTGTAGGAGCATCCTGCAAGACGTTGGGTTGAAGGCTGGGTGTCTGGAAAGAAAATCAACACGTTTTGTAGCTTCCTTCGCTGAATATGCTTCTCTGTTCAACAGCCAGACCCTAGTCACAAGCTAGTCAAGCAGGCAATGAACTCAATGATAAGTCTGAATTGTAAGCCAGCACATGTGCTCTTGTAGTTGCGTCAATAGCCATCATTATGCACAGCCATCATTCTGTATTTGGCTGCCAGTGTAGTTGAACACCAGTTGTCACAAGAAGCACTAAGAAGCAGCAAACAAAGCAGAAAGACATTTACCTGCAGCCCCAAAACTGTCCCCACCAAAGTCCAGCCCAGGACTGCTGGGGCCTGCGTCATCCCTGAAATCATTTCTGACCAAAGTGGCTGACACTGGCTTTGTGAACAACTGACTGAGCATGCTGAGCTGCATGCCAAAAGCATCAAACCGTCAGATAACTTATTGCTTTGAGTGAACAGCACACAGGAGACTTTTGCCTTCACGTCAGCAAACTGCTACAGACTGCCTATTTCCAGCTGCAAGCATGACCTGAGCAGGAGCTACTAGCCTGCTGTGCTAACAGTCATTGAAATGTCAGGAGCAGCAATAAAGACTAGCAAGTTTTTAGGTCAAAGACGACAAGCTGAAACACGGAATATTCTGACCCTCCTCAGCATCGGACGAAAGGCAAATGAAGAAGCAGAAGCTTTCAGGGTTTCAAAGGCAGGAGGGAAAGACGCTTCATGAGGGTTGAAAGGCAGCCATTGCATGCTACACAACACAGCCTTAAAATGAGACAAGCTGATGCTTCTTTCAACAGGCCCCGCCCATCCACCATCCTACAGAATGGCCTAAACAAGCCTTGTTCACATTATGTCAGGCACAACTGACGCAGCCAAATGCAGGCCAGCTGCAGAGCTGCATCAAGGCAAAACTACATCCAAAAGATAATTAAGAAACATCCTTGCACATGTATGCAGGTCAAATTGCAAACAGCTGGATAGACAGACAAGCTGACAGACCGACGAAGACCTTCACTTGGATGGCATCCCTTGACAGACAAGCCAGTAGGGGGGTTTTTAGTACGCATGCACAGACATGACAGTGATTGAGCACAGACACACCTAGTATGAACAGACTTGGTACAAACAGACCCAGCAATGGTGACGAACTGAGCCTGTAGTACACAGCAGGAACAGGCACCCCAACAAATAGACAATCAGCAGCAATACACATGCATACCAGCTAGCAGACAGATGTCACTCAGCAGTCAGCATGTGGACACTTGGCTGCTGACATTGTGACAAACAGCGGGACAGGCAGACAGTTTGCACTCAGCAGTCAACATTTGGACAGTTGGCTGTTGACATTGCTGTGTGACAAACAGCAGGACAGGCAGACCTTGTAGTGATGGTCTGGGGGCAGCCGGGTGTTGACAGCCGGCATGGCCTTCAGACTGATATCCTTGTGAGGCGCTAGCTCAAAGGCATTGTCTGGCAGCTCTGGCAGATTCTCAAAGTCCACAATATGCTGTGCCTTGGTACGCCTGCAGCACAAATGCAGCTCTGATAGAAGGCTTAGAGGTGCTCTCTTGCACGCATTGAGATGGCTTGTGGCACATGAAAGCCTCGTTTGCATTGCCACAAAAAATGCTGTATGTTCTTGTATGGATCTGAGCAGCCCTGCAGCAGAGGCTGTGCATCTCATGCTCTGGGCCAATCTGATTTGCAAGGAGACCATCTCTGGTGTCTTGCAATTTAGGTGAGGAAACTTTCCATCTGTAGCATGGCTCAGCATGCAAAGCGTGATCATCATCATCACGACTACATGCTTCTCAGCAAGACTTTGGAAGCCACCTAGGTACATGCATGGGCAGCTCAATGCAAATCAAAGCAAGCCCTGCAACAGTTATTTGGGAACGGAAACATGGCTTGGCTGCTGTACCTGTATACTGGCTCAACACCACTCATATCTCAGCTAGAAAGCTAAGCCATCCATGTGCTCTGCATCCCTGCATTGTCTCAGAACTACTACATGCTAGCTGGCTATGCAACATACCTTTTGCCGCGTGCAGGCTTGGACTCGGCTTGGGGATCTAAATCTGCTCTTTGTGCAGGTTGCTGGTATCTCCAGTGGCTGGCTCCAGCCCACATGGACCCACGTGACAGAGCACTTGAGCCCTCTTCCTGGCTGTCTGCTGAGCTCTGCAGCATGAACTGCAGCCCCTCCGGCAACTGCACACAAGCAACAACACTCATAGAGGAACACTGTATGATGCATGGGCAGATTTGGTCTTGCTCACGTGATCAGCCTGTGTACAGTCTCGGAGGTTAGCAGGCAAGACTGATGATGCAGCGTACATGGACTATTCTCATTTCAGGCATAGCAGCATTACTTTGTTTTGTTTGAAGACAGATGAACTGCCACTTGTTTGGTGGGTACCACAGCGCATAACCACAGCAAACAGATTGGATCTCATCCCCTAAGGCAACAAAGCAAACAAGTAAACTTCAAGCCACTCAGAGTACCCCTGCTTGGAGTGTCTTTCCAGTTCATCACATTCTGCAACATACACTTGGGTCGAGTTTGTGCATTGCACATGGATGTGCATGTTTGTATACCTGTGATGATTCCGAGGCCTGGGCGACAGAGGTGCCCTGGGTTTGAAAAGACTGCCCAGGAGAGCCGGCTGTGTCATTCCAGCCTGCAGTGTCACCACCACCACCACCACCATCACCACCATCATTAAAAGTTTCCCCACCTCCATCGCCGCCATCTGCAGGAGAACAACAAAACGAGCAGTTCAACACATTTGAATTGATGCATAATAACAATAATAATAATTGTAAATACGCTTTCCAGCTCATGATGAGCCAGGTACGTGCGGGACAAGTCTTGTCTTTCCAAAGCTGTCTGTGGATCGATGCATGCAAGTTTCTACAAGAGATGCATCTGCATCAGCAGTGATGCCCATGTCACCCATACTCACTTCATCACCACCGTGAGTGGTCTTACCACCTGCTACCATCAATAGCATCATACACACACCACTTCAGACATTCCGTTGACTGCTCTGTGTATACATATACAGCAGACTCAACTTGCAATACAGATTCAGCTCAGTAGTGCGATTGCAGCTGCTGGCATCAACACGTCAATGCTGCAACCTTCAAAGGGCTGCCCACTTCTGCTATTATACGCAGTAGCAGAAAAGGCTCATCTGAGCACTGCTTCCACAGTCTGTGTGTACACAGCCAAGCATAGATACATGAGGCTGATGCTGGGATGCTGCATGCAGAATCAGCCTTGCCATCATGAGAATATGACCACAGACAGGATCATATGCAACACAGCATGTGCAACACTGGTGGTGCAGGCTTCAAACACATTGCTGCTGAGCAAAGTATCAGAAGCTGCAGTGCAACCTGGGTTGAGATGCTGCAGGGCTTTGCACAGCGCTTCAATGTAAAAGCTGCTGCATATTAAATGGTTGCAAAGCTGCCACAAAGCATCACACCCACCGACTTTTGGTACCTGTCAAGCCGGGTTCTTCGTCACCTGCTGTTGTGTTCGGCAGCGCCGTTCAAGCTTAGCACCATCATTTATGCTGTCAGTGCCTTAACCAGTTGGTCTTTAAGATGTGCACATACTGTCGGCAGAAACGGTGAAGAGGTGCACATTTCACCTGAGGCTGCGCTCTCATCAAATTCATCAAGTGCTGCAAAATCCTGGTTATCGCCGCCCAAATTGGCCGTATCAGCAGCAGCAGTGTCCATGATGTCAGCGCTCTGAGTGGCAGGTTCTTGATGGAAGCCTCCTGTCCAAGCAGCTCCTGAAGAGAATAATAATTACAATAATACCAACAACAATACTTCAACTGCTTTCCGGCTCATGATGAGTTAGGTACGTGCGGGAAATCTGAAGAGAGTAGCATTTTCAATTCTGATGTGATGCATGTGTTTCTGAACTTCCCAACTCAAAGAAGTAGTGCAATGAGCTGTCCTATGTTTCTGACATAGCTGCTGACAGGGTTCGTATTTTGAAAAGATAACAAATGCATAGCCCTTGTATGCCTTGTGTTGCGTTTTGTGGTGCTTTGCACTGAAGGACTTGAACAGCATGTGAGACTTGTGCAGCCTTTCAGAATGAGACCAACTTTCAGTCACATGCAAATCTGAAGACAGGAAGGTGTTTTTGCAACATGCTTGCTTGGCAAGTGACACATGCTGCATGTGAGTTTGTGTAGCGCGTTGTTCAACTCACCCACTGGTATCTGATCTGCCAACTCATTGGCCTCCCTAGCATACCCGTCCTCTTCCTCTGCAGTCCTTAGCCCCAGCAAGGCCGTCAGATGGGCCAAGGAGGGTGTGATGGGGGTTCTGGGGGATGCCCCCAGGGCTTCTGCTATCTGCCTTTGCCATGCTGAGCAGTCCAGCTGTGAACATACACCAGCAAACAAGCACCATCAGTCCCAGCTTATTATGTACTTTCAGCATTGGCTAGAATTCAGAGCTGGGTAGCATTTGTACCTCAGCATCTTGTACAGTCTGGCCAGGTTTCAGCTGCTGAGAACCAATCTGAACATGATGAGACGCAGCGTTTATGCATGTCCGCTGCTGTCAAGTGTGGCTAATATCATTTGCTACTGTCACCGCTTTGCAACAGGTTGCACAGCAGAGATCCAGCCCAAAGCTAGAGCTGTGTGCCCGCCTTGCTTGGCAGTCATACTGTAGCTTTGCTTGCTCACTGCATGCTCATGAACCTAGCTCATTGAACCAGTCCTTTTTACTACAAACACAACGGATGTAATTTACTAGTCGCTTGCCCTGTGCATTGGCTTGTCTATGGTTGTCAAGCCTGCTAAGGAAGCAAAAGTCTGGATGCATGTTGAACTGCATGGTAAGACCTCTGGCTCATAATGGCAAACCTGCTCTAAGAACAGGGCTCTGCACAGTAAAAGCAATGGCTCATGGTTAAGGGGGTGCCATAGCAGGTGTGACATGCGTGTATACCTGGACATCAGGAACTTGGGTGGCTGCCGCCATTGCCTGTTCAGGAACCTCAGAGGAGTCAAAGACTATCTCACACCCATGGTACACGCTCAGATTGTTGAGTAGCAGCCCTGCAGTTTAGTGCACAGTATGACTGCAGCCTTGACACATCAGCATGTTGATGATTGCCCTGTGTGGACCCTTGGAGCTTATGTGGCTCTCATGTTTGCCCACATGCAGGCATCTGCAGAGCCTGGTGATTGTGCTTGTATGACAGCCTACACTCTCATCATGGCAGCATCATACTGCCCTGTACAGATGCTGAAAAAGACTATGGTCAGGTGTACATGCGGACAGCATCTGTCAGTGGTTGCCATCTCTGAGTGAGCCTCAGAGTCATAGGTGGCCAGGACTGCCATGCCAAATAGCTAGCATGGAGCTGCAGCCAACAAAACATGTACTGTCTGCATCAAGTCTAACAGCTGTCCTCAAGCTCAAGCCTGTACAGCAGCAGTGACTAACTGCAGGCAGACAGTCAGACATTGTCCTGCATAATGTGCACCGGACAATCTTTCCTGCATACTCAGACCAGTCACCAAAGGATCTGGGGTCCAACCTTTTGCCCCTCCTTCATCAAACTGGGCAGAGGTCTTGTGGAACAAAGGATCCACAGCAAAGGTCAGGTCAAACTTCTTCACATTCAGATTGTCCACATTGGCCTCCAAGGTAGCTGAAGGGTCTGCTACCTGGTCAGCTCCTGCCCCTCTTCTTCGCTTGGGGCCGGATTCTGAGTCCACTTCCTCACCACCTACTGTCTCCCCTACAGCATTTGCACCAGAGCATGTCATGCATAGCCTCATCTAAAGCATATCCATGCATGCTTGTCTGAAAGGTGGCAGATCATCTCCTCTGCTGCCTGACTTTGGCAACACTCGCAAAAGGCAGCCTCCATGTTGAAACAGTCTGGCGCTGCTGACATCAACACACTCATCCCTGATTTGATGCATCTGTTTGAGCAAACTCGACCCTAGCGCCTTGGGTCTCACATCAGCAACACTATGCAAGACAACATTACATCCAACTTGAAGTGCTGCGTGGAAGCTAGTCAAGGTGCCTGTCATTGCAATGACCGCCTGCATGGGCAAAGCATGCTGGCAAGCAACTGGTGCAGCAGCATAACATGATATGCACTCCACTTGATCATGAGGTGCTAAAAAGCAGGCATGACTCCCCAAGTCTCTGCTATAATGCACCATGTTCATGCAGCAAGCATTACCAGCATCGTCTTGTTGACTTGGGCCTGCTGTGCGACTAAGACCTCCCAGGGTTTTGTAGATGCTGTTGTGCACACTGTCAACTCTGTGTGAGTAGATCTTGACACCAGCATCAAGAGTACAGCTTGCCCTCTGGAAGTTGGTCTGACCTCTCTCTTCATCTGATGGCTTCACAAGATCACTCATGTGGTCAATGAGCCCAAGTGCCCATGTGTTGTCCTTGGTGATTTTGTTTTCAGATGCTAGCTTGAGCGTGTTGCGGTACAACTCAACAACTTGCTGTAGGCCAAAGGTTGGTGCAGCCTGAATCATTGAATTGGCTGTTGTGTGTGTTTGATCGGTACAGGAACTGGTGCCGAAGGGCATTTGTGGGATAACTGCTGAGTGGTCAGGCCTGCACAGAAGTTGCATCAAGCTTTACCTGCTGCTCATGTACCAGGCATCATGACTCATGAAAAGAGCACATGGCTGCACTTGCAATGCAGACACAGCGAAGCATTCAGCACACAGTAGTATGGCCATAGCTATGACAGCAGATCCTGATCATCGTTCAACCTGCTGGCAGAGAGGCTTGAGGCAGGAGAGTCCTGATTGACCTGCAAACAAAAGGGGTTGTCGGGCTGCCTGCCTTTTGAGACCTCAGCTGACGCAAGCTGTGCCTACCTGGTTTTCTGCGCCTGCTATGCTGGGAGCGTTGGACTTGGAAGCAGTGCAGCCCGTTGTAGGTCCAGTGAAAGCATTGCTTGTCGAGTTTCTTTCCTGCAGAACCCGCATCGCTACAAGTGGCAGGGGTTCGGCGACTTCTTGCACAGCGGTAGCCTGTGATCAAGTCTTTCTGGCGGAATGCACCTTGATCGAGTGTTCGAGCTACACATGTAACGTACCGACTAACTGACACAAACATTCGCAGAGGATCATATTTGACGGATTGGGTGCCAAAGCTTGACAAAGGCGATGAGTCTTGCGTAGCAACTTCGAAATCTGGGGACTGCTTCTGGGACTGCTAAACACGGAGGTGTGTGCGTGCATCAAAGAAAAGTGTACGGAGACACGGAAGGCCAGAACTGATCTTATTCGCCGCATGTGGTTTGCACTTGGTTTGAGGCACGTCGACAGGACGGCTGTTGAGCAAACACAGATCTAGAGAACTCTTGCCATGCTGGCATCAGCGTTCGCAAGCCCGGGCTTGCACAGCAGCGCTCAGGGAAGCTTTGCTTGCGGACACCCACTGCAGCAGAGGAAACCTCTGCGCGTTGTATCGCCTGTGCCATTCACAATTGAAGCGGCCCACAAAAAGGGAGGAGGATCTACAAAGAACGGCAGAGACTCAAACTCAAAAAGGAGAGGGGTCAAGGTGTATGGTGGACAGCCTATTAGAGCAGGAGGCATCATAGTCAGACAGCTCGGTACCAAGGTGTGTAGCAGTTTGCCTGGGCGCTATGTGCAGCTTCGGGATATTGTACAGAAGCTCTATCACAAGTCACTTGCCGGTCACCAACTGACTGCTTTCCTCTTTTGCAGTTTCACCCTGGTGTTGGAGTTGGCCTTGGCCATGATTACACACTGTATGCATTGAAGGAGGGTATAGTCTCGTTCAAGCAGTCAAAGTACATCAACTCGGTAAGCTCCTGCCACCTTACCTACAGTTCACCCAAGCAATGTGTGCAACTACAAAGCTGGTCTTCCGGTGCATACTCATTCTAGGCAGCTTGTTGTTCTTGTTGCTCATTTTGTCACTGTGCAAGCTTGTGCATGCTGCTGCACAAATCTACTGCATGCTTCTGCACAAATCGACCACTGCATTTGCAGGTGTCTGTCTTGGATGTGGAGGCGTATCAGGTGCCTGAGGGAAACCAGCTGAAGGAAGGCAGCCGCAAGTCACGCCATAGGGAAATGTACACCCCACGCGCAGAGCAGCGACGGCAGCAGAACAAGGCAGCTGCACCTGTGCCAGTATGAGGCTCATTGTCAGCTGTGTGGAGTATATGTGGCAACAGAATGCACGCGCTGCTGCCACATGTCGTTGCCAAAATATTGACTTCAGCAACTGCTGCTGCTGTGTTGTTTTGAGGTTTTGACTTGCTTTGATCTGTGCTGCCGTTTTGTGGAGTGTCCAGTGCAATTGCCTGCTACAGCTCATTGTGTTCATGCACAGGATAGTACTGCCTGGTGTACCCTGATCCTGTCACTTGCCACAAGCTTTAAGATGGAGTCTATCTGCGCAACAGTGATGAGGATGCTCATCAATTGTCAATGTGGCTACGAATTCTTGACGTTGCAACTGGTCCTCTGCATCCATGCCAGCAGAAAAATGCCACTGTGATACAGCACGTTCATGTGTGCAAGTTTCTGCGACAGCCATTCTTGAAGTGTATATGACCATGTTGAGCGTTGACTTGACCCTCAAAATCACTGCATCACCCTGCAGATCTTCCCTGCAACCACTACTCGCAAATGCTGATGATGTGAGTCTTGCATCAAAATGATATAGACTGTTATGCATGCATACTACTACCATGTCAAGTCATGTCATATGACATGTACATATACATGTGAGCAATCAGGAGGGCATTTACAGCCTTTGCCACATGTAAGGAGTCCGGACTTATAAGACTCACAATTATGACACTAGCAGCATATGTCTCTGCTCATGCAGTGGCCTCGTTCATGTGTCACGACAAATTACAACAGCTGAGGTGTTTGTCAGGGCCACTATAGTGACATGCCCATCTGTGCTTTTGTCCTCAACACATTGTTTTCAAGTTCGAGAGTCATTGACAATGCAAAGACATTACAGTCCGTGCTGTGTGGGTTCAAAATACCTAGACATATGGTCATTAAGGCTCATTCATCTTCTGTCTAATCAATGACATTGGTTATAGCTGTATCGGAGGCCACAATTTGCTGTTGGACTGCATGCATGTGCTTACTGAGCTGGTCTGCAGGCAGAGATGGCACTGTGACTTACTGACATTAGAAAGCATGGAGATGGTGAGCAGGACGAGCTGACCATGATGATCTGTACAGTCGCTTCCTTATTCCGGCTTCAGGCAACACATTATTGTGGACACTGGTGAAATGGCACCAGCTTGCACTTGATACATGTTTTGAATTCACACCAAGCCAACTTCTGTTAATGAGGCACTCAAGCAGCAGCCCTGGGCAGCCCGGTATAATACTTGGCTTCTCATTTAATTGATGCCGAAAGGAGTAGACTTGTCTTTTTCACTCAAGCAGCAAGATCCGGTTATGCTGGGTCCACAAATCAGCACGTAAAAGCCAGACTCTGAAAGCTTGACCACTGTGTTGCATCATTAGTGTGCACAGCAGCAGTGGAATGTCTGCACTGCTCTCTTCAGACTGATGGCACACAAGCTGACGGCAACAGTCTCATGTAAAGCATGAATTGGCTCTGCTTTGTGTGCATGTGGCATCATTGAGCTACTCATCGAAACTTACAGAACAATTGTTGCAAGGTGCAAGCGACTCGTAATTGCTGCTGGAGTGCTCCGACCGCGCTCAGCTTTTGCCAAATGGAGCCATGGCAAGTGTACGATGCCTCCACACCTGAGCTCCTGTCAGAGTTGAACAGAATACGTTCCGAGGACATCCGTCAGGTGTCAAGGTATGACCTATCGCTGTTGTTGCTTGTGAAAACGGAAGCAACCAATATGGCTGACTGTCTTCATCGCAGCTCCCTTGGCGCTTGCAGTGTGCAAGCGTAAAAGCTGTTGCTCAGCTTGAAAGCTCAGCAGACTTTGTGTGTTGACAACAGGCTTGCAAGGCTTTCGACCCTGATTGAGCAAGAGTTGGCTGAAAGAGGTCACCTGGATCTATTTTTGGACAGCCTTACAGTGGAAGTTCTACCCTCCAAAGCTGTGTTGCTAGCTGCCGTCACGGAAGACAAAGCTGCACACCCAGACCTTGCCTCTCCTGACACAGCGCAAACTGCTGATCATTTGAGCTTTTTCAGCAGCAGTTACCTCCAACCTTCACATGGTCTGCTGGATGACAGCTTTCAGCACCTCAGCAATTGCACAGACCTGGCCGTTGCTTCGTCTGCGTCAACTGACACAGCGTACAAGGCCCCTGCAGCGTCATCTGCAGCTGCAGCTACTGCTCCCTGTCTGTCAAATCATGATCAGCCAGACAACAGCAGCTTTGCTGACCACAGTTCTCAGGTTGCTGGTCCCTCAGTGCTGGAGGCAGCCATAGCAGCTTACAAGCAGGAAAAGAGGAAGCTCTGGAAGGTATGAATGGCTCAAAAATGAACAATAGTGTTCATGCTGTCAGTCATGCACGCCCATGGCATCATTTGTATACTTGAGTGGTAAAAGAATTGCAAAAAATCTTGCTGCAACATTTTTTTGAAGCACTTGGGCATCTTACAGCATATCAATCGATCAATTACATTTCTTGTCTTTAGGACTCATCAGGGGAATCAATTGACAATAACTGGGAAAACAATATACACTAAGCACTAAGTGTTCAAGGCGTTCGACAACAGAGTACCAAAGAAATTATGCACATCCAACATGTCTGTGAGCAAGCACATGCTTTGCTGCAGGCCAGGAAAGCTGGAGCACAAGCAGGCTGGGGCTTTGCGAAGGCACATTCATCATGGCCAAAGCCAGACATGAAAGCCAGCTCAACATTGGGTCCTTTGCGCATGGTGACATCTGCTTGCAATGTATCTTTGCTTTTGTTTGTGCTTGGCAACACTTGGCAAGTCACGCCCGAATGCTGCTGCATGTTGTCTGCCACAGTCATAGCTGCACTGCTTTGTGCGCAGCTTCGCTGCTGACTGGTCACAGGGCCATTGCTTTGCCTCAATTTAGATGCTGGTATTTTGGTCGTCCCTGCGCAACAGTGAGTGCATTATGTCACATTCCTACGACATATTCTGCACACCCATGGCAGAAAAATTTTCCCGTCTCTGCAAGACAATGTTGCAAGGGCTTCATTATGGGTTGCTTCTGCGCAGTCAGCAAAGAACTCAAGCCCAGCCCAGCCACAGACCAGCTCAGCATCACTTGAGGGCGCTGCTGCTCAGCTTGCACTGTGCCAGCCGCAGGATAGACAGCAAGCTGATGTGCTGCAGCAGCCCTGGCCGCAACCGGACACCCCCCCTGCAGCACCATGCATAAGGCATGACCAGGCTGCAGCAAAGCTGCATCACATGCTTCCAACTGCAGCATCACTAGGAGACGCAGTGCCAGCACAGGCGTGTGCAGCTGCAGCTGCTGACCTGTTCTCAAGGACTGAATTTGCCAAGGTGCAGACCGTGGAGGACAGGGAATGTTTGATCACTGATCACAATGGCAATGACACACTGCAGTCCAGCAATCAGGCTGGTGCTCAATATGATGCTGTGGACTCTTTGCTGCCGTCTTCGGCACAGCACAGTCTGAACACTGTCAGTAGCTTACCTGCTGCAGCATCTCTTTCAGCATGTCCTGCTGCACGCTTAGCTGCTCAGCTTGGTCAGCTTGCCGACTTACAGAGTCATTTTATAGATGGCAGCCAGGATGCAGACTTACAGAGTCGCTTTACAGATGGCAGCCAGGATGCAGACGAGGACTGGGATACACCACAGTGCCAGTGTGATTCAGAGTTACAAGCAAACGAGGCTGTGCAGCTTTCTGTAGCAGCTCATAATGCTGAAGACATCTATTCCACACCTCCAAGTCATGAGCAGCTGACGCGCCCACAGACAGCATGGTCAGGCAGCTCTTCAGCAGCCGATTCTCACACCAACCCTGGGAGGTGCTCAGAGAGTGACTCAGAAGGTGAGTTAGATGCAGCAGCGGCTGAGGTGAGTGTGGAGCAGACTCATTGGCTGTCACCACAATTTTTCCGCTGGCAAGACCCCACTGGCCGGCATAACGACCTAGGGCTGAGTTTTGAAGACCCATCAAAACAAGATTCAGAATGTGGTCCAGGTACATGATAGTTAGCCAAAATGCCGTGACTTAATGCATCATTGTACTCCTGTAGAGCCACACCGCTATTCAGTATGTTGTGCCAAGCTACGCTCTTCACAGCGTTCATTGTGACATGTATGGGGCGCGTTCATTTCAGGCCTTGGCATTGTGTTGTGAAGCTTGCTATCTGCCCACATGGGACCGATGCTGTGTCTGCATGATGCAGAGTCCAGCAGCCATGTAGGGGAGAAAGAATTGACTGCTGGGCCTGATCAGAAGGGCACAGCAGCTGCAGCAGCTTCACCTGACCAGCAAGTGATGTCTCACAGGTAGCCCCTAATAACCCACACCATGCTTCTCAGCTGTTGACAGTATCTGAGAGCATTGCCAAACACCGACTTGAGAGAGAGCACGTGATACTGACTGCTGCGTTGAGTCACTTCAAGAAGGTCAGCAACAATCAGACATGAACGGACGCCAGGCAAATACAATGTCATCACCTGTGTTTTGATATTGGTTAAGTAATGGTGCTGATTCATGCCCAGCATGTCAAGGCATCACCAATGAATTGCCATGACATATTGTGTTGCAGCTTTGCATCAGACAGCTGTGTCATTGCAGGTTGAGTGACTGGAGCATGCACAGCGAGGATGGACTTTGCAGCTGGCCAAGCACACCACTGCATGATCCCCTCAGCTGTGAAAGCTCCACCAGGCGCGTCCCGACGGTGAACAGCAAGCAGGCAAGCAAGGGCGCCAGCAAACTGCAAACAGTGCGCAAGTCCTGGGGCAGTGATGATGCAATCATTAGAGATAGATTTGCTTTACTCCCACAGGGAGAACGGTTGATGTTAGCATAAGCCTTATCTTTTTATTGTGTACTAGATGGATCTGAACATATGTGCATTTCTGTCGGTATGGGCTATGCAGCCCACTGCACGCTGCTCCATGCAGCCAGCAGTAATATGCACAATGTCTCATGGCAATCTTGAGAAGCACCTTCTTCGTCCAATTCAGACCTGTCATCAAGTCACATCTACCAGCCTCGCTAGCACAAAAATTGCGCCACAACCAGCCATCTGACGACTCGCATGTTGCTGGCAATGAACCAAAAGCTATCTTCGGATTTCAATCTTGCGATATCAGCATCAGCTGACTCACGGTCAAACATGCGATTAGCTGCAGCGACATAAACGCATCCTTACACTGGACTGGCAAGTGCGCTTTGCTTACATTAGCAAGTCCTGGTTTTGTAGCATCTGCTACGCTTCGGGTGCTCACTTGTATAACTTGCCGCCCTTAAGTCAGGTGATCGCATGCAATATACAGCGCCTCCGTGTTGTAGCGATCGATGCATCCCCATTGCCTTTGAGCATTTAACTTGTTGCCATGTGTAACCCAATGCTCCGTCAAATTACACGTCACAAACTGAGCGGCAGTGCCAGGCACACAGCTGTTTGATCGGCTTGATGTAGCTCTGGGATTTAGTGCAGGGCCTTTGAGTCTAAGAGCCTTCCATTGACTGCCACATACTGCACTGAATCATGTCTGAGTTCCACGGATCAGGGTCCTTTACACTAGCACGACCAAGTGTGGGGTCGTGGCATCACAAAAAGAGCAATCTCTATAAGGAAACCTTGTTAGAGGTTGCCAGCTCTCTTCAGATCAGCGCTGACGACTTCAACGCAGCCGCGGATGCAGTTGTAGAGAAGCATATAGCAGAGGTGACATATATGCAAGTCGCAAGCAATCTATTAATGGTCTTGCCATAGCCAAACCGAGACATAGCAATTGCTTGGCACAGGAGCAAAAAGATGTTCTCCTGACAGCAGACATTGGAGGCACAAACTGCCGTTTCTCCCTGTGGCAAGCAAACATCAAGGTTGATGTGGTGTACGATGAAATATTCACCAAGGTACACGCTGATGAAACGCTCATGGTCTTGGTGTGAATTACTGAGTGGTGAGATTGTCTCTGTGTTGCATTTCCATCATGATGACACTAAGTAAATGTTGCTTGCAGCAGCAGCTGCATATCAGTTCCCCCCCTGTATGTGTCCATTGAAATGCAACCCCATGTTTAGCACAACCTGAGGCAGCCGTGTCTTAGCGCAATATATGCTCAAGACAATTATCTGTTTGTGGCAGACATACCCAACTAGCGACTACAAAACCTTTGAAGATGCTTTTGAGGCTCGGATGGCTGAGCCCATCTATAGGGAAAGCCCACCTGAGAGTGCAGCTCTTGCCTGTGCTGGTAAGCCCTTGCTCACAATTTTGTCTATTTGTACCGACACAGATGTATGTAAAGTATCCAAACCCTCTGAAGCAAAACTTGTTTCATAAACCATGGGGAACCATTTGTATGTCATTGTGGCATCACACTATTCAGAAATGCCATGCCAGCCTGTGGTGTGGACTTGATGTCTTTGTGAGCCTCCACCTAGACTCCCATGTGCCATCTGGCTAATTGTTGCAAAATTGTTGCTTAAAATTTGCCCAATGCCCTGACTGACCTATCTGACATTTCAAAGTTGCCGTGCATGTGCTGCATGTCTTGTAGGCTTCTGTGCTCATCATGTTTGGGATGATGCAAACCGCTCGCTGTCTCAGGAAAATGGCTTCTCAGGAAAATGAGGAATAGCTCACTTTTTGATGTAGGTTTTGTGCAGGATAATACATGTGACATGACCAACCTGAGCTGGAAGATTGACGGAGATGCCCTCACTGAGTAAGCCACCCTGGCACAGCTTATAAAACGGCTGTGTGCATACTGTGCTCAATGGACACTTTTGCCAAGTCTCTAACACTTCAGGAGACCATTTCCATACGTGTCTAAAAGCTAGTTTGCTGCCATTTGCCTGCCTACTGCATCCCTCGGTCTTGGTGGCACAACCAGTATTGAGATTGGCTGCTCACAGATGCATAAACCAATATGTCACAATCAATTTGAGACAGTCCTTCACACTTTGGCTGCAGCGATCTTTAGAGCTGTGGATTGTGCATCACCATACAGGACCTCATGTCGAGCAGCATGCTGCACGCATGTTGCATCTGCTAATGTAGACTGTCTGGCACATGCAGGAAGTATGGGTTGCGTGTGGCAGTTCTGAATGACTTTGAGGCTGCGGGGTATGGCATCACTATCATCTCTGAGAAGGACTATGTTGTCTTGAATGATGTGCCAGCAGCTCCACAGGCAAGCTTTTCTCCTTGACCCACATTGACACCCCAAATCTCAACCCTTGGAAAAGGCCATTTGTTCCATGCCTGCACGCCATGTTTTGGGCCAGCAAGTAGGGGACTTGCGCCTGCAGTTCTTGGCTCAAATATTGACGAATTGCTTGGACCTTATTTTACTCAACCTAATTATCTTAAGTTGATGACCTAGTGGGTCTGCAGGGCATATGCAAGCCAGGTCACACACCACAATGCCTGGATTGTTGTGAGTGATCATGTTCTGCAAATATGCTGAAGTCACGAATGTGGCAAACTAGACAGAACACATAACTTTTTGTTAACCCTCACCTATCAATAACACCTTGCAGACACCCTGACCTGGCTTACCAGGGTGCCGGCACATATGCCTCGTTTGCCACAGCCTGAGGTATCCTCCAGTTTGACACTGCTCAAAACACATTTTATTCTGGAATGCAAGCAAGTGGGTGGTGGTGCAGGGGCCAAGGGCAGTTCTGGGGCCAGGCACAGGATTGGGAGAAGCCCAGCTCATATGGGATGACCGCTTTGAAGGTACACATCATACACACCTGTCCTGCTCCCGCCCTAGCTCTGTTTGTTCGAGGGCTGTTGGAAACCTGACTATGCTGAAGCCTTCTATAGAGCACACAGAGGAGTGTGTCCTGTGGACATTTGACCTGTGCATGCAGTCAGATGCACTCTGTGCACATTGCTGCTGACTCCCAAGTGAGCCAGCACAGCTTACCATGGCAAACTGCTACACCATATGATGTCATACATCATGTAATGATTCGTGATGCTACTGTTAGCCATATGACATGGATGCACTGATTGCCTGCGGCTGCAGGGTACAAGGTGTATGCCAGTGAGGGAGCACACTCCTCCTTTGCCCCAAGGGGAGATCTGCAAAGGCAGATTCAAGCCTACATCGAGGACAAGTTTGGCTACTGTGAAGGTGCATTTCCTGAGCTCGCACTAGTGTCAGCGAGAAGCCTGTGGCAACATCTGGATATGCACAGCATCCATGCACTCACTCACTCACTCACTCACTCACTCATTCACTCACTCACTCACTCACTCACTCATTCACTCACTCACTCACTCACTCACTCAATCACTCACTCACTCACTCACTCACTCACTCACTCACTCACTCACTCACTCACTCACTCACTCACTCACTCACTCACTCACTCACTCACTCACTCATTCCTTGATAAATTCATTCAATCACTCATTCACTCACCCATTGACCCATCCATTCAATCATTCATTCATCTCATCATTCACCACATGTCTTCTCTTAGGGTCAGGTGCTGGGGATGCACAGCGTGTCTTGGCAAGCAGTGCTGCAGCAGCATCTGTGCCCTTCAGCATGATGTGCGTTGCAACACTTGATGCAGGTGCAGAGACAGCTGCATGTTGTGGTTCTTTCAGCAGGCTGACTCTGACAAACTGCCCATGGCTGATAGTATCAGCTCATGATCATATGCAGCCTGTCAGTTTGCTGCTGTAGCTTTCTGATGAAAGTCCGCAACTCAAATGGGCAAGGTGGCCCCCAACAACTGCCAAATCTCTGACTAAAATGTCTGGCTGACTGTTGCAATGAGCTCAGAGTGTGGAATGCAGTGGAGCACCTGGCATGTGGAGCAGGGCTGGTCAACATCTACGACTTCCTACGGGTCGTGAACCCCAGTGGGCGGCCCCAAAGCCAGCTGCAGCAAGAGAGGGACCCCCCTTCTGTTGGCAAAGGTGCCATGCTGGTGAGTGCTTCCTCAGTCAATCAGAGTCCCATACTTGCTGGGACAGAATCACTGCATTCTACCCATGTACCCTCCTCTTCCTTGCCCTACCCTGGAGTTTGCTGCCCACCTGAACCTGTCTCTGCTTGGGCTACTGCTTTTGTAACCGCACCGCTTTCCTATTCTCTCAAGAGCAGCATGTGCTGTCAAGTCTGGATTGATGCACTTACCACTATACTGCAGTGTTTGACCCAGCTTGCCTTGTGGTGGTGATGCTGCTCAGGCCATGGATGCCTTGTACACCTGAATAGTAGATAGCAGGGTGATGCATGAAGAAAGTGACCATGGAGGCAGCTCATTGCTTCAGCATGCAGATTCAGCTCAAGCACTCATCAGTGTTCAACAACATGGACAGTAGCAAGCTTGACCATGTGGTGTGGTGCAGGAAGGGGACGAGCTGTGTCTAGAGGCAGCAGATATGATGCTACAAATACTAGGAGCTGAGGCCAGTCACATGGGCGTGCGCCTACTGTCAACAGGCGGCGTCTACCTCACAGGTCACTCCTCATCAGATTGAAATGAAACCATCACTCAATTGTTTGTACCATGCTTACTTGCATATGGACCAGAACAAGTAGACCAATGGTGGCTGTGACTTGCCAGTACTACCAGAGGGACAGCTTGGCATGACTTGACTGTGAGCAAAGGAGTTCTGCAACACACAGGTGGAATAACTCCCAAGTTTATGGAAAGAATACAGAAGACTGGAGGTCTGCTCAAGGCGTTTCTGTTCCAGGAGAGCAGATTTCATTCCCTGCTCAAGGTAATATTCATTCCTCCTGGGCCTGCCATGCTCAGCTGACATCAAAGGCAAAGTGCACCTGAACAGTTTGCTGCTTGGAATCCTGAAGGGCTGTGACTCCCTAAATGTAGCGAAAGCCCTGCAAAGTCTGCTTTGAGCACAATGTAGCCGCTTGTCAAGACAATCTGCTGCATTTATGTTGTGTGCAATCGCAGACCATTCCATTGTACGCTGTGACACATGAGCGGCTGGGAGTGCTGGGGACCCGGGAGTATGCCCTGCGACTTCTAAAGACCCCAGATGTTACAAAGGGATACTACGCAGTTGTGGAAGCTGCCAGGCGTGGAGACCTGTTCAAGCATGGCACAGTATAAGCAGATGCGCTGCCTGCTGACTGTATTGTGACTAAGCCTTGTGTAAGCTCAGGTAGCACTGGGGGTTGCGTTTGTACAACAGGCCATGACACTGTTTTTGGTAGAAGTACCCAGAACAAACGACTCCAATATACCATCCGTCTGCTAGGTGCCATTAGGTCATTTTTGTGTTTATAGTGTTGTTACAGCAGCCGCTATCTTCAAGTGTTAGATGCAGGCATGAGCAACTCATAAAGCAGAGGCTGTATAGGTACTGACTGTGTCAAAAGGAGTGGTTTCGATGGTCATTTTGTCAACCACTGTGTGCACTTGCTTGCGTGCAGCAGGTAGTTATCAAACAGACTGATGGTCACAGTTTGCTAATAAAAATCCGACTGAATGATACATGCTTTCACGCCTGCACAGGCCTACGCAAAACATGTAGGCGTGACACACTGACTAGCATTTTCTATCTGCAATTTTGAAAACACAGCGCTTCACGCAAGAATACAACTGAACGGCTGAACAGCAAAAACTTGGTCTCAGGGCAATCATAGGCAAAGTCACAGCAGGCCCTTGCAGCAGCAAGACAAAAACAAAAAGGCCAAAATACTGCACTTTGAAGGTATCATGCCTACACATCAGAATAGGAAATCAATGGAACACATACGGCTATGTGGATTGCAAAAGTGCTCAACAGTCAGGCCAGGATCAACGGCCAACCTAGGTTGCAATCATCTCCAATTCCAATTGTCAAAGCTACGTCAAATTCTTTTGAAGAAGTATGCTCAAAGCTTGGCTGGCTGCACTAGACTTGGCTGAGCGCTGATTTTGACAGGGTTGAGACACAATTCCAGTGATGCCAGCATCCCTGACTGCAATGTGACAGATGTGGCCGCCGTCATCCTGCTGTCCCTGAAAACTATACTCAGCTTGCGCCCACTTGTGCTTGTCAAGCAGTTCCTTCAGCTCCTGCAAAACACACAAGCCCATCAAACTCAGCTGCAACATAAAGTTGCGAAGCGTATAGTACACAAAACGCTTTAGACCACAGGAAACACACAATATGCTAGTGTGCAAATGCATTTTAGATATCACAAAGTTCTGTTGCAACTGCATCAATACAACTTACCTGCACAGGATTTTTGATCTGTGTGCGTTGCAGATCAGCCTGGGGCCCATCCTCCTTCAGCCTTTTCTTATTCGATCCTTTGTCAGCAATGCCATTCATGGCATGCGCCCCCCTGGTCTTCATGACTGGGAAGTTCAGCATGCCTTTGGGAGCCTGTACCAAAGACTGCTCAGCTTGTGGCAAGCTTGCCTGCCATGTGGCTATCTGCTTGACCACAGCAGCAGCTTGTGAGCCTCCCTTGGCCAGGGCCGCCTTCTGCTGCTGCAGCGTGCTGCTCTCCTTATCCCACCCTTCCTGCTGTGCTTCGAAAGCTTTTTTGGCCAGCTCCTGCAGCATAGCATGTCATGTCAAGCAGTGTACCTGAGAGGTCGCTAGGCTGCCAGGCATGTCTAGATATCTGCGGCATGCACTTGCTGAGGCTAAGCAGGCTTCTGAATCGTGGCACAGTGACCATGAAGGGAAGTACTGTTGATCATGGTGGACTTGCAAGCTGTAGCTGCATACCTGCTCACGCAAAACATGCCGAGCTCGTCGATCCACCATGTTCAGAGCTTGCTGGCTGTTCAGCAGCAGAGGCCGTACAGTGGGATCACTGCCCACAAGGGTGATGATGCAGTGCGGGCTGTCCTTGCCCACCCCTCCTGCCAAGAACATGATTGCCGCCAAAGCTGCATTCTGTGTCGCATCTTCGGTTGTCACTGAGCCCCAATCTGCAATAACAAGACAACACTAACGACATAATGTACTCGGACAGCAACATGGTGGCCTCCTGCATCACACATATGATATGTTTTCTGCAACATATTTGCACCCAGATGGGCCAGTCTGTAGGGGGACATGCACTTGCTTGTCTTGCATGTCATGCAAATATGAGGTAGCAGAACCGAATTAACTGCTTGAGCATCAGCAGACAGGTACACAACATTTCAGCAGCTGTTGCAACTTGCAGACCATCAAGTTCCAAGAAATCTGTGCTGCCTCTGAACAATTTTGCCAGCTTTGACAGGACGCAGTCAGACAGTAGAGGAAGCAAGCTCAGGCTCAAAGTTGTAACCCAGCAGTACAGATGTCTGTTGAGATGCAACTTTACCTGGAGTGATTTGCAGTCCGAGGTGTGGCAAAATGCATGTGACACACTGCATGTGTAGCACGCGTGGGTTGTGCACTGAGTCATAGCAGGGACTCGGCAACTGCAGCGGAACACACCAAGAACACTTCAGTGCTGATTGGAGTGTCCAGCTGCAGTTTATGCTTGACGCCGCAAGGGCCAGAAGTGCGTGTTGGGAGGAGCAGACGATGATAACAGATTGGTAGAAGCAAGCAGGCAAGGCATCCTGACTGGACCAGTTACGCAAAAATTGCAGCAGCCCTTGCTAATATTCCCCAGGGCACACAGCTGCAGTTCCTGCCTGATATTGCAGAAGACAACAAGCAAAACAAAATCAAAGTGACTAGACAAGCCTGGGTACACACAGGTGGCAAGAAACCTACAAGACTCTGTGTTGTGAACGCAGCTAGCATTGCAGTGTACTATGCGGCTGCAACAACTGTGCCGAACATCTCAAATGCAAGCAACAGAAGCTGAGGCAGTCAGATCTTGTCGGTGAGTGACCTGTCTATCCAAAGCCCACTGTGCCAGGTGGCTCACAGGCAAAATGCCTTTCCAGCTGCGCCTTCTATATATCATACATTCAGCCAAATCCTCACCAGAAAAGGCCTCAGCTGAGCCCAATGACTCACCAAACACTGCCAGATTGCTGCAGCATAAATGCATCAATACTTCAGTGCAATTGACACTCAAACAATCAGGATTTTCAGCACAGCATGCACTGAGTACCACTTGTGGATATGTGTAAAAATGCAACCTGCATGATTTGACTGTATGTTATGTTCACCTGTCAAGCCATCGATGCAAGGCAGTCAGGAAAGGGGCAACAAGAGCGCCAGCTCCCTCTGGATCACTATCAAAGACTTGTCTGAGGGGAAACCAAGCAGCTTGAACCGCATCTGTGACGCAATCCTTTTCAGGAGCCAGCTCTTCAACCTCAACGCCTGTTGAAAGGTACAGCCTGGCTGTAATACCTGTCTGCTCCTCAGCCTGCAAAAGCAGACAGCCGACTAGTCATTCTGCGTTTCAGATCTGCAGTATGCTCAGCAATAAGTCACAAAGCATGTACTCAACAAGTTCAGCCACCATACCTCGAAGGTGACCGTGCTCAGAAGATCAGATAGGACTATGCCAGTCTCTGTCCGGACTGCCTGCTTGGCGGCTTGTTGCAGCTTGTGACCATTCTGACCGCCTCTGGGAAACCCCCACAGATTCGAAGCAGATCGCTTGACCAGCACTACGCAGGAACAGTCAGAACTGAGAACTATGGCTCCCACGCGTAGCTCTGGTGACATGCCTGTGGATGTCATCAAGGAGGCACAGCAACTTAGCTTCCGTCACCGTTACAAGGAACCCTCAAAACGCAACGTCATTGATGCCAGCGCCTATGCTGCGCATGACCTGGTGGTCAAGGCCAAGGGCGGTTGAATGTAATGCATGACGCGTACACCGTGCCAGGGCGTTTGCTTGATTCACCTCATTTAGTCCCGCACAGCTTCATAGACTGTCTAGATTTCATGATAATATGAACAAAGTTCCCTTGATGATTTGAACATGGTTGCCGTGATTGGCACAAGTGATCGGCCGTGTTGGCAGGCTGAAGCTTGTGAAATTCTTCTTCTTCTCCTAATAAGAAACATAAGTCACTGTTTTCGCCCAGGGAAGTGCAGTGCTGGCATCAGGGAAGTGCAGTGCTGAGTTACTTGCAAATACCTCTGCAGAATCATGTAATTTTGAAGCTGTTGTGACTTGTACCGCTGCATTATTCCCATAAAAAAATAACTGAGGACTATGCTGCAGCAAGCCAGATTACACAGAAGAAACCGCCCAAGTCAAAGCTCAGACAGTCTGACTGTAACACTAGATGTATAAATAAAGAATGAACTTCTTCGTGACTGTGACTGGCAACTCATACGACTGTTGCACAACATAAGCGGTGGATGCAATTTGCCATGTTCACATCTGCCCACAGTTGTCTGCCATCCAACATGGCTCTCACACAACTGTTGTTACATCATGGAGCTCAATGTTAAATCCTGATAGCATACCACATTCTAACAGTATGAAGAACAAGCTGAAAAGCTGCATGTTCCTCAAGTATCAGCGAGCCACATTGTCAGCCTATTGCGCTGAGCTGCGCTTCCTGAAAAGGTCTCCTTGCATAACTAGCTTCTCATCAGCGACCAGGCGGCCCAGAAAAGCTGCTAGTTGATCTGCTGACTTGTCATAGGGAGGGTCTACCACAAACATCTTCAGCATGTTGTGGATCCGATCCAGTGGCATTCCGGCATCAAAGTTAGTGAGCATGCCCATGATGTATGTCTCATAAACTGCCATGTCCTGCAATCAGTTGAATTTCCGTCTGAAAACATCACCTCAAGTTTGGAAATTGAATGGTACAGCTACAGCTCGTGTTCAGCGGAACTCCCAGCACAGACATGCAGCTGATGTATGCTGAAGTTTTGACAAAGCAAATCATAGAGACCACAACAGCTGGTGCAGTGTGTGCGTGGTGGCACATCCACTGCCAGCACTGTACATTTTGCTCACATTGCCCTAAGCAGATTTGTGACCTGCTGCATGAGGGCCTGTGAAGGCCTCAGATGACGCGTGCTTGCAGATCACAGCTGTGCTAGCCTGGACAGGCTGTGCATTGTGACAGCTTACCTGCCGAACCATGTCCTGGACTGATGCCATAGGGGGTTCATTTTCTGGCGCCAGGGAGGTGGCAGCCTCCCGTGCTGCTCGGTTGGCGCCCCCCTCAATGAGGCGCTCCACCCGTGTGTACACAGCATCTCCTGCTGTCCCTCTAGATTCTGTTAACACTCCTGCGCACATGAGTTACCAGGACCTAACAGGAGTGCACCGTCAGCCAAACAAGCAATCATGGAGTGCACTGCATGCTGCATATGTGATCATATGTAAACACAGGTGTCACCGCTTTGCCAGAGACATGGGTCTGGTGTAGGTAGGGCTGATCAGTGCACTCAGCAAGACTGGTTTGCAAAATATGGTACCCTGCAGCACATCCTGTCTGTTGCACAGGTCAAAGATGCAACCAGATGCAGAGATGTGTATCTGTCCCATCATCACCAGCACAAGCTTGTGAAGAGTGCACGTGCTTGCAATAAAGCAATGACGTACCTTGGTTGATCCAGAAGATGGCTCCCATGCGAAGCTTTGGCACAGCCAGTTCCATCAGCTTGGCCAGCTCACTTGCTTTCCAGCTTGATTGCTCCTGCACACAGTCAGCAGTGTCATGACCTTGAAACTTTCCTTCATATGCTTGACTGCTGCCCTTGTCGGCTTTCATGTGTTGAGCTGGCTGGACATGTCATGCTGTTTGAACAGGTGCCTGTGCTGCCAAATTGCATACAATTGTGCACATGTGCTGCCTGGCACGCAAATTGAGCGGCAACGCTATTGCCAAAATGTCTCTTGCGACTCTGGGCTGCTGATGTGATGGCTGAAAAGCATCAACTTTCTTTTCTTCTCTTTCTGTCTCTTGAACTAGGCTTTGGTTAAAGCAATATACAGCAGGTCAGTGCATTCACACGATCATACTTACAGTACACTTGGTATAGTAGGCATGATGCTGTCTAGAATGTGTAACAGCAGGAACAAGAAGCAAAGCAAGAGGGATTTACCTGAAAGTGCATAATGATGGTGGCATGCAATGGGGTAACATTCAAGTCCAGGTTGTCCCCTCCAACTCTGATGGTCAGGCTGACACTGCCCAGGGCAGGCTTCCACTTTAGCTTCCTAGGAGCCTTCAGGTCATGGTACTTGCTTGCATATGTGTCCAGCATTGCTTGAATCTGTACACAACAGCAGCCAGTTGCGACTCACAGTACAAGCAGCAGCCATAAAGAGTAGACATCATGCTTGAGACTGAGAAGCATCACACAAAGTTTTGCTCAAAATTAGTGTTGAGGGCATGTGTTTCTCACAACTTGCACTGAAGGCCATGAGTCTGGCCTTCCTGATGGCCAGATTTGATGACTGATTACATACGGCACAGTCAGAACAAGTACAAAACACAACACCGAGGACTGCCTTGCTCTATACAGCCAGATTGCCAGTTGGCATGCAGCAGCTGCATGTATATTGTGTACGGCGCATGGTACATACATGTTGTTGTTTGACGCTCTGTACCTGTGAAGGGAGCTTGAGGGTGTCTTGGTGGTGGGGGGGCCAGAAGAGGGCTGAGGTGACAGTGGAGGTGAGGGGGCTGATGCTGGCTGCATCTTGCCGCCTGCCCCTCACAGGGCTGGTCACCACTGTGGGCAGCGCCTTGATGTTGCTGTTCATGCGCTTGCTGTCTGCAATGTCTTTCAGCATCACCTGAAGGATACGTACACACAATTCTGCACACTTGTGCTTGTGTAGACCAGCAGTCACTTACTGATACCACTGCTATGGAAGCTGCCCCGGTCATAAGCAGTGTGTGAGATGCCTGCCAGCAACACTGACAGGCCTTCATTGTGCTGTCTGCTTGCTGCCCGGATCATGGCAGTCTTGCAAGACATGTGGTAAAATTCAAAAGATGCAGTTGAACACAAGTACAGAGACAGGTGCAAGGAGATATGTTTCCCAGATGCTATTGACATGTCCAGCACGGGTAAATCTTCAGGAGCCCTTGCAGGCTGTCAGTCGCACTTTGTTGTTGCAGCATAGCAGCCTTCTACCAGCTGATCTGGGCTGTGCGATGCACATATGTCGTGTAAAAAGCGCCAGAAAGGCATGAAAGAGTAGTCACAGTATATGGGAGCAGTACTCCACTCTCACCTCGCAATTGTGCAGGTTGGCATCACCAAAGCGCAGCTTCAGCAGCTCCAGAGTGCGGATCTCCCGGTCACAGTTGTAATCTGTCTTGCTCAGCAGCTTGTCAGATAACATCGCCCTGCAACGCAATGACTCAATCATATGGACCCACACTGCGTGTATTACTGGAGCTGTGATGAAGCATGACTGGGATGTGCACTCCTGCCCCTGCAGCAAATGCTGTCTGGAGGCATATGCCATGTTGCAAACCACCATGCAGTACGTGATTGTCAAGACTGTTGTCTTAGCAGGCCTTACAGGGATGCACAAGACAGGCTGCTCTGGAGAGGCAAGACTTGTCCTGCACGTACCTAGCTCATCATTAGCTGAAACGCGTTTTAATTACTATTGATTATTATTCAGCTAACATGCTGGTGATGATATCAGCACTCATCTATGATGGTAATTCCCCTACACTTTACACGCTGACTCTAAACACCAAGCAGAGTCTTGCAGTCAACTTGAGGAAAGGTACAGCCATGCTCACCCTGTCACCCAGCGTCTTGTGCTGTGCTGACTGTCAAACATAGCTGTACGTGCTCACAGACACAGGCCCTTTTGGGCACAAGCTCATGCAGTGCGTGTTTGAAACTGCTGCAGATTGCATTAAGGAAGCAGCGATGGGTGTAGCAGGTATGGTGGCACACCTGTACTCTGTGATGAAGAGCTCCTTGCTGCCGTAGATGCCCACAAGCATGCTGATGATGTCATGCATGCGCCTGGTGCGGGCGCTACGGCTGGGGTCAGCATCAACCGGGTCCGGCTCCCACCTCTCTGCAGAAGCCAGCGCTGCTTCATCTGTTTCTGCCTCATCATCGCTGTCCTCACCCTGCACACACACACAGACTCTGATGCAACGAGGGGGACAGCACTTCTGTGCTTGTAGCTTCAGTGGTGCATGCAAGCATCATGTGCTACATTGCCACGGTTGTGCTGCTTGGCAGATGCCTTAAACTATCTGCTTCAGCCCTCAACAGCACACCGAGGTCACGCATTTGTGAAAGCAGAGAGGCAGATAATGATCTACATGACTGGTGCCGTGACAAGACTGGCATGTGAATGCTTGTCATAAGCTTGTGAATCATGCAAAGAACATACGGCATAAGATTGCTTGGGCAGTGTACCTCATCTGCAACAGTGCGCTTGAGCTCCTCAAAAAGAGACTCTCCCTCCGCCTCGGAGTTTGTGCCCGCAGAGTCATCAGTCAGCATGGTCACAATACACCTGATGGTGTCCCTCCGGCTACGCAGGTACTCACGGATGTCTTCAGCCACAGCCTCTAGTAGCACAGCTGCAGCGCCACTGAACCAACTTTTCACATGAGCAGCAGGTCGCGTATGCCAGCTTCACTGAGCACTGCAACAGTGAAGACAGCATGAAGCTGATGCAATTCCCTTGCTGATGCAAATTCCTTGAGATGGTGATCTGTGTGTGAGTCAGTGTAGATGAACTGTGTTGCAGACTTGCACAGAATGTGGGGTGGCAAGTCACCTGTTGGGTCCACCTCCCTCAGAGTCTTGATTGTGGAGACATACTGCTCAATGATGTCACTGGTTGCCGCACCTGCAAGCACAGAGAATGCTTCCATCGCTTGGCTTGGCTGCAGCTGTCTGAACGCACACAAGTGTGGGCAAGTAAAGGCAGACACGTGTGTTCAAGACACATATTCATCATCCTGACCTAGAAAATGAGCCAAACACAGCACTTGCAGGCAGTGAGCAGAGAGCACATTTGTGTTGATATAGCATTGCAAAGCAGCCTTGAGCAGGAGAAGCTTGCAATGGCCTGGTACGTGAAAGTGCTTGTGTGTGGCCATGTGGTGAAGAGGTGTTACCTGCATGCAGTAAGCGCTCCCCAATGGCTTGCTTGAAGCCAGCCACAAACTTGCGGTGCAGGTTGGTGTGGGCCAAACAGTCTTTCACATCTTGCACAGCAGGGCGGCTGTCAGGGTAGTCCACCACAATGTCAAACATCTCTGTCATGCGCACCTGCCCCACTGTTTCATACACGTAGTAGTCCAGCCGGCTCTGCCACTGCTGCAGGCTGCACTGCCCATGTTCCTGCACAAAGCATGCACCACATCCCCATACTGCCTAGGCCCTTCTTGAAGCTCAGTTTTTTTAACAGCACGTTTCCGGGGCTGGTGACGTGATTGGGAAAGTGAGCAGTCAGCTTAAATGCATCACACTGAACTTGATCCTTCAAATCTTGTTGGTGCTGATTTGTGTGGTTTCCTGTAGAGTTGATACCAAGGCATACCACATAATATGGACAGACATGTAAAGACACAAAACAGGCAAAATTCAGCTCACAAGTCAAGTTGACTGCAACCTCACTCGCCATCTCACGCAGCATGCTTAAAACCGTTCTGGCAACGTGAAAATGACACAGTTTTGCTCCCTTGTCAGCCAGTGTGTTCACACGATTTGTGTTTCTGGTTGGAGAGTGTACCTGAGACAAAAGCAGGCGCAGAAATTGCAGGGGCACTGCGGCCACATAGGCCTGGGCTGCTGGCAGCAGTGGTGAATCAAAGACCCTCTTGGTGTGGCTAGCCAGGTGGTCTTGCACCTGTTGGCATACCACTGCTGTGTATGCCTCCTCACTCACACCCTGTACTTGCACCACGACAAACAGGTTGCTGCCTCAATACAGCATCAGCTTCAGGTCAGGCACTCCAAAACAGTCTGATCTGTGCTGAAAGCCAAGCCACAGGATTGACAGGATTGACAGGATTTGACAGGATGGACAGGATGCTGCATAGTGCAATGAACTCATGCCTGCTGACACAATGTCTGCAGCAAAAGGACCAGCATGCATGCAGTCAGCAGTCATAATGAGTGATGCCAACAGCCAGGAGGTGGCAGACTGCTAAATGTCTGATGAGCTTACTTCAAGGCCAAGCTGTTGCACATACATCAGAATTTGGCGCAGGCGTTGGACCCAGGCCTCTCCCATCACAGTCACAGCAGGCCGTGGGCTCCTGCTCACGTCCATGGCATCTGACTCTTCTTCGCCCTCATCGCTGCTGTCACTCTTGCCAGATGCACTGGCTTGGCTAAACTCTGTTAGCTTGGCGCCAAAGTACTGGCTCAGCAGGTCTACAGCAAGCCAAACAGCTCTGGTTAGTGAAAGCAGTTGTCGTACATCATACTTGCTGTGGCAGCTGACAGGGCTACTGCTGCCTGTATTATGGGGTGTACCCATAAGATTTTGTTTGGCAGCTGGGTGAAACGATAATGGGTTGGTCAGATTCAACCTGATAACAGCCACACGCCATGTGTGATTGATCTGATGTCATAGTTGGCCACCATTAGCAGACACACGAGTAAATTGCATCATTTTGTATGGTATGGATGTGTCAAAGGACCTACCTGTCATACTGCAAGGTGCTGCATTGGATAGCAAGGCCCCTGCTGTCCTCATGTACTGCTGCTGTAAGCCCACCAGTACAGCAGTGCTGGAAGCCTGAGCAGCAATGCCCAGGCAAGCCCACATCTGCTTCTGCAGCTGCCTTATCAGCTGCATGTGGTGCTGTACTACTGCACAGAGTGTCTGCAAAAAGGTCAATACAAGTTAACAGAGCAAAGTAGGACGCTGCAAGCTGATGTGACGACCAACTGCACTCATAAAGCTGCGTGATAGAGATATTGGCAAACAGAAAGGATGTGCTGGGAATAGCCCTGTCAGACTGTGTCAAAAGGCAGCCAGAAGCAAGTGCACTAGGCAACATAATGCGGAACACCTGCAGAGATGAGGACAGCAGCTTCTCTGCTTCTGCCACATCCTCACCCAAGCCTGACACATACTGCTTCCAGAATTGCTTAATGTGTACTACTTTCAGAACTGCCTGCATGCCACAAGATGCTTGTCAGGGCGCTGCATGCTAGCAAACTGTCTTCACAATGCAACATGATACTGACCAGCAGCTTTTCCTGAAAGAAGTTGGCAGTGAGGGTTGCTAGACCGCCTGAACAGAGGTCCTGCACCCCAGCAAAGCCCACTGCAGAGCCTCCAGTTCGATTAATGTTGTCATTGCCAACCTGCCAGGGCAAAACAGCTGTTGAGCTATTTCATCGTCAAGCTGCTTTGGGACTGGCGTGGTTCTATAGAACCCGTCTCTTGCCTGCTGTTGCACGGAGTCAGCAAAGCTGGTCCAGGCAGCCACGACTATTGCAGCCTGTGGTTCCATCTACAGGGCAAGCTACATCGCAGACAACGTAAATAAACGCTGCTTGATAGCCCTGATCAAGATCTGAGCTTTCGAAGGTCTCAAAGCTTTCTTTGGCAGAGGTACACCATACTTCAACTTGAATCCGGCACAGTGGATTTGCGAATATTGAATGCCGTCAAATGTCACGACGCCGATGGAAGACTCAGAGGCTGACCTAACAAAGTCAATAACAGAGTTGGGTCCATTTTAGTCATGCCTGCTGTTTGGTTTCGGAACAAGCCGACAGAAAGCTGAGTAAGGCTGTTGCAGCCTGTCGCGTTCGATAGTGTTTTGGATACACTGTGTATCTAAAAGCATCCGAGCGCCGCGGGGACACAGGCTTGCTTCCCAAACCATGGCGGTCGCTGACTTCATTGAGATGGCAGACGGAGGCGCACAGCAGGTACGGTACTGCAGCCTTTGTCGACTATGCGCTTACTCTTGTTGCGTTTGTATGCATCGCACTGATCTAGTGCGTCCAAGTGTGACACGCATACATTAGCACGGTCGCAGTGGCATCTTTGTCCGCTTAGGTCGCTACGTCTGCTGTGCAGAACCAGGAAGCAGTTGCACTGTACGACGAAGCGCAGCAGGCTATGGCTCAAGACAATTTCGAGGTCGCTCGTCGAAAGCTTCAGCAAGCGCACCAGATGGCGCC